>Ga0207428_10000537_pt1 | contig 45252 bp, 45 predicted proteins | sample RhiMethybrSRZTD1_FD_187600 | JGI IMG/M metagenome (GOLD analysis project Ga0207428, IMG submission 187600) | Populus rhizosphere microbial communities from Tennessee, USA - Rhizosphere MetaG P. TD hybrid SRZTD1 (SPAdes) (version 3) | ecosystem: Host-associated > Plants > Roots > Rhizosphere >...
CCGGGGCCGGGCGCTGGCCGCGGACGTCCAGGCCGAGCGCTCCCCGTCCACCTCGACCACCAGCTCGGTCTCGGACAGCTCCAGCGAGAGCCCGTCGGCGACCACCTGCACCCCGGCCCGGTGCAGGCGGGGGAGCAGGCAGCTGGAGGCGACCGTCCCCACCGCTCCCGAGGCGAAGCGCAGGCTGGCCACTGACGTGTCATGGATGTCGGCGGCCGGGGCGGCCACGGATCGGGTGGTGGGCGGGGTGGCCGCCGCCCGGGCTGCTCGGGCGCCGAAGGCGTGGACCTCGGTCACCTCGCCGGCCAGGGCTCTGGCGGTGTCCAGGACGTGAGTGGTCTGCTCGATGACCTGGCCGCCCGAGCCGTCGCGGCGCGGCCACCAGGACGGGGGCGGGACCTTGTCCAGCCAGGAGCACTGGACCAGGCGGGCCGGCCGGTCGGCCAGCAGCCCGGCCGCCCGGTCGAAGATGTCCAGCCAGCGCCAGTGGTAGCCGGTGCAGGTGATGAGCGGCCGCCGTCCCAGCCGGGCGGCGATGGTCGCGGCCGTCTCCTGGTCGATGGCGACCGGCTTCTCCACGAACAGGGGCAGGCCGGCGTCGATCACGGCCAGCTCGGGGGCGCCGTGGGCGAACGGGGGGACGCAGATGTAGACGGCGTCGAGGCGCTCGCCGTCCAGCAGCTCCATGTGGTTGGGGTAGGCGGCCGCGCCGGCCTCGTCGGCCAGCTCCCCGGCCCGGTCCAGGGCCGGGTCGGCGACCGCGGCCACCTCGACGCCGTCCATGGCCAGCAGGGTCCGCACGTGCCGGGCCGCCACCGAACCCGCCCCGACCACGCCGATCCGCACCTTCTCCAGCATCCCAGCAGGATAGGGCCAACCAGACGGGCCGGCAGCGACCCGACCAGGCGCCGGGCCCTCTGGTAGCCTCCAGTCTCCGGTTGGTCCACTTCAGCGTGCTTCCCAGGAGTTCCCGTGGCCGACATCGACGCCTTCGTGCGGGCCGAGGCGGACGCGCTCGTATCCGAGCTGTCCGACTGGTGCGCCATCCCCTCGATCTCCAGCGACCCCGAGCACGCGGCCGACGTGCGCCGCTCGGCCGAGCACCTGGCCGGGCTGATGGAGGCGGCCGGGCTCGACACCGAGGTGCTGGCGGCCGACGGCGGCCAGCCCGCGGTGTACGGCGAGTGGCTGGGGGCCGGGGCCGGGGCGCCCACCGTCACCATCTACGGCCACCACGACGTGCAGCCCGCCGACCCGCTGGAGGAGTGGACGACCCCGCCGTTCGAGCCGACCGTACGCGACGGCTGCCTGCACGCCCGCGGTGCCTCCGACGACAAGGGCCAGATCCACTTCCAGGTCTCGGCCATCCGGCACCTGCTGGCCGCCGACGGCCGCCTGCCGGTGAACGTCAAGTTCCTCGTGGAGGGGGAGGAGGAGTCGGGCTCGCCCAACATCGACGCCTTCCTGGCCGAGCACGCCGAGCGGCTGGCCTGCGACCTGATCCTGGTCTCCGACACCGGGATGGTCGCCGAGGACGTGCCGTCGCTGGTCACGGCCATGCGTGGGCTCATCTACCTCCAGGTCGACCTGCGCACCGCCCCGGCCGACCTGCACTCGGGGTCGTTCGGGGGGGCGGTCCCCAACGCCGTGGCCGAGCTGGTCGAGCTGCTGGGCGGGCTCAAGGACGCCGCCGGCCGCATCGCCGTCCCGGGCTGGTACGACGACGTGGTCCCCCTGACCGACGAGGAGCGGGCCAACTTCGCCGCCCTGCCGTTCGACCCCGAGCAGCTCAAGGCCGTCACCGGGGTCGGCGACCTGCCCGGCGAGGAGGGGTACTCGCCCCTGGAGCGGATGTCGGGCCGGCCGACGGCCGACGTCAACGGCATCTGGGGTGGCTTCACCGGGGTCGGCTCCAAGACCATCATCCCGGCCGAGGCACACGCCAAGGTGTCGTTCCGGCTGGTCGCCGACCAGGACCCGGCCCGGCTGGTGCCGCTGTTCGAGCGCTGGGTGCGCGACCGGGTGCCCGCCCACGTCCAGGTGTCGGTCCGCTCCTTCGGCGGGGTCAGGCCGGCCCTGACGCCCCTCGACCACCCGGGCAACCGGGCCGCGGCCAGGGCGGTGGCCAGGGCGTTCGCCAAGGAGCCGCTGTTCAACCGGGAGGGCGGCTCGGGACCGGAGCGGGCCCTGTCGGACGCCCTGGGGGCGGCCTGCGTCTACCTGGGGGTCATGCTCCCCGAGGACCATATCCACGCCCCCAACGAGCGCCTGCTGCTGGCCAACTACTTCCGGGGGGTGCGGGCGGCCGCCTACACCTTCGAGGAGTTCGCCAGGCCGGAGGTGGCGGCGGCCCTGCGCGACCCGGCCGGCTAGCCGCCGTCGTCCGCCTCGTGCCCGAGGAGGCGGAGGTTGCGCTGCTCGGCCCGGCGGGCCAGGCGCAGCTGGCGGCGGCCCATCAGCAGGATGACGCTGAACAACAGCGCCCCGACCCCGACGCCGGCGGCCAGGGCGGCCGGGTGGACGCCGGTGCTGATGGTCACCGGGAGGGCGACCAGGACCAGCCAGACCAGCACCACCCCGCCGCTGATGCGCAGGGCGCTCGGGAGGGTGCGCTCCGCGAGCCGGCGCTGGGCCAGCCGGGCCAGCGCGACCGCGGCCGGGGCGTCGGCCGGGTCGGTCACCGCCTCGCCGGCCCGGACGGCCAGCGACACCCTCCGCTGGACCTCCGGGCTCATCCCGCGCGGGGGCCGGCCGCCACGAAGGTGGTGAAGTTGAACTTGAGGTCCTGGATGCGCCGCTCCAGCACCCGCAGGCCGAACAGCTCGGCGCAGCGCTCGGCCGCGATCACGGCCGTGGACTCCGGGAGCTCGCCGGTGGCCAGCATGCGGGCCGCCTCGGCGGTGTCCGGCTCCTCGGTGACCAGGGTGGTGGGGAAGTGGTGGCGCAGCCACATGCGGCACTGGCGGATGGCCTGCTGGTGGGAGGCGATCCGCTCGATGCTCTCGCGGCCGGGGAGGCTGGGATGGACCAGCAGGGTGTGGTTGACGTCGATCTCGAACAGGTCCACCACCTTGAACCGGTGGGCGGCCATGGCGTAGACGCTCTCGTAGACGACCCCGCCGTTGGAGTTCTCCAGGGCGAAGATGCCGATGTCGATCTCGCCGGCCTCCACCGCCCGCAGCACCTTCTCGGTGGTGAGCAGCTCGACGATCTCGACCTCGCCCAGGTTGTTGTCGCGGGCGTACTCGAGCGCCGCCTCCTCTGAAAATGACCCGCGGATGCCCATCACGCCGAGGGTGAGCAGCTCACCCACGGCCGGACACCTCCTTGGCGAAGCGGGCCAGGTCCACGGCCAGCTCGGCCGGCCGCTGCAGTGGGATGTCGTGCATCGTGTCCTCGTACCAGGTGACGTGGGCGGATGGGAGCAGCTCGAGGGCGCGGCCGACCGCGTCCCGCTTGGCCACGGCGAGCTCGCCGCCGTCGGCCGGGTCGCCGGCCACACAGAGCAGCACCGGGCGGTCGACCAGCGGGTACAGCGCCGCCGGCCGCTGGTCGTAGAGGGCGTCGACCACCTGCATGTGGTTGGGAAAGCGGAACCGGGAGCGGGCGACATCCCGGTCGTCGACCTCGACCCCGGCGCGCAGGTAGTCCCGCACCCAGCGCTGGCCGGCCGGACCGCCGGGGTCGAAGCGCCCGGCCCGGGCCAGCCAGTCGGCCAGCGGCACCGCGAACCGGGGCGGGGCCAGGCGGCGCCGGGCCTCCTCCCGGGTCGTGCCGGCCCATTCGGCCACGCCGAGCAGGGCGCCGTCGACCAGGACCAGGCCGGCGACCGTTCCGGGCCGGTCGGCGGCGAACTGGAGGGCCACGTTCGCCCCCCAGGAGTGCCCGACCAGCACCGGCCGCTCCAGGCCGAGGCCACCCAGGGCGGCCGCCAGGTCCTGGCCGACGCTGGCGAAGTCGTAGCCCGACCCGGGCTGGTCGGAGGCGCCGTGGCCGCGCAGGTCGAGGGCGACCACCCGCAGGCCGGCCCCGGCCAGGCGGGACGCGACCCCGTCCCAGATGCGGGCGTTGGAGGCCAGCCCGTGCAGCAGCAGCACCGCCGGCCCGCTCCCGCCCCAGTCGCGGGCGTGCAGGCGGACGCCGTCGCCGGCGACGGCGCGGTCGGTGGGGCCGGCACTCACCGGGACGCGACGGCCCGGGGCGGCACGGCCCCGACCTCGACCGGACTGGCCTCGGTCGGGTGAGCTCGGTCTGGTCTGCATCGGCCGCTCATCGTACGGGACGGCCAGGGGCTCCGCCTCGGCATTCCTCAGGAGGAGCTCCCGGCCTGCCGCCTGAGCTCCTTGCGGTCGATCAGCTCGACCTTGGCGACCCCTCCCCGGCCGGCCTCGAGCCGGAACAGCGAGCCGGTGCGGAACTCGGGGAAGCCGTCGACCAGGCCGGTCTGGAACAGGTACATGGGGATGAGGTCGCCGTGGCCGACCCCGACCACCGCCTCCCCGGGGTGCTCGCGCACGGCCGCCCGGACCCAGCCGGCCACGTCGGGGGCGTCGTAGCCGAGCCGGTCGTCCAGTTCGACCTGGAGCCCCATGGCGCTGGCCAGGGGGGCGGCCGTCTGCCGGCAGCGCAGCCAGGGGCTGGCCGCCACCAGCACCGGCTGCTCGCGGCGCAGGGCCGCGGCCAGGCGGTCCGCCTGCCTGCGGCCCTTGTCGATCAGGGGCCGGTCGCGGTCGCCGCCGGTCCACTCGAACCGGTCGGCCGCCTTGGCGTGCCTGACCAGGAAGACGATGGTCGTGGCCATGCCCAGAGTGTGGCGGCCCGCCCGGTGCCGCGGCAACCGGAGCGGGCCTCCACCCACGATCTGCGTCAGACGCGGCCGCTGGCCAGCGCCCGCCTGCGCGACAGCGCGTCCACGCTGGCCGCGATCAGCAGCACCAGTCCGGTCACGATGAACTTGATCCCGGCGCTGTAGCCGAGCAGGCCCATGCCGTTGTCGATCACGGCGATGACCGCGCCGCCGATGATGGCGTCGCGCACCTTGCCCTTGCCCCCGAACAGGCTGGTGCCGCCGATCACCGCCGCCCCGACCGCGTACAGCAGCGTGTTGCTGCCGCCGGCGTTGGGGTCGACGGAGTTGGCCCGCGACGCGGCGATGATCCCGCCGACCGCGGCCATGGTCGAGCAGACCATGAACACCGAGGTGCGGATGCTGGCGGTCTTGATGCCGGCGCGCCTGGCCGCCTCGGTGTTGCCGCCGGTCGCGTAGATGTGGCGGCCGTAGGCGGTGCGGCCGAGCACGAAGCTCAGGACCACCAGCAGGACGAGGATGATCGGCACCACCCAGGGGATGCCCTTGAGGGAGATCACCAGGGCGTTGCGGCTGCGCTCCAGGTTGAGCACGTAGACCGCGACGCCGGTGAGCAGGGCCAGCCCGCCCACCTTGACGGCAAAGACGGCCATGGGCTCGGCGCTCAGCCCCTTGGCCCGGCGCCGCTGGGCGCGCAGCAGCACGACCGCGGCGTAGCCGCCGATGGACACCGCCCACAGGACCCAGCCCCACACCGGCGGGACGTTCTTGTTCTCGACGGCCAGGACGACGCTGTCGCGGATGGGCACGTTGCCGCCCTCGCCGATGATCAGCAGCACCGTCCCCTGGAAGGCCAGGAACGCCGCCAGGGTGACCACGAACGACGGGATCCCGATCCGGGCCACCAGCGTGCCCATCGCCGTCCCGATGACCAGGCCGGTCAGCAGGGCGGTGACGATCCCCAGGGGCCACGACCAGCCCCAGTCGGTCATCACCGTGGCCAGCACGGCGGCGCAGACGCCGCTGGTGAACCCGGCCGACAGGTCGATCTCGCCCAGCAGCAGGACGAACACCAGCCCCATGGCGATCACGGTGATGGGGCCGCCCTGGGTGAGCAGGTTGGCGAAGTTGCCGGCCGAGAAGAACACCGGCCGCAGGATCGAGAAGACGATCACCAGCACGATCAGCCCGAAGACGGCCGGCAGCGAGCCGATGTCGCCTCCGCGCACCCGGTCGATGTAGCTGCGGAAGTACTCGCCGAGCGATGGCGAGCGGGTCAGCTCGGCGGGGCTCTCGGGAACGTCAACGACCGGGGTGCTCATGCCGTCACTCCTTCGTCGACGCCGGTCTCCAGCTCGGACTCGACGCCCTCGGTCCGGCCGGTGGTGATCAGCTCCACCACCTGCGGCTGGCGGACATCCTTGGCCTTGACCTCGGCGGCGAGCTGGCCCAGGTACAGGGCGGCGATGCGGTCGGCGACCTCGAAGACGTCCACCAGGTTGTGGGAGATCAGCACCACGGCCAGGCCCTGGTCGGCCAGCCGGCGGACCAGGTCGAGCACCTGGGCTGTCTGGGCGACGCCCAGGGCCGCCGTCGGCTCGTCCAGGATCACCACCTTGCTGTTCCAGAGGACCGCCTTGGCGATGGCGACCGTCTGGCGCTGGCCGCCGGACAGGCTGGCCACCAGCTGGCGGGTCGACCGCAGCGTCCGCACCGACAGGGACTGCAGCGTCTTGGCCGCCCGCTCCTCCATGGAGGCCTCGTCGAGCACGAAGCCGGTGCGCTCCTCGCGGCCCAGGAACATGTTCTGGACCACGTCGAGGTTGTCGCACAGGGCGAGGTCCTGGTAGACGATCTCGATCCCCAGGGCCGAGGCGTCCCGCGGACCGTGGACGGTGACCTTCTTGCCCTCGAACAGGAAGTCGCCCGAGTCGATCGGGTAGATCCCGCCGATGCACTTGATCAGGGTCGACTTGCCGGCACCGTTGTCGCCGACCAGGGCGGTGACCTGGCCGGGGTAGGCGGCGAAGTTCACGTGCCTGAGGACGTGCACCGGCCCGAAGCTCTTGTTGATGCCCCGCATCTGGAGGATCGGGGTTCCGTTCTCGGTCGCGTTCGCGGTCACGCGCGACTCCTCGCTGGTCGGGGACCGTCCCGGGCGGCCCGGCGGTGGGCCGGTCGCCCGGGACGGGGGAACACCGCTACTCGACGCCTGCCTGGGTGCACTTGGCCGCGTAGGAGCCGGTGCACAGCTGCTCCTTGGTCACGTACCCGTCCTTCACGACGTCGTTGATGTTGTCGATGGTGATCGCCACCGGCTGGAGCAGGACCGAGGGGACGTCCCTGCCGCTCTCGGGGTCCTTGATGGTGTCGGGGGCGGTCTGCTGCTCGCCCTTGGCCAGCCCGACGGCCAGCTTGGCGGCCGCGTCGGCCTCCTGCTTGACCGCCTTGTAGACGGTCATGCACTGGTCACCGGCGAGGATGTTCTGCAGGCCCTGGACGGTCGCGTCCTGACCGGTCACCGGGACCTCGCCGTTGGCGTTGTTCTTCTTCAGGATGGCGATGGCGGCGTTGCCCAGGCCGTCGTTGGCGGCCAGCACGCCGTCGATCTTGCCCTTCTCCTTGGTGTACATCTGCTCGAAGATGGTGCCGGCCTGCTGGTTGTCCCAGTCGGGCACCGACTGGTCGGCCACCTTCTTGTACTGGGACATCTTGGACAGCACGCCGTCGTAGCCCTGCTTGAACAGGGTGGCGTTGTTGTCGGTCGGCGAGCCGTTGAGGTAGACGATGTTGCCCGACTTCTTGCCCTTGCCCTCGAGGCACTTGGCCAGGCCCTCGCCCTGGAGGGTGCCGACGGCCACGTTGTCGAACGACACGTAGTACTGGGCGCCGCCGTTCAGGGTCAGCCGGTCGTAGTCGATGGTGGCCACGCCCTGCGACTTGGCCTTGTCGAGCACGGCCTTGCCGGTGCCCGAGTCCAGGTTGACGATCATCAGCACGTTGGCGCCGTTGGTGATCATCTGGTCGGCGATCGTCTGGAACTGGGTCTTGTCGCCCTGGGCGTTCTGGATGTCGTACTGCACCCCGGCGGCCTTGAAGGCCTGCTCCAGCAGCGGCTTGTCGGCCGTCTCCCAGCGGGCCGAGGACTTGGTGTCGGGCAGGATGACGCCGATCTTGGGCGTCTTGCCGCCACCGCCGGAGGCGCTGCCGCCCCCGTTGTTGTCGTTGCCGCCACAGGCGGCCAGGATGAGCGTGAGCGCCGCCACCGCGGCGATCAGCCCGAGGAACCTGCTACGCATGACCCGTCCTTTCCTTCGAGGATCCCACCACTGGAGGGTCGGGAGGTACCCGCCTCCGGCCGGCAATAGTATCCGGGCTGGCCGCGTCGTTGTCTCGCCCTGGCCGCTCCACGAACAGTTCCCGGCAGGCCGCGTAGCGCTCGCGGACCCCCGGGGTCGGGTCGGCCTGACGCGAGACGGCCCCGGCCAGCTCCCAGCCGGGCGGCTCGGTCCCGCCGGCCAGGGCCCAGGCGGCCTGCCGGGCGGCGCCGTCGGCCACGTACTCGGCCGGCGGGGGGACCACCACGGGGTGGCCGAGCACGGCCGGGGCGATCCGGGCCACGGCCTCGGAGCGGGCGCCGCCGCCCACCAGCAGCACCCGCCGCACCTCGACGCCCTCGGCCACCAGCGCATCCAGGCCGTCGGCGAGGCCGCACAGCAGCCCCTCGACGGCCGCCCGGGCCAGGCAGGCCGGGGTGGTGTTGGCCAGCCGGAGGCCGTGCAGCGCCCCGGTGGCGTTCGGGTGGTTGGGGGTGCGCTCGCCCTCCAGGTAGGGGACCAGGGTGAGCCCGCCGGCGCCCGCCGGGGCGCTCAGGGCCAGCTCCGACAGCCGCCGGTGGTCGACGCCGAGCATGGCGGCCGCGGCGTCGAGCACCCGGGCGGCGTTGAGGGTGCAGACCAGGGGCAGGAACCGGCCGGTGGCGTCGGCGAACCCGGCCACGATGCCCGAGGGGTCGGCCGCCGGGCGCTCGGAGACGGCGAACACCGTGCCCGAGGTGCCGATCGAGACGACCACGTCCCCGGGCCGGGCGCCCAGCCCGAGGGCGGCGGCCATGTTGTCGCCGGTGCCGGCGGCGAGCGCCGCCCCCGCGGGGGTGGTCCCCGGGCTGGCCGCCGGTTCGAGCACGGCCGGGACCAGCGGCTCGGCGCCGAGGGCGAGACGCAGCAGGTCGGGGCGGTAGGACCCGGTGGCCGGCGACCAGTAGCCGGTGCCGCTGGCGTCGCCCCGGTCGGTGGCCAGGGCGTCCAGGCCGGGGGCGCCGGCCAGCCGCCAGGTCAGCCAGTCGTGGGGCAGGCAGACGGCGGCCACCCGGGCGGCGGCGTCGGGCTCGTGGGTGGCCAGCCAGCGCAGCTTGGTGACGGTGAACGAGGCCACCGGGACCAGCCCGACCGCCTCGGCCCAGGCCTCGGGCCCGCCGGCCTCGGCGGTCAGCTCGGCGGCGGCCCCGGCCGAGCGGGTGTCGTTCCAGAGCAGGGCCGGGCGGACCACCTGGCCGTCCTCGTCCAGGCAGACCATCCCGTGCTGCTGGGCCCCGACCCCGACCGCGGCCACGTCGTCGAGCCCGCCGGCGGCCTCGACGGCGTCCCGGAGGGCATGCTCCCAGGCGGCAGGGTCGACCTCGGTCCCGTCGGGGTGGGGGGCCCGGCCCTCGCGCCGCAGCCGGCCGCTGTCCGCGTCGCGGACCACCACCTTGCAGGCCTGGGTCGAGGAGTCGACCCCCGCGACCAGGGTCAAGGCCGCGCTCCCAGCAGGTGCTCGATGGCCAGCTGGTCCAGGGCGGCGTAGTGCATGCCGCGCCGGCCGGCCGCCTCGACGTCGAAGTCCTCGAAGGCGCCCCGGTCGGCGAGCAGGTCCGACCAGCTCTCGCCCTCGGCCAGGGTCGGGACGGCCAGCTCGGGCACCCGGGCCGCGGCCATCGCCGCCTGCACCGCCGGATCGGCCCGGAAGGCGGCCGCGCGCTGCTTGAGCAGCAGGTAGGTGCGCATGTTGGCGGCGGCGCTGACCCAGACGTCGTCGGGGTCCTCGGTCCGGGGCGGCTTGAAGTCGAAGTGCCGCGGGCCCTCGTACCCGCCGTGCTCGAGCAGGTCGACCAGGAAGAAGGCGCTCTTGACGTCGCCGTGACCGAAGACCAGGTCCTGGTCGTACTTGGCCCCGTGCTGGCCGTTGAGGTCGATGTGGAACAGCTTGCCGTGCCACAGGGCCTGGGCGATGCCGTGGACGAAGTTGAGCCCGGCCATCTGCTCGTGCCCGACCTCGGGGTTGAGCCCGACCATCTCGGAGTGCTCCAGCGACCCGACGAAGGCCAGGGCGTGGCCGACGGTGGGCAGCAGGATGTCGCCCCTGGGCTCGTTGGGCTTGGGCTCGACCGCGAACCGGAGGCCGTAGCCCCGGTCGAGCACGTACTGGCAGAGGAGGTCGAGGCCCTCCTTGTAGCGGTCGAGGGCCACCCGCACGTCCTTGGCGGCGTCGGTCTCGGCGCCCTCGCGCCCGCCCCAGAACACGTAGGTGGCGGCGCCCAGCTCGGCCGCCAGGTCGAGGTTGCGCATGATCTTGCGGACCGCGTAGCGGCGCACGTCGCGGTCGTTGGCGGTGAACGCCCCGTCCCGGAACACCGGGTGGGTGAAGGTGTTGGTGGTGGCCATCGGCACCACCAGCCCGGTCGCCTCCAGGGCCTCGCGGAAGCGCTTGATGTGGCGCTCGCGCTGGTCGCCGTCGGACCCGAAGGGGACCAGGTCGTCGTCGTGGAAGGTGACCCCCCAGGCGCCCAGCTCGGCCAGGCGGTGGACCGCCTCCACCGGGTCCAGGGGCGGCCTGGTGGCGTCGCCGAAGGGGTCTCTGGCCGGCCAGCCGACCGTCCACAGGCCGAAGCTGAACTTGTCCTCTGGGATCGGATGGGGCTCATCCATGGTCGGCTCCTGGAGAGATGCACCACAGCAGCGAGATGGTCCCAGGAGCCTGGCCAGTTCGTCTAGCGGTTCTTGGCGGGACCGCCGGGGTAGCATCGGGGGATGCCGAAGCTCGTCCTTGGTCCGCTGCTGCGCTATGTCGGCCAGACCCAGGCCACCGTGTGGGTGGAGACCGACGCCGCCGCCGGGGTCGAGGTGCTGGTCTGGCCGGCCGGGCCGGCGTCCCCGGGGGCCGCGGCCCGGAGCCAGGCCCCGACCTTCCAGGTCGAGGGCCACCACTACGGGCTGCTCATGATCGACGGGCTGGGGCCGGACCGGGTCTACGAGTACCGGGTCGAGCTCGACGGCCGGCCGGTCTGGCCCGAGGCCCACCCGGACGGCCCCTCCTTCCCGGCCAGCACCATCCGCACCCTCCGCGGCGACCACCCCCTGCGGATCGCGTTCGGGTCCTGCCGGGTCGCCGCCCCCCACGAGCCGCCGTGGACGTTGCCGCCCAGCGCCGACCGCCGGCACGGCAAGGGCGCCGACGCCCTGTACGCCTTCGCCCTGCGCATGCGCGACGCCGACCCCGACACCTGGCCAGATCTCCTCCTGCTGCTCGGCGACCAGATCTACGCCGACGACACCTCCGACCCGGTGCAGGCCTTCATCCGCTCGCGCCGCGACGTGCGACGGCCGCCGGGGCTGGAGGTGGCCGACTTCGAGGAGTACACGCGGCTGTACTGGGAGGCCTGGGGCGACCCGGTGCTGCGCTGGCTGCTGTCGACGGTGCCGACGGCGATGATCTTCGACGACCACGACATCAGTGACGACTGGAACACCTCGGCCGCCTGGGTCGACCACATGCGCCGCCAGCCGTGGTGGGAGGAGCGGATCACCAGCGGCCTCGCCTCCTACTGGGTGTACCAGCACCTCGGCAACCTGTCCCCCGACGACCTGGAGGACGACCCGGTCTGGCCCAAGGTCCGCGACGCCGGCGACGCCACCCGGGTGCTGCGCGAGTTCGCCCTCCGGGCCGACCGGGAGGTCGAGGGGACCCGCTGGAGCTACCGGCGCGACTTCGGCCGGACCAGGCTGGTGGTGATCGACTCGCGCTGCGGGCGGGTGCTGGACGGCCCCCGGCGCGAGATGGTCGACGACGACGAGTGGGCCTGGATCGAGGAGCAGGCCGGCGGCGACTTCGACCACCTGCTGCTGGCCACCTCGCTGCCGTTCGCCCTGGCCCCGGCCATCCACGACCTGGAGGCCTGGAACGAGGCGGTGACCGCCGGAGCCTGGGGCCGGCTGCCGGCCTGGGCGGGGGAGAAGATCAGGCAGGCGGTCGACCTGGAGCACTGGGCCGCCTTCAACGACTCCTTCGACCGGCTGGCCGCCCTGATCGAGTCGGTCGCGGCCGGCCACCGGGGCCGCCCGCCCGGGTCGGTGGTGGTCCTGTCCGGCGACGTCCACCACACCTACCTGGCCGAGCTCTCCTTCCGGGGCGAGCACGCCGGCCACGGCCACAGCCCGGCCTGGCAGGCGGTCTGCTCGCCCCTGCGCAACCCCCTGCCGCGCGACCAGCGGGCCGCCCACAAGCGGGCCTTCAGGCGCCCGGCCCGGGCCGTGACCGGGTGGCTGGCCCGCCGGGCCGGGGTCGAGCCGGAGGAGATCGACTGGCGGGTGGTCGAGGGGCCCCGGTTCGACAACCACCTGGGCGAGCTGGAGCTGGACGGCCGCTCGGCCATGCTCCGGGTCGAGCGGGCCGTCACCCCTGTCGACGGCCAGGGCGACCCGCGCCTGGAGCCCCTCTACCAGCACCGGCTCGCGGACGGATCCTGAGTGGCCGTGGCCGAGGGGGTGCTCGCCGACCTGGCCCGCTGGCCGGTGAAGTCGCTGGGCGGGGAGCGGCTGGCCGCGGCCCGGCTGGACTGGCGCGGGCTGGCCGGCGACCGCGCCCATGCCCTGCTCGACCGGCGTGAGGGTCGCGAGGGCCGCTGGCTGACCATCCGCCAGGCGCCGCGGCTGCTGGCCTGGTCGGCCGCCTACCGGGAGGCGCCCGACGACCGCCTCGACCCCGCCGACCCGCCGCCGCCCACCCTGCGGGCCCCGGACGGGACCGTCTGGCCCTGGCACGACCCCGGCCTCGACCGGGCCCTGGCGGCCGACCTGGGCATGGCCGTGCGGCGCCACCGCGACCTGGGCGGCCAGCAGGACCTCCAGGCGTCGGTCCTGGTCACCACCGAGGCGTCGCGGCGTGCGGTCGCCGAGGCCCTGGGCCGCCCGGTCGAGCTGCGGCGCTTCCGGACCAACCTCCACCTGGAGCTGGACACACCCGCGTTCGCCGAGGAGGGCTGGGAGGGGGGCCGGCTCCAGGTCGGCGAGGTCACCCTGGCCCTCGCCCACCCCTGTGCCCGCTGCGTGATCCCGACCCGGGACCCCGACGACCTGTCCCGCTGGCCGGAGCTGCTGCGCTGGCTGCACCGGCGGCGCGGGGGCCTGTTCGGGGTCAACGCCCGGGTGGTGGCCGGCGGCCGGGTCCGGGTCGGCGACCGGGCCGCCGTGACCGAGCCGGCGACGCCGTCGCCGCCGAGGCCGTCGACCGACTGGGACGTGGCTCCGCGATGGGGTCTGGGGGCTCAAGCCTAGCCCCCCAGTGGAACGGTGGTGGTCGAGCTCGAGTGGTCCTAGGCCTGCGGCCGGTCGAACCAGGACTGGTAGGTCTGCGCGAAGAACAGGTCGCCCTGCACCCTCAGCTTGCCGGTCATGAACAGCTGCATGCCGTTGGCCTTGCCGGTGATCAGGCCCAGGAAGTCGGCCAGGCCCATGCGGATGGTGACCCGCGGGCTCTCGGCCCGGCCCTTGTCGATCTCGCAGCGGCCGTCGGCGATGCGCATGGCGTACTCGTGGGCGCCGTCGGGAGCGGCGATCTCGTACTGGACGACCGCCTGCTGGCCGGCCGCCTTCTCCGGGTTGAACGACTCCGACATGCCGGCGAAGACCTTGTCCAGCACGCCCTCGACGCCGCCCTCCTGCCGCTGGATGGACCCGACCAGCTCCTCGTTGGAACTCCGCTCGACGACATCTTTCAGCGACGAGAAGTCCGAGGCGTCGATCTGGCTCATGGGAAGGCCTCCTTGCTCGGCGGCGACCGGGTCCCCGAAGCGTACGCGACCGGACCGCCGTCCCGTCCAGTGACGGACACACCGTCGACGGGCGTTACGGGCCCTACCCGTAGTCGATGGAGGCGTAGCGGCTGAGCTTGGAGAGCTGGTGGCGGGCGTCGATCTGGCGGGAGGTGCCGGACTTGGAGCGCATCGACAGGGACTGGGTGAGGGCGCCACGGCGGTCGAAGCGGACCCCGCGGAGCAGCTCGCCGTCGGTGACGCCGGTGGCGGCGAAGAACACGTTGTCGCCCCGGACCAGGTCGTCGATGTCGAGCACCTTGTCGAGGTCGTAACCGGCGTCCAGGGCGGCCTGGCGCTCGGTGTCGTCGCGGGGCCAGAGGCGCCCGAACATGGCCCCGTCCAGGCACTTGAGGGCGCAGGCGGCGATCACCGCCTCGGGGGTGCCGCCGATGCCGACCAGCATGTCGACGCCGGTGCCCTCGCGGGCGGCCATGATCGCCCCGGCGACGTCGCCGTCGGTGATCAGCTTGACCCTGGCCCCGGCCTGGCGGATCTGGGCGATCAGGTCCTCGTGGCGGGACCGGTCCAGGATGCACACGGTCAGGTCGGCCACCTGCCCGCCCTTGGCCCTGGCGACCAGGCGCAGGTTCAGGGCCAGCGGGGCCTCGAAGTCGACCGCGTCGGCCGCCTCCGGCCCGACCGCCAGCTTCTCCATGTAGACGCACGGCCCGGGGTCGAACATGGTGCCGCGGTCCGACAGGGCGACCACCGAGATCGCGTTGGGCATGCTCTTGGCGGTGAGGGTGGTCCCGTCGACCGGGTCGACGGCGATGTCGACCTCGGGCAGGGTGCCGTCGCCGATCTCCTCGCCGTTGTAGAGCATGGGGGCGTTGTCCTTCTCGCCCTCGCCGATCACCACCACCCCGGTCATCGAGACCGAGCCGAGTACGTGGCGCATGGCGTCGACCGCGGCCTGGTCGACCGCCTCCTTGTCGCCGAAGCCCATCTTGCGGGCCGCGGCCATGGCGGCCGCCTCGGTGACCCGGACGAGTTCGAGGGCCAGGTTGCGGTCGGGGGCCTCGCGGTCGGCTCGAGCTTCCATCTACGCACCTCCAGTTCGCAGCATCCCGGGCCCCGTCGCGCGCTGATGAACCGCATCGCATGCCGGCTGGGCCGTTGTCCCATTTTTCTCCACAGGGGGGCTGGCATCCAGGGCCGCTCCGGCTTACCCTTGCAGCGGTGGCCCCGCCCGCTCGGGTGTGCGCGGCCTCCGGCAGTTGGGCCCTGGCGCCGCCGATCCCACCCGGTTGGCGCCAAGGGCCCGCTGCATGTCCGGCGCCGGTGGGCCTGGGGCGTGGGAGGGGAGCGGTGGGCGGCAGCCACGGGCACGGGCATGGGCACAGCCACGCCCCGGTGCCGCTGGCCGGCTCGCCGGCCGGCGAGGACCAGGGGCTGCGGGCGGTCAAGGTCTCGGCGGCCGGGCTCGGGCTGACCGCGGCCGTCGAGTTCGCCTTCGTCGCCGCCAGCGGCTCGGTGGCGCTGCTCGCCGACGGCCTGCACAACCTGGGCGACGTGTTCACCACCATCACCCTGTGGGTCGCCTTCCTGGTCGGCCGGCGCCAGCCCGACCGCGGCCACACCTTCGGGTTCGCCAGGGCCGAGGACGTCGCCGGTGTGCTGGTCGTCCTGGCCATCGCCGCCTCGGCGGTCGTCGCCGCCTCCGAGTCCGTGGCCAAGCTGGTCGAGGGCGTGCCGCCGCTGCGCAACCCCGGCTGGGCCCTGGCCGCGGCGTTCGTCGGGGTGGCCGGCAACGAGGCCGTGGCCCGCTACAAGCTCCAGGTGGGCCGGCGGATCAACTCGGTCCCGCTGGAGGCCGACGGCCGCCACTCACGGGTCGACGGGCTGGCCAGCCTGGCCGCCGCGGCCGGGATCGCCGGGGCCTGGGCCGGCTGGCCGGCCGCCGACCCGCTGGCCGGCCTGCTGCTGTCGGCCGTGATCGCCTGGGTGCTGGTCGGGACCACCCGCGACGTGCTGGCCCGGCTGCTCGACCGGGTCGACCCGGAGGTGATCGACGAGGTCGAGGCGGCGGCGGCGTCGGTGGAGGGCGTCGAGGCGGTGCATTGGGTCAGGGCCCGCTGGGTGGGCCGGTCCCTGCACGTGCTGGTCCACGCCGAGGTCGACCCCGACCTGCCCCTGCGGGCCGCCCACGCCATCGGCGAGCGGGTCCGCCACGCCATCTTCCACGCCCTGCCCGGGGTGGCCGCGGTCGACCTGCACCTGGACCCGGCCGGGGTCGACGAGCACGACAGCCACGGCGAGACCCTGCACCACCGGGGCCAGGGCGGCCGCTAGGAGGTCAGCGGGGGTCGACGTAGAGCGCGCCGCCGGCCAGGGAGGCCGGGACCCGGCGCAGCGACGGGGCCGCCCGGCCGTGGCCGGCGGCCGGGGCGCCGCCGGCGTCCCAGCGCTGGCCGGTGCAGGGGCGGGCGAACCCGGCGCCGGCGGCCTCCACCGGGCAGGGGCCGGGAGGGGCCAGCAGGGCGCGCAGGCCGCTGTCGCGCCGGTCGACCACGACCACCTGGCCGGCCGGGCCGGCGACCTCGGTGACCGCGCCCGCGGGCAGGGCCGAGACGGCCGCGACCCGGACCCAGGGTGGCCCCGGGTGGCCGGCCCTGGTCAGGAACAGCACGCCGGCGGTCAGGATCACCACCCCGAACAGGGCCGAGGCGACGATCCAGCCGCGGCCCAGCTGGCTGCGCAGGATCAGCTTGCGCGCCCGGGCCGCCCGCGGCGGCAGGTAGGCGATCCGGCCCCCGGGGTCGCGGCCGGGCCGCGGTGGCGGGTCGCTGGTCGGCACGGCGGTCGTCCTCTCCAGGATCGGGCGTTGGGGCGGGAAGATGGCCGGGTAGTATCGTGCCAGGTGCGGCCCGGCAGCGAAGCGCGGGCCGGCGGACGACGGCGAGAGGGGCAGCGGGCACCGTGGCGCAGGGACGCATCCGGGTCGTGGTGGCCAAGCCGGGGCTGGACGGGCACGACCGGGGCGCCAAGGTCGTGGCCAGGGCGCTGCGGGACGCCGGCATGGAGGTCATCTACACCGGGCTCCACCAGACCCCGGAGCAGATCGTCGCCGCCGTGGTCCAGGAGGACGCCGACGCGGTCGGGCTGTCGATCCACTCGGGCGCCCACATGACCCTGTTCCCCCGCGTGGTCGAGCTGCTGGCCGAGCGCGGCGCCGACGACGTGCTGGTGTTCGGCGGCGGGATCATCCCCCGCGAGGACATCGCCCTGCTCAAGGAGCAGGGGGTCGCCGAGATCTTCACCCCGGGCACCCCGACCCAGAGGATCGTCGACTGGCTGCGGGCCGCCCTCGACACCGCCGCCTGACCAGCACCGCCCCGCCAGACCGATTGAGAGGCTGACGCATGGACCTGTTCGAGCATCAGGCCAAGGAGCTGTTCGCCAAGTACGGTGTGGCCGTGCCGCGCGGCAAGGTCGCCTGGTCGCCCGAGGAGGCCGAGGCGGCCGCGGCCGAGGTCGGCGGCACCGTGGTGGTCAAGGCCCAGGTGCAGACCGGCGGCCGTGGCAAGGCGGGCGGCATCCAGCTGGCCGCGGACCCGGCCGAGGCCCGCCGGCAGGCCGAGCGGATCCTGGGCATGGACATCCGCGGCCACACCGTCCGCCGGGTGCTGGTCGAGCAGGCCTCCGAGATCGCCGCCGAGTACTACGTGGCCATCCTCCACGACCGGGCCAGCAAGGGCTTCCTGGCCATGGCCTCGGCCGAGGGCGGGGTCGAGATCGAGCAGGTCGCCGAGGAGCAGCCGGAGGCGATCGTCAAGGTGCCGGTCAACCCGCTGGTCGGGCTGCGCGGCTACCACGTCAACCAGCTCGTCTACGGCGCCGGGTTCGACGAGCGTGCCCGCAAGGGCGCGGCCCAGCTGCTGGCCAGGCTGTACGAGGTGTTCATCGCCGCCGACTGCATGCTGGTCGAGGTCAACCCGCTGGTCCTGACCGCCGACGGCCAGGTGATCGCCCTGGACGGCAAGGTCACCCTTGACGATTCGGCCCTGGACCGCCACCCGGACCTGGAGGAGCTGCGCGACACCTTCGCCGTCGACCCCCAGGAGCAGGCGGCCAAGGAGAAGGGCCTCAACTACATCAAGCTCGACGGCTACGTCGGCATCATCGGCAACGGCGCCGGCCTGGTCATGAGCACCCTGGACGTGGTCGCCCAGGCCGGCGGCAAGGCGGCCAACTTCCTGGACGTCGGCGGCGGCGCCTCGGCCGAGACGATGGCCGACGGGCTGGAGGTGATCCTCTCCGACCCCAAGGTCCGCACCGTGCTGGTCAACATCTTCGGCGGCATCACCCGCGGCGACCTGGTCGCCCAGGGGATCCTGGACGCCCTCGACCGCCTCGGCGACAAGGTCAAGGTCCCGCTGGTGGTGCGGCTGGACGGCACCAACGCCGAGGAGGGCCGGGCGTTGCTGGCCGGCTCCCCGTCCGACCAGGTGGTCCCGGCAGCCACCATGCTCGACGCCGCCCGCAAGGCGGTCGAGCTGGCCGGGCCGAAGGCAGGTGCCTGAGCCGTGGCCATCCTCGTCGACGAGCGCACCCGGCTGGTCGTGCAGGGCCTGACCGGCCGCGAGGGCCGCTTCCACGCCCTGCGCAACCGCGAGTACGGGACCAACGTGGTCGCCGGGGTCACCCCGGGCAAGGCCGGCCAGGACGTCGAGGGCATCCCGGTGTTCAACACCGTCGCCTCCGCGGTGGCCGAGACCGGGGCCAACACCTCGCTCATCTTCGTGCCCGCCCGCTTCGCCGTGGACGCCCTCTACGAGGCCGCCGACGCCGGCGTCGGGGTGGTCGTGCTGATCACCGAGAACATCCCGGTGCTGGACATGACCAGGGCCTACAACTACATCAAGGCCAAGGGCGTGGCCCTGGTCGGCCCCAACTGCCCGGGGGTCATCTCACCCGGCAGGGCCAACGTCGGCATCATCCCGGGCGAGATCACCCACGCCGGACCGGTCGGCCTGGTGTCACGCTCGGGCACCCTGACCTACCAGGTGATGTACGAGATGGCGGCGGCCGGGGTCGGGCAGACGACCTGCGTCGGCATCGGCGGCGACCCGGTGGTCGGGTCCAGCTTCATCGACGTCCTCGGGCGCTTCCAGGACGATCCCGAGACCGAGGCCGTGGTGATGATCGGCGAGATCGGCGGCGACGAGGAGGAGCGGGCGGCCCGCTTCGTCGCCGAGGAGATGGACAAGCCGGTGGTCGCCTACATCGCCGGGTTCGAGGCCCCGCCGGGCAAGCGCATGGGCCACGCCGGGGCGATCATCTCCGGGTCCAGCGGCACCGCCCAGGCCAAGGCCGAGGCCCTGGAGGCGGCCGGGGTGCGGGTCGGCCGCAACCCCACCGAGGCGGCCGAGCTGGCCGTCGCCGCCGTCAAGCCGACCGGCCCGGTCGGGGTCCGCTGATCCGTCGGCCAAGGGCCGACTCCGAGCCGTCCCCGTCAGACCTCGGACAGCACCACCGTGTTCATGATCTTGTCCGAGAACAGGCACTGGCGCCTGGCGTCCCAGATCGGCCACAGGAAGCCGAGGTAGCACAGCAGGGCGTCCAGGATGTGGAGCAGGTCGCGGACGAAGGCCATGCCCCCGCCCATCGGCTGGCCGTCGGCCATCCGCACCAGCCGGAGGTTCAGCACCTGCTTGCCCCAGCTCTGGCCGGTCCGGCCGGCCAGGATGGAGCGGTTGTAGATCCAGATGCCGAGCGAGGTCAGGTAGAGCAGGAACGCCACCAGGCCGGCCCCGGCGCTCGGGGTCTGGCCCTGGTCGGTCCCGCTGAACAGCAGGACGGCCAGGAACGCCGGGATGGAGGCGATCAGGTTGTCGATCAGGTAGGCGCCGACCCGCTGCGGCCAGTTGGCCAGCCTCCGGCCCATGTAGTAGCCGGGCTGGTCGGCGACGTAGCCGCCCGCGGCCGGGGCCGGGGGCTGGCCGTAGCCGGGCTGGGCCGGGGTCCCGTACGGCGGCTGGCCGCCGTACGGCGCTTGGGGTGGCTGCTGGCCGTAGCCGGGCTGGTTGGGGTCCTGGGGCCCGTACCCCTGGGTCATGAGCGCTGCTCCTTGTCGTGATCGTGGCTGTCGCTGCCCGGCCGGACCGTCACAGCCCGGGCCGTCCGGCCTGCTGCTCGGCGAAGTCCCCGAGCACAGGCAGCTTGAAGTGCCTGCCCTGGAAGCCCTGGATGATCAGGACGATCCAGCCGATGAAGAAGGCGAACAGGACCAGGCCCAGCAGGGCGCGGATGGGGCCCGGCATGTAGGGCCGCACGACCCAGACCAGGGTCCAGAGCAGGCCGTAGGCGATCGCCTGCATGGCGTGGAAGCGGACCTCGGGACGCTTGTCGACCAGGAAGAAGATCAGGCCGGTCAGCCAGGTGATCCCGGGCAGCCCGTAGGACAGGCCGGAGGCCACGTTCTCGGTCATGCCGCTGCCCGCCGGCTGGCTCGGGTACTGCCCGCCGGGCGGCCCCCATCCGCCGGGCTGCTGGCCGTAGCCGCCGGGTTGCTGGTACCCGCCCGGCTGCTGGCCGTACGCGCCGGGCTGCTCGTAGCCGCCGGGCTGCTGGCCGGAGCCGGCCGGCGGCGGCCCCCAGCCCTGGCCGCCCTGCGGCGGGGGCGGAGGCGGGGCGCCCTGGGGTGGCGGTGGCGGCGGGGCGGACTGGGAGGGTGGGGTGCCCGGGGACTCCCAGCGGGGGGTGTCGGAGGGACCCTGCGGCTCGTCGGGCGGGCGGTGGTCCGGGGGCGGCCGGTCGGCGGGCGCCTCGGGCCCGCCAAGGGGCTCACGCGGCGGTTCCTCCCGCGGGTCGCGTGAAGTCGGCCCCTCGGTCATGGTCGTCCTCCTGTCGTCTGGCTCGGCCACCAAGCCGGGCGAACCGGTCTACACCCACCCGAACCGGTGGAGCTGGAACGCCCAGCTCGCGGCGGTCAGCACCCCGGCCACCCAGTAGCCCTGCCGGCGGCGGGACTCCGGCCATCGCGCTGGCGGGGCGAGCCGCCCGAGAACCCTGGCGGCCATCAGCACGGCCATGGCCACGGTGAACCCGGCCAGCACGAGCACGAACGGGTTGGCCGCCAGCGCCGCCCCCAGGTCACCGGAGGCCAGGCCGGTGGCGGCGGTGGTCATCCCGCACAGCGGGCACGGGATCCCGGTGAGCGTCCGCAGCGGGCAGGGGAGCCACAGCCCCTCCCCGCCCAGCGCCGCCTGGTAGGCCACCGCGGCCCCAGCGGCGGTCAGCCCCGCCAGACCGAGCTGCTCGGGTACCGAGCCCGGTCGCCACGCCCCCGCCGGCTGGCCCGCGCCCGCGAGGCGGGCACGGGAGCTCCCCTGGTTCATCTTCCGCGGTCCAGCTCCCTCCGCCTGGGGCAGGCTGCTGCATCCATTCTTGCAGGCTGGCGCAGTGAACCACATGCGCAGGAGTGGTTCAATCCTCCCAGCCGGCCGCCGTCCACGGTTGCCGGCGCCGGCCCCCGATGGCAGCATCCGCCCGGGCCGAGAACCAGGTGCCGAGGACCGGGGAGGCCGTGGCGGACGACAAGCGGGTGGTCGTGCTGGTATCCGGCCACGGCTCCAACCTCCAGGCGCTGCTGGACGCGGCCGCCGGGCCCGGTTCCGGGATGGCCGTGGTCCTGGTCGCGGCCGACCGGCCCGACGCCTTCGGGCTGGAGCGGGCCCGCCGGGCCGGCGTCGACACCGCCGTGGTGCGGCCGGCCGACCATCCCGACCGCCCGGCCTTCGACCTGGCCCTGCGCGACCTGGTCGCCGACGCCCGGCCGGACGCGGTCTGCCTGGCCGGCTTCATGCGCATCCTCGGCCCCGGGTTCGTCCGGGCCTTCCCCGACCGCATCGTCAACACCCATCCCAGTCTGCTGCCGGCCTTCCGGGGTGCCCACGCCGTCCGCGACGCCCTCGCCTACGGGGTCAGGGTCACCGGCTGCACCGTCCACCTGGTCGACGAGGAGGTCGACCACGGCCCGGTGCTGTTCCAGTCGGCGGTGCCGGTGGAGCCCGGCGACGACGAGGACCGCCTGCACGAGCGGATCAAGGCCGAGGAGCACCGGCTGCTCCCGTCGGCGGTCCGCCTGGTCGCCGAGGGCCGGGTCCGGGTCGAGGGCCGCCGCGCCCGGGTCGTCCAGCCCGAGGAGGTGCCCTGGTGAGCCCGGAGGAGCGCCTGCCCGTCCGCCGGGCCCTGGTCAGCGTGTTCGACAAGCAGGGCCTGGACCGGCTGGCCGGGGCGTTGGTCGCCGCCGGGGTCGAGGTGGTCTCGACCGGCTCGACCGCGGCCACCCTCGAAGGACACGGCCTCACCGTCACCCGGGTCGAGGAGCTGACCGGCTTCCCCGAGCTGCTCGGCGGCCGGGTCAAGACCCTGCACCCCAAGGTCCACGCCGGCCTCCTCGCCGATCGCGCCCGCCCCGGCCACCAGGCCGAGCTCGAGGCCGCCGGCATCGCCGCCTTCGACCTGGTCGTGGTCAACCTCTACCCCTTCGAGGAGACCGTCGCCGCCCCCGACGTGGACCACGCCCTGGCCATCGAACGCATCGACATCGGCGGTCCGGCCATGGTCCGAGCCGCCGCCAAGAACCACGAATGGGTCGCCGTCGTCTGCGACCCCGCCGACTACCCCCTGGTCGAGACCGCCCTCACCAACGGCGGCACCACCCTCCCGGAACGCCGCACCCTCGCCGCCAAGGCGTTCGCCCGAACCGCCGCCTACGACGCCGCCGTCGCCACCTGGATGACCCCCTCCACCGGCCCCGGCCCCCCGGGCACCCCGCAGGCGCCACGCTTCCCCGACCGGTTGACCTTGGGGGGGCGGCTGCGCCAGACCCTGCGCTACGGCGAGAACCCGCACCAGGGGGCGGCCCTCTACGCCCTGGAGGGGCCCGAGGGCCGATGGGGGCTGGGGGCGGCCACCCAGATCGCGGGCAAGGAGCTGTCGTACAACAACCTGCTCGACGCCGACGCCGCCCTCGCCCTGGCCGCCGAGCACGCCGGCCGCCCGTTCGCGACCATCGTCAAGCACACCAACCCGTGCGGGGCCGCGTTCGGGGCGACCCTTGAGGCGGCATACGCCGGCGCCCTGGACGGCGACCCGGTGAGCGCCTTCGGCGGCGTCGTCGGCCTGTCGCGCCCCCTGGACGCGGCCACCGCCAAGCGGATCGCCGGCATCTTCACCGAGGTCGTGGTCGCGCCCGGCTTCGACGAGGAGGCCCTGGCCGTGCTGGCCGGCAAGCCGTCGCTGCGGCTGGTCCGGGTCGACCTGGCCCGCCCGGCCGGCTGGCTGGCCGTCCGCTCGGTGGCCGGCGGCCTGCTGGCCCAGGAGCCCGACCCCGGCGCCGACGACCCGGCCGGCTGGGCCCTCGAGGCCGGCGACCGGCCCGGCCCCGAGCTGCTGGCCGACCTGGCGCTTGCCTGGTCGGTGGCCGGGCATGTCAAGTCCAACGCGATCGTGCTGGCCAGGGACGGCCGGGTCGTCGGGGTCGGGGCCGGCCAGCAGAGCCGGGTCGACTCGGTCCGGATCGCCGTCGCCAAGGCGGGGGAGCGGGCCCGGGGGGCGGCCGCCGGCAGCGACGCCTACTTCCCCTTCTCCGACGGCGTGGAGGCCCTGGCCGCCGCCGGGGTCCTGGCCGTGGCCCAGCCCGGCGGCAGCGTCCGCGACCCCGAGGTCACCGCGGCCGCCACCGCCACCGGCATCACCATGCTCCACACCGGCCGGCGTCACTTCCGGCACTAGAGCGAGCGGCGCAGGTCGGCGAACGCCCGGGCCGCCATGGCCCGAGGAGGATAGCCTGGCCCCGGCAGGCAGGGACGGTCCCCAGGGAGGGATGCCGATGGCGGCGAGGGTGCTGGACGGCAGGGCGGTGGCGGCGACCATCCGGGCCGAGCTGGCGGACGAGGTCGAGCGGCTGGCCGCGGCCGGCCGGCGTCCGACCCTGGCCGCGGTGCTGGTCGGCGACGACGAGGCCTCCCACATCTACGTCGGCTCCAAGCAGCGGGCGGCCGAGCGCACGGGCATCGGGTCGCGCCGGCTGGAGCTGCCCGCCGACGCCGCCCAGAAGGACGTGCTGGCCGCGGTGGCCGACCTCAACGCCGACGACGCCGTCCACGGCATCCTGGTCCAGCTGCCGCTGCCCGACGGGCTGGACCCGGTCGAGGTCCAGGACGCCATCGACCCGGCCAAGGACGTCGACGGCCTGCACCCGGAGAACGAGGGCCGGCTGCTGCGCGGCGACCCGCGGTTCGCCCCCTGCACCGCCATCGGCATCGTGGAGCTGCTGCGCCGCGAGCGGGTCCCGGTCGAGGGCAGCCACGCGGTCATCGTCGGCCGCGGCCTGCTGGTCGGGCGGCCCCTGGCGGTGCTGCTGTCGGCCAAGGCCCCCGGCGCCAACGCCACCGTGACCATCTGCCACACCGGCACCAGAAACCTGGCACAGCTCACCCGGCAGGGCGACGTGCTGGTGGCGGCGGCCGGTCGGCCGGGCATGATCACCCGCGACATGGTCAAGCCGGGCGCGGCCGTGGTCGACGTCGGCAACCACCGGGCCGGCGACCGGATCGTCGGCGACGTCGCCCCCGAGGTGGCCGAGGTCGCCGGCGCTCTCACCCCCGTCCCCGGCGGAGTCGGCCCCATGACCGTGGCCATGCTGCTGGCCAACACGGTGGCCGCCGCCCGCGAGCAGGCCGGCGGACGATGAACCTCGGGCGGCTGCTCGGGGAGGGGCGCTTCGTCGTCACCGGGGAGCTGGTCCCGCCGCGGTCGGCCGACCCCGGGATCGTGCGCCGGGCCGCCCGGCGCCTGCGCGGGCGGGTCGACGCGGTCAACGTGACCGACAACGCCACCGCCCGGGTCGGCATGACCCCGCTGGCCGCGGCCATCCTGGCCGCCGGCGAGGGCCTCGACCCGGTGCTCCAGCTGACCTGCCGGGACCGCAACCGCCTGGCCCTGACGGCCGACCTGCTGGGCGCCCACGCCCTCGGCATCCGGTCCGTGCTCTGCCTGTCCGGCGACCCGATGGAGGTCGGCCGCACCGGGGCCAAGCCGGTGTTCGACCTGGACGCGGTCGGCCTGGCCCGGCTGGCCACCGAGCTCGGCCAGGGCCGCGCCCCCGGCGGATCGGTGATCGACCCGCCGGCCCGGTTCCTGATCGGCGTGGCCGAGGCTCCCGGCGCCGACCCCTCCGGCGGGGCCCGCCTGGCCGCCAAGGCCGACGCCGGCGCCCGCTTCGTCCAGACCCAGCCGGTCTACGACGTCGCCCAGTTCGGTGCCTGGCTGGACCGCCTGACCGCCCGCGGCCTCGTCGACCGGGTGGCCATCCTGGCCGGGGTCCTCCCGCCCACCTCCGCCGCCCAGCTGGAGCGCTTCGCCGCCCTCCCCGGCTGGTCGGTCCCCCAGGCCGTCCTGACCCGCATGCGCGACGCCCACGACCAGCGCGCCGAAGGCATCGCGCTGGCCGCCGAGATGGTCGAGGCCGTCCGCAACCTCCCTGGCGTCCGCGGCGTCCACCTGATGGGCCTCGGCCCCGCCTCCGGCATCCCCGAGGTGATCGAGGCCGCCGGCCTGCTCCCCCGCCCCACCCCGTCCTGACCGGCCGCCTACCGGTGGCCGGCCGGCCAAGGGCCCCTGGCCTACCCCCTCGACGCGAGCGGCCGCCACTGGCGGGGCTCGGGGCCGATGTACTCCGAGTCGGGGCGGATCAGGCGGTTGTCGGCGTACTGCTCGCGGATGTGGGCGGTCCAGCCGGCCATGCGGGAGGCGGCGAACAGGGGGGTGTAGAGGTCGGGAGGGAGCTGGAGGGCCGAGTACACGCTGGCCGTGTAGAAGTCGACGTTGGGGTAGAGGGTCTTCTCCGCCATGACCGTCTCCTGGACCCGGACCGAGGTGTCGTACCAGCGGGTCTCGCCGGACTGCTTGCCCAGGCGCTCGGCGATCTCGCGGAGCACGGTGGCCCGCGGGTCCCAGGTCTTGTAGACGCGGTGGCCGAAGCCCATGATCTTCTGCCTGGCGGCCAGGCGCTCGCGGACCCAGTCGGGGGCCCGGTCGGGCGTCCCGATCTCCTCCAGCATCTCGCGGACCTCCTGGATGGCCCCGCCGTGCAGCGGGCCCTGGAGGGTGGCCACGGCCGCGGTGGTGGCGGCGTACATGTCGGCCAGGGTGGCCGCGGCCACCCGGCCGGCGAAGGTGGAGGCGTTCAGGGTGTGGTCGGCGTACAGCACCAGGACGACGTCGAAGTCGCGGGCGGTCTGGGGGTCGGGCTGCTTGCCGGTGAGGGCGTAGAGGAAGTTGGCGGCGATCCCGAGGTCGTCGCGCGGCTCGACCGCGTCCGCGCCGGTCCGCAGCCGCTGGTAGGTGGCGATGATCTGCGGGGTCTTGGCGATCAGCCGGTAGGCCCTGCGGAGGTTGGCCTCCGGCGCGCCGTCGTCCGGGTCGACGGCGGCCGCCGCCGACACCGCCGTGCGCAGGGTGGTCATGGGGCCGGTCCGCTGGGCCAGGGGGCCGATCAGCTCGACCAGCAGCGGGTCCAGGACGCTCTCGGCCCGCAGGGTGGCGACCGTCTCCTCCAGCTCGGCCGCCGTGGGCAGCTCGAGGTGGTGCAGCAGGTAGATGGTCTCCTCGAAGGTGGCGTGGGTGGCCAGGTCGGCGATGTCGTAGCCGGCGTAGAACAGCCTGCCCTGGCGGCCGTCGACGTCGGAGATCCTGGTCTGGGCGGCGACCACGCCCTCGAGTCCCTTGCCCGTCGCGTCAGCCATCTCGGGGTGCCTCCGGTCGTCTCGAGGGACGGTCAGGCGCAATCGTAGGGTTTTCCTCACCCATCCGCCGTACAGGGATACCCTGGCGACACCGCGAGCAAAGGAGCTTCCCGCCATGGCCCATCGCGTCACGTTCATCCCCGGCGACGGGGTCGGACCGGAGCTGTCGGAGGCGACCCGCCGGGTCCTCGAGGGCACCGGCGTGCCGTTCGACTGGGACGTCCAGGAGGCCGGGGCCGAGGTCATCGACAAGTACGGCACCCCCCTGCCCGACCACGTGCTGGACTCCATCCGCGGCAACGGGGTGGCGATCAAGGGGCCGCTGACCACCCCGATCGGCACCGGGTTCCGCAGCGTCAACGTGGCCCTGCGCAAGGAGCTGGACCTGTACGCCTGCCTGCGCCCGTGCAAGTCCTACCGGGGGGTCCGCTCCCGCTACGAGGACATCGACCTGGTGGTGGTGCGCGAGAACCACGAGGACCTGTACGCCGGCATCGAGTTCGAGCAGGGCACCCCCGACGCGGCCAAGGTGATCGAGTTCCTCAACGGCATCCAGTCCAGGAGGATCCGGGAGGACTCCGGCATCTCGATCAAGCCGATCTCGATCACCGGGACCCGGCGGATCGCCAAGTTCGCCTTCGACTACGCCCGCGCCTACGGCCGCAAGAAGGTCACGGCGGTCACCAAGGCCAACATCATGAAGTACACCGACGGCCTGTTCTACGCGGTCGCGCGCGAGGTGGCCAAGGACTACGACGACATCGAGTACGACGAGTACCTGGTCGACAACATGTGCATGCAGCTGGTCCAGAAGCCGGAGAACTTCGACGTGCTGCTGCTGCCCAACCTGTACGGCGACATCCTCTCCGACCTCGGGGCCGGCCTGGTCGGCGGGCTCGGGGTCGCCCCAGGGGCCAACCTGGGGGACCGGGTGGCGGTGTTCGAGGCCACCCACGGCTCGGCCCCCAAGTACAAGGGCCAGAACAAGGTCAACCCGATGGCGCTGATGTTCTCGGGCATGCTGATGCTGCGCCACCTCGACGAGGGCGAGGCCGCCGACCGGCTGGAGCGGGCCCTGGCCGCGGTCATCGCCGAGGGCGAGAGCGTCACCTACGACATGAAGCCGTCGCGGGACGACCCGACGGCGGTGGGCACCAGCCAGGTCGCCGACGCCGTCGTCGCCAAGATGGAGGAGGGCGTCTGATGCCGAGGGTCACCGTCGTCGGCGCCGGCAAGTACGGCTCGACCACCGTGCAGCGCCTGGCCGAGAAGGGCATCTGCGACGAGGTGGTGATGACCGACATCATCGAGGGCCTCCCCCAGGGCCTGGCCCTCGACATCAACCAGTCGCGGCCCATCGAGGGGTTCGAGACCCGGGTGGTCGGCAGCAACGGCTACGAGGAGACCGCCGGGTCCGACGTGGTCGTGATCACCGCCGGGGTGCCCCGCAAGCCGGGCATGAGCCGCATGGACCTGCTGGAGACCAACGCCAGGATCGTCGGCGACGTCACCGACAAGGTGGCCGACGCCTCGCCCGACGCGGTCCTGATCGTGGTCTCCAACCCGCTGGACGAGATGACCGCCCTGGCCGCCGAGGTCTCCGGATTTCCCAGGGAGCGGGTCATGGGCCAGGCCGGGATGCTCGACACGGCCCGGTTCAAGCACTTCCTGGCCGAGGAGCTCCACACCAGCCCGGGCCGGGTCGAGGCCATGACCCTCGGCTCCCACGGCGACACCATGGTCCCGGTGCCGAGCATGGTCAAGGTGGACGGCAAGCCGCTGACCGAGGTCGCCGACGCCGCCACCGTCGAGCGCCTGATCCAGCGGACCCGCGACGGCGGGGCCGAGGTGGTCGCCCTGCTCAAGTCGGGCTCGGCCTACTACGCCCCCTCCAGCGCGGCCGCGGCCATGGTCGAGGCCGTCCTCGGCGACACCGGCGAGGTCATGCCGGTCTGCGCCTGGGTCACCGGCCAGTACGGCATCGACGGTGTCTACCTGGGCGTCCCGGCCAGGCTGGGCCGCGCCGGGGTCACCGAGGTGGTCGAGCTGCCCCTGACCGACAGCGAGCTGGCCGACCTGCGCGAGGCCGCCGAGGCCGTCCGCGCCAAGCAGGCCGACGTCGCCAAGCTGGTTGGCTGAGCAGGAGGGTGCGCCGGGCTGCGCCCTGTGCGCGGCCGAGCAGGTGACGCCCTGGTTCCACGAGGACGACCGCTGCTGGGTCGCCGAGTGCCTGATCTGCCGCACCCCCATGGTGGTGTGGCGCCGCCACGGCGCCGACCCGCCGGCCGCCGACCGCGAGCACATGCTGGCCCGCCTGTCCGAGGTGGCCGCGGCCCGCCTCGGCGACGGCGCCTTCCGAATCGACCCGGTGATGCGCCGCATCCCCGACCACTTCCACGCCCACGCCCGCGACCCTGCCTGGCCGGGGTTCGCCTGGAGCTAGCTCGGCCTCCGCCAGCCGGTGGCGTACCGCCTCGTCATCCTGCAGGAGGTCAGCCGCCCCAGCCGTCGAAGGGCCGGTGGGTGCCGGGTTCCAGGAACCAGTAGTCGCGTCCCGTGGCGACCAGCCCGTCGGGGGTGAAGGTCAGGACCGAGGTGCCGATCAGGGTGGCCGGGTGGCCGTCCTCGAGGGTGGTGGTCCACCACTCGACGGCGGCCGAGGCGCCGGAGGCGAACGGGGTGCCGAACCGGGGGTCCTGGTCGGCCTCGGCGGCGTACGCCTGGCGGGTGTAGGCCAGCACGCCGTCGCGGCCCAGGTGGGGGTCGCGGAACGCCTCCGAGCGGTAGTGGGCGTCGGGAGCGTACCGGGTGGCCGCCGCCTCCGGGTCGCCGGCCCGCCAGGCCGCCTCGTAGCCCTGGGCCCAGCGGCGGGCGTGCTCGGCGGCCCGGCCGCCGGGGTCGGGGTCGAGGCGGCCCCAGTCGGCGGGTGGGTCGACGAGCTCCTCGGCCACGTTCCAGCACTCGCGCAGCTCGCGGCAGCGGCCGTCCCCGGCAAAGGCGAGCAGCAGGCAGCCGACCAGGGCCACCGGGTCGCCGCCGGCGCGCATCAGGGTCCACCACTCGACCGCGACCCGGTGGCCGTCGACGATCGGGTCGCCGAAGCGGACCCGGACGTCCCGCTGGTCGGCGGTGGCCCCGGCCCAGTAGGCGGCGACGCCGTCGTGGCCGGTGTGGGCCGGGCGCAGGGGGTGGGAACGGTAGCTGGCGTCGGTGGTGAACAGGCCGAGCACGGCCGGGGTGTCGGCCTGCTCCCAGGCCCGCCGGTACCCCTCCAGCCAGGCGTCGACCCGTTGGCGGTCCATGGCCGCCGATTCTACGGCCGGGCGCGACCGCCCCGTGGACGACGGGACCTCCCCGGTCCGCTGACCGGGTACCCTGCAGAGCGCAACCACACGGGAACAGCGGAGGGCCGGGACCATGGCGGGGAACAGCTTCGGGGCGCAGACGGGGGTTGGGCGTCGGGGACCGGTCGCTGGAGATCTTCCGGCTGGACGCCCTGGCCTCGGTCGGCGACCTGGCCGGCCTGCCCTTCTCGCTCAAGGTGCTGCTGGAGAACCTGCTCCGCAACGAGGACGGCAGCGCCGTCACCGCCGAGGACGTGGAGGCGTTCGCCCGCTGGGACCCGACGTCGGCGACCGACCGCGAGATCGCCTTCTCGCCCGCCCGGGTCCTGATGCAGGACTTCACCGGCGTGCCGGCCATCGTCGACCTGGCCTCCATGCGCGACGCCATGGGCACCCTGGGCGGCGACCCGACCCGGATCAACCCGCTGGCCCCGGCCGAGCTGGTCATCGACCACTCGGTGGTGGCCGACATCGCCGGCCGGCCCGACGCCTTCGTCCGCAACGTCGAGCTGGAGTTCGAGCGCAACCGGGAGCGGTACGCGTTCCTGCGCTGGGGCCAGCAGGCCTTCGCCGACTTCAAGGTGGTGCCGCCCGGCACCGGCATCGTCCACCAGATCAACTGCGAGTACCTGGCCAGGGTGGTGTTCACCAACGACCGCGGCCAGGCCTACCCCGACACCCTGGTCGGCACCGACAGCCACACCCCCATGGTCAACGGCCTCGGCGTGCTCGGCTGGGGCGTCGGCGGCATCGAGGCCGAGGCGGCCATGCTCGGCCAGCCGATCTCGATGCTCATGCCCAAGGTGGTCGGGTTCAAGCTGTCGGGCGAGCTGCCCGAGGGGTCGACCGCCACCGACCTGGTCCTGACCGTGACCGAGCTGCTGCGCGGCCACGGGGTGGTGGGCAAGTTCGTCGAGTTCTACGGCCCCGGGGTCGGCAACGTGCCGGTCGAGAACCGGGCCACCATCGGCAACATGTCGCCCGAGTACGGCTCGACCTGCGCCATCTTCCCGATCGACGCCGAGACCCTGCGCTATCTCACCTTCACCGGGCGCCCGCCCGAGCTGGTCGCCCTGGTCGAGACGTACGCGAAGGAGCAGGGCCTGTGGCACGACCCGCAGGCCGAGCCCCGCTACTCCGAGACCGTCGAGCTGGACCTGGGCACGGTGGTGCCGAGCCTGGCCGGGCCGCGCCGGCCCCAGGACCGGGTCGCCCTGAGCGACGCCCGGCGCGGCTTCCGGGCCGCCCTGGCCGACATGGCCCCCCAGCCGCAGGCGCGGCCGGGCACCCCGACCGGGCACCCGCTCCGCGAGGACGGCCCGGACGAGGCCTCGGCCGAGTCGTTCCCGGCCAGCGACCCGCCGGCCGCCATGGCCGGGGTCACCGAGGACGCCAACCACGACGAGCAGCCGGCGGGCTGGTTCGAGCCCGACCCGGCCGGGGTCAGCGGCCGGCCCGGCAAGCGGGTGCCGGTCACCCTCGAGGACGGCACCAGCTTCGACCTCGACCACGGGCACGCGGTCATCGCCGCCATCACCAGCTGCACCAACACCTCCAACCCGTCGGTGATGCTGGCCGCCGGGCTGCTGGCCCGCAACGCCGTCAACCGCGGCCTGACCTCCAAGCCGTGGGTCAAGACCTCCCTGGCCCCCGGGTCCAAGGTGGTCATGGACTACTACGAGCGGGCCGGGCTGCTGCCGTACCTCGAGAAGCTCGGCTTCCACCTGGTCGGCTTCGGCTGCACCACCTGCATCGGCAACTCCGGCCCCCTGGCCCCCGAGATCTCCCGGACCGTCGAGGAGCACGACCTGGTGGTCGCCTCGGTGCTGAGCGGCAACCGCAACTTCGAGGGCCGCATCAACCCCGACTGCCGCATGAACTACCTGGCCTCGCCGCCCCTGGTGGTCGCCTACGCTCTGGCCGGGACGATGGACATCGACCTGCTCGACGACCCGCTCGGCCACGACCCCGACGGCGGCCCGGTCTACCTGCGCGACCTGTGGCCGTCCAGCGCCGAGGTGGCCGAGCTGATCGGCCGGGCGGTCCAGTCGGACATGTTCCGCAGGAGCTACGCCCAGGTGTTCGAGGGCGACGAGCGCTGGAACACCCTGGAGGTGCCGACCGGTGAGAGCTTCGCCTGGGACGACGCCTCGACCTACGTGCGCCGGCCGCCGTACTTCGACGGCATGCCGGCCACCCCCGAGCCGGTGACCGACATCCGAGGCGCCCGGGTCCTGGCCGTGCTCGGCGACAGCGTCACCACCGACCACATCTCGCCCGCCGGGGTCATCAAGCGTGACAGCCCGGCCGGCAGCTACCTGATGGAGCAGGGGGTCCAGCCGCGGGACTTCAACTCCTACGGGTCCCGGCGGGGCAACCACGAGGTGATGATCCGCGGCACCTTCGCCAACATCCGCCTGCGCAACCGGCTCGCCCCCGGCACCGAGGGCGGGGTCACCCTGCACCTGCCCGACGGCGAGCAGATGAGCATCTACGACGCCGCCGTGCGCTACCAGGCCGACGGCGTCCCCCTGGTGGTCCTGGCGGGCAAGGAGTACGGGTCCGGCTCCAGCCGCGACTGGGCGGCCAAGGGGCCGATGCTGCTCGGGGTCCGGGCCGTGCTGGCCGAGAGCTACGAGCGCATCCACCGGGCCAACCTGGTCGGCATGGGCATCCTGCCCCTGGAGCTGCCGGCCGGCGAGACGGTCGAGTCCCTCGGCCTCACCGGCCACGAGACCTTCGAGATCACCGGCCTGGAGGGTGCCGGCGCCGACGGCTTCCCCCGCGAGGTCAGCGTCCGCGCCGACGACCACGAGCTCACCTGCCGGGTCCGGATCGACACCCCCAACGAGGTCGAGTACTACCGCCACGGCGGCATCCTCCAGTACGTCCTGCGTCAGCTCCGGGGGTAGCCCGACGGGGAAGGACGCCGTCAGGCCTGGGCGGATGCCGGCCGGGGCTGGGGCGTCCCCGCCGGGGCGAACCAGGCCAGCGGGCCGGCCAGGGCGACCGAGGGGCCGCAGACCAGGGTGGCCGGGGGGTCGATGTCGGGGTCGCCGGCGGCCAGCTCGGCCAGGGTGCCGGTCACGACCCGCTGGGCGGCGGTGCTGGCCGAGGCGATCACCGCCGCCGGCTGGTCGGCGGGGCGGCCGGCGGCGATCAGCTGGGCGCAGACCTCGCCCAGGCGCTCGGCGGCCATCAGCAGCACCAGGGTGTCCGCGGCCGCGGCGGTGCGGGCCAGGTCGGCCGGGGCGCCGCCGGCCAGGGTGGCGCTGACCACCGCGTAGCTGGCGGCCAGGCCCCGGTGGGTGACGGGGATGCCGGCGTAGGCCGGGGCGGCCACGGCGGCGCTGACCCCGGGGACGACCTCGAAGGCGACGCCGGCCTCGGCCAGCGCCAGGGCCTCCTCCCCGCCGCGCCCGAACACGAACGGGTCCCCGCCCTTGAGCCGGGCCACGGTCAGCCCCCGCCGGCCCCGGTCGACCAGCACCCGGTTGATGGCCTCCTGGGAGAGCGCGACCCGCCCCCTGGCCTTCCCGGCATCCACCCGCTCGGCCCCCCGGGGCGCCAGGTCGAGCAGGGCCGCCGGAGCCAGCCGGTCGTACACCACCACGTCGGCCCGCTGCAGCACCTCGGCCCCCCGCAACGTCAACAGCCGCGGGTCCCCCGGCCCGGCCCCGACCAGGTACACGATCCCGCTCACGCCACTCCTCCTCCACCCTCCTGCGCCACGCCCACGGCCAGGCCGGCCAGCAGGCGGTCGCGGAGGCGGGCGGCGGCCAGGTCGCGCTGGCCGGACCCGATCAGGTGCTCCAGCTCGTCCAGGTCCAGGGCTGCCCTCCAGCGGCGGGACCGGTCCTCGAAGTCGGGCAGGAGGGGGAGGGTGGCGGTGCGGACCCGGCCGACCACGTCGACCAGCTCGCTCCACTCCGGTCCGAACCGCTCGCCGAGCTCGGCGCGGAGGCGGCTGGCCAGGGCGGGGGCGCGGCCGCCGGTGCCGACCGCCACCACCAGGTCGCCGCGGCGCACGATCGCCGGGGCGGCGAAGTCGCAGTTGGGCACGTCGTCCATGACGTTGACCAGCACGCCGGCGGCCCGGGCGTCGGCGGCGATGGCCGCCCGCAGGCCCGGCTCGGCGGCGTGGGCGACGCACAGCACGGCGCCGGCGAGGTCGCCGGGGCCGCCGTAGCCGCGCCGGTGGACCACCACTCGCGGGTCCCGCTCGAGCCGGTCCAGGGCCGCCCTCGGGCCCTCGGCGACCACGGTCACCTCGGCCCCGGCGACGAGCAGGCCCTCGACCTTGCCGGCCTCCACGGCCAGCTCGCCGATCACGACCGCCCGCCGGCCTTCCAGCTCCAGCAGCACCGGGTACCCGAACGCCATCACGCGCCCCCGGGGACGGGCGCCGGTGTCGCGACCGGGGCCGGGCCCTGGCGCGCCCGGCGGTCGTCGCGGGGGCGCCGGTGGAGGGAATGGCGGCCCTCAGCAGCCACTGCTGGTCTCCCGGGCGCGGGCGTGGACGTCGGCGCGCAGCCGGTCGAGGGCGGCCGAGAAGCGGTCGCCCGGGCTGGACGCGGCGCCGCCGAGCCGGGTGTGCAGCCCGCACTCGCGGTCCTGGTCGGCCTCCCACCACCAGCGCCCGGCGCGCTCGTCCTCGCCGGGGCGGGTCGGGCGGGTGCAGGGGGCGCAGCCGATCGAGGTGTAGCCCTGCTCGTACAGCGGGTTCACGGGCAGGCGGTGGGTGCGCAGGTAGGCCCAGACCTGGTCGCGGGGCCAGTCGGCCAGCGGGTTGAGCTTGACGATGCCGCCGTGGGCGTCGTCCAGCTCGGCCTTGGGGGTGCCGGCCCGGGCCGGGCCGCCGTCGCGCCGCAGCCCGGTCGCCCAGGCGCCGAACCCGGCCAGGGCGCGGTCCAGGGGGGCGACCTTGCGGACGTGGCAGCACAGCCGGCGCAGGGCCGGGTCCTTGTGGAACAGGTTGGGGCCGTGGCGGGCGACCATGGCCGCGACGTCGGCCGGGTCGGGGGTGACCACCTCGACCTGGAGGCCCAGGCCGGTGCGGACCGCCTCGATGACCTGGAAGGTCTCCTCGGGCAGGCGGCCGGTGTCGATGGTCAGGACCCGGACGCCGGGGTCGATGCGGCGGGCCAGGTCGAGCACGACCATGCCCTCGGCCTGGAAGCTGGTGACCACGGCGAAGCGGCGCCCGAAGCGCTCGATGGCCCAGGCCAGCAGCTGGTCGGCCGGAAGCCGGTCGAGCCGGGCGAGGTCGGGGTCGTCGTTGCGCTGGGGGTCAAGGCCGTGCGGCCAGGTGGTGGCGGTCGCCGCCACAGCGGGCTCCTCTCGACACGCTCGGGTGAGGTGGTCCCAGGCCCGGTCGGTCGGAAAGCACGCGAGCTACGTCGTCACACGGCACGACCGCCGAGCCCACGGACACGCGCAGGACACCACCCACCCGTGGTCGAGGGCGCGGTTGCGGGTCAGGAGCGTGGCGGTCATGGCCCGCCACGGTAAGGTACAGGCGACAAGGTCGCAACCCTCACCACGACAAGGAACGGGCCGTGCCGCGCATCCTCTCGGGCGTCCAGCCCACCGGGAACCTCCACGTCGGGAACTACGTGGGGGCGTTCCGGCAGTGGGTGGACATGCAGCATGACTTCGACGCCCTGTACCTGGTGGTCGACCTGCACGCCATCACCCTGGCCTACGACCACAGGGAGCTGGCCGACCGGACCCTCGAGGTGGCGGCCATGCTGCTCGCCAGCGGCCTGGACCCGGAGGTCTGCACGGTGTTCGTGCAGTCGCACGTGCCCGAGCACACCGAGCTGGCCTGGCTGTTCAACCACCTGGCGACCGTCGGCGAGCTGCGCCGCATGACCCAGTTCAAGTCCAGGGCCGAGGCCGGCGGCGAGGGCGCGTTGCCCGCCGGCTACTTCAACTACCCGGTCCTGCAGGCCGCCGACATCCTCATCTACCAGGCGGACCGGGTGCCGGTGGGCGAGGACCAGCGCCAGCACCTGGAGCTGACCCGCGACCTGGCCGAGCGCTTCAACGCCCGCTTCGGCCAGACCTTCGTGGTCCCCGAGGCCTACATCCCCAAGGTCGGCGGCCGGGTCATGGACCTGCAGGCCCCCACGGTCAAGATGTCGAAGTCGAGCGCCTCGCCGGCCGGGCGCATCGAGCTCCTCGACCCGCCCGAGGTCATCCGCAAGAAGGTCCGCGCGGCCGTGACCGACTCGGGCCGGGAGGTGGTGGCCCGGCCGGACAAGCCGGCCATCTCCAACCTGCTGGAGCTGTTCTCGATCGCCACCGGCAGCACGGTCGGGGAGCTGGAGCGGGCCTACGCCGGCCGCGGCTACGGCGACTTCAAGGCCGACCTGGCCGACGCCCTGATCGCCTTCCTGGCCCCGGTGCGCGAGCGCTACCACGAGCTGCGCGGCGACCCGGCCCGCCTGGCCGCCATCCTGGAGCGGGGCGCGGCCAAGGCCCAGGGGATCGCCCGCGAGAACCTCGCCCTGACCAAGGACCGCATGGGCTTCCTGCCGCGGGCGGACGGCTAGCCCGAGGATCGCCATGAGCATGGTGCGGTTGGGCGTGATCGCGCGGCTGCCCGAGCCGCTCGGGATCCACGTGCAGTCCTGGCGGCGGGCCCTGGGCGACCCGGCCGCGGGCCGGATCGCCCCGCACCTCACCCTGGTGCCACCTCAGACGGTGGCCGAGCGCGAGCTCGACCGGGCGGTGGCCCTGGTCGAGCGGGCGGCCGCCGAGGGCGTGCCGTTCGTGGTCGAGCTGGACGGCGCGGCCACCTTCCTGCCCGACAATCCGGTCGCCTACCTGGTCGTGCGCGAGGGCGGGCCGGCCCTGCACGCCCTCGAGGTCGCCCTCCAGGCCTCCCCGCTGGACCGCCGCACCCACCCGTTCCACCCGCATGTGACCGTCACCCAGGACCTGCCCGACGAGCGGATCGAGGCGGCCGCCCGCGAGCTCGCCGGGTTCCGGGCCACCTTCCCGGTCCGCGAGGTCGCGCTGCTGCGCGAGGACCGCGACAAGACGTGGCGGCCGGTGGCCACCGCGACCGTCGGCGCGACCACGGCCGTCCGCGAGGTGCCGTTCGCCGAGGCGGCCAGCGCCGCCCTGCTGCTGCTCGAGCCCGACCCGCCGCGGGTCCTGCTCGGCCAGCGCACCCGCGGCCAGGGTCGCCGCTACCCGGGGGCCTGGGACGCGATCGGGGGCAAGCCCGACGAGGGCGAGACGCTGCTCCAGGCCCTGTCCCGGGAGGCGTGCGAGGAGGCGGGGGTCGAGCCGCTCGACCCGACCGCTCTCGGCTGCTTCCACGACGGCGACCGCGCCGACGCCTACTTCCTGGCCACCGCCTGGAAGGGCCGGCCCCGCAACCGGGAGCCGTCCGAGCACATCCAGCTGGACTGGCTGGCCCTGCACGAGGCCGCCGAGCGCCCCCTGACCCCGACCACCCGGGCGGCGGTGGCCCGCCTGGCGGCCATGCTGGCGTCGGGCCATCGACTGCAACGTCCCCGGTGATGTGCGATAACTCTTGCGGTGGTGGGGTAGAGAGGGCCCGGGGACGGCGAGGCAGCCGACCCACGAACCCGACGAGGCGACGGTAAGGGGTGACTGCCTTGGCAATCCAGGACCCGCAGTCGGACGCGCGGACCAGCGCGCGGCCCGCAGGGGCGACGCCGACCGAGCAGCCATCCACCACGGAACTGCTGAAGGGGCTCGCCGACGACGCCACCACCCTTGTCCGGCAGGAGATCCTGCTCGCCAGGCAGGAGCTGCAGGAGGGGCTGCAGGCCAGCGCCAAGGCGAGCGCCCTGCTCGCCGCGGCCGGCGTGCTCGCGCTGTACGCCTTCTTCTTCCTGCTCTTCACCATCGGCGAGGCGATCGGCGGGCCGCCCTGGCTCGGGTTCGCCATCGTGACCCTGGTGCTGTTCATCGTGGTCGCGGTGCTCGGGCTCGTCGGCAGGAGGCGCCTGGCCGCCTCCAAGGTCGCTCCGGACAAGGCCAGGGCCGAGCTCCAGACGACCGCCAATGAGCTGAAGGAGGAGATCACGTGGGGGAGACCTCAGCAGCAACCGCCCGAGAGGTAGAAGAGACCCGCAAGCAGATGGAGGACAAGGTGGCCAAGCTCTCCGAGCGTGCCCCCGAGGAGGCCCGCAGGCTGCTGAAGCGGGTCGCGTTCGCTGTCGTCAGCGCCGTCGTGGTCCTGCTCGCCCGCAAGCTGGTCGACAAGCTCTGGGAGCGGGCCACCGGCGAGCTGCCCCCGACCAAGGTCGAGAGGGAGTAGCGCGCCGCGCACCTCCCTAGGCGCCGGCAACGGCCGGCGCCTTTCTCTTGCCCAGAGGATTTCACTCGTCGTAGACTTCATCCGTTGATGAATTCTGCGTCGGGAGGTGCCGGCGGCATGTGGGCCATGGCGATGAAGGAGTTCCGCCAGATGCGCCGGGACCGGCGCACGCTGGCCATGATGATCCTGCTCCCGGTACTGCTGCTGGTGGTGTTCGGCTACGCGGCCAGCTTCGACGTCGACCGGGTGGAGACGGTGGTGGTCGGCCCGCGGGCCGAGCAGGTGGCGGCCGCCCTGCCCGACCGGCTGGACGTCGTCCGGGTCGCGCCCGGCGAGGGCCGCCAGGCCGCCGTCGAGGCCCTGCGCGACGCCGACGCGACCGTGGCCGTGGTCACCGGCGACGGCGGCCAGCCCCAGGTGCTGGTCGACGGGGCCGACCTGTTCTCGGCCCGGGCGGTGGTGACCGAGCTGCGGGGGCGGCCCGGCCTGCCGACCCCCGAGGTGCTGTTCAACCCGGGCCTGGAGACCTCGGCGATCATGGTCCCGGGCCTGATGGGCGTGGTGCTGGTGTTCGTGGGCACGATCGCCACCGCCCTCGGGGTGGTCCGCGAGCGCCAGAGCGGCACCCTGGAGCAGCTCGCGGTCATGCCCTTCCGGGCCCGCGACGTGCTCGCCGGCAAGCTCCTGCCCTACCTCGGGGTCGCGGTGGTCGACCTGGCCGTGATCGTGGCCGTCGGGGTGCTGCTGTTCGACGTCCCCTTCAACGGCTCGCCGCTGGTCTTCGCCCTCGGGGCGGTCGAGTTCCTGTTCGTCACCGTCGGCATCGGCGTGCTCATCTCGACCGTGTCCGAGACCCAGGGCCAGGCCATCCAGCTGGCCATCATGACCATGCTGCCCCAGATCCTGCTCTCCGGGCTGATCTTCCCCCTCCAGGCCATGGCCCCCGGGGTGCGCTGGATCGGCTACCTGCTGCCGCTCACCTGGTTCGTCCAGCTGGCCAGGGGCGTGATGGTCAGGGGGGCGCCGTTCGAGGCCCTGCTGCTCCCGCTCGGCATGCTGGCCGTGCTCGGGGCGGTGGTGTTCGGCCTGTCGATCGCCCGCTTCCGCCGCGACCTGGCTCCGGCCGGCCGCCACCGCGACCCCGAGCCGGCCGAGGCCGAGCAGGCCGAGGCGGCCCCCAGCAGGGCGGGCGCCCGATGAGCCCGAGCAGAGCGGCCTGGGGCTGCCAGGGGCTGAGCGTCCGCTACGGGGCCAAGCTGGCCCTGGAGGATGTGACCTTCGAGGCCCCTGCGGGGACGGTGGCGGCCGTGGTCGGCGGCGACGGCGCCGGCAAGACGTCCCTGCTGCGGGCCCTCGCCGGGACGGTCCGGCCGGCCGCGGGTACGGTCCGCCGGCCGCCCGCCCGTCGCCTCGGCTACGTCTCGGCCGGTCCCGGCGTGTGGACCGACCTCACCGTCGACGAGAACCTCGGCTTCGCCGGGCGCGCCTACGGCCTGTCCGCCGACGAGCTGGACCGGCGGGTCGGCTGGCTGCTGGACCGGACCGGCCTGGCCGAGGCCCGCGACCGCCTGGCCGGCCGGCTGTCGGGTGGCATGCGCCAGAAGCTGGCCCTGGCCATGGCCGTGGCCCACGAGCCAGATCTCCTCATCCTGGACGAGCCGACCACCGGGGTGGACCCGGTGAGCCGGGCCGAGCTGTGGCGGCTGCTGGCCTCCTCGGCCGCCGACGGCGCGGCCGTGGTCGTGGCCACCACCTACCTGGACGAGGCCGAGCGGGCGGCCACCGTGCTGCTGCTGGACCGCGGCCGCGCCCTGCTCGCCGGCACCCCCGACGAGGTCCTGGCCGCCACCCCCGGCCTGGTCGTGGAGGGCCCGGCCCGGCCCGAGGGCCTGGCCTCCTGGCGGCGGGGTGCCCGCTGGCGGGCCTGGTCGCCCGACGGCTCGGCCCCGCCGGGGACCAGCCCGGTCACCATCGACCTGGAGGACGCGGCCATCGTCGCCCAGCTCCGCGAGGACCCGGGGAGGGCGGCATGAACGCCGAGCCGCGCCGCCCGGGCGGACCGGCGGGAGCCGGCCCAGGAACTATGGAGGCACTGGCCGAGGCCGCCGGGGCGACCAAGCGGTTCGGCGAGCTGCTGGCCGTCGACCGGGTCGACCTGGCCGTGGGCGCCGGCGAGGTGGTCGGGCTGATCGGGGCCAACGGCTCCGGCAAGACCACCCTGATCCGGATGCTGCTCGGCCTGGTGGCCCCGACCGCCGGCCGGGTCCGGCTGTTCGGCGAGCCGCCGTCGCGCGGCACCCGGGCCCGGCTCGGCTACGTGCCCCAGTCGCTCGGCCTGTACGAGGACCTCACCGTCGCCGAGAACCTGGCCTTCTCCGCCGCCGCCTACGGCGGCTCCGAGGCCGTGCTCCAGGGCGAGCTGGCCGAGGCCCGCGACGCGCTGGTCGGCGACCTGCCCCTGGGCCTGCGGCGGCGGGCCGCGTTCGCCATCGCCCTCGGCCACCACCCCGACCTGCTGGTGCTGGACGAGCCGACCTCCGGCGTGGACCCGCTCCAGCGGGCCCGGCTCTGGGAGACCATCCGGGCCAGCGCCGAGCGGGGCGCCGGCGTGCTGGTCACCACCCACCACCTGGGCGAGGCCGAGCAGTGCGACCGGCTGGTCGTGCTCGCCTCCGGCCGCGTGGTCGCCGCCGGCACCCTGGACGACGTGGTCGGCGACGCCACCGCCGTCGAGGTCCGCACCCCGACCTGGGAGACCGCCTTCGGCGCCCTCGACCTGGCCGGCCTCCCGGTCAGCCTGGTCGGCCGCAGCCTACGCGTCCCCGGCGGCGACCCGGACCGGGTCGGCCGCCTGCTGGCCGACGCCGGCATCCAGGCCGAGGTGGCCTCGGTCGCGGCCAGCTTCGAAGAGACGTTCGTCACGCTGGCTTCGTAGGACAGCACGGTGGCCCCTCATCGGGGCTGTCCTGATCTTCGGGGCTCCGCCTCGCTCCGTCCCCCGGACCCCCCTCACACCTTCCGGAACAGCAGGGCCCGCTTCACTTCCTGGATGGCCTGGGTGACCTTGATGCCCCGGGGACAGGCGTCGGTGCAGTTGAAGGTGGTCCGGCAGCGCCAGACCCCCTCCTTGTCGTTCAGCACCGTCAGGCGCTGGGCGGCCCCCTGGTCGCGGGAGTCGAAGATGAAGCGGTGGGCGTTGACGATCGCCGCCGGGCCGAAGTACTCCTCGTCGGCCCAGAACACCGGGCAGGAGGTGGTGCAGGCGGCGCACAGGATGCACTTGGTGGTGTCGTCGAAGCGCGCCCGTTCCTTCTGGGACTGGCGCCGCTCGGTGTCGGGCGCCGGGTCGTCGTTCACCAGGTACGGCAGGACCTCGCGGTAGGAGGCGAAGAACGGCTCCATGTCGACCACCAGGTCCTTGTTGACCGGCAGGCCCCGCAGCGGCTCGACCGTGATCTGGTCGCCCAGCTCGCGCACCAGCACCTTGCAGGCCAGCCGGTTGGCCCCGTTGATCAGCATGGCGTCCGACCCGCAGACCCCGTGGGCGCAGGAGCGCCGGAAGGTCAGCGACCCGTCGACGTTCCACTTCACCCAGTGCAGGAGGTCCAGCACCCGGTCCATGGGCTCGGCCGGGACGTCGTAGGCCTCGATCCGCGACTCGGCCTCGGTCTCGGGGTTGAAGCGTCGCACCCGCAGCGTGACCTGCATAAAGGTTGTCTTCCTCTTTGGGGGGTTCGCGGGGGACATGGGCCCCCCGCGTTCGGCTAGTACTTCCTCTCCATCGGCTCGTACCTGGTCATGGTCACGGGCTTGTAGTCGAGCCTGACCCCGCTGTCGGTGCGCCGGGCCAGGCTGTGCTTGAGCCAGTTCTTGTCGTCGCGGGCCGGGTGGTCCTCGCGGAAATGGCCGCCCCGGCTCTCGGTGCGGGTCCGGGCCGACACCACCAGGGTCTCGGCCAGGTCGAGCAGGAAGCCGAGCTCGACCGCCTCCAGCAGGTCGGTGTTGTAGCCCCGGGAGGTGTCCTGGACCCAGACGCGGGCGTAGCGCTCGCGCAGCGAGGCCAGCTCGACCTCCATCTCCTTGAGCAGGGTCTCGGTGCGGTACACCCCGGCCTTCTCGTCCATGCTGACCTGGAGGTCGCCCCGGATGGCGGCGGCCCGCTCGCCCTCGGCGTGGCCGGCCAGGCCCTCCAGCATCCGGGTGACGGCGCCGGCCGGGTCCTCGGGCAGCTCGACGTGGCCGACGCCGGCCGCGTGCTCGGCGGCGTTGATCCCGGCCCGCTTGCCGAACACGACGATGTCCAGCAGCGAGTTGGTCCCCAGCCGGTTGGCGCCGTGGACCGAGACGCAGGCGCACTCGCCGGCCGCGTACAGCCCGCCGATGACCGTGTTGGCCGCGTCGGCCACCACCCGGGCGTCGACGTCGGTCGGGATGCCGCCCATGGCGTAGTGGGCCGTCGGCTGGATGGGCACGCCCTCCTTCTTGGGCTCGACGCCCAGGTAGGTGCGGGCGAACTCGGTGATGTCGGGCAGCTTGGCGTCGATCACCCCTGGGTCGAGGTGACTGACGTCCAGGTAGACGTAGTCACCGTCGGGGCCGGCGCCGCGGCCCTCGCGGATCTCGCTGTAGATGGCCCGGCTGACCATGTCGCGGGGGGCCAGGTCCTTGATGGTGGGGGCGTAGCGCTCCATGAACGCCTCGCCGTCGGCGTTGCGCAGGATGCCGCCCTCGCCCCGGGCGGCCTCGCTGAGCAGCACCCCCAACCGGTACAGCCCGGTCGGGTGGAACTGGAAGAACTCCATGTCCTCCATGGGCACGCCGCGCCGGTAGCAGACCCCGGGCCCGTCGCCGGTGAGGGCGTGGGCGTTGGAGGTGATCTTGAACATCTTCCCGTAGCCGCCGGTGCAGAAGACCACCGACTTGGCCCGGAACACGTGCAGCTCGCCGGTGGCCAGCTCGTAGGCCACCACCCCGGCGGCCCGGTCGCCGGCCAGCAGCAGGTCGAGCACGTAGAACTCGTCGAAGAAGACGGTCCCCTGCTTGACGTTCTGCTGGAACAGGGTCTGGAGGATCATGTGGCCGGTGCGGTCGGCGGCGAAGCAGGAGCGGCGCACGGCCCCGGCGCCGTGGTGGTGGGTGTGGCCACCGAAGCGCCGCTGGTCGATCCTGCCGTCACCGGTGCGGTTGAACGGCATGCCCATGTGCTCGAGGTCGTAGACGGCCTCGATCGCCTCGCGGCACATGATCTCGGCCGCGTCCTGGTCGACCAGGTAGTCGCCGCCCTTGATGGTGTCGAAGGTGTGCCACTCCCAGTTGTCCTCTTCGACGTTGGCCAGGGCGGCGCACATGCCGCCCTGGGCGGCCCCGGTGTGGGAGCGGGTCGGGTACAGCTTGGTGATCACCGCGGTCCGGGCCCGCCGGGAGGCCTCCAGCGCCGCCCGCAGGCCGGCCCCCCCGGCCCCGACGATCACCACGTCGAAGGTGTGCTGCTGGGCGGTCATGGGGCTCCTAGGACGGCTGGGGGGTGAAGGCGAAGATCGTGAGGGTGCCGAGGGCCCAGGTCAGGCCGACCACGGTGGCGTTGACGCTCTGGTAGAGCAGGCGCCGGGTGCCGCTGCGGGCGTAGTCGTCGATGATCACCCGCAGGCCGTTGCCGCCGTGCAGCAGGGCCAAGGTGAGCATGGCGAAGTCGTAGACCCGCCAGAACGGGTTGGCCCAGCGGCCCGACACGAAGGCGAAGTTGATCCGGTCCAGGCCGCCGTCGAGCACGTGCATGATCGCGAAGTGGCCCAGCACCAGCAGGACCAGCAGCACCCCGGAGACGCGCATGAACACCCAGGCGTACAGCTCGAAGCTGCCCCGGCCGCCCTTGGGCTGGCGCCGGTCGGCCGAGGTGGAGCGGGGGAGCGGGGCCGGGGAGACGGTGGCCATCCTCAGAGCTCCTCGACCACGTGGGCGCCGATGGCGATCACCGGCGGGATGGCCAGCACCAGGAACAGCACCGACTGGACCCACAGCATCTGGCGCTGCCGGGCCACTCCCTGGGACCAGAAGTCGAACAGGATGATCCGCAGGCCGTTGAGGGCGTGGAAGATCACCACCACGGCCAGGCCGATCTCCAGCAGCCCTACGAACGGGTTGCGATAGGTGTCGATCACCCGGTTGTAGGCCTCGGGGGAGACGTTCAGCAGGGCCTGGTCGACCACGTGGGCGAACAGGTAGAACAGGATGGCCACGCCGGAGACCCGGTGCAGGACCCAGGTCCACATCCCCTCACGGCCGCGGTAGAGCGTCCCCAGGCGCTGCATCCCTCGAAGGTCACCTCCCGTCTGGCCTGGCTCGACTCTACCACCGGGCAATCGGCCTGTCGTGCCACCGAACTGCCTGCTCACAGGCGGTTTTGGGCGAGGTGGAGTTTGGTCGTATCGTTGGGCCCCCACGATGTCAAACGACGCCGCCGGGCGGCTCGTCGCCGGCCGCTGGACGCTGCACGCCGCGCTGCGCCGCGGCCCGGCCGGCGTGATCTGGCGGGCCACCGACGCCGCCGACGGCCGGGAGCTGGCCGTCGAGGAGCTGCGCCTCCCCGCCCGCCCGGGTCCCGGCGGCGGCCAGGCCGCCCCGTGGGACCGGGTCGCGGCCGAGGCGCGGGCCGCGGCTTCCCTCGACCATCCCGGCCTGGTCCACCTCGACGACGTGGTCGCCGACGACGGGGTCGTCTACATGGCCAGCGAGCTGGTCGACGCCCTGACCCTCGACGAGCTGACGGCCAGGCACGGCCCCCTCCCGGTCCGCCGGGCGGCCCAGCTCGGCCTCGAGCTCCTCGACGCCCTGGAGGCGGCGCACGCCGCCGGCCTGTGCCATCTCGACCTCCGCCCCGCGAACGTCCTGGTGACCACGGACGGCCGGGTCCGCCT
>Ga0207428_10000538_pt1 | contig 45227 bp, 46 predicted proteins | sample RhiMethybrSRZTD1_FD_187600 | JGI IMG/M metagenome (GOLD analysis project Ga0207428, IMG submission 187600) | Populus rhizosphere microbial communities from Tennessee, USA - Rhizosphere MetaG P. TD hybrid SRZTD1 (SPAdes) (version 3) | ecosystem: Host-associated > Plants > Roots > Rhizosphere >...
TATGTTAGACTTCATCCAGAATTGAGGCAAAAATTTGTCAGAGTTAATTATAGTGCAAGTGAGTGGAATTACGTCAGTAAGCGAACGGGAGAACTTTACAAACTTTACACTTTCAAACAATAGAGTTTTTTTATCGGCAAAAAACAACTAATAGAAAAGACTAAAATACACTAAAATTCCTAAAGTCATTATTGTCTACTGCATATATTCTTGTGAATTGCACGCTTGGTTCCGAGGAGAGAATAATTGATGAAATTGCAAAGCTGTCCGATGTGAAGGAAGTCCGAGGAACGTATGGAGTTCATGACGTATTTGTCAAAGTAAAGTCGGACAATACTGAATCAATGAATCACACAATAACGAGTAGAATTAGAAAGATACCGGGTATAACTTCCACTGTTACTCTGGTAGTAATTGAAGAGCAAGGCGGAAAGGAAATCAGTTGATCTTGGAAGACATATTTTTCTGACTTTCTTTGTTATTTCTTTTTAATGCGTAGATAATAAACCCAGAGGTTAAACCTAATGTTATCCATCCCAAAGAACTGAAAATAAGATAATATTTATACTGCGGAATCAAGAGCGATACTCCAGAAAGAATAGCACCACCCCACCAGAGGACAATCAAAATTTGCAGATTGATGTTAAATATTATCACCCTCTAATGCTTTCATCAAAACCCTTAAGACATCTCAAAGTTTTTTCACAGTTAGCGCATTTGCAGTATTCAAAGAAATCAAAGTCGTTATACCTTCTAAATGAAAATGTATCGTCATGATTACAGAAGATACGCTTGAATACAATTAGCAATGGATTAGTCATACCCAAGTTCTTACACTAACATCCATAATAACGATTTTGTCTGTTATAGAAATGCATGAACAGGGAATTGCGAAAAGTTCGATTTTTACCAAAATATCGCTAGTGATTATTTAAAAACTGTTTGTTCTGGAATTTAATTGCCTCCTCTAGCAAGAGTCGTCTAGGAAGGCGGCTTTTCAGGTGTTGTATCATCGTCCGTATCTGTTCCCCACTTTGCTGCTAGAATTTGTATGAAGATATGATCCAAATCCAATTTCAGGTCGTTGTCCAATATTTGAAACGCAGTTTTATCACCAAGTCGAAAAGTAGACATCTGCGGGTGACCTTCAGCGACACTGATTAAATGGTTGTTCTTATCATAAGCTTGAATGGCGAGACTAACATTTTCAATTGTGTTACGATCTGGATCTTTATTTTCTATCATCCCTATGATCTTTGTTTCATTAGATCCATGATGAATACTGACATTTGTTATCTCGAATATTCCCTCATCATATCCAAATCTCACTGAGTGAGTAGAATAAAAATATGGGCTGGTAAATGTGGCATTATGGTCAATTCCATCGACATTTTGGAGCAGAGACATCGGTGTGAACAGTAGCCCGCAGATGATTAATGCTGGCACAAAAAGTAAAACTAGGTAGTTCAAAGTCCAACCTCATTTACCATGACCCAGCCTTATAGTATTCTAATATCGAGCTCGACGCATTTAATTCGTATAAATACTACATGCAATTGGCAGTTAATCAACCATGTTTAAGCAGATCTGTAAAATTGGAAATGCCGTCGGTGAGATTTGAGCTCACGACAGCTCGGTCTTCAGCTTCACCCCAAATTTTTAGGTCGAGTGCTCTCCCAGGCTGAGCTACGACGGCACAGCTAACCTTCAGTATAGATAATATATAATCGTGACTTCGAATCAGCGTTATGCAGGGTGCGGCCAGCATCAAAAATCTAGTGCTATATTAGTTGACCTTGCAAATATACATCAACAAACGCCATTGATGATTCTAAAATCCCTCCACACATAGGCTAAATTCAAATTTAATGAACAAAATCTTTACGCGCACCCCCAATTCTGATAGAAACAATTCCCCAAACTAAAATTGTACATGGGAAATGGCAATAGTAGACATCTAATTCAGACTCCGCCAGGGCCTTTTAAAAGAGGGATATGATCATCATTAAACAAGAATAAATAATAACTAATGTGCATACGCAATAGCAGTCACGACTAGACCCATAACTATGATGGTGAGTGCAGTTGCAACAAGTTGTAGTATCAATACTAATAAGAAGATTAGATGTGATTAAAACCTGATGAAAGAAAAGTCTGAAAATTTTTCTAGTCTTGTTTATTTAATCTTAGGTGAATTGTCAATTTATCAAAAAAAAGACTCGAAAGAAACTAAGATTTCTCGATTCATACCGATGAACCAGCCAACAAAATGTTTAGGACTCTTATCATTAAAATGAAGATCCAAAATCGTAATTCCGTTTTTACCTGTAATGCATTTTAAACAATTATTTCCGTTCCAATCATTAGAGTTCAGTGGGTACATGCTAGATCCTGTGTCATGTGTTCCTGTACCAAATACGCCATACATGAGCCCATTTATGTTGAATCTCTGATAGTTATGATTGTGTGCTTGCAGTACTTCATCAATTCCTGCTGCTCTAAACATGGGATCGTAACAATTGAATTGTCCGTTATCTGGATGAGTGCTTTTTACAGTAACGAAAGGCTGATGAATTACGATAAATTTGTACAATGCCTTACTCAATCCAATTTGTGATTTCAATACTCCAAATTGAGGACTAGAACAATCGAATCTGGTATTTGCATCAATGTTGAACAAAGCCAGTTTATCAGTAGCAAAAGCAAAATTAACTTGCCCAAATGGCTCCTTCTCATTTAGCCATGCTTTCACATCTTGTTCCGAATCATGATTTCCTACTACAATATCGGTGTTTTCTTTGGTGAATCCATGGAATTGTAGATCTGATAATACCTTGTTCCCGTTGGAGTATTCGAAGTCACCTGTAAGTATTAATGCCTGGACATTATAGCGATTCGCAATTTCCAACTGTGTTGTTAAACCTTGATTAGAATCAACGTCACCTATCACTGCTATCCTTAATGTTTTTGACTTGTTAAAATCTGTAGCGGGAACCCCTACTGAAGATGATTGAAGGGAGCAATTATTACCAGCAATCCCCTTCAAATTGTTGTTCACTTGATTGCCGCAACTTTCTGGATGTGAACTCATTCTTTGGTAACGATGAATATTGTTACCTGATTGAAACGTTGTAGCAAAATAGTTGCGCTTGTGATAATCCATGATTCGTTCAGTAGTTGCAAATCCTAAAACGCTCGGTAAAAACGGATGATATAAACGGAATTCACTAATGACAGACAAGTGATAAATATCAATAATATCATATTCTTCAAAAGTAGCATTTATTATTTTGAGTTGCTATAAAAAGACTTTATTACAAGTGTCAAATTAGGTTTGCACTTGGTGAATTATCCGATTGGCTGATGATGAACAAGAAACAACCGGGTTCACCAAGTGTTGTGTTTAGTTAAAATTATAATGCACAACAAACTATATAAGATTAATGTATCATTCTTCTACATTATTCTTGATTATTCAATAAAAACAGAGTAAAATATTAGAATATCTTAATAACAGGACTAATTTTCTATTATAATCAAAACTGCGAGTTACAGTCAAATGATGCTCACAATCCAAATTCTACATATTTTACTTGCTTTGTGCCTATAGAATGGTTGTTCCTACAATTAGAATATCACTCGCGACACAGATTGTTGCTATTGAAAGAGTACATAGTTTTTTCAAATTCATATCAAGAACTCAAAATTGCTTTACATTAAGATTATCCAAAAATGGTATCTTATTAGACAATTATCGTAGATAAATACCCAAGCTCGCGGTAATTTCAAAATACAACATGTTTGGTAAATAGAATACTGCAGCATCAATTGCAATATGAAGAACTGCATAATTCTAGAGCTCCTAATACACAAAATGGAATCCCCTGGTGTTGCTATCAATTTGGAACGACTTTGCAGTGCGATTAATGACTGTAGGGAATAAAGAAAGGAACACTCTTTGAATCCTGTGGCGAGTTGTTCGATGATATGATACTGGCGGTAAAAACTATGATAATGTGTAAGAATCTTTCTTTGCTGTTTAGTCTATTGGTATCGATAGCACATCTTGCAATTAACTTAGCCCTTGTTTTTTAAGAGATAAATAAATAATGAAATTTGGAAAGCTATAAGGAATTCTGATGTGATTTGAATGTGCTCTTATGCTTTCATTTCATTTCACTTTTCATAGATAGTTTAGTTATTATCTGGGGTTTCCGGCTTTACTGAGTGTATTTTTTCTTGAATAGTAACTAGTGCCAGAAAGGTCGGTTCTTGGTCCTTGATGTAGGTCATTAGGCTGACGCTTGTTAAATAATTCTCATAACCTCCCAAGAATTTGTTAACATCGTTTTCCAGGCTTTGGCTTTCATGATTTTTAAATATTTTTATCGATGTCATATAATATTATTAAAATTGATGTATTAATAGATTGTCGTTCATAAATATTACCGGTGTAAGCTCTCCGAATCCTGTAGTGAGTGACTTGAGGAATACTATACTTGCTCCGATTTCGGTTGGGACGAGTGACTGATATGTATATATTAATTGATAATTTATTACGAGATTAGGAAAGCATATATTCTGTTCCAAGGTAACGGCAACAACCAGATATGTCAGCAAAGTCACTTTATGCAATCGCCGCTTTGGGAATCTTATCGGCTACCTCGGTAATCCCAATTGCATATGCAAAGCTAGAGCTGGACCCCGATACACCAGGTTGGATGATACCAATATTTCAAAGATGCAGTTTAGCATATACCGACACCGACCACGGACATAAAGAAAGACTTGTTCTATTTTCAGAAGACTGTCTACTTCCGCTGAAATATTTCGAGAGTCACGGTTGGAAATTCTTAACTAACGAAAGTGAATTTATTACACTAGAGAAAGACAAAGACTGATTGAAGCTAAAAGACAAACGCTTTACTCAGAGCAAAACATATGAAATCGAATGGTCAAGTCCTCATTGCAAATTTAAAAGAAGATACAAGTTTAGCATAACACTTGGAGCAAAGCATCATATCAAACAAACCAAAAAGCGAGTTAGTCTCTTGCTTGCAATAGTCACAAACTCTCTCGTTTGTCATAATATTACTATGCATAAAATTGGATAAATAGATTTAACTAAGTTTTAGATAAAAGGTTATCGTGTAATAACCATACTATCAATCGTTCAACTATTGCTTAAATAATATAGAATTTATATGAAATATATGCTTAAAAGAGTCATAGCGCTAATTACTCTTACTATACTCGCAGCAGGAACGGTTCTATTTTACAATTCTTCGTTTGCTATCAATAAATATGCCCCTATCGAAATAACAGGTAACGACAATATTCCTACACCAACCGGAATAGGATATGAGAATGGATTATCACACTATTTTATTGCATCAGCGAGCCCGGCGGCAAATCAACTCTACCCGACAAGTGACCTTGTAAACTCGAGGGCATGGTACCAAGTAATCTTTACGACTGGTACTACGGCCGCTATTAAGGAAGTTGAAGTCGATTTCCCGCCTGGAACTAACATAGCGGACGCTAAACTAGTAGACGCGTCCGGTTTAGGTCCTGGTACTTATAAAATAAGTGGACAGACCATAACATACACTTTAGCCCCCGAAGTGCTGGTACCAGCGAATACGGAATTGAGGATACAATATGACAACTTATTAAATCCTTCAATTCCAGATGCTAACCTCACAGTTCGTATAATCACTAAAGATTCTACTGGTTCTACCATAGATTCAGGAACGTCGCTAGCCTACAAAATAAGGCAGATAGGAACTGATGATATCTCTAATAAGTCTATAACCCGAGAAAAAATTGAACCAGGTGCCGTCATTCCCGTTGTAAATCTACGATCTAGCGAAGTCGTTTCAATTCCACCGCAACGGGATCAATCTGCCATTGCAGTTTGTAGCACTGGAGAAGTTGCTACTGGGGGAGGTTATATCTCAAACAGTCCGAATGTTACTGTTACCTTCTCATCTCTAGGCGACCAACCAAGACCGTCATGGGTTATTCATGCAGTTAATAATGACACAGTTGCACACAACATTACTGCAACCGTTATCTGTCTACATCTCTCCCCTTAACCTGATCCGAATTAAAACAAAAATAAAATTAGTTCTGTAGACAAACTAAATTGGCAAGTCCTCTATAGGATAGAGTTTATCGGAGGCTCGACAATTCTTGCCGTGTGGCAATCATAGCTGAGAGTATGGATCTAAGTTAGAGGGACAAGCAGCATTCATAATTTTTTCTGTTTATGTCTGAATTAATAGAGTTTACAAAGCTACAGAACACGTCCTCTGTTTTTTTACACAAGTATAGCTTTCTAAACAACAAACTACAATATCAGAACTAATAATTTAACTATTTTTATGTATAGTACTATCTTCCTTAAACTAAATAAACTATAACAAGATTTTTTAAGTTAATTATGATGGATAATACAGATTTAAAAGTGGTTGTGGAAACTCCTGAAGAAAGGAGAAGACGATTCCTTATAGAATTTGAAAAACCCTTCAAATGTGAGAAGTGTAATGAACGATTCAGAAAGAAGAAATATCTAAAAGAACACAAAATCGAAGTTCATTCTTACTAGATTTCTTCTATTTATTTGAGTAGTGGAAGGGATTGGTAATACAACTTCGTCATGCTTGATATCAAAAAGTATTCAATCTACGCAAATTCCCGGCAACATAAAAAGTATTGTGAATTTCCTCTTCGAATTAATCCTGAAATAGATGAGTTGCTCTGCAATTCATGGGGATAGAATTAATGTTATTAAAAAAATAAAATTTTTAACCATTCAAATAACAGTGAGGAAAATATTTAAAACATTATTAAAATAGTTTATCGATGGATACTAAACATGTAATTTTTGTGATTATCTCGGCCGTTCTTACAGTGGCTCTCCATAGTTCATCTGTGCCACACGTATCCGCTACGATTTATTGCTCTCATAATAAAGGCTCTAATTATGAGATTTGCAAAAATGTAGATACCCAGATTTACAAAATTTGTAAGTATCCAGAACGCTTTCCATCAGGAGGCGGAGCCCAGATGGGTTGTTCGAGTCTAAATGAGGATTTACCCCCCGACCTTAAGGAGGCATTAGATGAGGAATTACTAATTGACGATAATATACAGATTCCACAACACCCGCCGGTACCCGATGTCTTCGGAGGTTTGAATAATAATGTCGATTAGTTATAAGATAAATATATCATTCCATTTTGTTAAATTAAATCAAAATACAATAAGCACAGATTCATAACAATCGCGTTCAACTCATTTACGTATTTTTATCAATACACAAAAAGTAATTTATTGAGTCAAGTAATATTCTAATTCAATCTTGAAAATTTACACTAGAACAGGAGATAAAGGAGATACGGGTTTAATTGATGGCTCGCGGCTTTCCAAATCTCATTTAAGAATAATAGCATATGGCGAAGTGGATGAAGCAAATTCTCATGTTGGATTGATAATTTCAAAAATTGAAATAGATTCTATTTTTGATGATGTAAGAAAAATACTCCTAGGAATTCAACAAGATTTATTCGTATTAGGTGCAGAATTGGCGAATCCCAATAGTGGAAAAGATAATAAAATGTTAGTTAGAAATGAAATGATTTCTACTATTGAGAAGCATATTGATAATTTTGAATCTGAACTAAAACCAATCTCTTATTTTATCCTGCCCGGGGGATCAGTTGAATCATCTTTATTTCATATTTGTAGAACTGTCGTAAGACGGGCTGAAAGATCTGCGGTGGCGCTTGCTATGGAACAGGGAATAAATCAGGAAATTGTTACCTACCTCAATAGATTGTCAGATTTGTTTTTTGTACTTGCAAGAGTGACTAATAAGCGAAAAAAACGCAATGACATCCCCTGGAAGCTAAATTGAGATTTGAGTAGATTTAAATAAAAAACATATTGAATGTCCTATTGTTTAATATTGGAACAGACGCGAAATGTGCTACTACTGATTTTCATTACAATAATTATGGCTTTAGTAACTAGTGGTTTATTATATTTTCTTGACCACTTTCTTTCTAAGTTCACAATGCTTATTCAATATACTTCAAAAATTCATAATGTGTCCAAACTTGAAATTCGATGAAATGCAGTATCGTATTAATATGAATTAGAGCTCACTTCACAATATGGACTTGGACAAAAACCAGCTAACCGACCTAGTATCTTTTTTTCGGATTGTTTGTAATCTTAAAACAATAAAGCGATCTGGCTGGATTCATAAGACTAACATTGCATCACCAGAATCCGTAGCAGATCATTCATACTCAACCTGCATGATGTCTATGGTACTGGCTGAAATAATGAATTTAGATTCTGGACGCATTATGGAGATGGCCAATATTCACGATCTAGCTGAATCACTGATCGGGGACCACATGCCTGATAAGATATCTTCTGAGGAAAAACAATTACTTGAAGATAAGGCTATGAAAAAAATCATATCAAAGTTACCCGCATTTCTTCGAGAAAAATACCTTGATATTTGGAATGAATATAATGATAATCTCACAATCAGTTCAAAATTTGTTCATAACATGGACAAGCTGGAAATGGTCTTACAAGCAAAAGAGTATGAGTTGCAAGGGCACTCTAAAGAAAGTTTAGAAATTTTCTTTAAATCTGCTAATGATTATATCTCAAGCGAGGGGTTTGATCTTGTATATGAAATCTTGCAATCTATACGTGATGGTTCAAACAGAACTTCAATAAATGTAGAGCTTTGATAAGTATAAAACTCAAGAAAAACGTAAGAAGTAATACATAACAGTACGTTAAATAGGAATTAAGGTAAATTGCATTCGTAAGACCCCACTTATGCCTCTTCTTCATTCCCTTCATTCTCTTATTACCCATACCAGTAATTGTCTAGGTTAAAGAGATTGTTTGATGTATTATAGACCCTTAATAATTTAATTAACCTGCTTATTGATCATTCAATAACTTACTCTACGATAAGTTACTATTTTATAAGATGATCACTAATTGCTCAATATGAGTAAAATTTATTTTCGAGACACGGAAGGTCGACTAGAAAAAATATTCGAAGCAATAGACCTTCAGAAGGACGTTGCAGAAATTATAAATTCATCAAATAGCACTTCTCGATTTCGAAGTATCCTGGCAGAAGTACTGGTATGTTTGAAGTAAGTACAATTGTGATAGGTTGAGATATAATGTATGATAGAGGATCTTGCAGAGGGTGCGGCGGATGTTTGACACCTATTTCTGCGTGCGTTGTCTGCAAAGAATATGTATCGTGGATCTGTAATCGATGCAATTCGGTGGAGTATGTTATTCATTCATTAAATTATTGTAGGGGAAATTACCTTTGATTCCATAAGTAAAACTCATAAAAAAATAAATTGCAGGTAATTGAAAATTCCAGATTGGATATCTTAACTCCGGTTATCTGTCAATGCATAAATCAACATTGGATTGATTTTTTCATGTTTTAATATTAAAAAAAATGCAAGACTATTTAGTAGTAAGCATTCCTTGTGTCAAACGAGGAAAGAAGGTAACAAAGCCTGCTGAGTCACTAAGAATCGCAGTTAGGCTGACGTAACCTTATTTGAGATTTGAGAACTTCATAGGTATACTAAATCAAGAGACTATATTTGATTTAGTAAAGCCAATTTATGATAAATCATTACCTCATGAAATTTTTTGAGCGTATAACATGCATTATGTATTTAACAAAAGTGGTTGGGATTTGGCAATTTATTCCTGTAAAAGTGAGAAGCTATTGTCGGTGAGCGATCTCTAATGGTATCAACTACCATTTATTCTCTTAGTACAGAACTCATTAGCTATGGATATAGTTTAGATGCGCGAAAACTAAGTTTGAAAGATGACAATATTAACTAGAAAATAAAAAGAAAAATCTTAAGCACATGTTAAATACTGGTTATTACATTCAGTTGCAGGATGTTTAGCTTTAATTTGCAAAAATTAACTATACTTGCAATGACAATCCCAACCTCTCTCATGTTAATATTTCCCTCATCTCATATTTTATTCTCAAACTTTTCCATAGCATACGCTTCAGGAGATATATTATGCAACTCATCAAGTAATCCTTGTTTAGGAACAACAAGTGATGAATTTATGACAGGAGGGAAGGATAATAACATCATGAGAGCTCAAGGTGGAGATGATAACATTAGAGGAGGAGGTTTTAATGATAATATATTTGGTGGAGACGGCAATGATGTAATAACTGGAGGGTCTGGCGATGACAAAATAACAGGCGGATCTGGCGACGACGAAATAGCTGGGGGTTCAGGTAATGATATTCTAGAGGGCGATGAAGGAGCAGACTCATTTAAGTGTGGTTCTGGGACTGATTCCATCGTTGACTTTAACTCGGCTGAAGGCGATGCCAAATCAAGTGATTGTGAAAACTTTTAGGCTACAGTCAGTTAAAGTCTAAGGTCTGCATGAATGATAAAATGATAACGTGAGCCATTCTAAAATGCTGAGTTTAGAAAATGAAAAATATTTAAGATGATGTTCTTAAGTGGTCTTCGATTGGTATGTATTAGTAAAGTGCATAGGTCCCGCGACAAAACATAGAGCTATAAATATTAAAAAAACTTGTTTACCTTAGTGTAGGCAATGTCTGTTAGATTCATCGAGATATCAATGGAGACGAATCATGCCTGAAGTAAAACTTTCAATTACACCCATTGAAGGTTCGCCCGATAACTACAAAGTACAGATCTCGGGTTCCGGATTCGAATTCGCCGCAAATAAGGAGGTAAGGTGGAAATTGATGGGCGATGACCCGATCTCCGACGATGAGATCGCTGATCCCCGTGGCAGTGGTGTTGTCAATACCGATGGTACATTCTTTTTTACCAGTAACGCTACTGGAGAGAACCTGAATGAGGACTGGGGGAAAGATGAGATCTATGCCGTAGTAAGTATAGCAGGCATGGGAACGACATTCAACTACGAGTCTAACAGGGTCAGTGGTCACTACTAATATCCGGATTTAAACTTTGTTCAAATTTAGCGTCGTCTAGCGGGTTAAGACGTCTAGCGGGTTAAAATGTAGATCGGGCTTGAAGCCAGTTTGAAGTAAGTTATTGAGACAGTTTTCAAAGAAAATAATATTAGGTAACAATCACCTATTTGGATTTATTGATATGTTTTTGCTTGAAAATCTTTGCGTTTTCAAGATAACCCTGTGAGCCGTCGGGTTTCTTCCATTGCAATGATATTTCGTAATATTTCATGCCTTTAAAATTATCAATAGAGGATGTCATCTTAAATGTAGATTTAAGATCTGGTCTAAGTGTACGAACGTGCGGATAGGTAAATTGGCTTCCTACAATACTATTATTTTTATCATAAATGGTTAATGTGACTATTACAGATTTGGCAGTATCATTTCCTTTATTTTGAATCAGTCCTTCTAAAACACGATAACCAAATGACGCATTGTTCAATTTTTGACTTAGTAATACCATTCCAGTAGCGTTAGAACTCTCTGTTGAATTTGATGAGAATTCAGAAGAGTTTGTCCCGTTGTTTCCTGAATTCTCGAAAAATTGAGCATACGCAAAATCAGCCTTCTGGAATACCATTCCAACACTGAATAATATGATTGTCATAGTTAATCCTAATAAGATTTTGAAGTACATTATATCACTCCTTTTTCTAGTGTAACACTAAAGTTTTTCGCTCCAGAATTATAATCTAATCTCATAGGAAATTGGCACATCAATTCACGATTCCATTTGTTAGAAACAATTAAAACATGGCCGGAGGTAGTATGAGATATCACTTTTTCCCCATGTGTGCCGTTAACGTAGTGCCATCGCTCCGTCAATCTTATTACAGTATACAATGACTATTAACAGTCTTACCATAATCCAATAACTAATTATTTTTTCCTGAATCTGCAAAACATGTTACTCACCAATTGAGTGGTGGGTTGGAGATGTGGATTGGAGATGGATCTACATTTCCATGGATTAATGCGACCATCTGCTTGATACATATTTAAAATTTGTCGAACACAATGTTGTACAAACTCATTCAATGGAGGGACTTCGCTTTATTTGCATCAATCCACCCGTCCCTCCATTTTTTGAACTTTTTCATTCTTTTGGGAGCATAATTTAACAAGAAGCTTCGACCATCTCCACAACTTTTTTATCCTTTGTTGGGCTTTTAGAATTTTTTGGACAACTGATTTATGATAATAAAATTTGAGAGATAAGACATTAGTGGCTTGACATAGTTGTTAAAAAAATTTAGAGTTTAAACTCAATATTCGTAATTCTTCCTATACTGTAATAAAATTCCGTTTATCAGAGATGCTTTTATGCTTTGCTTAAATTAGATACTGAAATCTTATTATTTTCTAATCAGTAGTTAAATTGCTGCACTCTGGTGGACCTAACTCCTATTTGATGACAGTCAAAATGGTCCGCCAGATTTAAATTTTTATAAATTGTTAAACCGACGCTTGAGATATCCGGACTGTTTCTAGAAAACATTAATGATTGTTGCGGTCATGCACTTGTGTTATGCGAATAATTATCAGCTCAATATCTAGGCTATATTTTCGGAAAACCTACAATTAAACTTACGAGATCGAAAACAAAGCCTTTAGTATAGCAAGGGTCTCTACAGACCTAAAACTATAGGGATACCCAAGTCTACTTTACGCAATGATTACGCTTCAACTTGTTTTGGAACAGTTTCTTTTAAATCATTATGTTCTGCATTTGTAACACAGGTAGAAAACAGTCTTCGTTTCTGGACTTCTACACGATTCTCAAAAGAGCTTTAAACCCCTGTCGTACAAGAAAAGGTAAATATTTAAGCATGGCAAATACCCAATAGATGCAGTATTTTACGGCTTTAAAAATAGGCGAAAAAAGAGTTAGAGCAGCTCAAGAGATATTGAATAAATATACTGGAAATCAGGCCATGCCGGCTTTAGCATTGAAGGACAACAATAATAACAATTGGGAACCAGTTGGAGAAGAAAACTATTTCACGACTGTAATGAATGATAATGGATACCTGATTGCAATATGTGATAAAAATGGAATAGCAAAATCTGTGGCTCAATGGTTTATTGAAGATCGAAAAAATGAGATTATTAAAAATATTATTCAAAATGAAAACATTACCGAGTATATAGGGAAAGTGATACTTCCAGTTTAAGACTTAAGTAGATTTGTTATATATTGATATTACTTGAAAAGAAAATATGAACAATCTATAGAGATTAAGGGTCACCTTATTGATTCAATGATCTTGACTAGAATATTTGACAAGATCATGGACTTAAAGGGAGATTTTAATGTTCTTGAATTTTATGTTGGAAAAAAAAAGGATGAACTGAGCTATGCAAAATTAATGATATCAGGAAAAAATAAAAAGCATCTTGACCAGTTATTAGAATCAATATATATTGAAGGTGCACAGCCAACTAAAATTAATGAAGTCATCCTAAAGTCTGCCCCAAAGGACATGGTAATGCCTGGAGATTTCTACAGTACTACTAACAATGCTACACAGATTTTTCTGAATAATAAATGGATTACTGTTGAAAATATGATGATGGATAAGTGTATTGTTGTAGACCCTAGGAACAGTAAGGCAGAATGTAGAAAAATTAGGGATATCCATACTGGTGATTTAATAGTAACGGGTGAACAAGGAGTTAGAGTATTACCTGAGGAACGCCCAAGGGAAGGTGTAGACATTTTTCAATTTATGAGCAGCTCGAGTTCTAGCGAAAGACCTACCCAGCAAATAGCAAGAAAAATTGCAATGGATATTTATAATACCAAGAAAAATAGCGGGAAAATAGTTGTCACTGCGGGACCAGTAATTGTCCATTCTGGCGCTTCAGATTCCTTGGCAAAGATGATAAGAATGGGTTACGTTGACGGACTGCTTACTGGTAATGCATTGGCTGTTCACGATATAGAAAATTCGCTATTTGGAACCTCTTTGGGAATGAATGTAAAAAATGGTACATTAGCAATTCGTGGACATAGGAATCATATGCAGGCAATAAATGAAGTATTTAAAGCGGGTTCTATAGAAGAATTGGTAAGGAAAAATATTTTAAAATCTGGAATAATGTATGAATGTATAAAAAATAATGTAAGATATGCTCTTTGTGGATCAATCAGAGATGATGGACCAATTCCAGGAGTAATTACTGATGTGATAGCCGCACAAAACAAATACAGAGAAATTTTGTCGGATACTAAAATGGTACTTATGCTCTCTACTATGTTACATTCAATTGCTGTGGGAAATATGATTCCTGCACGGGTAAAGGTCGTTGCAGTAGATATCAGTCAGGCAGTTGTAACAAAATTGCTAGATAGAGGAACAACTCAGGCAATTGGGATCGTTAGCGACATTGGTGCGTTCCTCCCAATGGTATTATATCAATTAGAACAAATGTCAAAAAAATGATGTAAGTAATTATAGACACTCGAGAAAGAGAACATAATTCATCATCTTTTTACAATAATGATGTACGCTACGCATTTGGTTTTTTTAATTTGTTATTTATCAAACGCATTGCGATTTTCGGGTCTGCACGTCCACTGGTATACTTCATTACTTTACCTAGCAAGAAATTTATTGCTTCATGGTTTGTTCTTGCATCTTCAACCGCAGATTTTTCTGTATTAAAAACTGATTCAACTGCATCCATAAGGATTTTCTCATCAGCGATCTTAAGAGAATTAGAATCATTTACAATTTCTGATGGTAACATTCCGCTCTCAAATATTTTGACCAAGATATCTTTTGCTGTGATTCTACTAATCTCATCTGCTGCAATCATTTTGACCAATTCTGCGATATGCTCTGGTTTCACCTTCATATTTTTTAGATAGCCAGTACTTTCAGCATCATCGAAGATCATACTCTTAAAGTCGGTAATTAGAAAGTTAGCAATTTCGACAGGCGAAAAATATAATTTCAGAATGGATTCAAAAAAATCAGCCAATTTCTTATCATTTATGAGAATATTAGATGCATGTTCTGACAGTTTGTACCCTGATACGAAGCGATCGAATCTTTGGTTTGGTAATTCAGGCATATGATTCCTGATATTAGCAATAAACTTATCACCTAAAACAATCATAGGAATATCAGGCTCTGGAAAATATCTATAATCATGTTCTGCCTCCTTACTTCTCGACATAAATGTAATTTTTTTCCTATCATCCCAATGTCGAGTTTCGGACACTATTTTGATACTGCGCTTATACATGTTAGTTTGCCTAGTAATTTCATAGTTAATAGCTCTTTCAACTTCTTTAAACGAGTTAATATTCTTGATTTCTACCTTGTTCCCACCATTCATTGACACGTTTACGTCACATCTTACTGATCCCTCTAGCAAGGTATCGCAAACGGCAAGATGTTCAAGAGTTAATGATAATTTATTTAAAAAAAGCCTAACTTCCTTTGGATTTGTGAAATCAGGTTCTGTGACAATTTCTATCAAAGCAACACCCGCCCTATTGTAGTCTATCAAAGCAGAGTTTCTAGCGTTCGTGCCTCCTTCAAGATAAGCAATTCTCCCTGGGTCCTCTTCTAACTGAATTCTACTAATTCTAATTTTTCTTGAATCATCCAGTTCAAACGATCCCCCTATACCTATACTTGAAAAACCATAGACATTATACTGGGTTATCTGAAAGTTTTTTGGCAAATCAGGGTAAAAGTAATTTTTACGATAAAATATAATCTTGTCTGGAACACTACACCCTAAAGCAACGGATGTCATTGCAGAATATTCTATCGCCTTTTTATTAATAATTGGTAAAGTACCCGGAAGTCCACAACATGTTTCACAAATGTTTGTATTAGGTCTCTGATCTCTATAGTTTCCACGACAGGAACAAAATAATTTACTTTCAAGCTCAGTTATCTGCGCATGAATTTCTAATCCAATCTTTACTTGACTCATTCTAGTTTTGGCCTCCTTTGAATATTAATGGCTTGTTCAAGGGCGTATGATACATCGATTAGTTTTTGTTCTTCAAAGGGCGCAGCCATTATCTGTAATCCTATTGGAAGACCATTACTAAATCCAACGGGCAATGATATTGCAGGAATTCCTGCAAGATTGGCAATAACTGTGTTGATATCGACAAGATACATCTTAATTGGATCATCTATTTTTTCTCCAAACTTAAATGGTAGAATCGGCATTGTTGGTCCAATCAATAAATCATATTTTTTGAATAATTTAAGCAATTCCAACTTCAATAGTGATCGCAGACCCCTAGCTTTGAGATAATATTTACTGTAATATCCTGAGGAGAGGACATATGATCCTATTAAAATTCTTCTTTTTACTTCTTCCCCAAAGTTTTTTCTAACGTCACTAAAATAAGTATCCCATTTATATTCCTCTATTGGTAAATTAAACCCGTATCGAATATTATCATATCTAGCGAGGTTACTACTCGCTTCAGCGCTTGCGAGGGTATAGTATGAGGGTAACGCATAATTCAGATGTTTTATCGAAATCTCATCAAGCATGCATCCTATGTCGCTAAATTTTTCAGATGCAGAATAAATAGTTCTTTTAACTTCATCATCACTTCCGTCAATCAAATCCTTTATAATCGCAATCTCAAATTTCTCTAATTTATTATTGATTGTAATTGGAGAAGATGACATACTTGTATCATCCTTATTATCTTTACCAGAAATTATATTCATTATCATGACAACATCCTTAACCGATCGGCATATGGGACCAATTTGTTCAAGACTATTTGCATAGGAAATTAAACCGTATCTACTAACCCTCCCATAAGTTGGTTTAAGTCCAACTACGGAACAGAAACTTGCGGGGCATCTTATAGAGCCTCCTGTGTCCGATCCTAGAGAAACGGTACACTCTCCAGCAGCCACAGCAGCACCAGAACCACCAGATGATCCACCAGGCACATAATCTAGGTTCCACGGATTATGAGTTGGATAATAGCTACTGTATTCTGTGGTTGATCCCATACCAAATTCATCCAGGTTCAATTTCCCTAATATTATTGCACCATTTTGTTTCAGGCGTTGGATAACTGTAGCATCATATGAAGGAACATAAGATTCCAATAATTTTGAAGCACATGTAGTTCTGATACCTTTTGTAGAAATATTATCCTTTATTCCAACTACTACTCCACCTAATTGACCTATGTCTTCATTTGCCTTTAGTTTTCCATCTATTACCTTTGCACACGACAGCGCTTTATCCGTGTCTAATGTAATAAAAGAGTGCAATCTTGATTCAACGTGCTCTAATGTTTTAATTACAGAACTAAAGTACTCTTCAGCACTAAACAACCCTTGTTTAATGCCTTCAACTACCTCATATGCTTGTAGATCATGTAGCCCTGACATTTTATTTCATCTTAGGTCCTTTTAGGAAACCTTCTTCTGTCAAGTTCCTTGTTATAGGTAATGCTCCAGACATTCTGACCACATCGTCTCGGAGCTCATCGAATTTTATTTCCTGTAGGTCCAGAATGATCGAATGATCGGAAGCAAGCTCGTCGAGAATATCAATGTATTCAATTGTCTTGTCCAGTTGTTCAGGAAATTTTTTAGCTTCGTCTTCAGTCAGACTGATTTTAGATATCTTGGCAAGATATTCTATTTCATCTTTTGATATCATAATATTCTCATCTTGATATAGATATATTATTTGTTAAGGTGATAATCTATCTATGTCTCTCGGAAACAATACAACGTCCCTGATATTGTCAACGTTACACAGACTCATCATTAATCTTTCAAGCCCTAATCCGAACCCTGAATGGGGTGGCATCCCATAATCAAAAACTTTTAAATGGTAATCAAATGCCTCTGTGCTTAATCCCTGTTTTTTCATTCTTTCAATAAGCTCGTTTTTCTCGTGAATTCTCGTGCTTCCTGACGATAATTCCAGATTTCCATACATTAAATCGAAAGATTCGCATTCTTTGTCTATAGCTTTTGGTTTCACATAGAAGGGCTTAATTGAAGTGGGCCAATCGATTATGAAATAAAAATTCTTCATTTCATCATCCTCTAGATTTCTTAACTTTTTTTGTGAAATGTCATCCCCCCACTCAATTGATTCTCCGCCCTTCTGCAATTTTTCTATTAGATCTGAATATTGATATCTTTGAAATGGAAAAGTTAATTCAGGCAGTTCAATGTTTAGATATTTGAGATGTGACTTGTTCTTCTCCTTTACCTGTTCCCACAAAAAATTAATCATTCTCTCTAAAATTTCCATAACTTCATTATAATCAGCATATGCTTTCTCAATATCTATAGATGTAGCCTCTGACAGATGTCTATTTGTACGTGAGGGTTCTGCTCTAAAAATGGGACCTATTTCAAATACATTTTCAAATGCCATAGTCAATTGTTCTTTATAAAGCTGAGGACTTTGCGTCAAGAAGGCTTCTCTATCATAATAAAAAATAGGAAAGAGGGTAGCACCACCTTCTGTCGCCGTAGCTATTATTTTTGGTGTATTAACCTCGATAAAACCTTCATTTCGGAGAAATTCTCTACATGAGTTCAATACAGTGTACCTTATGCTAAAAATTGATTGAAGATAAGGTCTACGTAGATCTATTGCTCTTAGGTCTAATCTTGTATCAATACCAACTCCTTTCCTACTTTGAATAACAATAGGAGAATTCTTAGCAGTCAAAGATAGAATCTTAAATTCATTTGGAATTATCTCTATTCCATTTGGTGCTTTTGGCTCTGTTCTGACTTTACCTTTAATTGCTATAGAAGCATGCTCTCTAATGTCTGATATTTGAGATGTGAGTGATTGTGGATTTTCATTTTTTTTAATGATAACCTGAATATTACCAAATCTATCATTTATTGTGATGAATTTTATGTTACTATGTTCGCGTATCGAAGAGATCCATCCTACAATTAATACCTCCCTTCCGTTCATGGATGTATCAATATTTTTGGAGTAATGCGTTCTTTTCCAGGTAGTATCTGCTGAGCTATTCAAATTGACGAACCTTAACAATTTGAACTTAAATGAACAGGTTAATTTAACCTTTTAACACAGATATACTACAAATAATACATCAAGAGGTATTAAATCATAGGAATAAGAATCAAAATAGCAACTAATAATTATGCGTAAGGAGTATAATGTGCCGTTTGTAAGTAGACTAGGGCGTTCAAAATTGTTTTCAACACGCCCAATGATGTTTCAGAGATAATAGAAAACGATAGCGACATAATAAGAGATAATGGAATACCCTTGGAAAAGTCAATAATTAGGTAAAAGCCACTTGGGCTAGGAGATAGTCAGAACTTACAAAAGCATTAATAACATTGTCAAACAATTTGTCTGAAATGGAAAAGGAGTCCCTATTATCACTTTTTTCTTCAAATCCGGATAAATATTACAAAGTTTCATTATTCGATGAAAAAGGGTTCAAAAGGCAAAATTGCAGGTTATGCGGAAAGTTCTTTTGGTCTATAAATTATAAAGAATCCTGTCCTGAACATGAAAACTATAGCTTTATAGATGATCCGCCGACATCAAAAAGACTGGATTTTGTAAATACATGGAAGGAACTAAGTAGTTTTTTTAGAAAAAATGATCACGAATTAATTCAAAGATATCCTGTTGTATGTCGCTGGAGAGAAGATCTTTATTTCACTATTGCTTCAATCGTAGACTTTCAAAGGCTAATGAATGGAAAGATCGTATTTGAGATTCCAAAGAATCCACTAATAGTTCCTCAAATGTGTCTCCGATTTAATGATATTGAAAATGTTGGTCTTACTGGTAGACACTACACTAGTTTCTGCATGATTGGTCAGACCTGTAATGCAGACGCGCCGGGGGGATATTGGAAGGACAGGTGTATCGAACTAGACCATGCATTCCTTAAGAATGTACTTGGTATTCAATCAGAAGAAATCACTTTTGTTGAAGATGTATGGATGGGCGCTGGAGCTTTTGGTAACTCCTTGGAATATTACGTTAGAGGACTGGAACTAGGAAATGCGGTGTTCACTGAATTTGAGGGGGACCAAAGCAATTACCGTACCCTTGATAGCAGAATTATAGACATGGGAGCAGGACTGGAGCGATTGTCCTGGATCACAATGGGTACCCCTACAAGTTACGATACTACATTCGGACCGGTAATCAATAAACTAAAAAATATGATTAATATTGATATAGATTTGAATTCAGAATTATTATCGCAATATTTCAGGATATTTGCCGAGAAGTATTCGAAATATGAAAATGATATAAAACTTTTGAAAATAAATATATCAAAAGAGCTGGGAGTATCGTACGAAACCCTAGAAAAGACTATTTTACCGTATGAAACACTATCAGTCATAGCTGATCACACAAGAACTTTATTGTTTGCAATTTCTGATGGTTCTTTGCCTTCAAACGTGGGGGGAGGCTACAATCTTAGAATAATTTTAAGAAGGACCCTTGCACTACTTGCACGTTTTGGCTGGAATGTCAACCTAGAAGACATCATAGATTTGCACATTGAACAGCTAAAATCTATGTATCCAGAATTAAAGGAGCACAGCAATGATGTGAGAACAATAATTCAAATTGAATCAGGCAGATATGGCTCATCTAAGGAGAGAATGTATTCCATAGCCAAATCCATGTTATCTTCCAAGAAGAGTCCCAGTGTCGAACACTTGATAAAGATGTACGAATCCGATGGAATAACGCCTGATTTTTTACTTGAAAATGGAGTTATTGAGAATATACCACCTGATTTTTATTTAAAATTAGCAGAGCTACACACTTCGCATGAACCAAAACAGGCCGCTGTTGTTGAAACCGTCACTGGAGTCAGACCCACAAAATTATTGTATTATGAAAATGCCTCCATTAGAGAATTTGATGCAAGAATTCTGAAAATACTAAATGGCAAATATTTGGTTTTAGATCAAACAGCATTCTATCCGAGAGGAGGAGGACAAGAACCAGATTTTGGATATATCGAAGGTGTCAAAATTACGGACGTAGTAAAACAAAATGATATAGTAATTCATAAGTTAGAGAACGAATCAAAAGATTCTTTTTCAGAGGATAAAATAGTCCATGGAATTGTCGATAACTCACGAAGGGTGGCTATAACCAAAAATCATAGCGCAACCCACATATTGAATTCTTCTGCAAGGAACATCCTTGGATCTTGGGTGTGGCAAAATTCTGCCTTTAAGGAAGAAAATTATGCGAGATTGGACATTACTCACCATTCCGCACTGACAAGAGAGGAAATTAGGCATATAGAAAATACAGCCAATGATGTTGTTCAAAGAAATTTACCAATACTAATTAATGTATTTGAGAGATCCGATGCTGAGAACCGTTATTCATTCAGGATATATCAGGGAGGTGCAGTTCCATCAAACAATGTAAGAATAGTAAACATAGACGGATGGGATATCGAAGCATGTGGTGGAACCCATGTAAATAAGACAGGAGAAATAGGTCTAATAAAAATTCTAAAATCTGAGAGAATTCAAGATGGGGTAGTAAGGCTTGAATTTGTTGCTGGAACAAATGCAGTGAGATATGTGCAATCACAGGATTCTCAGTTGCTTCATATCGCCCAATCCCTTGGTTCTAGCAAAGAGAAAGTAGTCGAGTCATTTGATAAGACATCAGGGGACAATGAATTAATGAAAAGAAAATTTAGAACACTTGTTAATAAATTTTCAGACAGTATGGCTACAATCGTTTCCCAGAAAGCTACCACGTTAAGGTCAGGATTAAAGTTCTTTATTACCTACGATGATGAAATAGGGGACGATTACTATATTGCATTAGGAGAAAAAACTATAGATAACGATCCCTTTTTAGTGTATGTCGCACTTATTCAGGACCAAGAAAGAATCAAAGTCATAGCTTTTGTTGGAATTGAATCAAGAAAAATTATTAAAGCATCGAGAATTGCTAAAGAAGTTTCGCTAAAACTTGGAGGAACAGGTGGCGGTGGAACAGATAAATTTGCTCAAGGGGGAGGAACAGACAAGAGTAAAGTTCAAGAATGCTTGAAGAATTTTGAGAATTTGTTGACAAGTATTTTGGATTCTAGTGAAAAAAATGACTGAAAATTCAGTTGAAAAAATTCATAATGCAGAGATCAATTGGGCGACAATTGGAAAAAAGTGGAGAAAAAAGTGGTCTGAAAATAGAATATTTGAATCTGAAACCCAGTCACTTAAGAAAAAATATTTTCTCACAGTAGCGTATCCATATCCAAATTCGCCACAGCACGTAGGACATGGAAGAACGTATACTTTGGCTGATGCACATGCAAGATACAAGCGTATGAAGGGTTATAATGTATTGTTCCCAATGGGTTTCCACTACACTGGAACGCCTATTGTGTCAATGTCACAAAGAATCAAATCAAATGACACGGAGCTAATAGAAACTTTTGAGCAAATATACAAAATCCCTGAAAAGATAATATCAAGTTTCCAAGAACCTGAAAAAATTGCCAGATTTTTCCATGAAGAAATCAAACAAGGAATGAAGGAAATGGGATATTCAATTGACTGGAGGAGAGAATTTACGACTATAGATAAGGCTTATTCAAAATTTATTTCGTGGCAATTTAGGAATCTCAGGAAGAAGGGATTAATAGCGCAGGGATCTCACCCAGTCGGATGGTGCCCCCAGGATCAAAATCCAGTCAGTCAGCATGATACTATAGGTGATATCGAACCAGAACTTATTGAATATGTTCTCGTGAAATTCAAATTTGAAGAACAATATATTATCCCAACTGCGACTTTAAGACCAGAGACTATTTTTGGGATCACCAACTTATGGATAAATCCTCATATCAACTACGTAATTGCACTTGTAAACGATGAGAAATGGTTAATAACTAAAGAGGCGGCAAAAAAGCTGGAATTTTTAAACATGAACGTGTCAATAATTTCAGAAATGCATGGGTCCAACTTGATAGGAAAATATGTATTTGATCAATTAAGGAAAGAACACTTGCCTATATATCCTGCAACTTTTGTCGATCCCAATAATGGTACTGGCATTGTCATGTCCGTTCCTGCGCATTCTCCTTACGATTACCAAGCGCTAGTTGATTTAAGAAAGGATGTAGATAGTTTGAGAAAATATAACATGACTGTTGATATTGTTCCCATAAGAATAATACACACTGATACGTTCAGCTCAAATGAGTCCTCCCCTGCAGAATCCATAGTGAATAGTTATTCAATAAAGGATCAGAGCGATCCAAAGCTTGAAGAAGCAACCAACAAGCTGTATTCCGACGAATTTCATAACGGTATTCTTTTACCAGAGATAGAAGTTATCGGAAATCTGAGCGTTCTGAAAGCGAGGGATACAATGAGGGAAGAAATAATCAATAAGGGAATTGGAACCAGCATGTATGAATTAAAAAATGCGGTAATTTGTAGGTGCGGTACTCCTTGTGTAGTTAAGTTACTAACTAACCAATGGTTTATCAACTATGGCGACGAAAAATGGAAAAAATTGGCATATGAACTAATCGATAATATGGAAATTCTACCTGAAGAAATAAGACAGGAATTTACAAACGTTATTGATTGGTTAAAAGAAAGGGCATGTGCAAGAAAAAGCGGTCTAGGAACGAAACTTCCATGGGATAATGAGTGGATAATTGAAAGTCTAGCAGATTCGGTTATTTATATGGCTTATTACCTGCTATCAAATCATATTCGTAATGATAGTGATACTCAAAACAGCGGAAATAAGATATGTGCGGATGATTTGGGTGATAGTTTTTTTGATTACGTTCTTTTAGGAAAGAATGATAGTCATTTAGTTGCTAAAGAATCAAAAATTTCCGTACAATTATTAGAAAAAATCAGAAATGACTTTCTGTATTATTATCCAGTGGATTCGAGGCATTCGGGAAGGGATTTGGTTCCTAATCATCTAACGTTTTTTATATTTAATCATGCAGCAATTTTTACCAAAGATAAGTGGCCCAGGCAAATTGTGGTCAATGGCTCTGTACTGATGGAAGGTAAAAAGATGTCTAAGTCACTTGGAAATATCATTCCTTTACGACATGCAATAGAGGAATACGGAGCTGATTCAATCCGCCTTACAATGTTAGCATCTGCAGAGATACTACAAGATTCGGACTTTTCCTTTGATTTAGTAAAGGGGATTAGATCCAAATTGTTTGAAATTTACAGAAGCATAACCATACACAAGGACATTTTTACATTAAGTGAAAATAGGACGGATCATACTGAACTCGAAGATCTCTGGATGTCAAGCAGGATACAACACATTATTTCAAATACTACTTCTGCCGTTGAGAAATTAAGAATCAGAGAAGCATTACACAGTATATTGTATTTAATGGATAATGATCTTCAGTGGTACCAAAAAAGAAAACTTGCAAAGAACAAATCAATATCTAATATCTACCTAAAGGAATTCTTCGAAACAAGGATAAAATTATTATCGCCATTTGCTCCTTTTTTCTGCGAGGAAATCTGGGAAATAATGGGCAATAATTCTTTTATTAGTTTAGCATCATGGCCCGAAGTTGACGACTCAAAGAACAAACTGAAAACAGAAGATAATGAAAGACTAATTCAAGATACGATAATTGATATACATAAAATAACAAAGGTTACTAAAATGATTCCAAAAAAGATTATGATTTATACAGCTTCATCCATGAAGTATAAATTATATAAAAAATTATTAAACAGAATAGAGAGTCAATCTACTGCGAACTTTGGGGTGCTAATGAAAGAATTTGTAAATGATAACGAAATCAAAGATTTTGTAAAGCAAAACCCTGAGTTGGTAAAGAAAATGATAGATGACATATTGTCAGAATCACTAGAGGTTAGATGCAGAAGAACGAAAATCGATTCCTTTGATGAATTGATACCCCTACAAGATGCTAGATCATTACTAATTAGTGAAATCGGAAATGATCAACTCGAAGTAAATATCTTTTCTGAAGACAGCAGTGACAAATACGATCCGAAGCAAAAGTCAAAATATGCGAGGCCGTTTAAACCAGCTATATTTATTGAATAAACTTTAGGTCATTTGCATGTAAATTTACTGTACTGAACGATACTTAAGATTTGGTATTACTTGCTACCTTTGGCACGAACCGTCCAACGACTTCTTTTTACCAATACTTCGATTAACAATAGATTGTAAATTATTTTATTGATTGGATATACCATTAAATTTAGAATCATCTCAGATATTTCGAGTTGTCGTTGGCCAATTATATTTTAGTTTGCTCAAACAGAGATCTTGCGAGTAAAACTCTCTCACGTTGTTTGATTGAAAATTTTGGATTCACGAAGGATATAGATTCTACCTTTTGTTCAAATAATTATCCAAATATTGTTTTACACATTTCCGAAAATAATTTGCTTTACCTAGATAATTTAGATGAAAAGTATCCTAATGCATCATGTTTTATTTTCCTATCTCAACACAGATCTGAAGCCAATATACCCGCATTAACATGTCATTCTACGGGAAACTTTGACAAAAATAATTTTGGGGGCAGAGAAAGGGAATTAGGAATATGCTATCCATGGCTTCAAAAGCAATACCTAATAGAATTAAACAATCAAAAGGATCGGCTTCCCGATTATGATATTATTATAGAATCTACACATCATGGTCCGACGTCGCTAAACAAACCAATTCTGTTTATTGAAATAGGGTCGACTGAAAAACAATGGAATGATGAAAATGCGGCAAGTACTGTATGCAGATCATTAATTAAAGTAATTGCAAAAAAATATGAGTTTTGTGAAAAGGTTGGCATAGCTCTGGGAGGCAATCACTATCCCATAAAATTCAACAAGATGTTACTCGAATCAGAATTTGGATTAGGAGCAATCGCTACAAAATATGATTTGCCATATTTGGATAATTTTTTAATAGAACAAATGATATCTCAGAGCATTGAAAAAGTAAATTATGCAGTCGTGGATTCTAAGGGACTGGGAAAAGAGAAATCTCGAATATTATCTGTTCTGGACCAAGTTGGAATTGAAGTTATAAGAATTTAAAGTAATGAGAATATGGCTATAGTTATTTATTATTGTGTAGTGTCAATAAATTATGGCTTGCACTAATAGAAATAATCCCAAGAAAACAAGCACACGTCATATTGATAGTCAACATGTCTACAATTTTGTTTCCAATATCCCGGTCGGAAAAGTTGCAACATATGGACAATTGGCATCATCGTTAGGTTATCCTCAGGCGGCGCGTGGAATTGGAAAAATCTTAAACAAGAATCCGCGTCCAATCATTGTGCCTTGTCATAGGGTTGTCTGTTCAGATGGACATGTTGGAGGTTACATGTACGGGAAGGAACGAAAGATCTCGTTGCTACTTGATGAAGGAGTTCCTATTGTTAATGATTTTATAAAAGATTTTGAAAAATATAGAGTTTAGTGTTAGACTAATTACTTGTGCACCTTTGCTTGTTTGGCGAGTTCTCTCAGGTGTGATAGAGATCTAACATTGCCACCATTAACCTTTTTATATAAATCCCAAAAAGTATCTCTATTTATTTCATTTCTGGCTTTTAATATTTTTAAATGACGTCTCATGGCCCTTGTGCGCTTTACATAAACTTCTTTCTTCCCTTCTCTGGCAGTTTTCTTTCCTTTCTTTGATCCCGCCGAAGTACCGTGTTTCCTTCTCGTCTTTAGTTTCTTTTCTGCTCTAGCCCTAGATATTCCTTTTACCTTTACCGTCCATATAGTACCATTCTTAATTAAGGAACGCATATCCTCTCTTGTGATAGCATCAGCAATATCATCAAGCTTATCTGGCTCAAAACGAATTCTATTTACTCCTACGCCCAATACCCTTGAGATCAGTTCTCTTTTTTTTCTTAGATTTACCACCATTATGATTTAACCCCCTTTTTCCCCGGGCTTTTTTTTGCTTCTTTTTTGGGTTTTGTGTCTACCTTTGGTTCAGCTTCTTTTTTGGGTTTTGTGTCTACCTTTGGTTCAGCTTCTTTTTTGGCCTTTTTGTCTACCTTTGGTTCAGCTTCTTTTTTGGCCTTTTTGTCTACTTTTTCAGGCGGCTTCTCTGCTTCAATCTTGCCTGGATTCAAGATCTTGATTTTTAACTTTAGAGCTTCTGTAACTATATCTATTCTCTTTTTGTTGCCAACTCCATGAGCTATTCTAACAGCATCTTTCTTAGGATCAATTTTTATCAAATCCTTTGTATTAAAAACCAAAATATCATTATAACCTGACGGGTGCAAGCCCCTAGCTTTTCTAGGTCCCTTATAACCAACTTTAACTAACTGCGGAACACCTGATACCTGTCTCCTCATCTTATTGTCTTTTCCCTTAGGTTTTCTCCAATTAGTTGCAAGTTTTTTATACCTCCAACTCTCTTGTCTCACAAAATCTGGTCTTTTATCTGCTATCTTTTTTCTGAGTTGCAGGAGTTCCTTATTAATAACCATTGAACTATTTTCAAGACTCTATTTTTTAAATAAAAATGTTTCTAGATACACAATCTGACTATTCGGATACGACATGATGCCCTGTTGGCTATCCAAATCAACATTTGACAGGATTATTGAATTATGTTTATGAATCCGTATTTCTCTCTCATTGTTCTTAAAATTGACATATTATATTCAAAAATGCGCTTTGAATATTCTTGTAGGATATCCATCATTGGTTCTGATGTTTGATGTGTATAGAATCCAGGGCAATCACCAGTTAATTGATATGAAGCATGTACAATTGGCTTGCCATTTTTAGATTCCATCCATGAAGAAAACGGATATAGCCAGCAAACACCTGGTTTATCAGGATGTATGATACAACTCCCACATTCATTTAAGAATCTGCAGGATAAAGGCTGCCCATCTTGATTTTCCGTCTCATTTTCCTTCCTCTTTAGCGAAATCATACTAATGGTTGTAATTACATTATTCATCGTCGAAGTTTCATTCCAACTTGAAATAGTCGTTTCCTTTTTAATAAATTCAGATTCTGACACATAACCCAATTTATTGGAAATTAATGAGATGTCGTCTTTAGTAAGTGGCAATCTTCCCTGCTTCTCACAGCAATTATGACAGTCTGGCCATAAGCATTTCCAAAGAACGAAAGTATCATCTTTCGCTAGAAAAGGTATGTGAAAAATCACACCGTTTACGGTTATTTGAGAATCAGTAACGTCATCGCGTTTTCCAATATGAAGATCATATACTGACTGTTCTATTTTCCATCTAGTTGTCAAACTATCCAAGGACTCTTTTACCTTTAATTCTTTCAAAACCAATACAACTAGGTCAGGACCCAAGTTTAAATGTGCCTAGGGAACAATTGTCAGTTGAATCGTGAGATATGCGTAACTTTCAGGACCCTAGTGCCCCAAAGCAACAGACAACTAACAAAGGCAAACATGCCTCATCAACACAAAATAGGAGAATGGTATGGGATAATATTATATGGCCCTTAATATTGGATGTAAATCGTTCCTATTTCACTTTAAAAGAGTATCACTCTGAAAGAGACAAGTTTTGTACAAGTAAGAGAATACAATCGTCAAAGGTTGCAGGGGGTTTTGTCTCGCTATTGGTTAAGGGTATACTCATAAGACAAAAAAGTATCTATTCTATACATTACAGACTCATTCCCTATATGAGAAAAAAAGCAAATTTAGAATATGGTCAAGCGATAAGAGAAGCAAGTACCAAACGTTGAGAATTTATTTCAAGTCTTAAATTTCGGGCCATAGCTCATGGCTTAATTCAGCTTTGGAAGATCCGTTACCTATATTTTATAGTTTGTAACTTTCCGTTATCCGCTGTTACTGTTATCTTTTTAAAATTTAGATTGTCCTTATCTGGAGTAACAAATATTGCACTAAAAGGTGCTATAGAATTGAAAACTTGCTTTTTCTCATAGTCGTCATCGAACACTAGTGTTATATTATGAATTTCTTGCAGATTGTTATTATTTATCTTTACACTTATGGTGCTTAAAGTTTCGCCTGTTTCAAATATCTCTACACTTAGCCCGGCTCTTGGAATAAAAACTAACAATACTACAATAGCCACAATTGCAAAGCCACCATAAATAGCGTAACGAGCTATTCTTATCCAATCTCTTGTTTTCTTGTCTTTGCGATTAAATTGCCAGTCATCATCCCATTCTCCCAATTCTTTCAATCATATATTGGGCAAATTTATTATTAACATTTTATTGTCGTAAGCCTAAACCAGGCTACGACTACTCAAAGGACGAAATGTTCATCAGGGTTGCTATCGCTATTTGTTGAACTTTCTATACAATGCAATTATATTATCACAGTTCTTGCATCTGTATTCACCTTTTTCTATTAGTATGACTCCATGTTCTAGTTCCTCATTGGGAGTCTCATATTTGATACTCGGAGAACCTTCAAATTCCTTTGCACATTGATTACAGTAATATTTCAGAAATCTGTCTTCACTTAATCTCCCAATGTTTGCCAAAAATATTTGTGGAATTCCCAGATTCGCCTTGATTTCTTCATCCTCTGTAATTTTTACAAAAGCGTACCCACCTGAACCTAACAATTTCTTTTCTTCTAGATCTTCACTTTCATCCATGAAGCTTGTATTCATAGATGCATATTTTAAACTATGATTCGATTTATCCATCTGTATTTAGAGTAAAGTTAATCAAAATTGCATGCCTCTTATTCATAGATGCATTCACAATTTGATTCTGCTCTATTCAGAGATAGGGTCGAGTTCAAGCTATTTGCTGCAGAAAGACATTTGGAAAATCTTAAAGAAATTCAGTTAAATTATCCAAATCTAGAGGACGACAGCCCATTAGTACAAGTTGAGCTAGAAATAGACTGTTTTCTTACTCAAGTTTTGGGAGCAGTGGATTGTCTTTTGATTTTAATTAACACCAGATTGGAATTAGGAATTGCGACAGGAAAAGTTGACGCTGCTACAGTTCAGAGTGCTTTAAATGCTAGAACTAAAAATATTAGCCTCCTAACCGAACTACATCAAGCTCTAGAACATGATAGATGGCTTTGGACGCTAATAGAGTTTAGAAATGAAACATTGCAAAGGCCTTCCGTGGAAGCTCAAGCCCTTGTGTTCAATGACGAGTCGACAATAATAACATCACTTCATCAGCACAATTCTAAACTTAATTCTGCTGCCATCGTAGATAAGAATTTGATAGCATTTTTTGAGCAAAGCGCAAAACGACTAAGGGAGTTGATTAATACAATTAGAATGAAAGAATCCCTTCTAAAGTAGATATTGATAAATAAAAAAGGTTTAACCAATAGATATTAAATTAGAATTTCTAACAGTTTTCAAGTAAACTAAGGTAAGCCATGTTCTTATAATCTATGGAAGTATCAATTGATTACTTCCTACGACATTTTGAGGCAAAAAGCCGGTGGGATTCTCTTATCCAATTCCACTGGTCCCACCGGTTTAACTTTTTTATAATTTAAACCAACTTAGTTTACGAAGTGTTATAAGTCTCGTTGCTTCATAGAGTTGATGTTTAACGATAAAAATCACAGAGTGGTAGAAGGATGAAAGTTTCTGGCCCCTACAAGTAAATACATTTCTATAATAGACAACGAGCACGATATCACGGAACTTTTCCGAGATGCATTAAAAGCGTTGCCTGGTTTATCCATATTCACTTTTAGCGAACCAATAATAGCGCTGGAACACTTTAAAACAAACCAGCGTTTCTATTCTTTAGTAATTTCTGATTTGAGAATGCCAGTAGTTAACGGATTTCAATTATTGAAAACAGCAAAGGATCTGAATCCCGAAGTAAGAACGGTATTGATGACGGCCTTTGATGTAGAAGACAAACTATTCTAGGATTACACTAAAAAAGAAATTATTAACTGTATTGTTCAGAAATCCATCGCATTGGAAACTCTAGTTCAGGAAGTACGCGGCCAATTACATTCATACGAAATGCAAAAGGTATATGCTTCCTAATGATCTATTACTACGTTTCACTTCAGTCCAGAAAGCAATCTGACAACTGGTGGGAAGGACCTTTATCGAGTCAATACGTGTCTTTCATCCCCGCCAGTTTTAAGTAAGACACTTTAACGTACGTACCAGCTTAGTCGTTGAGTTCCATATCGTAATCAAACTTCTCGCCCCTAGTCTTTCGTGCTGCTGCCATAAATTCATCATCCTTAGTATATTTCTTTATTATGACTTTATGCACCTTAGATAAGCCATACTCCAGCATCGCTTTTTCATCATGAAAATCCCTTATGCCTGTGTGTTTGTCGTCATAATCACTAGTTCTATGTATCTTTGCCTTTACCTTTTGTTTAGTATATGTCATTTTCACTCACCTGCATATCGACCTCTTGTTCTAATTCTTCGTTCTCGTTTTTTCATTTTTTATCTGATTTAATTATTAGTACATGTTCTTTCCTTCCTTAAGACGCTTTGCTTCCTCTTTTCTTCTGGTTCCGATAATACTGTATATGATATTCTAAATATAAGCGGGTTAAAGAAAAGATATTGATAAATATCGGCTTGAAAGTTTCTACTTGTAGCTCGCGAACAGCCCGGTCGAATCTACACCATAGTGTCGATGCCGAATCTAGCGGTCAAACTCCACAGGAGGGCTATGGATTTCAGGCTCTGGATCGTCATGAAAAGAAACCTGAGGACAGCAGTTCGAATCTGCTCCGGGCTACCTTCCTTAAATTTAAATTTGTGGGCCAAATTTAGCCAAGTATTTAGTCTCTTCCCCGAACCTATTGAAATTTTCAATGAACAAATGTGCCAATCTTTTCGCTGCAACGATGTATTGATCCGTATTTGACCAGGAGGATTTCGGGTCTAAGATTTTTGAAGGGATTTGGGGACATGAGAGAGGAATATCTAAATTGAAGATATTATCGTGTATGTAATTTACCCTTTCGAGATCTCCGTTTAATGATGCCGACACCATGGCTCTTGTATATTTTAGATCCATTCTTTTACCTATCCCATATGGACCTCCGCTCCACCCAGTATTTATAAGATATACACTTGATTTATATTTTGAAATCTTATCTGCAAGCATTCTTGCATATACAATAGGATGTAATGGCATAAATGGTGCTCCAAAACATTGAGAAAACGTTTCTTTAGGTTCTGTAATCCCCCTTTCGGTACCTGCTAGCTTACTTGTATAGCCAGAAATAAAATGATACATTGCACCCTCCTTACTTAGTTTCGCTATTGGTGGCATCACACCGAACGCATCAGCTGTGAGGAAGATTACAACCTTAGGATGAGTTGCGACCGAGGGTATTACCGCTCCAGGGATAAATTCCAACGGGTATACTACTCGAGTGTTCTCGGTCAAGTAACTATCGTCAAATTTTGGCTCTCGTGTATGTTCATCAACAATTACGTTCTCCATTACTGAACCAAATTTTATTGCATTCCATATTTGCGGTTCATGTTCTTTCTTAAGATTAATGCACTTAGCGTAACATCCGCCTTCGAAATTAAAAATTCCCCTGTCTGACCATCCATGTTCATCATCGCCTATTAGATATCTCTCTGGATCGGCGGATAAAGTCGTTTTTCCTGTCCCGGATAATCCAAAAAATAATGCTGTCTCTCCGTTCTTTCCCATATTTGCAGAACAATGCATCGGAAAAATTCCTCTCTGTGGAAGTAGAAAATTCATGACAGAGAACATTGACTTTTTTATTTCCCCTGCATACGAGGTGTAACCTATTAAAACCATTTTTTTGGAAAAGTTAATGATAATGAATGTCCCGCTTTTAGTTCCGTCAATTTCAGGAATAGCAGCAAAATCATTGACAAAGAAAATGGTGAACTCAGGTTTATGGTTATCTAGTTCTTCAGAAGTTGGTCGTATAAAAATTTGTGATGCAAACATACTGTGCCATGCACTATCGGTAAAAACTCTAATTGGAAGGCGAAAAACAGGGTCCGCTCCTACAAATCCGTCAAATATAAAAAAATCCTTTCCGGATACGTGCTGTTTCATTCGTTCAAAAATTTTGTCAAACTTTTCCGAAGATATAGAATGGTTTACCTTGCCCCAGTTAACAAGACCGTGAGTCATTTCATCGTCAACAATGAATTTATCATCAGGGGAGCGTCCCGTGAATTTTCCGGTTTTTACTGACAAAGCTCCTGAATTTGATAATAGTCCTTCATTTCTCTGTATTGCAATTTCAATGAGAGTTGCTATTGGTAAATTTCTTTCAATTTTACCAAAATTAATGTTCATCTTCTCAAGCTGTAGATGATAACTCTTTGAATGACCATTGTCCTCCTCACTCATTGATACGATGTAAGTTCCATAAAGGCTATTTAATTTATTTCATGTTTATAAATTCCTGTGAACTTTCTATACGGTTTAAAAATTAGACCAGTGATTGCTTGGTGCAGATAGAGATGATCGTTGCACCAAGCAATAATGTTGTTACATCTATCTCCTGAAATAGACGATATTCAGTAATGTTTGCTTAAAGTGTTTAAACTTTGTGAATTGGTCTAAACAAACACACGATGAGTGCTCTTTATTAATCTGTTAAGACTAGTAAAGTTAAATGAGTAATTCAGAAATCAATAGTATTAAGGATGTTGTACGGGAATTTACGGAAGCCGATAATGCCATCAAAACAGTATTTCCAAAGGTAGATCCAATTTTGGTTGTTAGCCTAATTTTTGACGAGAAGGCAAAAAAAGAAAGTATCTATACCTTGGAAATCATGCTTAAACCCGAACAGGATACCCAACAAATTAGAGAGAGAGTAATTAGTGTCACTGGTATGGCGCCAGGTTTTTATCTTAAAGGAACAAAAATGGTAGTTAGTCATGGGCTCGATCTCACTTTACTAAAGCGAATAAACGATTTGGACTTCGTAGTAAGCATAAAGGGAAGTCCATACAGTGCCGGGGGCTCCTCAGACTTTTGATGAGCTGTTGTCGCTATGGAATAAAACGGCAATGAATATGTTAAATCCTAAAGTAGATTAAAATTGTGTTTTGGACTTTCAATAGATAGAAACAATACGCTATTGATAGAAGGTTCACTAATTCAATCGAATACACTCGTTGCGCAGTACCCATGCCTTATACTTTCTGGAATAGTGCGATAGTCCGCAATTCTCTTCATTAGTGTCATAATAAGTAATTCTTTTCTCTGTTTCGAGGCCACGGAGGAGCTTAACCACGGTTCTCTCTTCGACCAAATATTTCATGATTCGTTCTACTTCTCGCTCCACCAATTTTGAGTACCTATTGCAATTTATAATTCCGTAATTACTTATATATGGTAACCAACATTTTTAACCTAAAATTCCATATAGATTTTTAAAGGAAAATTAAATAAAAGAAATGATGAATAAGAATAATCCTCTCATCTTACAAATGGATTTAAATTTCGTCTACCAATTTATCCCGACAGTCCTCTCAATCTTACAATAAAAAGATCAAAACTGCCTGAATTTAAAAACAATAGATATAAATTAACTTTTTAAAGTACAACTCATGTGACCGCTTTTAAAGAGACTTCTGTATTTCGAAATTTAGCTTATATTAAATTTTTTGACCTTTACATCGTAATTCCAATCTGTTTTTTGCTTGTTTTTAGCTTTATTTCTGTAAATTCTTATGCTCAAACAGCTAATGACGATACTTTATTGTCGAAATTATTTGATAGAGTTAAAGATTCTGTAGTACAGATTACTGTGTCAAACAAGGACCCCCGTGCTTCTGCGCTTGGTTCAGGTTTTGTTTACGACAATGCTGGCCATATTATCACAAATGATCATGTAATTCGAAATAGATCGTACAACGATACCGAAACGAATAATGTTACTGTGACCTTTTTAGATGACAAAACCTATAAGGCAAAGATTATAGGCAGCGATCCTTTTTCTGACTTGGCAGTTTTACAAATTGAGAATCCGAAAAATGAATCATTAAAACCATTGGTACTTAGTAACTCAACTGGTGTAAAAATTGGAGAGCATGTAATAGCAATAGGGAACCCATTTGGACTTTCTGGTTCTATGACTGAGGGAATAGTTAGCGGATTAGGGAGAGTAATACCATCTCAGAATCCAGGCAGTCCTGAAGGTCCAGAACTACCACCTGATCAAGTTACACAAAATCCTTCTGCATCATATTCGATACCTGAGATAATTCAGACTGATGCGGCCATAAATCCTGGAAATTCAGGAGGGCCGCTACTTAATTTGAATGGACAAGTGATTGGGATAAATAGCGCTATTTTTTCGCTAACAGGTGAATATTCTGGTGTTGGATTTGCTATTCCGGCAAGTACTATTCAGAGAGTAGTACCAGTCTTAATGTCAGAGCATTCTTACAAACATCCATGGCTTGGAATTTCTGGAATAGATGTTAATGAACAAATTGCCTCGGCCATGAATTTAAACACAACTAAAGGATTTCTTGTAATAGATACTAGCCCGGGCGGTCCCGCTTCTAAGGCTGGATTACATGGCGGAGATAAACTCGTAGATGTAAACGGCAGGAAAACAAAATTGTTCGGAGACGTTATTATAAAAATTGATAATCAAAGTGTTTCGAAGATTGATGACATATTAGTATATTTGGAGCAGCACAAAAAGGTTGGACAAGATGTTAAACTTACTGTTATCAGAGATGGGAAACTCCAAACAATCGATGTCGTCCTGGCTGAAAGGCCCTTACAACTCAATACTCAACCCTTGTGGTTAGGAATTGATGGTACTGATATGAGTGAGGATATTGCTGCAAAATTAAATACTAATCAGAGCACTGGAATCCTAGTAGTTGGAGTTATTTCAGATGGACCAGCAGATAAAGCTGGAATGAAAGGTGGTTATAAAATAACAGACATCAATGGAACCGAAATACAATTGGGTGGGGATATTATTACAAGCGCAGACAAGATACCGATTCAAAATTTGAAAGATCTATCAACCTATATTGCAAACAATAAAAAGGCAGGTGACAAGATGAGTCTTGGTGTTCTCAGAGATGGTAAACCGCAGGAAATTGATGTTACTTTGCAGGCAAAACCAAAAGATCTAAAGCAATAGTTGAATAAAAAGGAACGCAGAAATTATTTAGAGTCTGTGAGTTCCTTATAACCGCTCTTAAAATCTGTATTTGTTCTGTGCAAGAGTTCAACAAACTTATTGTCTTTACCAAGGATTTCCCTCATATTACTTTCTAGCTCATAGTAGGCTACCTCTGGGTCACCGGTTTTCGATTTTGGTGTAAGAGAAAGAATTTTTGAATCAGAGTACATAATTGTAATTCTAAATGCCAATAGTTTTGCATTTAATTCTAATTCGAACATTAGGTGGTTCATCATCTCGTTTTTATGTTCCTCATTAGAGTTCTGGGTGTCTTCCAACCAGTTTAGAGTAATCCTGCAGCATTGTCTTAGATACTGGGTTATGACTGAATAAAATCTGGCTGAACTTGACGCTATTGTATCTACGTCAAAATATTGATACAATAGTGTCAAAAGGATTGGATCGCTGCTATACTTCTTTAAAAGGGCGGGAGGATAACTTCTGGTTTCAGAGAGTACATAAAATAGTCCTATACTAGTTAATTGGTATTTTCTCGTACCTCTTAGGATTAGTCCTTTTTTTTCTGTAAGGAGCTTTAGCCCCAATAACTTTGACACAGATGAAGTATCACCTAGTTGGTTCTTGTCTCTTAGTTTTAGATATGAACCGATTTGGGCAGAAAGATCTACACTATTTATCACTTTAAACAAAATTGATTTTTCTTCAGTTCCTATTTGCTTTTTTTCATAATCATACAATATTTGGAAATAATTAGAGTAATCCATATTTTCTCTTGGAGTAAATAATTTAACTAATCAACTGAATTTAAATTGTTCATTTCAGAATAAATTTTTTGAGAATAATTGTTCTAAATTTTCCTTTCAACTAGAATCCGAGGGGATTTTACCAACCTTATCGACTTTTTTTTAATAATACCGTAATACTACATTTAAAAAGCACCCTATCTCTGTAATTCGTAAGGGGCCATCGTCTAGCTTGGTCAAGGATACCATCTCTATTGATATGATAACATTTCTGTTCATTGCATGTCGTTGAGGTATTGGCCTGGGGCGCTGGCGGTCGTGGGTTCAAATCCCACTGGCCCCAAATCAATATTGTCCCTTTATTTAGCCCCGTTCCATATTAAATAGTAAAATGCACGCGTCAGTTGGGGAAGTGAGTGAAATAAGGAACGATTTAAGTCCATATCACATGTTCAGATTTTCTGTCAGGTCTGAAGTTACAAGAAAATATTACGAAAGAAGGATTAGAAGGTTTTTCGACTTTATTGAATTCAGCCCTTGCAAAGACATCGAGCAGCGTTGCAATGATTTTGCTGTAAGAGCACAGAGTGATGTTAATTGGGTATTAAATAAAATTATTATTTTTTTACAGTTTCAAAAAGAGCGTACAGAAAAAGGAGAAATAACCTCAGCGACGTTGAGCAATTTCGTAAAGGCCATCAAGCTATTTTGTGAAATGACTGACATTCCTATTCCGTGGAAAAAAATAGTAAGAGGCCTTCCCCGTCGAACCCAGAGTGCCAATGACAGAGCGCCTAACATAAATGAAATAAAAAAACTGATGGATTACCCTGATAGGAGAATAAAGCCAATTATCTATACGATGGTTACCTCAGGGATAAGGATAGGTGCTTGGGATAATCTTCAATGGAAACATATTTCTCCAATAACTAACGAAAATGGCGAAGTTATCGCTGCAAAAATGGATGTCTACGCTGGCCATCCAGAAGAATATTTTTGTTTTGTTACTAACGAAACGTACTCATCTCTTAGAGAATGGATGGACTTTAGAGCATCTTATGGTGAAAAAATAACTGGAGATTCATGGATAATGAGAGACTTATGGCAAACAACAAATATTAACTACGGTGCAAAGTGGGGAATTGCAGCGTATCCGAAAAAATTAAAGAGTAGCGGAATAAAAAGAATTATTGAAAGAGCTCTATGGGAACAAGGTCTTAGAAAACCATTGACAAAAGGAGAAAAGAGACATGAATGGAAAGCAGCGCATGGATTTCGTAAGTTCTATAAAACCAGAACAGAGCAAGTAATGAAGCCTATCAATGTTGAAATAACCATGGGGCACAATATAGGGCTTTCTGCCCATTATTATAGGCCTACTGAAAAAGAAGTATTGAATGATTATCTTAAGGCAGTTGATTTACTGACTATTAGTAATGTGAATTCTAAACTTGAGAAACAAATTTATGAATTAAAGGAAAAAAATAAAGATAGTGAATATATCATAAGAGGTAAACTCGAGGAGAAAGCTAGGCAAATTGAACAGCTTCAAAAGAAACAAGAAGAAATTCAGGCGTTAAAAGAAGGTTTCAATAATGAAATGATAAAGTTAAAAGAGCAAGTAAGCTCACAAGTAAAGAAAGAAGTGTCAGAATTATTGACTAGGTTAAAACCTGAAATCATAAGAGAAGGGTTAAGCTAAATAAATAATTTGATACGCACCCAAGTAACTAAGGTTGAGGATTTTTCAAGGCAGAAATGTCCTTTTCGAATTCTTCAAGTTTTTTGACAATAGTTGTGTCTTCTATTTGTATCTCCACATTGTTACCATATAATATAGCAGATTCTGAGATCGAAGCTGAATATGAAAATAATTGTCCTAGGCTTATAGGCGGTGTAGGAATTTCCGTGCCTTTCAATGTTTTTATGATTACTTTAACAGCTTTTAGCGTCAGTGTTAATTTATCGTCATTGGATATTATCCTATTGTATATTTCACTTAGAAGTGTATGAATCATCAATATAACAAAATCCTTTGCTATATGAAAATACTTAGACAGTTCGTCTATCTCTTTATACTCCGAACTCGACGGCTTATCATACAAAGGAGATATCGTATCAAGGTTTTTCTGTACAAATTTTCCAATAACGTCGGCCTCATGTACCCATTTATCAATCAAATTGAAAGCATTGGCTTCATTTATTGCAAGGAAATGACTCGTCCCCTTGCGTCCAGTTTTCTGGACAATTATAATTCCGTTAGATTCAAAATCATCAATTATTTTCAAGGTCGTAACTCTCGAAGTTCTAAGCGAGATATCCTTTAGTTCACTCATGTGGCTTGCCACATCATTTTTTGTTGCCTCGCCCCGTTTCTCAATGATATAATTTCGCACCTCTTCTCGAGATAATTCGGAAACCATGTATACAGCCAGTATAGTAGATTATACTAGTATTTATCTATATGTGTAACCCATATTATACCATGGTCCGCACAACGTTGGAAATCCAGAGATCAACCTTAGAGGATTTGAAAGAAATTGGAAGGAAAACCGAAACATATGACCAAATAATAAAGCGGAGGCTTCGTTGCGTAAACTCAGGCTGCCAAGCCAAAGGAAATTTCGAAGTCAATGTTCAGGTAGGAAACTATGGTAATCTTACTTTTTTTGTGTGTGGTAAATGCATAGGACGATTTTCAAAATGAATAAGACATCACATGAGGCTAATAAAAAGGCAGCAATAAGCGCCGAAAACTGGAATGTTGTAAATAATTATACTTGTGCCTATCGTGAATGTGAAGCTCAGTCTTCAGTCAGAATGTGTTTTCCTCTTGGTTTTTCGGCGCTGTTTTGTCATAAATGTGCGAAGATATTATTATCAGAAAGACTAGCGACTACTGAGACATCATACAATGAAAAGCAAAATTATTTCGACGGGTTGGATGGTATTGACTGAACTTGATGAAGCGATTCTAGCTCGAATGAAGGAAATTGTGTATACTGAGCACAGGCCGTTTAGCTACATGGACTTTGATAAATTTGAATTTAATGGAAAGACATACCACGTAGCTCACGGCACTTTTCGCAATAAAATATCACAGCTTCTAAAAGAAGGGAAGGTAGAGCTGTATTATAATTCCAAGGTCAGCTTTTACACTATTGCTCGGGTACAGTTTGGTAACGAAATGACACGTAACCATATGGGCATCTCATCTGTCATTCCTGTCACTGGTGTCATTAAAGATGAAATGGAAGACTTACTAAATTATCTAAAGACTATACCTGTTGATGAAGGTTCTGTACATGACTTACATTACAAGTTTGTTGTACCCGACATCTATCAAATAATGTCTACCAGTACGACATACAGCAAATTAATCAATGCTAGAAGTAAGGACATAATATTACCCCCTGACATTATTGACGGCTTGAAGATACAATGTATTATTCACAGAACAGATACGGTAACTGTAAGTGTTGCTTGCTCTAACTTTCCAATACAACTAAATCCAGACGGATTATTGCGTGCTTCTGTTGCCCTTACAAGAGTCGAGGAAAGATTATCAGCTAAATTGGATAAATGCGGCAATCAATTAGAAGGTGGATATGAAAGGATTCCATTACCAGATAATAGACGATGGACTGTCACAATGTGGCATTTTGGAAAAGACGGCAAATTTGAATATAAAAATGGTTCTTCACTTACGTGGGGGTATGGACGAGAAGTCTTACGGTCGTACTCCAAAATGATTAATGGTAAAAAGACACGTAGAAATGAAAAACAAGAATACCCAAATAAAAATCACGAAGATGCATTCAGAGAAAAGTTAAAAACTCATAAAAAAGCTGATGAATGAAGAAAAAAGATACTTATTTTCCCTCAAACGCATCAGTTTGTCCATAATCGAATACAGTGTATCAATGTGGCCTGACAAGAAATTTTTGAAAATATATTAAATGTTTACTTCTATTGTTTTCGTACTGCTTGTAAGCATTTCTTTTTCAGACCATTATATTACTACTTTTAGGATTTGAGTTCATAGTGCTAATGACTATGCTTGTTAACCGTTCTGCAATTTCTTCTTGTACATTTCCCATCAATTGCAACAATTGGGACATATGTGACTCCCATGCTGGCTCATTCGGTCTCGTTGAATAGCTTTGGGATGATAGAATATCAAACATCAGCGTTTGATTATCGGGATATCTCCTTATGGCTTCGAGGGTCGCAATAAGAGTAATGGTTGATAATACATAATTATTTTGCATCATATTTTTTGGTTCTTTTTTAGTGTCCTCCTTTATTCGAATATACCTTCATGATTTTCAAGATTTTGAGTCAAAATTCTCTTTTGATTTATTTCATAGGTTAGCGCCGCCAGTTCACTATTCTTTATATCGATTTCATAGTTGAAATACTGCAATGCCTTGAAATATTTTTCGATCTGATTCTGCATAAAGTTCAAGTTTATTTCCAAGGATTGTTTTTGTGATTCCAAGGCGCAAACTTCCAAACACGAGAGATAATTAGCCCGAAAATAGAAAGTTTATTTTGATTGATTTGTAATGCCGTTGCTAGATTTTTGTGGTTGGACCACGTAAACCTGCAGATTCTACGAAGACAAAATAGTCGACTGGAAAAACTTTATCTTTATAACAGACCACAATTAACCGTTCATGAGGCCAAATGAGGTTACCATTGATTTTGACGGCAATGTTTACTATCAGTATGACTGCTCTAGTATTATCATTACCATCTGATTCAAAAGCCAATGCCATAACAAATGTAACCAATACATATTATTCAGCAGATGTGCCTGAAGGTGGGTTTACAGGGAGAATTTTGGCTACGACAATCGCATAATGTTCACACCAAATGAACTTGCTCATTATCTTATCGGAGATAATGTAGTTTCTCTAATCATTGATGGACTCAAGAACAACGGAAGCATGATAGACTTAGTGCACGATACTAATTTTCCTTTAAAAAATGCACCCGTAGAAATATACGCTAAGGAATTTTTAGCAACACTGGGAATTTTTTCCCAAAATTTGAAAATGTTACTGTAGGTGGAGAAAAAGCGATTAAAGTGTTTATTAGAGGGATAGATATACCGAACAACACCAGTTTAAAACCGAACATAACTGAGAACATAACTGATAAATTGAATTTCGTAACATACTATGTAGTGCATGATGGTGAACCTTATCGTTTAGATTATCTCGCTAACGTGAAAGACTTTCAAAAATATTTGCCACAGTTTGAACAGATGGTAAGGTCATTCAAGTTTGCAAAATAAATTAGAATGAAAAAATAGAAAATTATTAAAGTAAAGGTGCAACAAAATCTATTAAGTTACGTGGAAAAATGTCTGGAAATAATACAACTAGACCGTTCATAATTCAAACAATGGTCATGCGATTATCAGAAAAAGAGTCTCTGGAATACCTACATGATATATCAAGGGATACATTTTATAGATTAAAGAGAAAGGTACAAATTCAAGGAAATGCTTGGCAACTAGCATGCCGTCATATCAAAAGGATATTTGGAAATTCCAGAAAAATATGATAAATTGGTGAATTCGTGAATTCATTAAGGACCGCATATGCTCAGGAATTAACACTGAATAAAGAATAAACCAATTACGATAATTTGCTAGACGCATTAAGGTTAAGTCTCAACGGTTATAAGATTGAATAATTATTGTGGCAAAGACTCATTTTATCCACCCTTCCCTAACACAGTCTTTAAGATATCGTTCCAAATTTTCTATAGACATGAATGGCATTCTAAACTTCGCTAGCGAAGGCATGTCCTGAATATCTTGGTATAAAGGGGAGAAGGAATAAAGAGTATCGTTATACTTTTTAGCATCATCTGGCAATAGATTTGCAATTTCATTATCACCCAAGCCAGGTACAAGATTGTGAGTACAATTTGAGTTTTGAATTCTATTTATCAATTCTGCTTTATACGATTCCACCTTTTTTGTATCTTCTATTAGTTTATCAACCTCTGTCTTAGCAGTTTCTTTAGTTTGTCCGTGTACGACTTGCATTAATAGTCCAACTGTCAAACTAACAGCAATTAAGCCAACCGTTAGCATAGTCCACTTTTGAAAGTCATAGTAAAGACTTATTTTATTTTATCTCACCCTACAGATAATTGAGATAAGTTGTTGGTTAAATCCGAAATTTGATTTTGATTAATATCGCTCATTTGTTTAACGTCTTTGCAAGTTATACCCGTCATATTAGCAGACATTAAACCCTTATCAACTAAATCTTGTAGTGGATTCGGACGGTCTGCATGTTGGAAACAATAGTTTATCATACCATCAAATCCTTGTTGTTTCGTTTGTAATTTCTCAATTGAATTTTCCAATTGTTGCCTTAATTGTATTAAATTGCTGTCAACCATACATTTACCATCAATCCAACTTCCTTTTATAGCTGCACAAGTTGCTTTTTGTTCATCTTCTATTGTAGCGTAAGTATATTGCATAAGCCCGACAGTAAGGCTACCAGCAACTAAGCCAAGAGATAAGATAATCCACTTTTGAAAGTCGTAGCAAAGAGTCATTTTCATAGGTTATTGCGTGATGTTATTAACCATTCCTGAACTTTCATCAAAGGCGTATTCAATTGAATGAAACTCTAATTCGACGGTTCTAAATATTCTAAATATGAATTTCTTAACTTTTCACTTAAAATTTCCGTAAGAACAGTTGAGGGATTACCCTGACCCTCGAGAGGTTTCGTTGTAGGTTCATACTCTCGAATCTTATATCTAGAACTCTTTGCTTTTTTTATTTCTTCATTGAGGTAATGCTGTAACTTAGGGATTAAGCCTGTGACTACGCCTTCATAATCTGTCAGACGTCGTGCCAATTCTAAATTTAGTTGTCTATACATCAAGTCAACTTTAGAATCATAGCCCAGTTTATGTTCGTATTCGAATCGTCTTTTCTCACTCAATTGTTTGTTATGCAATTTGCAATTGAAATAAAATTTTCCCAAAGTTAACTGTGATTCTTTTTGAAAATATGTGAACAGTCCAGAACTTAAAATGCTATCATAAACTTCTGTGCCAATCTGAATATATGTTAGGTGAATATGAAGGATTTTGCTCTTTTCGTATTCATACCCACCTTTTGTAAGTTTTTTATCTTTAATCTCAAAGCCTTCTTTAATATGTTTGACATCGTTTTGTAAGGTTTCTAAAGCACGATAAATTCTATCTTTAAGTTCATTATCAGTTTGGAATCTTTCATAAAGTATTGTAAAAATCAAAGTTCCAATTGCAATTAAAATGCTTATGAATGACAGCGTAGCGTTCCAATCCTTTTGGTTCATACTTAAGACAGAAATAGAAATTATGATTCCCACCCATATCAAAACAAGAACAACAATTTGATTCCTCCTGAAACCTTGATTATTATGCTTGCTCTTTGAATTTACTGTCCCATCTTGTATGTCTTCTGAATCCATTAACTTGAATTTTAAATAATAACTGACTGAAATCTTTTCCTAAGGGTGAGAATAACTCAATAACTTGGAACCTTTTTTTAACTCCCTTTTCAAATCGTGGTCTTTAATGTCATCAAATTCTTGCTGTTCTGGTCTTTTACACTTTGATCCCAGTTTCTTGCTCTCATTCCCTAGGACCGACTTGCCATGATCAAATGGGTTGTCAATTGTAGAAACAAAGTCTTTTATGAAGGCCTGTTCTAACTCGTAAACCGCATAAATTTTACCACAGTCAGGGCTCTGTTTCCAGATGGTCTGCCGAATTCGTTGCCCTTCTAGGTAAATCCTGTTTTCTAACCTTACTTCTTTTTTCTACTATACTTTTCCTTTGGCTGATCCTGTTGTCTTTTATGTGTAGAAATATCATTTTCACCTAATCCTGGTGATGCTGGAACTTCTTTGGCTTCTCCGCCTACTGCATATTTACTGCACGAAATATCCGAGTTAAGCCCTTCTTTTTCTGGATGAATTGTATTTTTCTTTTTTCCCTCTTTCTATACCGTCGGTAGGCTTCATTCCCGTAGGTGGATGGAGATTTAACATTCTCCTCAGAAGCCGCAATATTACTCATAAAGTCATGATGATGATGGACAACATTGTATTTATTAAAATCATTTAATCCATCCTAAGATATTATTCATTAATCCCATGAATTATGTCAACTTTGTAGTAACGAAATTAAAGGGTTTTAGGGTTAACTGTGCTCAATAAATATCA
>Ga0207428_10000540_pt1 | contig 45195 bp, 44 predicted proteins | sample RhiMethybrSRZTD1_FD_187600 | JGI IMG/M metagenome (GOLD analysis project Ga0207428, IMG submission 187600) | Populus rhizosphere microbial communities from Tennessee, USA - Rhizosphere MetaG P. TD hybrid SRZTD1 (SPAdes) (version 3) | ecosystem: Host-associated > Plants > Roots > Rhizosphere >...
GCGTTCGCGGAAACCACCGAGATGCTGCCGAAGATCCCGGCAATGACGATCGGTACACCGGTCCAAAAATGCGCCCACGGCTTCAACCGGCGCCATCCGAAGAGGTAGATCGCGATGAAGATCGCCTCGGTGAAGAAGAACAAACCCTCGAATCCGAAGGGCACGCCGAAGGCTTCCCCCCACTGGCCCATGAACCGCGGCCATAGCAACCCAAACTCAAACGTCAAGACGGTGCCGGTGACCGCGCCCACCGCGAAGGTCACGGCCATGAACTTCGACCAATGTTGGGCCAACACCAAGGCATCCGGATCGTTGCGCCGCAGCCCGCGATAATTCGCGATCAAGGTCATAAACGCCCATGAGACGCCGAGCGGCACCAAGATGATGTGGAAGGCGAGAGTGAAAGCCATCTGCGCCCGCGCCCATGGCACCGGGTTGACGAAAACGATCGCCGTAAGGGCACTGAGTGTCGCGCTCATGACAGCACGAGCCTCGCCGATCTGCCAGGCCCAGGCATCACCCACCGGGGGTGATGCCTGCCCGGCCGCAATGCCTAGACGATGGCTATGGCGTGTCTCGCGTGCCAACAGCGTCCGGAGAGAGGCGATGTCGGATGAGTGATGTAACAGTGCTCGTTGTGGGGGGCGGGTTCGCCGGGGTCGCGTGTGCCCAGCACCTCGCCAAGCATGACGTCGACGTCATCCTGCTTGACCGCAATAACTATCACCAGTTCCAGCCGTTGCTTTACCAGGTCGCGACGGCACAGATAGCGGCGTACGACATTGCACGACCGCTGCGCGGCATTTTCCACCATGACAAAACGGTCGAGGTACGCCGTCTCGCCGCGGTGTCGATTGACCCTGATGCGCGCTCCGTAACGACAAACTCAGGATCGGTGCTGTCGGCCGATTACCTAGTGCTGAGTCCCGGGGCCCAAGCCAACTTCTTCGGCACCTCCGGGGCACCCCAGCACAGCCTCCCGCTCTACTCCGTGAACGATGCCGAGAGGCTGCGTGCCCGCCTGATCCAGGTACTGGACGACACCGTGGAACGCCCTGAGCTCGTCGAGCAGGGCTCCTTGAACTTCGTGATCGTCGGTGGCGGCCCGACCGGGGTCGAAACCGCGGGGGCGCTGGCCGAGGCGATCAGAGATGTGGTCCCGGAGCGGTACCGGTCACTGGCCGGGACCGCCAAAGTCCACCTCGTTGATCATGGCGATGTGTTGCTGGCGCCGTTCTCCGACAAGGCTCATGCCTACGCCGCCAAGCGATTGGAAGACGATGGCGTCATCTTGCATCTCGGTGTCGGCGTGAAAGAGGTGCTTCCGGATCGGGTGGTGCTCAGCGATGGAGATGTGATCATGACGCGGACCGTGGTTTGGGGAGGTGGCGAAAAACCTGCTGATGTCGTCGGCACAGCGGGACTGCCGCAAGGGCATGGTGGCAGGGTCGAGGTGCAACCCGACTTAACCGTTGCCGGCTATCCGCAGGTCTACGTCTTGGGCGATGCGGCAAACATCCCCGGCGCCGACGGTAAAGCTCTCCCGCAGCTCGGCTCTGTAGCTCAGCAATCAGGAGCTTGGGCTGCTCAAAACATCCTCGACCACATCGCCGGGAAACAAGCCGCAGACTTCCGATACAAGGACAAAGGCATCATGGCGATGATCGGCCGCAATGCTGCCATCGCCGAAATGGGCGCACACCGGCACGAGGTCGAGGGTCCCGTTGCATTCGCAGCCTGGCTTGGGGTTCATGCAGCGCTGCTCAGCGGCACTCGAAACAAAGTCGATGCATTTATTTCCTGGGGCTGGGACTACTTCAGTAAAAACCGTGCGACTGCCATCGTTGATCGACCAGATGATGCCCGCATCGACTGGGGGGATGACGACCAGGGTGAACGACCTGAGTTCGATACCGCCCCCATCCCGCCCCAATCGTCGTGAGCTTCACAGAGTCACCCGGCCGGGGTGAGGACAGGTCCTAACTCGCTCCTTAGCGTGGTGCCACAGAGCAAGGGACAGCTCAGAAGGAGGCCAGCGATGCCGGGACGTGACGGTTCGGCGGGATCCGAACAGCAGGCCGATGTCTTCGTGATCTTCGGGATCACAGGTGACTTGGCGAAGGTGATGACGTTCCGATCGCTGTACCGGCTCGAGAGACGAGGGCTGCTGCAATGCCCCATCGTCGGGGTGGCATCCAGCGACTGGACTGTTGATCAACTCGTGGAACGTGCCCGGGAGTCGATCACCGGAGCTGGCGAGCAACTGGACGAGACGATCTTCGATCGGTTCGCGGCGCGACTTTCGTATGTGTCCGGTGACTTCGCCGATGCGGCCACCTATCACCGTGTTGGCGCGGCGATCAAGGACGCCAAGTGTCCGGTGTTCTATCTCGAGATCCCGCCGTTCTTGTTCGCGTCAACTGTCAAAGGACTTTCCGAGGCGGGCCTCACAAGAACCGGTCGCGTCGTCGTGGAGAAGCCCTTCGGCCACGACCTGGCATCGGCACGTGCGTTGGCAGACGAGCTTCACCAATACATTGACGAGTCACAGCTGTATCGGATCGACCACTACCTCGGAAAGATGGGGTTGGAGGAGATCCTCTACTTGCGGTTCGCGAACTCAATGCTTGAGCCCGTCTGGAACCGGAATTACCTCCAGTGTGTGCAGATCACGATGGCGGAAAGCTTCGGAGTCGAGGATCGTGGCCACTTCTACGATCCGGTGGGCGCCCTCCGTGACGTTGTGGTGAACCACCTCATGCAGGTCGTGGCGATGGCCGCGATGGAGCCTCCCGCAGGCGGTGACCCCACGACACTCAGCAACGCCAAGGTGGCACTATTCAAGGCCACGGTCCCAGCCGACCCAGCTGACTACGTCCGCGGTCAATACGAGGGATATCGCACTATCGACGGGGTGGCTCCGGATTCCTCAACAGAGACCTTTGCCGCTCTGCGGCTGGAGATCGACAACTGGCGTTGGTCCGGGATCCCGTTCCTCATCCGTACCGGAAAGCGTATGCCGGTTACGCAGACTGAGCTGCGACTTGTCTTCAAGCATCCGCCTCGCCTGGGGTTTGGCCTGTGGGGCGATCGTCATGCCGCGCCTGATCAGATCGTGGTGAGGATGGATCCTTCGACGGGTCTCCGCATCATCCTCGACGCCCGTCGTGCCGCGAGCATGAGCCCGGAATCGATCACGTTGGATATGACGTTTGCGGCAGAAGGTGGCGAAGGAGCGACGCCGTACGAGGTGCTCCTTCACGCTGCGATGATTGGTCAGGCTACGCGCTTTACCAGGCAGGATGGCGTGGAAGAGACCTGGCGCATCATGCAACCGCTGCTTGACAATCCACCAGCCGTGGGCGCCTACCAGCCCGGCTCGTGGGGGCCGACCGCTGCAGAACACTTGGCTGCCGAAAGCGGCGGCTGGCAGGAGCCATGGGTGCCATCCTGACAAGCATGAAGATCTACTAGTTCAGCCCGTCGCGCTGACGAACGTGCTTATCACATGGGAGCAGTTGATGAGAGTGGGCCAGCAAGGGGCCCTGAGGAACCCGGAGCCAGCGCTGATCGAACACAGCAGGCAACATCGGTAGCTGTCGTTGCGGCCGCCCTCGTGGTGTGGTGGCCGGCATTCGATCTAGGCGCGTACGGCGTCATCTTCTTCCAGCAGTTGCTGGCGCTCTGGGCCGCGTCCACACCATCTTTCTGGTGAGCCTCACAGCCGGGCGACGTGATGGCGTGTCATGGCCCGCGGCGGCTGGCGCTGCTGCTTCCATCGCTGTGGCTGCTGCTCGCCCTCGTGCTGCCAGAAGCTGGGGCCAAGCCGTGGCCGCTGGCACTGTTCTACGTGGCGATCCTGCTCACGCTCGCGGGAGCGCCTTTCCTCGCTGCGTTGCTATTGCGGGTAACCATTGCCGGCTATGCGCAAATACCGAACCGGCGCCGGCTTCTCGCGGCGGCGATTGTTGGGATCGTTGCCATTGCGTCCTTTGGGCTCGGCAAGTTCAACAACCGATTCCTCACCTGCAATGACTTCGTCATCAGCGGCAACGACACGCCGCCCAGCTGCAGCCATGGTGGTGGCCACCTGGGCCACCGCTAGTGCGAATGCCTGGCTGACGATCATGAGACGGGACATGTCTCAGGACATCAGTCCGTGCTCATGGGCGTACGCCGCTGCGGCCGTGCGAGACGATACGTCCAGCTTGGTGAAGATGTTGCTCAGGTGTCGCTCGACGGTCTTCTGACTTAACACGAGCGTGCCCGCAATGTCATGGTTACTTCGCCCCTCGGCAACTAGCCGCAACACCTCGACTTCACGTTCGGTGAGACCGCCGGGGCGCTCGCGTCCGAGCAGCCGATCCACGTCAGCTGCTGCGGGTGCCGCACCCAGCTCAGCGAAGCCGCGGCGAGCAACGGCAAGCTCCGATGTTGCGGAGTCTTCGTCCCCCAGCGCGCGCAGGGCGCGTGCGACGAGAACTCGGGCCCGCGCCGTCTCGTACGGTGACCCGATCTCGCTCCAGAGTCGGCACGACTCACGAGCTTGGCCGAGAGCCTCGCGTATCTCACCTGACATCAGATCGACGGTTGCCGCCGCATACGCCGCCATCGCCCGGAGTGCCGAGTTGCCGAAAGCTGAAGCGATACCAGACAGCTCGTCGGAATGCGTACGAGCTTCATCGCCAACTGCTGCCGCAACCATGACCTGCACCGCCGCGGGGAGCAACCAGGATCGCTGGACTGGTCCCGGCCTCTCAGCGAGTAACCGGCGGATCGCCAGGACCGCTGCTTCGAGACGACCCCGGTCGAGCCAGGCCAAGAGCAGCCCCGGCTGCGGCTCGTGACCGAGTTCGGCTGCCTGCCGATACGCTGCCTCCGCATCATCCAGCTTGCCGCGGATGCGCAGTACGTCGCCCTGCTCGGTCAGCGCTCGTCCGGCTGGTGCCGGCGTGCCCTCCAGCTGGTATCGGCGTTGCGCTAGCGCATATTCAGCCAGCGCCTCGTCGTAGGCTCCGCGCAGCCGCATGATCTGACCTCGATGTAGGGAGCACTGACCAGTGAACGGAACGAGGCTCGGCTGCGCGTCGCACCATCTAGTCAGGGCGCTCGTCCACGAGGCCGCGCGCGAGAAGTCCGACAGTTCCTGGCAGGCCTCGATCATCGAGCAGTAGACATTCCCGGCGACGATGGCCGAGACCTCCCCAGCCGAGATCCCGACCATAGCCTCATCGAGCAGCGCAAGGCCTTCGCGAACTCGCCCGGAGTAGATCATGATCCGCCCCTGGCAGTTCAACCCCTGAGCGGTCAGGTCGGGGTCGTTGAAGCGGCGACCCGTCTGAAGCACCTGTGCCGCTATCTCCCCGGCTCGGGCAAGATCCCCACGGCCGAGGTGAGTGAAGAACTCGTGGAGAAGCAGGTACCCTCGCTCGACGACATCTTCGGGTTGGTTCTCCAGAAGCCGCTGCGCCCGGCCAACCCAACCACCTCCGATGGCAAACTCACCTCTAAGGTTCAACACCAGGGCAAGCCACAAAGCGAAGCGCACAGCTCCTAACTCGTCCCCACTACGGATTCTGTCCTGGTATCCGCCCTGTAGCGCACGCACGGCCTGATCGACGTCACCCATCAGATAGGCAGACGTCGCCAGGGCCAGCGTGTCCTCCGCGGAGAGTTGGCCAACAGCGCTCATCCGATCAAACGCAACCGCCCAGTCGTGGCGCTCGTATGCCTCGCGAGCCCGCAACAGCTCATCGACCGTTTTGTCGCGCTCGATGCCCATTGCGCCGCCTCCCGCTCAGAGGGTACGCGTCATGTGCCTCATGCGGCGAGTGCCAGCGCCCTGCCGACCCGAGTGTTGATCTGCTGTGCGACGTAGTCGGCATCTCTGCCCACGCCGGGAAGCACCATCGAGCTGAACGCGTACTGGAATGCGAGTCCGCAGAAAAACAGTCCCGGAGCGTCCGGTACCACGCCGCGCATCTCCCGGGGCCAGCCGTCGGCGCCGAAGATCGGCAGATCGATCCAATCGAATACCTGGCGGAAGCCGGTGCACCAGACCACGTTTGCAACGTCGACCCCCCGGTCACCATCGAGAACCGGCCGACCGTCTCGAACCCCAGTCACACGATCTTGGACCCGCTCCACCCCCCGCGCCTTCAGATCGGACCGCTTCACCCGAAGCATTGGTCCACCGTGGAACCTGATCTCATCCATTGCCCTGCGGCCGATCGGCGTGCGTCGCGTGATCACGTGCTTGCCGAGGAACAAGAAGGCTGGCCAGAACAACCGAGCGCTCCAGTGATCCAGTCGTACCGGCATCTGACCAGGATCGCGACCCGCCAGGATTGTCGGGTGGGTCGGTGCAACCTCGAATGCGATGTCGGTGCCTGAGTGTGATGCTCCCACTACGAGTACCGGACCGGGTTTGAGCTGCGCGGGCTTGCGGTACTCGCTGGAGTGCAGCTGCCGAATCGAAGGGTCAAGGTCCAGCGCGAAGTCAGGGATGCGTGGGGTGCGACCGAACGTCCCCGTTGCCACGACAACGTTCTGAGCGACGATGCGGTCCTCTCCCAGATGAAGCTGATAGCGTCCGTTTGCCGCCTCCAGGCGGTTCACATGAGTCGACGGCCTGACCCGAAGTTCGAACCGCTCCGCGTACGCCGCCAGGTAGTCGGCGACCTGATCCTTGGTCGGGTAGGACCATCGAGGCCCCGGGAAGGGCAGCCCGGGCAGGCCATCCGACCCTGCCGGAGAGTACAGGCGCAGCGAGTCCCAGTGAGTGCGCCAGTTGTCGCCTACCTTTGCGTTGCTGTCGAGGATGAGGTAGCGCCGTCCTCGCCGCTGCAGGTGATACGCAGTCGCTAGGCCGGCCTGGCCCGCCCCGATGATCGCCGTCTCGATGTGCTCAATCGTCATGAGAACCTCCGATGAGAAGCTGGATGTCGTCTGAGCGGACCGAGTGGCGGGCGTAACGCAGATGCCAGTAGAGCATCAGTCCCGATGAGACGACATAGAAGGAATGCAAGGCCCAGATCGGGCCGGCCGGCAGGTGGAAAACGTAGATGCTGTAGACAGCGTTGCCGGCGTTGGCCAGCACGAGATTTCCCCGACTGTAGGAATCGAGCTCCTTGGTTCGTGCGGCCTTGATCAGCATAGGCACGGTGCTCACAGCAAACAGTAAGGTCGAAACCAATCCTGCGAGGACGGCCATGCTTGACATGGCGACGACGCTACGGCTGAGGAGTCTCGGCGCACCTCGGGTCAGATACCCATCTTGAAGATGCCACTGATGGGTAAATCCCCGTACGTCGGGACCGTCTCAGCTTCCGGTGCATGCTGTCGGCGTGGGGGCAGCGTCAGCACTAGGGGTTGCCCACTATGTAAGGCTGGCATGATGACCGAATCACAGCGGGCACACAGGGTTGTGTCGACCGTGCTGCCGACAGCACACGGCACTTTCCAGCTCCATGGGTACGCGGGAGCACCCGATCGAGAGCATCTGGCGCTCGTTCTGGGTGATATCGAGAGCGCTGGGGGCAACGGCCACGTTCCGCTCGTTCGGGTCCATTCGGAGTGCCTCACGGGCGACGCCTTCGGATCCTGGCGCTGCGACTGCGGTCAGCAACTGGATGCCGCAATGCGAGAGATCGGCCAGGAGGGCCTGGGCGCCGTGATCTACCTCCGCGGACACGAGGGGCGTGGCATTGGCTTGCACGCCAAGCTTCACGCGTACGCGTTGCAGGACACCGGCCTCGACACCGTTGAGGCCAACCTGCGACTCGGTTTGCCGGTGGATGCTCGGGATTACGACATGGCGGCCGCCATATTGCGTGATCTTGGTCTGCGGCGAATTCGGCTACTGTCGGCGAACCCCCACAAGAGCGCCCAGCTCAGCGATCTTGGTATCGAGATAACGGCAAGGCTCCCGTTGCCGGTGACCGAGCATCCCGAGAACGCCTTCTACCTGGCCACGAAACGCCGCCGAATGGGTCACGACAACGGCCGCGCTCTTCCAGATGCGTGGAGGGAGCTCTTGCATGGTCGGATGCCCGACAGAGCGGCCACCGCGACGGATGCGGTGCTGCTGGAACGATACGGCCCCCTCGTCGCTGCCGGACCGATGATCACCATTGCGCAGCTGGCTCAAAGCATCGACGGCTTCATAGCCTCCCGGACCGGCGACGCCAACTACGTCTCCGGCGAGGAGGACCGGGAGCACTTGCACCGGCTGCGTGCCCTTGTGGACGCTGTGGTGGTCGGCGCCCAAACGGTCACTGCCGACAATCCACAGCTCACGACCCGTGCTGTGCCCGGACCCTCTCCAGTCCGCGTCATCATCGACCCTGCTGCCCGGATCCCCAACGATGCCCGAGTGCTGACCGACGGCGCCGTGAGGACCCTCTGGTGCGTGGCTGCCGAGCTTGATGCTGTATTCGAACTGGCGCCGCATGTCGAGGTCGTCACCCTTCCCCTTGACGATGGCCGGTTTCACCCCCAGGTGCTGCTGGGCATGCTGCACGAGCGCGGTCTGGGCCGAGTGCTGGTTGAGGGCGGTGGCCGTACCGTCTCGGACTTTCTGGCAGCCGGCGTGCTCGACCGGCTGTACTTGACGACGGCACCCATCTTGGTCGGCGACGGAGTCCCGGGTGTCCGGTTCACAGGCGCCGACCTGGTTGCGGATGCCCTGACCGGTTCCGTGCAGCGATTCAGCCTGGGTCGGGACATCTGCACTGTTTTCGACTTCGCAACGACGCGACGCGACCTAGAGCCTTCTCGGCAGCGCCAGGATGTCGCAATGACCAAGATCGATCTGCAAGACTCCACGAGCGAGCTGGGCGCGCCGTAACTCGAGCCAGGCAGCGGCAGTCGCAGCAATTGCTGGGTCCTGGGCGGCCGCGGCAGCGAGCCGCTCCTCGAGCAATCGCGCAACGAACGCCTGACCTTCGTGCGCGGTCAACCGCCAAGGGGTCTCCTGCATACGGACCTCGAACCCTCCAGCAACCAGCTCATCGACGACCAACGAAGTGGCGTCCGGGCCGGCCCCGCCAGCCCGGCGTTGATGATCATTGAAAGCATCGAGCAATAGCTGATCATGCGGGTCGGCCGGGACCACGCTGAGCGCGCCGGTCACCGTAAGGCTGAACAGAGCAGGTATCTGGTTGTCGAGCAACGCATGGCACACAGCTGCGACCTCCGCTGTCGTCAGCACGTCCAGCAGAGCAGAGCACGTAACCAACTGCCGGTGACCGCTCGCATGCGCCAGCAGCCGTTCCAATGCGTTGACGTTGTCGTCGATGATCACCGTGTCGTCAAGCAGCGGCATCGATCGAGAGATGGCAGGATCATGATCAAGATGAATCCAGCGCTGCCGGAAAGGCAACCGTGGTGCGAGCCACCGTTGGTTGGCGCCCGTCCCAGCGCCAAGATCAATGATCTCGACGACGTCGCCAGGATCACCGGTGTGGTGCAGATAGTTGATCAAGGCGGGAAGCAGGGTGCCGACGGTGGTGGCACGAGCCGCGGTGTCGGCGGCTACCCGAGTGGCGAGCCAGCCTGGGTCGACGATGGGTCCTGGCGGCGCGCCAGATAGCCCAGCACCGCCGCTGCCGTCTGCTGCCATCCGGGCAGGGTATCTCGCCGCTCGAGGGCGGCCTGACGCCACTCCCGTCGCAGCGCTGGCTCGCTGAGCCAGCTTCGAAGCACGGCCTCCAAGCTCGCAGCGTCACCGGCGGCGATCGCTGTGCCGGGCAACTTGTCGCTGCGCAAGAGCGCACGGCGCTCAGCCGTGCTGGTCCTCCTTTGCCGAAGCGCCTCGACCGCGCCGGTCCCGGCGGTGACTACTGCCGGAATCCCGCGCGCCAGCGCCTCGCCGATGACTAGGCCGTACATCTCGATGCGGGACGGAAGCACGAACAGGTCGGCGGCATACCATTCCCGATCTAGGGCGGCGTCGACGAGAGGCCCCGGCACGGCGATCCGCGCGCGCAGGCCTGCGGTCGCGATCGCACCACGTACCCGAGCGGCGTACTCCGGATTGACGCGATCGGAGCCGATCATTGCGGCCGTCCAGGGAAGGTCTGTGAGTTGTGTCAGCGCCCGGACCAGGGTGAGCTGATCTTTGGTGGGAGTTAGCGAGGCCACGGTGAGAATATGTGGAGCGCCGGCATCCTGACTGCCTCGTGCCACAGCAGCCGGCGTAACCCCAGGAATCGCTATACCTACGTCGCCGCGCCCGTATCGTCGGCTGACCTCGGCAGCTGACCAGCGACTCGGGCACAACACACCTGAGGCTGCGTGCACCGTACGAGCCTCCAGCGCCGCGTACCGCTCGCGTTGGCTTGGCTCCAGGCCGAGCTCGTCACTGATCGGCAGGTGCAACACGATGGTGATCCGGTGTCCGACAGCAACGGCCGCGCTGATCACTTCCGGGGCGCCGCAGGCCACGATCCCATCGACCAACGACACGGGTGCTGCGCGCAACGCTCGCGCCAGTTGATCATGGCTAGCCGCGTCACCACCCGGCCACGGCCCGGCGAGGGCGCGCAGCGTGACCTCGATGCCGCGTTTCCGTAGCTCGGCGACGACGGCCTGGTTGTAGACATTGCCGCCGGTCGGGTCGTCGCGGTCCCAGGTCACAAAGCCCAGTTGTGCCCCGAGCTCGTCGAAGGGCTGATCGGCAACCGGTTGCATCTTCACTGAAGAGTCATGGTGTACCCCGCCCAGGCACCGGGATGCTCGCGCAATGTCACATCGAGCCTGCTGAGGTCTTGGTCTGCAAGCGAGGTCGCGACTCGCTCCGCGATGAACCTCGCGACAGCTTCTGTGGTTGTGAGGGTGCCGCTGAGGTCGGGGTGCTCGTCGAGGTTGCGGTAGTTCAGATCACGCAGCGCGCTGCTCAGCACGTCGGCCGCCTCACCGATGTCGATCACGATCGATTCGGGACTCAGCGTGTTCCGCCAGAGCGTGAGCTCAACGACGTACGTGGCACCGTGCAGGTTCTGCGCCGGGCCAAAGGACGGATGCGGCAGGCTGTGGGCGATCATGACATGATCACGAACCGTCAGGTGGAACACGCTCAGCTCTCCTCATCGGTCGGATAGTCGATCACCTGGCACAGTGTCTCAGTCCCGTCGTTGAAGATCGCCTCCATGGTCTGGGGCAGCGCACCAAACGGTGCGTGGCCGGTGATGAACACGTCGAAGACGGGATCCTCGAGCAGCCGCATGGCGAGCGCCAGCCGGTCGCTCGTGGTACGCCGGGCACGCCGGGCGGCCGCGACGACGCCGACCTGGCTGGCCCGGATCGTTAGCCGGCGGGAATGGAATGCGCCACCGAGGGGGACTCGCGGCTGACGCATCCCGTACCACGAAAGCTCGATCAGCTCGGCCTCCTCGCCTAGCAACTGCAGGCTGCGAGCGAGGCCCGATTCGGTGGCCGAACAATGGAAAACAAGATCATTGTCTCCGGCAGCGTCGTCTGGGTGCACCAGCTCGACATCGAGGGCCGTCGCGAGCCCGGACCTGGACGGGTTCACGTCAACGAGCTGGAGTCGCTCGAGCGGCAAGGTCCGCAGCAAGGCAGTGATCATGCCGCCAACCATCCCGGCGCCGACCACCGCGACGCGGTCACCGATCCGTGGTCCCGCGTCCCACAAGGCATTGATACCGGTCTCCACCGTGCCGGCCAGCACTGCCCGATCGCTCGGAACTCCATCCGGCACCGCTGTCAATGCACTTGCCGGCACCACGTAACGATCTTGGTGCGGGTGCAGGCAGAACACGCGGCGGCCCCGCAGCGCCGCTGGACCTGCCTCCACGATGCCGACCGATAGATATCCGTACTTGACCGGGCCTGGCCAGTTGCCGACCTGGAAGGGCGCGCGCATGGACTCCCCCACCTCCGGGGGCACGTGGCCGGCATGCACCAGCATCTCGGTGCCGTGGCTGATGCCCGAGCAGATAGCGCGTACCAGCGCTTCGTCGGTTCGCGGAGAGCGCGCGGCCTCGGTCCGCAGGACGCCGTGCCTAGGAGCCATCGTCCAGTACGCGGTCCAGCGTTCGGTCGTCATGTGCTGCATTCTCTCGTCGCGCGTGCTGGCCTTCGCAGGCGGCAGCCTGCCGCCGGTGCGTTTTCCATCACAGGCGTGAAAACGACCCGTCAAAAGCGGCCGCAACACCTACGTCTCGCAGCGCAGCCGCGAAAACGATCACCACGCGTCAGGGACTAACGCGGCGAACGCAACCCGTGGCGCGCAACGAGATCAGGCACCTCGGTGAAGTCGAATGAGAGTCCGAAGCGCGCGGCGATCGGGGCGATGATTGACGGATCTGGCCGACCACCGGCCGCGGCGGTGGCCTCGGCCAGCTCAATGAAGTACTTCTCGAATCCCGCTGGGCTGATGATCTCGATCATCCGCGCCGGTTCCGCAGTTGCATTCCACATGGAGTGCAACTCGCCGCGAGGCTTGACGATATATCCGCCGGCACCGAGGGAGACCTCGCGACCGTCAGAGCGGAAACCGATCTCGCCGGACATCACACACGAGATCTCATCTTCGCGCGTGTGCCGATGGGGCGGAATCAACACTCCCGGATCGAACGTGTGCTCAACGATCGAGATCCCGCCGGTCTCGGAAGCGGCGAGCTTGACGGTCGCCGTGAATCCCGGAACGAGGACGACCTCCCGTCGATCGGGTTGGACAACGGCGAGCCGCGCGCAGGATGGAGCGGTCATCTGCGAGCCTCCAATATTCGCGAGTCAGTGCTGTATTCTCATTTACCATGATCGGCAGGACACCGAGCATTGTCAATGGCTAGACAGGCACGTATTGCGAAAACGCGTCCCTACCAATTGCGTGCTCGCGCGGATTCCATGGACCGCACCAGGGCGAAGATCACTCAGGCGGCGATCGAGCTGCACGGAACGATAGGTCCGGCAGCAACAACGATGAGCGGCGTTGCCGAACGGGCCGGCGTCACCCGCGCCACGCTCTACCGCCACTTCCCTGACGAGGAGACCCTCTTCAAGGCGTGCAGCGCCGAGTGGCGAAGCGCGAACCCGGCCCCCGATCCGGCTCAATGGGCGAGCATCGCCGATCCGCATGATCGGCTTAAGAAGGCGTTGCCCGCGCTCTACCGCTGGTACCGATCGTCCGAAGCCATGCGGTCCAACCTGCTCCGCGACCTCGCGGTGCTGCCGCAACCGATCCGCGCTGGCATCGAGTCCTACCCGCGGACTGTCGCCGACGTCTTGGATGTGGGCTGGCCGCGGCGGTCCCGACTACGCCGGGCCGCGATCGGACATGGGGTGGCGTTCGAGACCTGGCAGTCGCTTGCGCACCAGGGTCTGAACGATACCGAGGCCGCGAAGCTGATCATCGCGTTGATCTCGACCGCTGCTCGAGACGTGCGTTTCGCAGCACAGCCGGGAAAACGACACTGAGGCAATCCACGGTCCTATGCGATGCTGATCGCGTGTTCCGCATGCTGGGACTGCTGGGCGGTCTCTCGCTGGTCACCGACATCGGCACAGGTTCGCCACTGGAAGAGTCGCTGAAGCGCTGCCTGGTGGCCACTCGCCTTGCCCGAATCAGCGGCTGCACCGAAGCTGAGGTCAGCGACGTGCTCTACACCGCTCTACTGCAACACCTCGGCTGTACGGCGTACGCTCACGAGGTCGCCAGAGTGTGGGGAGATGACGTCGTTACGACCCGAGCAAACTTCCTCAGCAGCTCGGGTGATGCCAAAGACATGTGGCGACTCTGGATCCCGGCAGCTGCCAAGGCGACGGGCCGGTCCAAGGTCCGAGTGCTGGCGACGACAGTCGTGACCGGGAGACGGATGGATGCCGAAGGTCGAGCAGCAACGTGCGAGGTCGCCCGCGCCGCCTCGCGAGGACTCGGGCTTCCGGAGCCGGTCCAGGACGGTCTGACCCACATGTTCGCGATGTGGAACGGCGACGGCTTCCCGGACACCGCCGGCGTCGCGATTCCGATCGCCGCCCGGATCATGCAAGTCGCCTTCACTGCAGTCATGTTCACGCTGCATGCCAACACCGACGTGGCGCTCGCTGAGGTCCGGCGACGCGCTGGCGCGCAGCTGGATCCAGACATCAGCGATCTGCTGATTCAGCGAGCCGACGAGGTACTCGTAGATGTTGACCAGGTCGATGCATACCAGGCCGTGCTGGATGCCGAGCCCACGCCGGTACGCCGGGTCGAGAAGGCCGAGCTTGCTGACGTCGCACGGACCTTCGGCAACCTGGTTGATCTGAAGAGCCCTTGGCTGCATGGTCATTCCTCGGGCGTTGGTGATCTTGCAGCGGCCGCTGCCGGAATGCTCGGCTTGCGTGAGGACCTGAACACCGTACGTATCGCGGGATACCTCCACGATCTTGGAAGGGTCGGGGTGTCGAGCGCCATCTGGGATAAGGCAGGCCCATTGAGTACGACCGAACGCGATCAGGCGCGGCTGCACGCTTATCACAGCGAGCGGATCCTCGATCGCGTCCCACCGCTGACCGCATTGGCCGCGCTGGCCGGCCAACATCACGAACGCTGCGACGGCAGCGGCTACCACCGAGGGGCCACCGCAGCCCAGCTGTCCATGCCGTCGCGCGTCCTGGCGAGTGCGGATACATACCGACGGTGGATCGAGGATCGTCCTTACCGACGGGCGCTCACTCCGGCGCGCGCCGCAGACCGGCTTGAGGCTGAGGCCAAGGCCGGCCGGCTTGACACCGATGCGACCGCGGCTGTGATCGAAGCGGCCGGCTTGGGTCGCAGGGCTCGGCGTCCTCGTCCAGCTGATCTCACCGAACGTCAGGTGGAGGTGCTTCGACTGGTCTCCCGCGGCCTGTCCAATGCAGAGATCGCGGAACGGCTGGTGCTCTCTCGGCGTACTGTCGAGCACCACGTTCAAGACATCTACCTCAAGATCGGCGTGTCCACTCGTGCTGGGGCTGCCATGTTTTCGATGCAGCACGGACTTCTTGATCAATCTGGGTAGTTCTGCCCATGTCCGCCCGCCGCCGCACCCCCAGACTCCCGAGTATGACCACACTCTCGACGGCCGGCGCGGAAGCCGGCACTCGCGAACGGCTCGTCACTCCCGCTTTCATCCGTCTCACGCTCGCTGACGTCGCGTACTTCACCGCCACCGGCGTCGCGATCTATACCCTGCCGCTCTGGGTGACTGGGCCGGTGGGTTCGGACAAGTCTGGCGCCGGGCTTGCCTTCGGAGCGTTCGCCGTCTCTGCCCTGATCCTGAGGCCGTTCGCCGGTCGCCTGGCCGACACCAAAGGTCGGCGTCCGCTCCTCGTCGGTGGCGCGCTCATCAGCGCAATCGGGATGTTGGGCACCGCGTACGCCGACAATCTTGTGCTTGTTGTGCTCCTACGTCTGCTACTTGGAGTGGCCGAAGCCGCGTTCTTCGTTGCCTCAGTTGCAGCGCTCGCCGACCTGGCGCCGCCGAGCCGGATGGGTGAGGCCACGAGCTACAACTCCCTCGGCCTGTACCTCGGCCTGGCATTCGGCCCGCCTCTTGGCGAGCTGCTGGTGAGAACAGGTGGCTTCAGTGCAGCGTGGTACGGCGCTGCGGTGCTATCACTGGTCGCGGCCGCTGTTGCGATCAGAATCAAGAACCTTCGATCGGGCACAGCGTCTCAGGACGACCGGATTCGACTGATCCATTGGAAGGCGGTACCGGCAGGAGTCGGCTTCTTTGCGTCGGTCGTTGCCATGGGTGCGTTGTTCGCCTTCGGCTCCCTACAGGCGGACGCGGTGGGGCTCATGCCGATCAGCACACCGCTATTCGTGTACGGCCTGGTCGTTGTGGCCGGCAGGTTATCGCTCGCTCGATTTCTCGATCGGTTCCCGGCGCTCCTGCTTGGTGCCGTCGCGCTGGCGATCATCGCCGGTGGACTGATGATCATGGCGTTGTGGAATGCGCCGATCGCGGTGGCCGTCGGCGCGGCAGTCCTTGCCCTCGGCATCACGCTCAGCACACCGGCATTCTTCTCCGCGATCTTCGCCACCGCGACGCCGAGCGAGCGGGGTGCCGCCTCGGGCACCGCCAGCGTATTTCTTGATCTTGGTATGGGAGGCGGGCCGGCACTGCTGGGCTTGGCAGCCCAGGCTGGCGGGATCCCGTTCGCGTTTGGTGCGGCCGCCGCGGTGGCGCTTGCTGGTTGCGCATGGATCTTCGCGCTGAGCGTTACTGGCCGACCAGGCGCCTTCCGTTAGCGTGGTCGGCCTACTGTCTGGAAGCGGAGCTATGCCGCACTACGCATTACGGCCGGGCGCATGCACGAGTGTCTCGTCGGTATAGCACCACAACCAATCCTCGCCCGGCTCCAGCGAGCGAACGATCTGATGCTCTGGGGCGTGCTCGCGGGCATGCCGGCTGGCGTGCTTGTTCTTCGACGAGTCGCAGCACCCCACCTGACCATCGGTCATACACATTCGCAAGTGAACCCAGGTGTCGCCAAGATCAAGACATTGCTGACAACCCGTCGAGAGTGGCGTGACGTCGTGGATTTGATCAAGGTGGGTGCACTGCACCGCGGGCTTGCCGCGTACCCGCTGGAGGGCAAAGCGGACGCTTTGCAGCAGTCCCATGGCCGTCTTCTCCTGTCTGGACCGCGAGTCTCTCACCAACAGTCTCCTGCGTGGTGCTGCGTGTCGTACGGCCGGTGCCCGAGCTAGCGTGTGGCAATGCCCGACTACGGCCGTGATGTGACGTTCGGATACTTCCTCATCCCGAACGCGGAAGACCCGCTCTTAGACACAGCCCGCGATATCGAGGCCCGGGGCCTGGATTGGATCGGCATTCAAGATCATCCGTACCAGCGCCGCTTCGTGGACACCTGGACGCTGCTCGGCGCGATCGCGGCCGTCACGACGCGCGTTGGTTTCTTCCCCGATGTGGCCAATCTCCCGCTGCGGCAGCCGGCAGTGATGGGCAAGGCGGCCGCCAGTCTCGATGTGCTCAGCGGCGGTCGATTCGAGCTCGCTCTGGGCGCCGGCGGCTTCTGGGATGCGATTGAGGCGTACGGCGGACCGCGGCGCGAGCCGCGTGACGCGCTCGCTGCCCTCGAGGAGGCGATCCAGGTCATTCGGCTGATCTGGAGCGGAGAGCGGAATCTCCGCTTCAACGGCGCGCACTATCGCCTGGCGGGCGCGCACTCGGGGCCCGTGCCGGTTCATCCGATCGGTATTTGGCTCGGCGTGTACGGCCCGCGGGCATTGCGGCTCCTGGGTCGGCTCGCGGACGGGTGGGTACCGTCGCTGCGCGGCGAGACCGGGTTCCTTCGTGACGGCTCAGCGCGCATCGACGACGCCGCAGCAGCGGCTGGCCGCGATCCGACGGACATCCGCCGAGTACTGAATGTCAGCGGCCAAATCACTGACGGCTCACGCAACGGACTGCTGCGCGGTCCGGTCGACCAGTGGATCGACGAACTCACCGACTTGGCGGTCGGGTACGGATTCGACACGTTCATGTTCTGGGGCGAGGGCGAAGATCAACTCCCGCGCTTCGCGGAAGAGGTCGCGCCGGCCGTAGGCGTTCAGGTGGCCGCCGAGCGCGGGCGACCCTAGGCACGACGGCGCAAGCTTCAGAACATTGTGTTGTCGTTGGCTGCCGTCTCGGGCACCGGCTGCACTACGTCCCAGTGCTCGACGATCTTGCCGTTTTCCAGTCGGAAGATGTCAGCCGCGGCCAGACCGCGGTCGTCTGGTGAGGTCTTGATCAGGCCATGGGTCATGACGAGGTCGCCCTCGGCGATAACGCGCTTGATCTCGATACTCAGCTCCGGAGATTGCCCTGCAAAGCTTCGGACGAACGCGATGAAGGCCTCCGGACCGTCGGGGGCTTGCGGATTGTGCTGGATGTATCTGTCACCGATATACCTGGCCACAGCCTCTTCCGGCTGCTTGTCATTGAAGGCCAGGGTGTAGTACGCAACCACCGTCTGCTTGTTAGTCTCCGTGTCCGCCATGACTCTCCTCCTGCGATCCGATCCGCCCCTCGAGGCTGTGTAGAACTTCGGCTACTTCCTCCTCCGGTGTGCCGGCGAGGTTCACCACCAGTACATTCTCGTCCGCGCCAGGCGGCTCCAAGGTTGCCAACTGCGAGTCCAGCAGCCCGGGCGGCATGAAGTGGTGCAGCCGACTCGTCAACCGAGCTTCGATCACCTCACGCGAACCGTTGAGGAACACGAAGATCACATTCGGTCCCCGAAGCCGATCGCGATAGCTGCGTTTCAGAGCCGAACAGGTAACAATTCCCGGCTCCCCGCGTATGGTCTGGTTGTTTATCCAAGCAGCAATCGCATCCAGCCACGGCCAGCGATCTTCATCGTTGAGCGGAATACCGGCCGACATCTTGGCAACATTCGCCGCCGGATGAAGATCATCTCCTTCCTCCAACGCCCAGTTGAGACGCCCCGCAAGCATCCCGGCCACCGTGGACTTGCCGGTACCCGCCACCCCCATGACCACCAAGATCGGGGCTGCGGTCACCTCCAGCACCATCGCTGAACCTCCCTCGCCTGACCCAGCGGTTTTATCGCATATCGGGTCTCGATGTCACCCTGACCCCGCGATGTTAGGCATGGCATCCGAGGAGGACCGCGCCGGTGAGCTCGGCCATCGCGGTGTACCGGCAGGTCAGTTCGCTAGCGGCAGGTAGCGCACCATCAGTACGCCGTCGATCGCGCCGATTGCCTTGATCACCGAGTCCGGCACCTCGCTGTCGACGTCTACCAGCGTGTACGCCAGATCCTTGCGGGATTTGTTGGTCATCGTCGCGATGTTCAACCCCGCCATCGCCATCTCATGAGAGATACCGCCGACCATGTTCGGCACATTTGCGTTGGCAATCGCGACGCGAAATCGCGATTCCCGGGGCAAGATCACATCTGGGAAGTTGACCGAGTTCTGGATGGTGCCGTCGATCAGGTAGTCGCGAACTTGATCAGCGACCATCACCGCACAGTTCTCCTCGGCCTCACGCGTCGAGGCACCGAGATGCGGCAACAAGATCACGCCATGCCGCCCGGTGAGTTGCGGATCGGGGAAGTCGCAGACGTACTTCGACAGCTGCCCAGTCTCCAGAGCCTCCAGGATCGCGGTCTCCCTGACGACGCCGCCACGGGAAAAGTTGAGCACTACCGAGCCTGGCTTCAGCTGCGCGATGCCTCCGGCGTCGATCATGCCGCGGGTGGCGTCGACGAGCGGGACGTGCACGCTGAGGAAGTTGCTGTGCTTGAGAACCTCGCTCAGGCTTTGAGCCTTCTTCACCGCCGAAGGCAGGCTCCATGCTGAATCCACCGTGATCTCGGGGTCGTATCCGATAACGTGCATGCCCAGCTTGATCGCTACATCGGCAACCAGGCAGCCGACCTTGCCCAGCCCCACGACGCCCAACGTCCGGCCAGCCAGCTCATACCCCGCGAAGGCTTTCTTGCCGGCCTCGATCCGCCGCTCCAGCTCTGAGTCGTCCGGGTCGATGCCATCGAGATACCTCAGAGCATCGTCGATGTTGCGTGCGGCCAGCAGCATGCCGGCCACGACGAGCTCCTTGACAGCGTTGGCGTTCGCCCCAGGCGCATTGAACACCGCGATCCCGCGCTCCGACATAGCCGGGACCGGAATGTTGTTCGTGCCGGACCCGGCACGACCGACCGCCAGCAACGACTCTGAGATTTCCATGCCGTACAGGTCCGCCGACCTGACCAAAATCGCGTGGGGATTGTCCGCATCTGCCGACACCGCAAACCTGTCCCAGGGCAACCGCTTGAGCCCGCCGGGCCAGATGTTGTTAAAGACTCGTACCCGATACTTCTCAGTCATTCCCGCAGTCAACCCTTCGTCGCAGCGAACTCGGCCATGTAGTCCACCAATGTCTGGACGCCCTCGATGGGCATCGCGTTGTACAGCGAGGCCCGCATGCCACCGACCGAGCGATGCCCCTTGAGTTCCACCATGTTGTTCGTAGCCGCGCCCGCAAGGAAGTCAGCCTCAAGCGCGGGATCGGCGAGTCGGAAGGGAATGTTCATCCGCGACCGGTCGGCCTTGTCCACCGGATTGACATAGAAATCTGAGCTGTCGATGAAGTCGTACAGCAGCTTTGCCTTGGCGATATTGCGTTCCTCGGTAGCGGCGAGCCCGCCGTTCTCGAGCAACCACTGGAAAACCAGGCCGGCGATGTAGACCGCAAACGTGGGAGGCGTGTTGTACATCGACCGCGCCTTTGCATGGGTCGCGTAATCGAGCATCGCCGGCGGTGCCGGCTCACCGATGCCGATGAGGTCCTCGCGGATGATCACCAAGGCCAGTCCGGCCGGACCGATGTTCTTCTGTGCTCCCGCATAGATCAGACCTAGCTGGCTGAGATCCAATGGGCGGGATAAGAGATTCGAGGACATGTCGCTGACCACGGGTACGTCGCTGACATCGGGTATCCCGCCGAATTCGACGCCACCAATTGTCTCGTTGGCGGTGTAGTGCAGGTACGCCGCATTGTCACTGAGCCGCCACTCTGACTGCGACGGCACGTACGTGAACGATCGGTCCTCAGCGCTCGCAGCGACATTGACATCAGCCAATCCTTTCGCCGCGTTGATCGCCTTCTTAGCCCACTCGCCGGTATTGATGTAATCTGCTACGGCCCTGCCCTGGATAAGGTTCATCGGAATCATCTCGAACTGCAGCGACGCCCCGCCTTGCAGGAAGAGAACGTGATACCCCTCGGGCACCTCGAGCAGCGTCCGCAGATCAGCCTCGGCCGTCTCCGCGATTGAGATGTAATCCTTGCCGCGGTGGCTCATCTCCATCACCGACTGGCCTGAGCCGTGCCAATCGAGCATCTCATCCGACGCCCGGAGCAGCACTTCCTCGGGAAGAGTGCCTGGGCCGGCGCTGAAGTTGAAAACGCGGGTCATGAGTTTCGTTCCTGCCTGTCAAGTTTGAAACTGTCGGGTTTGAACCTGTGGACGGGCGGCCAAGCGAGGAGACTACAGCCTGGCTCCAACGAATTGCGCGCTTTCTCGCAGTGGGTAGCCGTCTCACCCCACGGCAGGTCACGCCGAGATAGAGGTCGGCAGCCCATGTTTGATACCAACTGCACGTCGATCGGCCCTTGCCCCTGGGCATTCGGTTTGCCCTTGCCCAACACTGATTTCAGCCACAGGGAGTAGGAACGGCTGCTTGAGCGTCTGTCGAAGGAGCGAGCATGATGTGCCGCCGTCCCATTGGCGTTGCGGCGAGCGTGCTCGCAATAGGCCTTGCAAGCTTGACAACCGAGCCCGCCGCCGCCGACCCGGCCACCACCGTCGCGTATCCGCCCAGTGCATCCGCCACCCGGCTGACGGGCTACGCATTCGACAGCTGCGCCGCTCCGTCGCTTGCGGCCATGCAGGCTTGGAAGATCTCCTCGCCCTACCAAGGCCATGGCATTTACATCGGTGGGCTCAGCCGAAGCTGCGTGCAGCCGAATCTCACCCCGGCGTGGCTGGCATCAATGTCCCAACAGGGCTGGCGGATCATTCCGATCTACGTGGGCTACCAGGCACCCTGCACCGGCCGGTCGAACGCCGCCAAGTTCACCAGCGCCAACGCATCTGTCCTGGGGACCGCCGACGCCGCGGATGCAGTGGTGCGGGCTCAGGAGCTGGGGATCCTGCCGGGCAGTGCCATTTATGGCGATATGGAGCACTACTCCTCGACCGATGCGGCGTGCCGTAGCGCTGTACTCAGCTACGTCTCGGCGTGGACCAAAGAACTACACCGGCGGGGTTACCTGGCCGGCATGTACGCCAACCTGTCCTCGGGAGCCAAGCACCTCTCCGAGGCGTACACCTCGACCGCCTACGCCCGTCCAGACGCCCTATGGATCGCACGCTGGGACTCGAATACGACGCTGACCGGCTGGGCTGGCATCCCCGATACGCAGTGGGCCAACCATCAGCGTGCGAAGCAGTACCGAGGTGATCATAATGAGACATACGGCGGAGTGAAGATCAACATCGACAGCAACCACTTCGATGCGCCAGTCGCGACTGTTGGCTACACGTACCAGATCACCAGTTCCACCAATCTCAACGGCCGCGCTGGGCCGAAGACCTCAATGCCGATCATGAAGACCTACCCGCCTGGCTCTACCGTGACGGTCGTATGTCAGACCATGGGAACCCGGGTTGGTACCACCTCGATATGGAACAAGCTGGCCGACGGTCATTACGTGACCGACTACTACATCAGCACGCCGTCAGGTACCACCTATAGCGCGCCACTGCCACGCTGTACGTATCCGTTCCAGGTGACCACCGCGATCCTGAAGCAACGCACCGGTCCTGGCTCCAGCTACGCCGTCTCCGGCACGCTTCCGAGCGGAGCCCTCGGTTGGGTGACCTGCCAGCGCTCTGGAAGCACAGTGGGCGCCACATCGGTCTGGAGCAAGCTTGATGACAGCACATACGTGTCTGACCACTATCTGACGACGCCTAGCAAGACGACGTACAGCCCGCCGATTCCGCGCTGCTGATCTTTGACCGTCGCCTCGACAGATAATCGAATCTATGTTTGAATAAGCCCAATGCGATGGGCTGAGCAAGAGATCTCGAGGGAAGCAGGTGATCCCGCGGCCCTGCCAGGCCTGGATCGGCTGCAGAACCTCGTGCGGTCCGTTCGCACTCCGGAATTTGCGGGCATCACCTTTCACGAGGTACTGGCGAGGTCGGCGCTCAATAGCGTGCCGAAGGCGGCCGGCCTCCCGTTCAACTGGACCGTCAACCCGTACAGAGGTTGCAGTCACGGCTGCGTTTATTGCTTCGCGAGGAACACGCACACCTACCTCGATCTCGATGCCGGCGACGACTTCGACCGCCAGATCATCGTCAAGATCAACGTCGGCGACGTCTTGGCGCGAGAGCTCCGCCGGGCGACCTGGACGCGCGAACCAGTGGCGCTGGGAACCAACACCGATCCCTACCAGCGCGCGGAGGGTCGGTACCGGCTCATGCCAGGGATCATCGCGGCACTGACCGGATCGGGCACTCCGTTCTCAATCCTGACCAAAGGAACCACAGCGCGACGCGATCTGCCGCTGCTGAAAGTAGCGAGTCAAGCCGTTCCAATCAGCATGGGCGTCTCCATCGCACTCACCGACGAGACCATCCACGAAGCACTGGAGCCCGGCACGCCCACGCCGAAAGCGAGGCTCGAGCTGGTTCGGGCCATTGTGCGGGCGGGCCTGCCTTGTCAAGTGCTGGTCGCACCGATCTTGCCCATGATCACCGACAGTGATGAGCAACTCGACAACACGCTGCGCGAAATCGCTGCAGCGGGAGCGAACGGCGCGACCGTGTTCGCGTTACATCTGCGTCCAGGTGCCCGAGAGTGGTTCATGCGGTACCTCCGCAGATACCACCCGCAACTGGTCGACGCGTACGCCGAGCTCTACGGCAAGGGTTCCTACGTCACCCGCTCGTACGCCTCCGATCTGGCTCGCCGATCATCGGTGCTGCTCCGCAAACACGGTCTTGATCGAAGAGATGGCATGCTCCGGATACCGGACACCCACGCGGCACCGATCCCGCCACACCTCGCGCTCAGCGAACCCAGCCTCTTCTGAGGCGCCACAGTGTTGATCACGTTGATCGGGCATCAGCGCAGATCCCTGAAAAACGCCCGAAGATCATCGATCAGCAACGCCGGCTCCTCCATGGCGGCGAAATGTCCGCCTTCGGCGTGCTCGTTCCAGTACGCCATCTGGTGCGCCGGGTCCATGAAACGTCGCATGATTGGCTCGGTGTTGAACACCACCCACCCGCTCGGCACGCCAGAGGGCACAACCCAGTCGAGGTTGGAGTGCTCTGCCTCACATAAGAAGCGGGCCGCGCTGGCGCCGCTGCGAGTGAACCAGTAGAGACTGACATTGGTCAGCAGCTGATCCCGATCCACTGCCTCGTCCGGAGTCTTCGATGCTGGATTTGTCCAGGTCTGGAACTTCTCGACTATCCAGGCGAGCTGGCCAACTGGTGAGTCTGTCAGGGCAGCGCCGATCGTCTCCGGCCGGTGGCCCTGAAGGTCGAGATAGCCACGCTCTGCCCGCCAGACCACGCGCTCCCGCTCCACCCGCATTCGCTCCTGGTCCGTGAGGTGGTCCGGGATCGGAAACTGCTCTCCGGCCAGCCCAAGCGCGCCCGGATCAGTGACCACGATCGTGCCAACCACATGCGCGGCATCCGTGGCACCGAGCCGACCACTGACCCCGGCGCCGATGTCGGCGCCGTGCGCGCCGTAACGCGAGTAGCCAAGTCGCGCCATGAGCTCAACAAATGCCGAGGTAGTGCGTCCGACCTCCCACCCAGTCTGACTAACAGGAGTAGAGAATCCGAAGCCCGGCAGCGACGGGATCACCAGGTCGAATGCGTCGTGCGGATCGCCACCATGCGAGCGCGGATCGCTTAGCGGGCTGACCAGGTCTACGAACTCGACCACCGATGACGGGTAGCCGTGAATGATCAACAGCGGCAGCGCATTCGGCTCCGGGGAGCGGACGTGCAGGTAGTGAATCTGTTGCCCGTCGATCTCGGTCGCGAACTGGGGAATTTGATTAAGTCGGGCCTCCTGAGCCCGCCAATCGAAGCCATGCCGCCAGTAGTCGGTCAGCTCTCGTAGGTAGGGCAACGGCACACCACGAGCAAAGTCCGTACGGGAGTCCGGCGCGGGATCGGGCCAGCGAGTTGCGTCCAGTCGCCGATGGAGATCATCCAACTCGGCGTCCGTGATCTTGATCTTGAAGGGTTGGGGTGCGGTGTCTGTCGTCATATCAAACACGCTAGAAGCAATCGCGGAAGAATTCGTTCCTCGATTACTGCCAAACTGGCGCATTATGTGGCCGACATCCACGCGTCTGCTCCAGCTGCTCACCATGCTGCAAGCGCGCCGCGACTGGTCGGGAAAGGAGTTGGCGGAGCGGCTCGAGGTGAGCACCCGAACGATCAGGGCCGATGTCGAGCGGCTGCGCGACCTCGGCTACCCAGTCCAGGCCACGCCCGGCGTAGGTGGTGGATACCGCCTTGGTAGAGGAGCGACTATGCCGCCTCTGCTGCTCGATGATGAGGAGGTGGTGGCGGTCAGCGTCGGACTCCGCACCACCACGGGCGCTGGCGTCACCGGAATTGAGGAGGCCTCGCTACGAGCGCTGGTCAAGCTCGAGCAACTCATGCCATCCCGGCTACGACATCGCCTTGGAGCAATTCGGGCTGCGACTGTGAGCGTCCCTGGAACTGGCCCCACCGTGGATTCAGAGATGTTGAGCGTGATCGCCGGCGCGATTCGAGGCAGCGAGCGCTTGCGCTTCGACTACGTGGACTACGACGGCAACCAGACCGCAAGGTCTGCCGAGCCAGCGCGGCTTGTCGTCTGGGGCCGACGCTGGTACCTGCTTGCATGGGACGTGGCGCGTAATGATTGGCGCACCTTCCGAGTGGACCGCATCACGCCGAAGCTCCCGGCCGGCCCTCGCTTCAAGCCACGACCGCTGACAGACGACGAGGCAAGCAGGCACGTACAGCGCTCCGCCGGCACTGCGACCTGGCGTTACCGGGCGCGAATTCGCATCTACGCACCAGCCGATCAGGTGAGGGCGATGTTGCCGCTGGCTGTGTCAGTGTCGACCGACGGGCCGGACCATTGCATCATCGAGGCCGGCTCCGACACCCCTCATCAGCTTGCCCTCTATGTAGGACTCCTCGACGTCGATTTCGAGATCTTGGACCCACCAGAGCTCGCCGATGCTTTCAGCCGCCTCGCCGAGCGCTACCAACGGGCAGCCAACGGACCCTAGCGGAGGTAGATGTCGGGCATCCGCAGCGTCGCATCAACTGGCAGCCCAAGCGCAGCCGCGACCCCGGCGAGATCCTTCAACCGACCTGATCCCACCGATGGCCATACGGTCATAGCCATCCAGGTCCGCGGATCTTCACTGTTCTTCGGCCGACTCAGCCGGGCCAGCGGCGGAATGTGAATTGCGCCAAGGACAGGTGCGTCGTCGGGCAGGCTGGCGCGCTCTCGGGCGATGCGTACGGCATGCCGCAGGCCGCCCAGCTCATCGACCAGGCCCGCCTCCAGCGCATCCCGGCCGGTCCACACACGACCCCGGGCGACGGCTTCGATCTCTGCCACAGGTCGCTCACGGCCAGCTGCCACCTTGGCCACGAAATCGTCGTAGATGGCGTCGATCGTGGCCGCGAAGCGCGCCCGTTCATCCTCACTGAAGCCGCGTCGTGACGAGTACATCAGGGCTCGCGCACCCTGCTGCACAGCGCCCGTGTTGACGCCGATGCGTTCCAGCAGCCCATCGACCACCAGTTTGCCGCCCAGAACGCCGATCGAACCCGTCAGTGTCGCCGGCAAGGCCACGATGACCGCAGCAGGGCATGCGATGTAATAGCCGCCAGACGCTGCCACATCGCCCATCGACACAACGACAGGCTTGCCGGATTCGCGCAGTCGGCAGACCTCACGCCAGATGACCTCCGACGCAACGGCGGAGCCTCCCGGTGAGTCGACACGAAGTACGACGGCCCGAGCCCGGTCGTTGTCATGCGCTGAGCGGAGTTGTGCCCCCACGGTGTCGCTGCCGGCCTGGCGACCGATTGGGCCACGCCGACTGCGGCCGGTAGCGATGCCGCCGCGGACGTCGACTAGCGCGACGTGGCCGCGGCGATGAGGCGGCGGAGCGATCTTTCGACGCGGCCGCCATCGGTCGGCGAAGAGCAATTGTGGCTTCTCGCTGGTACGGGCGCGCAGGTTGTCGTACGCCTGATCGCGGTAGCCAAGCCTGTCGACCAAGCCGACAGCTTGGGCCTCCGATGCAGTACGCGGTCCCGTGTCGATCAGCTCGCGTACCCGATCAGGTGGCAGTCGCCGTGCGTCGGCGATCGTCTCCACGGCGTCGCCGAAGACCGACGCGGCCAGCCGCTCGAGAGCCTCGCGGTGCGCCGCACTGTACTCAGTCCGCAACAACGCGTCGGCGGCGTTCTTGTATTCATGTCGTTGCTCGAACTGCGGCTCAACCCCAAGCCGGTCCAGGGCGCCGCGTACGAACGGCGTCTCGATGCCGACGCCGAGCAGGCCGACCTCTCCGCCTGGTTGCAACCACACTTCCCCGAACGCCGTCGCCAAGACGTACGCCGCCATGTCTCGGGAGCCTTCCGCAAAGCTCTCCGACCAAGCCAGCGCCGGCTTGCCGCTCGCGACGAAGGCCTCGATGCCCAGCCGCAGTTCCTGCATCGCGCCCCAAGGCCAGGCTCCTCCCACCTTCGCGATCAGCCCAACCACATGCCGGTCCTCCGCAGCCTCATGCAAGGCGCGCAAGGTGGGGCGCAGCAGCCTGCGACCGCGAGCACGCAGCCGGGCAATCGGATCGTCAGCCTCCGGAGAAACGAGAGGCTCGGTCAAGTCGAGTTCGAGCAGTGTCTGCGGCCGTCGGCCGGGAAGGGCAGCCATGGCGTCAACGGTAGATCAGGCGGAGACGCGCTCGGGAGCTCCACTCGCCGGAGCCGAGGTCGCGAGTGGGGGACGCACTCGGAATCCGGTGCGTCCCCCACTCCCGCGGCACCCACCCCACTCCCTTGATCAACACCAACGTGGCGGGGTTTGTTTCCTGTGCCGGCAGCGCCTAGCTCGTTTGGATCGAGAGCTCGTAGACCTCGCTCGCCGGGTGACCAGCCCTCTCGTGGACGCGGATGACCGCTTCCTTGGTCGGGCCGGTAACCAAGCAGAAGGCGCGGCCAGAATCCGGGTCGAGCCACGCGTGGTCGTAGCTGACCCCTTCCTCGTCCTGAACCGCGAGATCGCGCCGATGGGCCTCCTCGAACTGCTCTTGATTGACTCCCACGAATCCATCGTGAATGTCCATGTACGTTGGCATCAAATGCTCCTCTGGGTCGTTGTCAGCGGTGGTGATCACCGCCGAGCCCGCCACTCTGGCGGTCGCATCCACTATCGGCAGGAAGGAGCGGGCGCACCATGACCGAGACGACGCCGTCCTTGACTAAGATTCCGGACCTTGATCTGCGTGCGGCAATGCGGGATCCGTTCGCGATCGTCCCCCAGGTGCTAGATCTGGTACGCCTCAACGGCGCGATCTTCTTCAGGTCCCAATTCCGATCGCCCTGGTCCTACACTTCACCGCCGGTTTTGGAGTTGGCTGGTGCGCTGCCACACGTACCCGGCAGCCTGGTCTTGTTCCATATCGTCGCTGAGGGTCAATGCTGGATCGCCTTGCAGGACGGGGCCAGACGATACCTGAGCGGCGGTGACGTTGTCGTGATGCCGTACGCCGACGCCTACGCTTCCGGCTCAGAAGAAGACGCCGACCCGGTCTCCATCACTGCGCTCCTCCCACCTCCGCCGTGGATTGAGTTTCCGCAGATCGACTACGGCGGTGATGGGGAGAACACGCGGATGGTCTGCGGCTATCTCCGCGGCGATGCCGTGCTGTTCGACCCAGTACTCCGAGCGCTGCCACCACTGTTTGTGGTCCGCCCGACAGGTCCGGCGGCCGCCTGGGTGACCGCCAGTGTCGAGTACGCGATGCAGGCGAGGCAGTTGGCGCCGTCGGGTATGAATCAGCGCCTTCCCGAACTGCTGTTCACCGAAGTGCTGGGCATCTATCTCAAGGAGAGCGGTGACCTCGAACTGACCGGGTGGCTGGCGGCCTTACGCGATCCCGTCGTCGGTCCGGCCTTGTCGGTGCTGCACACGAGGCCCGCTCACGACTGGACTGTCGCCGAGCTCGCCCACACCGTCGCCACCTCGAAGACGGTGTTGATCGATCGGTTCAACCTCTTGCTCGGGCGACCGCCAATCCGCTATCTGACCGAATGGCGCCTCAACTTGGCTTCAGGCCTGCTACGGACGACAGAGTCCGGCATCACCGAGATCGCCGGCCGTGTCGGTTATACCTCCGAGGAGGCCTTCAGCCGTGCCTTCAAACGCGCGTTGGGGCAGTCACCCGCCTATTGGCGGAATTCAAAGTAATGCAGGGTTGGAAAGTAATTCAGGGGTTCAAAGGAATGAGGCTTGGGCAATGCATGCGCTGTACTCAGTCGCCACCTGGTCTGGGGTCAGCCGCCCGGTGATGCGCCCGAGATCGAGAGCTTCGAGCCTTGCCCGCACGTTTTCAGCGCGGGCAACGTTCTCATCAACGTTCTGCGATTTCAGCAATTGAGTCGATATAGCAGCAGTAAGGGCACAAACCGCGGCGCCGGCGCAGAGGACCTGCCATGCCGGTGATGAGAAGCCAAAGGTCTGGTTCAGCCAATCAGAGAAGGACAGCCCACCAATTGCAGGCGAAGCGGTTAATGCTGTCGCTAAAGCGCCCGTTATTATCGCGAGGTTGATCAGGCGTCGCTGTCGCACCCGGGCGTGCGCTAAATAAGCCGCCACTTCATTGCGAGTGCCTCGAATCAAGGCTGGTAGATCGACCCCCGGTGCCCCGCCCTGGCCGCTAGCGACAAACTCTTCGGACATCACCGACTCCTCGAGCAACGGATGGCGTAAAAATTCTACGGTAGCCAGCGGCTGGGCTCAGACAGCTTTTCAGTCCAGAACGTGATCGACTGAGTACGCCGAAGCCTGGAGATGGAACAGCTCGGCGTACTGACCGCCAAGAGCCACCAGCTCATCGTGCGTACCGTGCTCCACCACCCGCCCATGATCAAGAACATAGATTCTGTCGGCGGTCCGCACTGTGGAGAACCGGTGCGAAATGATCAAGGCACTGCGGCCCCGCAGTACCTCGTGCAGTGAGGAAAACAGCTCATACTCCGCTCGGGCATCGAGAGCAGCAGTCGGCTCGTCGATGATCACTAGCGGAGCGCTGCGGTAGAAGGCCCGTGCAATCGCAACCTTCTGCCATTGGCCGCCGGAAAGCTCGTGCCCCCCAACGAAGCGACGAGACAGCAGTGTCTGGTAGCCGGCCGGCAGCGCAGCCAAGAACGAGTCGGCGTCGGCGATCTTGGCCGCTTCCAGGACCGCAGCATGATCAATTTCGTCGTCCGGGCGCGCTATCGCGATGTTCTCCTCGGCGGAGAGGGCGTAACGGACAAAGTCCTGGAAGATGATCGCGACACGCTCCCGGAACAGGTCGGGGCGATAACTGCGAACGTCCACGCCATCCCAGCGGACAGCGCCACTGCCAGGCTCATACAAGCCGGCGATGACCTTGGCCAGCGTGGTCTTACCCGAACCGTTCTCACCGACCAGGGCAACGATCTCGCCACGATTGATCTCGATGTCGGCAGCTTGCAGAGCAAGCTGGTTGCGCCCCGGATAGGAGAAGGTGACGGCGTCGGCGCGGATGCGATGGAAGTCAGCCGGCGGAGCGGCTTCGCGCGATCCGCCTTCGGCCGCGGGAGCCAGCGTGAGGAAGCCGTCCACGTCATCGATGAACTGTCCCGATTCGAAGATCGCCTGAACGCCGGTGAAGCCGGATTGAACCTGACCCGCGAGCAATCGAATAGCTACCAGGGCGGCCGCCGCCTCGGCAACGCTGAGGCGTGCGGTGAAAATCAACCACACCAGCAAGAAAAGAGTTAGCGCGAGCAGCACGGCTGAGCCGAGGCTCCCGATGGCACCAAGCTTGGAACGGTGCCACAGGTGCTGTGCAAGATCACGAAGGTACTCGGTGTACAAGGCGCTCAGGCGCTTCCCGAAGTTGCGCGCCAGGCCGAACGCCCGCACTTCCTTCGCCTCTTCGCGACCCGTCTGCACCCAGGTCAGGTAGCTCCGCAGTCGCATGGATTGGGTCTGACGCGCCAGAAAATCAAACTCGAGCCGGCTCTGTCGCCGGCTGGTGATCAACACTGGCACACCGCCAAGAACCAGCAAGGGCAGCAAGGCAGGGTGCAGCAACGTGATCGCCACCACAAGGCCGACGCTCGCGGCCGCCGCCCCGATTGTTGCGACCACGCCGGAGGTGATCTGGTAGGGACGTGTCAGCGCGTTGGCCTGAACGCGCTGCAGGCGGTCATAGAACCGGGCTGATTCGAACTTGCGGAGGTCAACGCGGGTCGCCACACGCAGCACGCGCTGCCACATCACCGCCGCGACCAGCTCTCCGGCGTAGCGTCCTAACCCGACCTGGACGGAGGCGATGACTGTGGTTAGCGCAGTTAGGCCAGCCAGCAGCAGCACGGGCTGCACCAGGCTCCGGAAATCTCCACCGCTGCCCGAGACAGCGAGGACGGCTGCCAAAGCGATTTCTATTGCGAAGATCTGGAACACCAGTGCGACGGCGTTCAGGATCTGCACCCCAACCAAGGCGACAAATGGGGTTCGCGCAGACTGCCAGACCATGGACAAGCTCCGCGCCATGAGACGGGTGAGCCGGCCAACCGACCTTCGCTGGTCCTGCGCTGGAGTTGCGAGGTCCATCGGGTCGATTTCACTCACGGATGCATCGTAGGGTTGCTGGAACGCGCGCGTGGCGAGTTAGGGGAAGCGGATTGGGCTCGCCGCAGGGCGCGGCTTGCGCAGCGGCGTAATGGGAAAGGGTGAGGCATGGGTAATGGAGTCGATTCGGGCCGCCAACATGGTCCGCAGTCGCCGGAACACATTCGCAACGTTGTGCTCGTTGGGCCGGCGGGCGCGGGCAAGAGCACGCTCTTCGAGGGCTTGATATCAGCGCGTACGCCGGGCCGGCACGTACGCGGAGAACCCGCGCCGTCGCAGGGGCTTGCTGCCGCCTCGATCCCCAGCGGCGACGTCGTCGTCAATCTCCTCGACACCCCGGGCAACCCTGACTTTGTCGGCGAGGTGCGCGCAGGGCTCCGGGCCGCCGATGCGGTGCTGTTCGTCGTGTCTGCCAGCGACGAGATCGACGACGCGACCCGGCTGCTGTGGCGCGAATGCGAGGCGACGAGCATGCCGCGGGCCATCGCGGTGACCAAGCTCGAGCAGTCCCGTGCTGATTTCGAGGAGGCCATTGCCCGCTGTCGGCGGGTCTTTGGCGATGTCCAGCCGCTTGGTATACCGCTGATCGAGGACGGTCATGTCGTCGGCGCGATCAACTTGCTTCGTCGTAGCGTCACCGACTACCGGAGCGGCGAACCTGTCTCGCGCGAACCTGATGAGACCGAAGCCGCGATGATCGACGAGCACTGGGATCCCCTCATCGAATCGATCATTGAAGAGTCCGAGGACGAGACACTCCTGGACCGCCACCTCAGTGGCGAACAGATCGATTTGGGCATCGTGCTGCCAGACCTCAGGGCAGCAGTCGCGACAGCGCGGTTCTTTCCGATCATCCCGGCGCATGCTCCGACTGGAATGGGCATCGAAGGGCTGTTTGAGCTGTTCGAGCAGGGATTCCCGTCGCCGGTGTCTGCACCACTACCAACGATCTACAAGCCGAGCGGCGACGCCTTCGGCCCCGTGAGTGTCGACCCGGAGGGTCCGCTGGTCGCCGAAGTGGTGCGTACCACCAGCGACCCTTTCACCGGCCGACAGTCCCTGGTCAGGGTTTTCTCCGGCACGCTCAGCCCCGACACCCAGCTGCACGTCGGCGGGCATCTCCAAAAGTTCGCACCCCACCATGTCGACGCCCATCCTGATCATGACAGCGACGATGAGAGGGTTGGTCCGCTCTCAGCGCCACTTGGAGATGAGACGAGGCCGAAGCCCTACGCGATCGCCGGTGATCTTGTCCTGGTATCCAAGCTGGCGGCGGCGGAAACCTCCGACACCTTGTCCAGTAGGGCGCGGCCTGCGCTCGTAGAGCCCTGGCTGCTGCCTGAGCCCTTGCTGCCGGTAGCGATCCATGCCACCTCCCGGTCGGACGAGGAGAAGCTGGGGTCAGCTTTGCAACGGCTGGTGGCCGAGGACGTCACGATGCGGCTGGAGCACAATGCCGAGACCCATCAGGTGGTGCTCTGGGCGATGGGACCGGCGCATGTTGACAAGCTGATGAACGCCCTGCGGGACTCCTGGCACATCCAGGTTGACGTGGAGCCGGTGCGTACCTCGCTCCGCGAGACTTTCATTCGTCACATCACAGCGCAGGGCCGGCTCGTCAAGCAATCCGGCGGGCACGGCCAGTACGCGGTATGCATGATGGAGATTGAGCCGCTGGAACGCGGTGCCGGTTTCGAGTTCACCGAGCGCGTGGTGGGCGGTGCCGTTCCCCGACAGTTCATTCCGTCGGTGGAAAAAGGCATCCGCAGCCAGCTGCCTAAGGGCGTGCTTGCTGGTTATCCCCTGGTTGATCTTCGGGTGACCTTGGTCGATGGCAAGGCGCATTCCGTCGACTCCTCGGACATGGCCTTCCAAACCGCAGGTGCCATGGCCCTTCGCGACGCGGCGAATGAGTCGACCGTCGCCCTTCTCGAGCCGATCGACAAAGTGGAGATCACGGTCGCCGATGATTCGGTCGGCGCAGTGCTAGCCGATTTGCGCGGCCGGCGTGGCCAGGTTCATGGCACCGAAACATCTGATGTTCCCGGGTACGCCATCATCCACGCCGAAGTCCCGGCGCATGAGCTGTCCCGGTACCCTATCGACCTGCGTTCGGTCTCCCATGGCACCGGGACGTTCAAGCGCTCCTTCGTACGGTATGACTACATGCCCACCGCGTTGGCTCGCGAGGTGATCTCCGCCTGACACTTGGCGCGCTCGAATTCGTCAGCACACGCCTCGGCGAAAGCTACGGGCGAATGGCGGTTCTGAATCGGCCTCGATTCCTGATCATCACGGGCCCGCAGTTTCCGCGTCACGATCACTGCTCCGAAAACGATCAGCCAGAGGATCAGCGGATAGAGCGCGATGCGTTCGGCCAGCCCACCACCATGCCTGGTCAAGATCACCAGGAACGGGCCGGCCAGCAGTCCTAGCAGGCCAACAATCCCCGACAGGAGCGAGAACCAAGCCATTCCTCGGCGAGAAGGCCAGATGGCGAGTCCAAGCAAGATCATCGCCACGTTTCCGGCCGGAATGTTCAGTGCGCCGACCAGGTGGACCAGCACGTTGACGTTCTCGGGGCTCAGCCCAATCACAATCGTGCCGAGCCCGGCGATCCCCAGTAGGACCAAGCCACAGGTCGTCAGACGGCGCCCCGGCCAGGTTGAGCGAGTCAGAAATAGTCCGGCAAGGATGAGCAGACCGGTCACGACAAAGGTCGCGTTCATCACGGTATGGAGCGGCGAGCAGATGTAGGTATTCGCCACCGTGGTGCCGCAGGCCGTGCTCCCCGCAGTAAGCCTATCGTCGGGCTATTCCGTTCTTTGCGACGCCATCTCGTGCGGGGCAGCCGGGCTGAGTTGGCGCGGAGCGGTCTGACGGCCGCTCAGGTCAGCGTCATCTCGCTACTCGGGACGCAAGGCGCAATGACGCTTGGCGAGCTGAGCCGGGAGCTCGAGCTGAGCCACAGCACGGTCTCGGGGATCATTGACCGACTTCAGGCGAAGGGGGTCGTCGATCGCAAGCCCAGCGAGAACGACCGACGCTACGTCGAGATCTCCCTTGCTGAGCACATCGCCAGCCAGGCACCCGCACTCGCCGACGACGGTCCCATCGGCCGCCTGGAGGCGGTACTTCGGGCGGCCACCGCTGACGAACGACGCGCGATCAAGGATGGCCTCGCGCTGCTCGTAACCTTCGCGGATATGGCGGGTTGACGGCACATACTGCTTACTGGGTAGAAAATTCGTAACTCGTTGTGATCATGACAAGGGTTTCTCAGCGACTTTTTCCCCTTTGGCGCATGGCAAGGGTTGCTCATCGGGTAGAAGTCATGGTTAGGTGAAAGTGTGGCCGAGCAGCGCGCCACGCCCTTATCTTTCTTCACGAAAGATTTCATAACGAAAGGGTGGCGCGCTCATGGCGAACTCCCCTCTTTCTGTCATCTCCACTCATCAGCAGCCCACTCATCAGGGCGTGGCCCGTGAAGAGCTGGCCGAACGTACCTGTGAGTTGCTGATCGAGGCTGAAACGGCCGGGCCTACCAGGCGGCAGCAGATCCTTGACGAGGTAGTGATCTCGCATCTCTGGCTCGCCAAGAGGCTTGCCCGACAGTTCACACATCGCGGGGAGGACGAGGATGACCTCGTCCAAGTCGCGTGCACGGGCCTGGTCGAGGCGTGCCTGCGCTTCGATCCGCGTCAAGGTTCCTTCGTCGGCTTTGCAGAGCCAACCATTAGCGGCCTGCTCAAGAGGCACTTTCGCGATCATGGCTGGACCGTCCGGCCGCCGCGCCCGACTCAGGAGCTCGCGTCGGTTATCTGGCGACGCTGGCCAACGCTGGTTCAGGAAATGGGCACTGTGCCGTGCGCACAGGACCTAGCCGATGAGCTTGGAGCGTCGGTGAAAGCGGTGCAGCAAGCCCGTATGGCGAGCGAGGGCTACAGCGGGTTGTCCCTCGAGGCGGCCATGGCTCGAGGAGTTTGTTTTTGCTCGAGCGAGACCGATGAGGAAACGGGCCGGGCGGAGGCACGATTGATCATCGACCGGGCGGTGGCACAGCTGGAGGAGCCTGACCGACGGCTGATCTGGCTCCGTTTCTTCGAGCAGCGCTCACAGTCGGACATCGCCAATGAACTTGGCATCAGCCAGATGCAGGTCTCGAGGCTCCTCACGCGATTGCTGCTCAAGCTGCGTAGCATCATCGGCGCACCAGAAGACGCAGTCGCCTGAAGCTGGAGCCTTCGAGGAGGACTCAACGCGGTACGCGACCGGTGAGAACTTGGGCGACAAGATCACGCCGGCTGCGTACCCCGGTCTTGTCGAAGATCGACTTCAGATGATCTTTGACGGTGTACACGGACAAGTGCAGCTCTGCACTGACCATCTTGGTTGACGCACCACGCAGCACCAATTGGGCTATCTCAGATTCCCGTGGCGTGAGTCCCCATGAGCTAAGCAGCAGCGGCGCATTGCGACTTGGCTGGGCAGGCTCAATGATCACGGCGATGTCGTCACTGACCGAGCCGCGGAGATGAGTCGCGTGAACCAGGAGCCAGCCGCCGCTCGTGGTCCGTACGTGTGCTGTCGGAGACACACCAGGCAAGGCTTCACCGCGGTCGATGTTCTGCAAGCAGCTAGCTGCGGCGTGGACGGCGACTGGAAGACGACCAGAGTCGGCAGAATGATCGGCGATCTGCGCCAACAAATTCTCAGCCTCGCCAGTTATGGCGGCCAGCGTGTGATCCGGATGTAAAACCACAACGCCGGGAGCGAGCGCCGCGATCCCCTCACCACCAGCCGCTGCAAGGCTGAGCCGCAAGCCATTGCCGAGACTGTTGACCAGTCGGCTGACACGGCGCACCTCGGCGGCAGTGAACCCGTGCGGCGAGTCAGCCCGATGCAGGCACAGGTAGCCCCAGCATCCGGACGGAGTGACCAGCGCAGCGCGAAGCTCATCACCAAGGCCGAGCGGCTCCATGATGTGGCGATAGCGGGCGCTGCCCGCTCGATCGCCGTGAGTGGCCGAGTCCAGCGTCGCCACATGGCGTGCGCCGGTCGCCAGCGACTGAAACTTGTTGACGTCGTCTTGACCGAACTCGTTGCGGAGAAACTGATCAGCTACCTCGCCCAATGGATCCTCGGCGAACACGCCGGTGAACAACAGCGTCCCTGGGTCTGCCGTAGCAAGAAAAACGGCGTCGACGGGAAGTAGCGCGTGGATGGATCGCACGACATCGGCCTGGAACGCTGTGCCGCGCAGTCCGGAGTAACAGCGGCGTACCAGATCATCCGCACGCCGCGCAGCCACGCGGCTTCCTTCCATACCCCAATCCTCTCGCCAAGTCGGTTCAAGAAACATCCCACTTTGGGGGGATGGTGACGTCGTCGCGACCGGCACACGATGACGGCATGACGACTACTACGAACAAACAACTTGTCGAGGACTTCATCAGCGCCCTGTTCACCGACGGGGATCTCACTGCCGTCGACCGCTATCTCGATCCAGATTTCGTCAACCATGACCCGCCACTGCCCGGTTCCCCCGATGGGGCCGCAGGCATGCGTCAAGCCGCCGAAGTCTTCCGCAAAGCATTTCCGGACTGGCGAAGTGACCTCCAGCACATGATCGCTGAAGATGATCTTGTCGCGGAGCACTTCGTCGCTCATGGCACCCACCGCGGCTCTGTTATGGGTGAGACGCCGACCGGGCAGGAAGTGGCACTTCGCGGGGTCAATATATTCAGGATCACCGGCGGCAAGATCACCGAACGCTGGGGACGCCTTGACGACCTGGGGCTGTTGCAGCAGCTTGGGCTTGGGCCAGCATCAAACGTGGCAGCGGCGCAGACCTAACTCAGCTTCACCCACATTCCTGACCGGCGAGATGGGATTCGAAGTCAGCGCAGTAGCCTCGGCCTCGTGACGGCAGGGAGCCCCCGATCAGTTGCGGTCGTCGGAGGTGGCCTCGGCGGTGTCGGTGCGGCGGTCATGCTGCATCGCGCTGGCTACGACGACGTCACCGTGTTCGAGCGAGGCGAGCGGATTGGCGGAGTGTGGCATCACAACACCTATCCCGGCGCGGCCTGCGATGTGCCATCACATCTCTATGAGTTTTCGTTCGCACCCAACCCCAAGTGGTCGCGCCGCTACGCGACCCAGCCGGAGATCCAGGCGTATGTGGAAGAAGTCGCCCGCCGCTACGGCGTCCTGGACCGCGTCCGCACCAGCACCGAGGTGCTGAGCGCCAGCTGGGACGACGCTCGTAGCCGCTGGTTGATCAAGACGAGCACTGGCGATCATCAAGCCGACGTGTTGATCAGCGCCTGCGGACAGCTGTCGGTACCGAAGCTGCCAAAGATCAGGGGCATGACGACATTCGAAGGTCCGGCGTTCCATACCGCTGAGTGGCGCCACGATGTCGACCTCTCCGGCAAGCGCGTTGCCGTCATCGGAACCGGCTGCAGCGCCATCCAGGTCGTCCCCGCTATCCAGCCGATCGCCGACCGGGTGACGGTCTATCAGCGCTCCCCTGCCTGGACGATCCCGCGTATGGACTTCGCGTACTCCGCACGCACTCGGCGCGCATTCGCTCGTCTCCCGGCGCTGCGCCGCCTAGACCGCGCGGCAACATTCGGCTTCCTCGAGTTCTGCGCGCTCGCCCTGACGACCAGACCATGGTTGCGGCCGACCTTCCGGGCTGTGGCGCGCCGGCAGATCACCAAGGCGATCAGTGACCCCGAACTTCGGCGCAAGGTGACTCCGGTCGACGAGGTCGGCTGCAAACGGGTGATGCCCACCGACACCTGGTATCCCACACTCACCAGGCCCAACGTCGAGCTCATCACCGATCCGATCACCGAGATCACCGCACACGGCATCCGCAGCCAGGACGGGGCCAAGGAGGACGGGGCCGAACGCGCATTCGATGTGATCATCTTCGCGACGGGGTTCAAGGCGCATGACTTCGTTGCCCCTATGAAGATCGCAGGTGAAGGCGGTCGTACGCTGGCGGAGGTTTGGGGCAGCAAGCCGGGGGCCTATCTCGGCATGAGTGTTCCGGGCTTTCCAAACATGTTCCTGCTCTACGGGCCGAACACCGGCGGCGGCGCGGGCTCTGTGATCTACACGATCGAGGCCGCAGTCAGTCACGTCATCGCCGCGCTCGATGCTCTAGACCGGGCTGATGCCCAGCGGATCGAGATTCGGCAACAAGTCGCCGATGTCTTCGACGCCGAGCTGCGTGCGGCGTTGGCGGGCACGGTCTGGCATACCGGCTGCACCAATTGGTACGTCGATGACAACGGCCACGATCCGAACCAGTGGCCGTGGACGTTTACGGCCTACCGCCGCAGGACTGCGCGGATCGACCCCACCGCGTACGAGATGCGCAGCCATCAAAATCTGCCAGGCGTCGCCTGACGGGAGCGGGAGTCGACACAGTCTCAGGTGTTTTATCGATGCACTTCGGTCGGCAGCCGGCCGGTCGACACGAGTCGTTGCGCCACGTCGCCGATCTTGCTCTGGGTGTCGCGAGCCGATCGACGGAGTTTGTTGAAGGCGACCATGGAGTCCACCTGATCGCGGGCCATCAGATAGCCGACGCCGCGTTCGATGATCACGCGATAGTCCAGCGCGTACTGCAGTTGGGCGGCCAGCTCGCCTGCGTTGTGGGCAGCCACCGCAGTGGCGAGCGTTGACTCGACGACGTCGCGGTAGCGCGCTAATGCTTGGCACTCATCGTCCTGCCAGACGTGTGCATGGCCGTAGAAGACGTCAAGGGTGCCGACTGTGACACCACCCAGGCGTACCGGGAGACCCAGGACCGCACGTACGCCGTGCGGGCGAAGCGCAGATGCGAGATCAGGCCAGCGACCTTCCGCGGTCACGTCGCTGCTCGCCACGACGGTGTTGTTGACGAACGCCTCAGTGCACGGCCCTTGACCGGTGTCGCTCTCGGCCACTTCGAGCATTCGGCCAGGCCCATCAGATGCGGCGACGTAGCGGGGGATGTTCTGCTCGTCAGCGAGCATGATGCCGCTGCCGGCGACGCCGAAAAGGTCAATGCAAGCTTCTGTCACATGCCGCAGCGCTTCCACCACGCCAATTCCTGGTTTGCCAAAGCTGGCGAGGCGGCGCAAGCTCGCGGCAAGGGCTTCAGGATCAATCGGCATGATGTCGATCATGGTCCAAGCTCCGCGACCTGTCGAGCCCGATCAATGTGGTCGTTCGCTGGGGAGTTGCTGACCTGCTGCTGGGGCTCTGGTCAGGCGTACGCCGTCGGGTAAATGCGACTCGATGGCGCAGATGATGTCGACTTGTGCTGGGCTGAGGCGACCGCAGTGCGCGTCGATGATGGCCTGGGCGATGTCGCGGACCTTGAGATGGCAGTTCTGGGAGAGGCGTACCAGCAAGGACCAGGCGCGCTCCGGGGTAATCGCAAAGCGCTGGGCGAGCAACCCCGTCGCCACTCCGATCTGCTGCCGCCGGGTCAGTGCGTCCTTGAGCTGGGCGATCTCAGCTTCCAACTGCGCCACGCGCGGGCTAGCCTCCAGGCCCTGAAAGATGAGGCCCATCTTCGTCAGCGGCGGCTGCGAGACCATGCGTCACCTCGATGACGTCACGTCCGCAGACACAGGGCGGAGACCGATAAGAAATCCACTGTGAGTGTAGTCGCCCATAAAGCTGTCGCAGTGAGAAAATAAGAACGGCCCCGCAGCATGTCTGCTCAGCTACGGGGCCTGGATGGCGGCAGATCCTAGGTTCGACTTCACCACCCTGATTGCGACTTACCCAATCCTGACCCAAGCCAACGCATCGGTGGCAACTAGCCGTAGGTTCTTCGAGCAGCAGAGCCCGGCCATGAGCAGCGCTCGCCCATCCCGGCGACCTGCGGATTACGAAGGCCACACCTGAGCCTGGTTATATGACGGGGCGAGCGGTCAACCACTGGCAGGTGAGAGGTGGCAAGTAGGCCGGCTCACGCTCGACGAGCAAAGACTGGCGAGAGGCGGGGTTGTGATATGAAGGCCGTCACCTGGCAAGGCCACCGTAGCGTGGCAATAGAGGATGTTCCCGACCCGATCATCAAAGAGCCCAACGACGCGATCATCAAGATCACCAGCACTAATATCTGCGGCTCCGACCTCCATCTCTACGAGACGATGGGTGCCTTCATGAGCCCCGGAGACGTATTGGGCCACGAGGCCATGGGCATCGTGCTCGAGGTCGGGCGGGAAGTCAGCCAGATCCGTCCCGGCGACCGGGTCGTCGTGCCTTTCCAGATCTCGTGCGGTTACTGCTGGATGTGCGAGCGCTCGCTCTATACCCAGTGCGAGACGACTCAGGTGCGCGGTGAGGGCAGCGGGGCAGCACTGTTCGGCCACTCCAAGCTGTACGGCCAGATCCCGGGTGGCCAAGCCGAGTACCTGCGCATACCGGAGGCCCAGTTCACTCACATCCTAGTGCCCGAAGGCCCACCAGACGATCGCTTCATCTACTTGTCCGACGTGCTCCCGACCGCCTGGCAGGCGGTGGAGTACGCAGGGGTTCCGGACGGAGGCTCGTTGCTGATCTTGGGGCTTGGACCCATCGGCGACATGGCAAGTCGGATAGCCCAGCAGAAGTGGATCGACACGATCATTGCCGTGGATCTGGTGGACGAGCGGCTAGCGCGAGCGCAATCCCGCGGAATCCAGGTGATCGACCTCCGGCAGCATGAAGACGATCTTGCTGACGTGGTGCGCGAGCTGACCGATGGTCGAGGCCCCGACTCTGTGATCGACGCGGTAGGCATGGAGGCGCACGGTTCCCCCGGTACTGCACTCGCCCAGCGAGTCACGTCCTACTTGCCCGACGCTTTCACCGAGCCGCTGATGAAGAAGGCCGGACTCGATCGGCTTGCCGCTGTTTATACAGCGATCGAGGCCGTACGCCGGGGCGGGACCGTCTCGTTGTCGGGGGTGTATGGCGGCATGGCTGATCCGATGCCGATGATGTCGTTGTTCGACAAGCAGATTCAGCTTCGGATGGGTCAGGCCAATGTGAAGCGCTGGATTCCCGACATCATGCCGTTTCTGACTGATGAGGATCCGCTCGGCGTGGAGGAATTCGCCAGCCACCGGCTGCCACTGGCCCAGGCTCCGGCGGCGTACGACATGTTCCAGCGCAAGGCCAGCGGCGCGACCAAGGTCATGCTCAAGCCGTGAATGTGATGTCGTAGCTGCATCGCGGGTACAGCGACCCATGGGCCTTCACCGAAGCTGCAGACATAGCTGTCAAGGTTTCGTAAGCTGTTAGCGCCTATCGGGCCTTCGCTGGCGGGGGTTTGAACAAGCGATCCGAGGTGATCTTCATGGCTAGCACCGACTACGTGGCCGGCACTGACAACCCAACTGACGTCGACTACACAGCTAGCACCAACGACGACGCAACTGACACTGACGACACGGCACCTCAGGACCCGTTCCTGCCTTCCCGCATCGATCGAGCGGTGATCGCGGTCGTGCGCGTCGGTGTCGGGCTGCTCTGGCTACAGAATCTCGGGTGGAAGATTCCGCCGAATTTCGGCCAAGGTGACCCGCCGGAACGGTTGTACCTGTTCACCACCTACGCGGTCTCGCACGAGGTGCTGCACCCGTACACCTGGCTGGTGGAGCACGTTGTGCTGCCGAACTTCACCATCTTCGCCTGGATAGTGCTGCTCGTTGAAGCGTCACTCGGGGCGTTTCTGACATTCGGGCTGGCGACTCGCTTCTGGGCATTGGTAGGCATCGCGCAAACGGTGGTGATCATGCTCACGGTGTTGAACGCGCCGAACGAGTGGATCTGGTCGTACCTGTTGATGCTGCTCGTGCACGCTGCACTGTTTGCAACGGCGGCCGGCCGTTACGCCGGCTTGGATGGAGTGTTGCGCCCAGAATGGCAGCGCTCCCGGTCGTGGTTGCCCCGATTGCTGGTGCGTGCGTCATGAAACCGTGGGATCCGTTGGACCGAGCCGCGCTGGTGCTCGGCCTAATTTCCATCGCCAGTGCAGTGTTCGTGTTTGCGAGCGGCGGACTGGAAATTGTGCGGGTGCAGGTCGCTGGCGTGGTTGTGGCGTTGGTGCTGGGCCTGCTTTCGATCGCGGCAGGTTGGTTGGAGAGTCCCGGATTAGCGCTCGCAGGAGGCGCACTTTTCTTGCTAGCGGCTGTGGTCCAGCTCATCCTGCTAGCCGGGGGCAGCGGTGGCTTCCTCGGCGGTAACACGTCGACGTTCTCGTTGTGGCTGGGCCTCGGCGTCGGGCTGATCGCGATCGGAATGGTGCCCCGACCTGAATTGGCCCAAGAGATTCCACAGGAGTGACCGGACGCCTGGTCTGATTGCTCCTGGCAACGGCGGGTAAGAGAAGTGCAGTCGGTGGAGGTCATATCCCCTTGTCAAAAGGAGGTTTAGATGAGCAACACAGTAAATACGTCTGATGCCGACAGGACAAACGACGTCGAGGATCGTACGCAGACCGACCATTCGGTGACGGAGGACACCACGGCGGTACCTCAGCACAGCGACGTGGTGGGCCGGCAGAAGGAAGCTTTCGGCGGAATGAAATTCGGCAGCTGCTTCTTCGGCTGGCTCACGGCTTCGGGGACGGCGGTATTGCTCGCTGCGCTCGTCACCGGCATTGGCACCGCGCTCGGGTTCAGCCCCAATGTCGACATGGCCAATCCCACGCCTGTGCAGACCCAGTCAATCGGGCTTGTCGGTGGGATTGTGTTGCTGGCGATCATTTTCGTGTCCTACCTCGCCGGCGGGTACGTGGCTGGCCGGATGGCCCGATTCAACGGCCTCAAGCAGGGCCTCGGCGTATGGCTGTGGGCCGTGCTCATCGCGATCCTTGCTGCCGCGGCCGGTCTAGTTGTAGGTGCCCGTTTCGACATCCTCGCCCCGGTGAACAGCCTGCCGCGCCTGCCGATGAACGCGGGCACGTTGACTGTCGGGGCCATCCTCGTGGCGGTCGGCGTGGTCGCGGCGAGCCTGATCGGCGCATTGCTGGGCGGACTCGCCGGTATGCGCTATCACCGCAGGGTCGACCGAGCTGGGCTGGCTCGCTGAAGAACTCCGGGTCCGGCTGGATGGGATGCCTGGCCGGAGAAGGCCTCAGGGCTGCTACCGGCAACAGGTAGGCGAGCGGGTTGGCGAGGCGAGCGGGTGGGTCGTTACCCGCTCACCCCAAGGAATCAATACCCACGTCGTACAGTGCCTAACGCGCCAAGTCAGCGTTTGACGCTTAGGCGGGAGGCTCAGAACGCCACCACAGAAAGATTGTGCGCGTTTGACCGTTGAGTTCAACGTCTTGAGTCAAGGCCTAACGCGCACGATCTTGTGCGGGGCGCGCCGCCCCCGACGTGTATATCCCGACGTTGTATATGGAGAGGAGCCGCGCGCGGATGCCTGACAGTCCGTCGATGCGGGAGCGAATGCTCGCTGGAGAGCTGTACATCGCCGATGATCCGGAACTCGCCGAGCAATCCGCCCGGGCGCGACGGCTGACTCATCAGCTCAACACGGCCGATCCCCACGACGCTTCGGGACATCGCGCAATCCTGACAGAGCTGCTGGCTGCCTTCGGCGAGGGCAGTGAGCTCCGCCCGCCGTTTTATTGCGATTACGGCTATCAGACTTCCATCGGCGCGCGCTGCTTCGTGAATTGGGGCTTGGTATCGCTCGATGTAGCAAGAGTGATGATCAGCGACGACGTCCAGATCGGGCCGAATGTTCAGCTGCTGACCGCCACCCATCCGATCAATCCAGGCTTGCGGTTGGACAAGTGGGAGGCCGCCGAGCCGATCGTGATCATGGAGAATGTCTGGCTGGGCGGCGGCGTGATCGTTGGACCTGGTGTCACGGTCGGTCAGAACACCGTGGTTGGCGCCGGCGCAGTCGTGGTCAGAGATCTCCCGCCAAACGTGGTGGCGGTCGGCAACCCGGCACGAGTCATTCGAACTTTCGAGGATTGAGTCGCGGGTCAGCCGTTTCGGGTGAGGGCCTAGTGTCGCGCCTCGTCGTACGGGGCGAACGGGCTCGTTCGGAACCATGTCATGAAGTTACGAGTCAGTGCCGGCGGCCCGGCTAGAGAAAGACTGCCATCGCGTAATGCGTTCGCATACGTCCTCCGGCGTAGATGGAGGTCGACGAGGCATCTGGCCGTTGTCGTACAGACCAGGTCCTCCACGAAGCCATTGGGTCTGGTGCACAGCTCGGACTGCGGTTGTCGCAGGAAGATCCAATATCGATCCCTTGGAGTGTCGGTGAGGTCGAACCGGAGGACCGTCGTGCCGACGGGAATGCGGTCCGGATCCACTAGCTTGCTCGTGGCCCACAGCACATAAGCCGCGTCCAGGTGTCGAGGCTCAATCTCCAGCCATCTGGCACCCCACTGGCCCATCGCGTCGCACACAGCCTTTAGTTCCTGCCCCATCGGAGTCAGCTCATACCGATATCCACGACCTGATTCGGCTCTGCGGCGCTCCAGCACGCCGGCATGTTCAAGTGTTTCGAGGCGCTGACTCAGCAAGGCGGTTGGTATTCCTGGAGCGCCTTGACGAATCTCGTTGTACGTATGACAGCCGTTGAGCAGGTTGCGAATGATGATCGGCGTCCACCGCTCGGCAAGCAGTTCAGAGCTGCGAGCGATCGGGCAGTACTGGTTGTATTCACGCACCCCCTCAGCGTGGCGGGAGCTGCCG
>Ga0207428_10000543_pt1 | contig 44986 bp, 36 predicted proteins | sample RhiMethybrSRZTD1_FD_187600 | JGI IMG/M metagenome (GOLD analysis project Ga0207428, IMG submission 187600) | Populus rhizosphere microbial communities from Tennessee, USA - Rhizosphere MetaG P. TD hybrid SRZTD1 (SPAdes) (version 3) | ecosystem: Host-associated > Plants > Roots > Rhizosphere >...
AAGGCCCGGCTTCGTGGCATCCTTGCCCGGATGCCCGCCTCCTCCCCGCTCCCCGTCCTGGCCGCCGCCGCCCTCCTCGTGCTCGCAGGGGCGGCCGGAGCCGAGGAAGGGCCGGGCCATCTCGGCCTCCTCGGTCCCTACTCCATGGACCGCGACGCGTCCGGCACGAGCTGGCAGCCGGAGAGCGCGGGCATGCCCGGGATCCACGGCTTTCCGGGTGCCTGGCGCGTGATGGCCCACGCCGACGTGTTCGCGGTCTTCACGGAGCAGGGCGGACCGCGTGGGGGCCGGCAGGGCCTGAGCACGAACATGGCCATGGCCTCGGCCAGCCGCGTGGCCGCGGGAGGAATGTTCACCCTGCGCGCCATGGGCAGCCTGGAGCCGCTGATGGGCCCGCAGGGTTATCGCCTCCTGCTGCAGACGGGAGAGACGGCGGACGGAAAGACGCACCTCATCAACTACCAGCATCCCCACGACCTGGCCATGGAGCTGGCCGCGATCTACTCGCACGCGCTGGGACGGGGGCTGGGCGGTTTCGCGTATTTCGGCTCGCCCGGCGAGCCCGCGGTCGGACCGCCCGCCTTCATGCACCGCGGCTCCGCGGCGGAGATCCCGGTGGCGCCCCTGAGCCACCATTGGCTCGACTCCACGCACATCTCCTTCGGCGTGGCCACGGCCGGGCTGGTGTGGGGACCGCTGAAGCTGGAGGGCTCCGCCTTCAACGGCCACGAGCCGGACGCCGCGCGCTGGAACGTGGAGCGGCCTCGCTTCGACTCGCGCGCCGCCCGCCTGACCGTGAACCCCCGCCCCTGGCTCTCCGCCCAGGTGAGCGCGGCCGAGCTCCGCGCGCCGGAGATCCTCCACCCCACCATCGACGTCCGCCGCTACACGGCCTCCGTGAGCTACGCGGGAGCGGGTCGCTGGCGGCCCCAGGTGATGGCGGCCTGGGGCCGCAACGTGAGGAGCGCGGACCTGCCGACGAGCTGCCCGCTGGCCGCGACCGCGGCGGCCGTGGCCTCCTGCTCCATCCCGGGCCCGCCGTTCCCGCCGTCACGCACGTCGGACGCGCTCCTCGCCGAAGCGACCGTGCGCGCGGGCCCGCGTCACGCCGTCTTCATGCGCGCGGAGCGCGTGGAGAAGGACGAGCTGTTCCCCTCGTTCGATCCCTTCCACGTGCGCGTCTTTCCCGTGACCTCGGTCCAGGCCGGCTACCGGTACGAGCTTCCGATCGGCGGCCACGTGAGCTGGGGCCTCGGCGCTTCCGGAGCCGTCGCGATCCTGCCGGAGTTCCTGGCCAACGAATACGGGCGCCGTCCCCTCTCGTATTGGCTCTTCGCCAGCGCCCGCCTGCGCTGAGCTTCGGCCGGCCCGTCCGGACCCTCAGCCCGCCGCCTCCAGGCCCGGAAGGTGCGGCTCGATCACCCGCAGCTTCTTCCAGCGGCCGGCGCGGAACCGCCGCATCATCAGGATGCCGAGCAGGACGATGTACGCGCTGGCCGTGGTCCAGGCCGCGTAGACGCCTCCCCCGCCCACCACGCAGACGAAATAGGCGGGAACCAGCATCGCCGTCCAGGAGAGGACGACGGTCAGGGCCAGCGTGTAGAACGTGTCCCCCGCTCCGCGCAGGGCGGCGGCGAAGATGACGTTCATCATGTCGAAGAGCGAATAGAGGGCCACGAAGCGCAGGAGCACGACCGAGATCCGCTCGACCTCGGCGAACACCACGGGGTCGGCGCCCGCCGCGTAGGGAAAGAGCAGGGCGTGCGGCGCGAGGAGGTAGAGGGCCCCGCACGCGGTCATGTACACGAGGCTCAGCCAGAAGGCGGACCAGGTCGCGCGCTCCGCGACGTCGGGCTGGTCCGCGCCCAGGTAGCGCCCCACCACCGCGCTCACGGCCACGCCCAGCCCGAGCATGGGCATGAACACGATCATGTTGAGGTTGAAGCTGATCCCGGTGGCGGCCAGGGACGCCGTGCCGATGCGGCCCACGATCATCATGAAGATGGCGAAGGCGAGGATCTCCAGCGAATACTGCAGGCCGCTGGGCAGCCCGTAGCGCAGCAGCCGCAGGAAGAGGGCGCGGTCGAAGCGCCATCCGGAGAGGGTGGCGTAGGCACGGCGGGAGGCCGGGCGCAGGATCAGGACGATGAAGATGGCCGCGCCCAGGGCCTGGGCCACCACCGTGGACCAGGCCGCGCCGGCCACGCCCCAGCGCGGGAACCCGCCGCGCCCGAAGATCCAGAGGGCGTCGAGCACGATGTCGGCCAGGGTGGAGATGACGTTCACGACCAGCACCACCCGCGTCTGGCCGCGACCAGCGAAGAAGGTGGCCAGCGTGGCCATGAGCACGACCGGGAAGGCTCCGCGCAGGAGGATGGTCGCGAACGTGATCTCGTTGCGCTGCACCAGCGGATCGTGGCCGGCCAGCGCGAAGACGGGACCTACGAGCGGGGAGACGGAAGCGATGAGCACTCCCGCCCCCAGCGCGAAGTAGAAGCCCTGCCAGAGCGCGGGGCCGATGCGCAGGGGCCGTCCCGCGCCCAGGTACTGCGCGATGAAGGTCGTGAGGTATTCCCCCGTCCCCGAGAAGAGCGCCATCACCGCAAGCGTGGTGAAAAGGCCGGTGACCGCTCCCGCCACCGCTTCCGCCGAATACCAGGTGAGGAACAAGCGGTCGACGAAGGTCTGCACGGTGAAGGACATGTGGGCCAGGATCAACGGGTAGGCGAGGGTCAGCACCTCGCGGCCGCCGCCGGGGCCGTTCCACACGCCACGCACGATCTCCCGCGGACGCGACAGCATGACCGCCCACTATAGCGAAGGGGGCGGCGTGTTTGCCTATGCTGCGGCCACCCACTGGCGGCTCTGGGATACGATCGCGCGTTCCGATCGAACCTTCAAAGGAGGTCGCATGCGCAAGGTCTTCCTGGCCCTCTTCGCCGGCATGCTCATCGGCGCCCTCGCCGCCGCCCCCGGTCAGTCCGCGGGGGCCGTCATGGGCTCGACTGCCGTCTCCTGGGAGGAGATCCAGGCCAAGCCGTCCGGCACGGGCATCACCAAGGCCAAGCAGGTCTTCCGCGACCCCACGGCCACGCTGGACGAGCTGGAGCTCCACGTCTCCACGCTGCCCGTGGGCCAGTCCCCGCACCCGCCGCACAAGCATCCCGACGAAGAGATCGTGATCATCAAGGAGGGAACGGTGGAGGCGCTCGTGAACGGCGAGACCAAGCGTGTCGGCCCCGGCTCCGTGATCTTCCAGGCCGCGAACCAGATGCACGGCACGAAGAACGTGGGCGACGTGCCCGCGGTCTATCACGTCATTCGCTGGAACTCGCCGGGCATGCTGAAGGCCCGCACGAGCCAGGGTCAGTAACGGCCCGGCCAGCGGCGGCTAGGCCTTCGCGGGCGCGGTCACCGCTTCATTGAGCCAGGTCGTGAGCTGGGTGTGGGGCACGTAGCCCGGTTGCTGGCGCACGACCTGCCCGTCCTTCATGACCAGGAAGTTCGGGATGCCGTGCACGCCGTAACGCTGGGCCAGGTCGGGGTGCTTGTCGGTGTCGACCTTGAGCACCACCGCCTTCCCCGCCATGTCCGCGGCCGCGCGGTGCACCTCGGGCGCGGCCATGCGGCAGGGTCCGCACCAGGCGGCCCAGAAGTCCACCAGGACCGGGACCGTGGCCTTGCCCGTGATCTCCTCGAAGAGCGCCTTGTCCGCGTCGATGGGTTCGCCCACCGGCGGCAGGTCGGCCTTGCACGAGCCGCAGCGCCCGGTGTCGGCGAGGTGCTCGGCGGGAATGCGGTTCTTGGTGCCGCAGCTGGGGCAAGTCCGGATCATGGGGCCATCCCTCCGTCCTCCAACGTATCAGAAGCCGGGCATGAAGTTGAAGATCCAGCTCCAGCCCTTCTGGGGCCGGTCCACGGCCTTCACCATGTCGACCTCGACCACGGCGAAGCCGAGCAGGTTGATGCGCGCGCCGCCGCCGTAGCTCTTCACGACGCTTCGCGTCCCGTCCCCGCCCAGGACGCGCGCCCTGTCTTCGGCCGTCCAGGCCACGCCCCAGTCGGAGAACCCGATGAGCTCGATCGGGATCGGACCGTAGAGGTTGCGCCGGTTGAAGAGGCCGAGCAGAGGAATGCGGAGCTCCAGGTTCGCCACGGCGATGCGGCTGCCCACGAGCTGGTCGAACACGGGGCAGGACCTCCCGGAATCCGGACCGCACTCGCTCGCGCTGAACGAGTTCACGTCGTACCCGCGCATGAGCGTGGGATAGCCGATGAAGAGGGGCGTGATCCGCTCATCCATCCCGCCCGGGCCGTAGCGGCCGTAATGGAGCAGGCGCCCGGCGAGGGTGACGGGACGGACGGGCATCACGTAGCGGCGATAGTCGGCGAGAACACCGGTGTAGCGCAGGCCTCCGAAGGCCGGTGAGACCTCGAACCGGTAGCGCTGGCCGAGGATCGGGCTGGTCGGGCCGAAGAGAGCCGTGTCGTAGACGAGGGCCGCGCTCCCCTCTCCGAAGCCGATGCCGCTGGGCGCGTCCAGCTTCTGCCGGTCCTGCGCGATGAGCTGGCCCGTGATGGGGTCGAAGGCATTCGTCTCGATCTCGCGCCCGAACGAGATGTGGCGCGCCGCCGCTCCCAGCTCGACGCGCGAGGCGCGGCTGAACGGATAGGCGATGAAGGACTCCACGGCCCGGTCCGTCTCCCGGAAGAGCTCGGCCCGCTCGATGAAGGTGCCGTTCGGGGCCTGGGCGGTGGCGAAGGAGCCCGTGACGTACGGGATCTGCGAGATCTGCGCGCCCCACGTCCAGCGATGCTTGCGGTTCTCGTAGCCGACGACGCCGCCGAAGTCCTCGAAGCGGCCGTTCATCTGGAGGATCGCGGCCAGGTTGTGCTCGCCCAGGACGTCGCTGAGCTGGAACGACACGCCGCCGCCGACGTACGCCCCCGCGGGTCCCATGCCCACGCCGAGGGTGGTCTGGCCCACGTAGTCGAGCGAGAGCTTGGGCTTGTACTTCTCGGTGACGGTCTTCTGGTTCGTGGGCAGCCCGAAGGTCGGCTCGCGTCGCAGCGCCGCCACCTCCTGGCCCGGACGCTCGCGCGGGGGCAGCGTCGCGGCGCGGGGGCGATCGCCGGCGTCGCTCAGGGCCATCCCTGCCATGCGCGCGCCCTCGACCGCGTAGATCCGGTTCTGGCCATTCTCGTAGACGCTGTACGCGAGGCGGTCGCGGGCCACGGAGAGAGCCGGACTCAAGGCCGTGATCCCGCTGGCCCCGGTGAGGAGGTCGGTGACCTGCGCGGTCTGCCCGCTGGAAACGTCGAGGCGGTAGACGTTGCTGATCCCGTTGCGGTCGGAGATGAAGAACACGCTCGCCCCGTCCGCCGACCACTTGGGATTGATGTTCTTGGCGTCTTCGAAGCTAGGCAGGGCACGGATGTCGGACCCGCTTGGATCGATGAGACCGAGGCGATAGTTGCCCGCGCGCAGGGTCTGGAGATCGGTGGAGAAACGGTCGGTCGAGAACACGATGCTCCGGCCGTCGGGCGACCACGACGGCTGCAGGTCCGCGTAGGCGTCGCTCGTCAGCCGCCGCAGCTGCGCGGCCACGAGGTCGTAGATGAAGAGGTCCGTCACCCCGCCGACCTGGGCCGAGAACACGACCCGGCGGCCGTCCGGCGCGAAGCTCGGGTCGAAGATCTCGTCGACCTCGGGGATCTTGTAGTCGCGGACGTGGCCCCCCGTCGCCTCCCGCACGTTGAGCGCGGCCTTGCCCCCCTCCACCGCCCCGAAGACGAAGCGCCGGCCGGCGGCGTCGAAGCTGCCCGCGGAGTTGATGAACTGCAGGCTCTGGAAATGAGGGTCCGTCGCCGTCTTCACGAGCTTGCGGCGGATCTGGCCGGTCCGCGCGTCGGCCAGGTAGAGGTCGATCGAGAAAAGGTCCTTCTCCGAGAAGAAGGCCAGCAAGCTGCCGTCCGGACTGAGGACGGGAGCCACGTTGAGATCGCCCGCGTTCTTCTCCGTGATGACGGCGGGGCCGTACGCGAGCGGGCTCCTTTTGGCTTCGATGAGGGACCCGTATTGCGCCTGCAGCGCCGCGTGCCACTGCTTGGAGAGCTCCTTGGAGGGCAGGCCCGTGATCCCCTCCAGGATCTGCTCCGCGTTCGAGTTGCCGCGCACGGAAGCCCGCAGCCCACGCGCGCAGACGTCGTCCCCCCAGCGCCCGGCCACGTAGGCCCAGAGGGCCTGCCCGAAGCGGTAGGGGAAATATTCGGGGTTGTCGAGCTGGTCGACGCGCGGCATCTTGTGGCTGGCGACGGCGTCGCGCATCCACATCGCGGTGTGCGGGTCCACGGCGCCGAGGGAGAGGTATTCGGCCATGCCCTCGATGAACCACAGCGGAAGCTGGATGGCCGTCGGCACGTTGCCGGTGCTCAAGGGCCCGGGGCCCCCCGTCATGTCGAACTGGAATGCGTGCACGAGTTCGTGGCCGAGCACGTGGTCGGTCTCGCCGATCGGCCCCGCCATGGGGAGCACGACCCGGCGCTTCATGAGCTCGGTGACTCCGCCCGTGCCCTCGCCGATGAAGCCGGAGAGGACGTTGGTCTGCTCGAAATGGGTGTGGCTGGCGTAGAGGATGACGGGCTGCCGCTGCTCGAACTGGTGGCTGAGCACGCGGCTCAGGCGCGTGTACCAGCGCTCCGCCATCCTGGCCGCATCCGCCACCGCCGCTTCCTCTTCCGGGTAGTAGTAGAGGTCGAAGTGGCGGGTCTTCATGACCTTGAATTCGAAGTCCTTGTACTGGACCTTGTTCTGGCCGAAGTACTGCGCGCGCGCCGGCGGCGTGGACGTGAGCAGGAGGACGGCAACGGCGGCGGCCAGCGCCGCCCGCGTCGGCGAGGAGCGGGATGGAGAAGGCATGGGGCTACCTCGTGAGTCAGGGTCTCCGGGCAGGTCCTCGCCTGCCTCCACCAGTTTGTCACGGAGCGAAGCGGCGCGGGGCCGTGGGCGGCTGTGTAGAATCCGCGGCGTGCCGCCATTGAGCCGCCGGACGGGAGTGCGCTGAGCGCCGCGCGGCCGTGGTCCGTGCACGTCCAGCCACCGAGACGGTGGTGGCCGCAGGTGCAGCCACCGAAACGGTGGTGGCCGCAGGTGCTGGCCCTGGCCCTCGCCGCGGGCGCGGTCGGCCACGCCCTGTGGTCCGCCGGCCAGGAGGGCTGGACCTACGACGAGGCGTTCCATCTCCAGTGGGCCGAGCGTTTCCTCGACACCGGAGTCAGCGAGCGGGTCAGCCAGGAGCGGTTCAACTCCAAGACCCCGATCATGCTGCCGGCCGTGCTGGCGGTGAAGGCGGCGCGCGCCTCGGGTGTGACGGATGCCGATACCCTGCGCCTCTTCGCCCGCGCACCCTCCGTCGTCTGGCTGGCGCTGCTCCTCGGCCTCGTCTACGCCGCGGGGCGGCCGCTGGGACCGCTCGCGGGCGCGCTGGCCGTCTGTGGTGCCGCGCTCGATCCCAACCTGGTGGCGCACGCGAGCGTAGCCACGTCCGACGTGCCGTTCGCCTGCGTCACCCTGGCCACCATCCTCGCCGCCCACCGGCTGGCGGAGCGGCCCTCTCTCGGCCGCGCCGTGGTCCTGGGAGCGGCCCTCGGAGCGGCGTTCGTGGCGAAGATCACCGCCTTCGTCCTGCTGCCGGGTCTCGCCCTCCTGCCGCTGCTCTACCGAAGAGAGAAGGACGCACGTCCGGGCGGGCGAGCGGTGACGGTGCTGGCCACCACCGCCTTCTGCGCGTGGGCGACGCTGTCCGGCGCCTACCTGTGGCGGGAGATGGGCCGTCCCTTGGGCTCACTCACCTTGAGATCGGCCCCGTTCCTGCGCGTGGCTTCCACCTTCCCGGGGCTGCGCGTGCCGGTGCCCGCCCCGTTCGTCACCATGTTCGACGCCACGCTGGCCACGGACCATCCCGAATGGAACGTGGTCGCGGCCGGACGGCATTACCCGAACGGGGTGTGGTGGTACTTCGCCCTGCTCTGGGCCGTGAAGACCCCGCTCCTTCTCCTCCTCGCGCAGGCCTTCGGGCTGGGGCGCGCGGTGCTGGATCCGCAGCTCCGGCGTCATCCCCTCTTCCGTCTCCTGGCCGTGAACCTCGCCTTCTTCGTCTTCTACTTCTCGCTCCTGTTCCGCGTGCAGGTCGGATACCGCTACCTCCTCATGGCCTTGCCCCTCGCCTACGTGATCGCGGCGGCCGGACTGGCCTCCCTTCCGCCGCGGCCGCGCTGGAAGACGCTCGGCACGTTGATCGTCCTGAGCGCGGTGGCCGAGAACGCCGCCTACCTGGGGAATCCGCTCTCGTTCACGAACGTCGCCGTGCAGCCCAAACGCGACGCGTACCGCTGGATCGCCGATTCCAACATCGACTGGGGACAGAACCGCGAGCGGATCCAGGACTGGCTGGCCGAGCGCGACTGGAACGCGGCCCGCGTCGATCCGGTCCACCTGCTGCCCGGCCGCAACGTCATCGGCCTCAACGCCCTCACCGGCGTCTTCGGGTTCGAGCGCTACCGCTGGGTGCGCGAGCACCTCGAGCCGGGCGGGCACCTCGGGCACACCTACCTCTGGTACCTCGTGGACGGCGAGACGTTCAATCGCTTCCTCTACGACACGCGCCGCCTCGTCCCGGAGGCCTTCGCGCCGACGGTCTGCCCCGATTCCCTCGAGTACACGGTGCAGCCGAACGGGACCGAGGTGCCGTTCGTCCTCCGGCGCATGCCGCGTCCGAACGAAACCTCGGTCGGCTGCGTGGTCGCGCGTCGTGATACGGACGTGGGATTCAAGGTGACGCGCGGCGCGGCCGAGGTCGGCGTGCTCGTGGCCCCCGGGGTGTGCCGGGCGGAAGCGGTGAGCGAGGGACAGGAGGTGTGGTGGCGGCTGGAGCCGGGAACGCACGCGCTGTGTGTGGTGACCCAGCCCTACCGCCGCGCTTCGCTGCCCTACCTGCTGGAGGGATCCTGGCGCGTACGCGGGTGGAGCGCGCGCATCGCGGTGCGACCGCTCACTCCGGAGCCCACACCTCCACCTCCGGAAGCGACCAGCCCTCGAAGCTCGTCCCCGCCTCGTCCACGAGGAGACTGATCCCCTCCAGGGAAACGCCGCCGAGATCGAAGCCGAGCGCCGCCCTCTGCGGGTCCTCCCGTAGCCGGTCCACGAGCTGGAGCACGTGTCCCTCGTCCAGCCGCGCGAGCTCGACCCAGCCTTGCCCCGGCACCCGACCGGCGACGCGGAACCGCGTCGGGAAAGAGCTGTCGCGGCGCAGAGGCAGGACGACGCCGGCGACGGGCAGCGCTCGGTCGAACGCGATCTCGAAGAACTCGTCGCCGAGGAGGAAGCGCGGCACGCGCCAGGACGTGGCCAGGTCCCCGTCCGCGGCGGGAGCGGGATCGCCCAACTTCGTGCGGTAGCGCCATCCCGGCTCGCGCCGCCGACGGCCGCGCGGAAACGGCGCCGCCGCGTGCGCGGGGGCGGCGCGCAGCCGGTAGATCTCGTCGGCCGTGCTCTCGTAGAGACGCGCGGGCGCGCCGTCGAAGCGGACGAGCCGCTCGATGCGGCCGGCGGCCACGGCGGCGGGAAGTCTCTCGAAGAGGTCCAGGTCCGCGAGTTGCAGCAACCGGTGGAAGACCTCCGGACGACGCTGCCCCGTGTCGCGCAGCCGCCGGGCCAGGTCGCCACCGACCGGCCGCCCGTGGTGCACCACGACGGTGTCGACGCCCACGCGGCCCAGCGCCTGTAGCGACGTCTCGGACGGGAACTCCGCGGCCGCTCGCCGCAGGACTCGGCTCAGCAGGGGAGGATAGGCGGTATAGCCGTGGATGACCGGGGTCCAGTGATAGGCGGAGAAGTACATCTCCTCCGTCTCCTCGCGCACGAGGCCTTCGCCGTGGATCGGCACCTCCGCGATCGCGCGGGCGGGGTTCGCGGCCAGCCAGCGCACGGACTCGGGCACACGCGTCCCGACGGGCACGTTCTCGCTGACGGGCAAGGGGCCGACGTGTTCGAGTGCGATCAACGCGGCCAGGAGCACGGCGCCCAGACGCGCGCCCCGCGTCTCCAGCAGGCTCAGGCCGCGGCCGGCCAGGAGGCCGACGAACAGCATGGCGAGCAACCCGAGGCGCTCCGGGATGCGCACGAGCTGGAAGCCCGGCACCCATCGGTGGAGCAGCCGATAGGGCCCCGGCCCCAGGTGGTGTCCCCATGCCGACACCTCGGAGCCGAGCGAGAGGAGCACGAGCACGAGCGCCATCGCTGCCGCCGCCGGCACCCAGACGGACGCCGGCACCAGTGGGTCGCCGTCGTCGCGGCGGCGGCGCAGGGCTCGCTCGGCGAGCGCCAGGAGGCAGAGGGCCAGGGACACGAACCCGATGAAATGTGGTCCGCGCTGCTGCAGGCGGACCTCCGTGCCGATCGCGCCGTAGAAGAGGTTGGTGGGCGAGGTCGAGAAGTAGTGCTCGAGGCCGATGCCGGGCCCCAGATCGCGCTCGTACCCCTGCTCGCGCGCGGAGAGGAGATACGGCACCGCCATGGGGGCGAAGAGAAGCGCGGCCACGGCGGCGGCCGCGGCCAGGCGGGGAATTCGTCTTCCGACCTCGCGCGGCCGCGCGGCCAGCGCGCCCAGCACGACGAGCGCGATGACCAGGGCGCCGTAGAGAAGGTGGTAGTTCGAGCTCAGGCCCTGCAACAGCATGAAGCCGGCGGTGCGCCAGGCGCGCCGCGGCTCACCGGTCTTCAAGTAGAGAATCAGCTCCGCGAGCGCGAACGCGACGAAGCCGTGCGCCACGATGTTGAGGCGCGGGCCTTCGTTGACCTGGTAGGTGTGGAACGCGTACAGGGCGCCGGCCGCCCAGGCCGCGATTCCCGGCAGGCCGAGAACCGTTCCCAACCGGCGGCCGCCCATCGCGGCCAGGAGGCAGACGAGGGCGAGGGCGACGTTCGTGGCCAGCACCGGATTGCCGGTCGCCCACAACACGGGAGCCCCGGCCAGGGACGGGAGGAGGCGGTGGTCGGTGAAGGCCAGGGCGCGCGGATGGGGATGGAGGACGTTCGCGTCGAAGAGGTGCGTGGGCGCGCGGAAGAGCTGGTGCACGTTCCAGGCGACGATGTACACGCTCTCCAGCGAGTCGCCCACGTATTCGATGGTGTCGCGCGGGCGCAGCGACTGCGGCAGGAAGCTCACGAAGACGAGGACGAGGTAGAGGGCGATCGCGACGGCGGTGGCGCGCGCGCGCCTGGGCATCATGGGCGCGAACACTACGGCGGCGGGGCACGGGCGTCAACGGGCGGGGGGCGCACGGGCGAGCTCGCGGTCTGCCCTTCGCGTCCAGGTCTTCGCTTGATTATCAACTTGACAGCTTGGATCAAACGTCGACTCAACTCGTTCTCGAACGAGTTATCGAGTCTTATAACTGATATTATTCCTCTCACCGGACCTGGATTGTCACCCGCCCGTGCCACCATCGGCTCATGATGATGACGAACGCGTCACGCCTCGATAACGCCGCCCTCACCGCCGAGCTCAGCCGTCTCGCCCGCTGCGAGCGCGAGGCCACGGCGGCCCTCATCGTGCACCTCGCCGAGTTCGACGCCCGGCGGCTGCACGAGGGCGAAGGCTACTCGTCGCTGTTCCAGTACTGCATGGCGGTGCTTCATCTCTCAGAAGATGCCGTCTACAACCGGATCAGTGCGGTGCGGGCGGCCCGACGGTATCCGGCCATCATCGAGGGTCTCGAGAGTGGAGCGCTCAGCCTCACGACGGTACGGCTGCTGGCTCCTCACCTGACGTCGGAGAATCACGCAGGGCTTCTGGCCGCGGCGTCCGGCAAGGGCAAGCAGGCCGTCGAAGAGCTGCTGGCGTGTCGATTCCCGCAGGCCGACGTGGTGGCGCGCGTGCGAAAGGTACCGACGCCTGCGGTCGTCCCGAGCGAGCCCGTTTCGGCGTGCGAGCCGATGTTGGCGTGCGCGCCGACTACAGGTGGGCCTGCTGCAGTGGTCAACGACGGCTCCAGAACTCCCGTTGCGCCGTCTGCACGAGCCGTGGTCCGCCCGCGGGCGCCGGAACGATACGAGATTCGCTTCACGGCCAGCGCCGCAACGCGCGACAAGTTGCGCACCGCGCAGGATCTGCTGGGCCAGGCGATTCCCAGCGGGGACATCGCCGAAGTCTTCGACCGCGCTCTGACCCTGCTGGTGGCCGACCTGTCGCGCCGGAAGCTCGCCGCTACCACCCGTCCGAGAAAGACCCGCGGTCAGTCGGATACCTCCCGCAACATTCCGGCCGAGGTGAGGCGTCACGTCGTCGCGAAAGACGGCGGCCGCTGCACCTTCGTCGCCCGCAACGGGCGGCGCTGCGAGGAGCGGCGCTTCCTGGAGTTCCACCACGTCGTGCCTCACGCCGCCGGCGGGAAGCCGACGGTCGACAACATCGAGCTGCGGTGTCGGGCGCACAACGGCCATGAGGTCGACCGATATTTCGGGCCCGGAGTCCGCCGCGCGAGAGGCGGCACCCTGGGTGATGACCGGCCCGTCCGGCTCGCGGGCGACAACTGGTTCCGGAACGACTCTTCGGCGGACGACGCCCGTTGCGCCGGTCCGGGGCGGAGAGAGACTACGGCCGGCGACGGGGTCCGCTCGCCTCATTAGACTGAGGCGCGTAATGACGGCCGAACTCACGGCGAACGAATGGACGGTGCCGGCGCCCGGCGGTCTCGTCCTCTACGGACGATCGTGGGCACCCGCGGCTTCGCCGCGCGCGGCGATCCTCGTCGTCCACGGGCTGGGCGAGCACTCGGGCCGCCATGCCTCCACCGCCGCCGTCCTGGCCGGCGCCGGCTTCGCCGTGCATGCCATCGACTACCGGGGCCACGGACGCAGCGAGGGGCGGCGGGTGCACGTCGATGACGTCGACGACTACGTGGCCGACGTGCAGGCCGGGCTCACGGAGGCTCGGAGGCGGAGCCCGGGCGTTTCTGTGTTCCTGCTCGGCCATTCGCAGGGAGGCCTCGTCGGCCTCAAGCTGGCCCTCGACCACCCGGCCGCGGTCGACGGGCTGGTGGTCACCTCGCCGTTCCTGGCCGTTCATCCGGCATCGCGCCCGTCGTCGGCCGTGAGAGCGATGGCCCGGGTGCTGGTCCGGGTAGCCCCGCGGGTCCCGATGCCGACGAAGATCGACGTGACTCTGCTGTCGCGGGACACCACCGTGGGCGAGGCCTATGCACGCGACCCCCTGGTGAGCCACGCCGCGTCCGCGGGCTGGCTGCGCGCGATCGGCCAGGCGCAACGCGAAGTGCGCGCTCGCGCGCGCGAGCTAAGCGTGCCGACGCTGCTGATGGCCTCCGGCAGCGACCGGCTGGTCGATCCCGAAGTGACCCGGATGTTCGTGCGCGACACCGACCCCGAAGCCGTCGAGTTCGTGTGGTGGGACGGCTTCTACCACGAGATGCTCAACGACCTTGGCCGCGAACAGGTATTGGCGAGGATCGTCGGCTGGCTGGTCCTCAGAACACCTTGAGATTGATGTATTTCTTCGGGTTCTTCTGGATGTCGTCCAGGAGCCGGTTCAGGCTGAGCGTCGCCTCGTTCAGGTTGTTCACCGTCTGGTTGAGGTCGCGGTAGAGCTCCTCGTCCGTCATCAGCTTCCCGAGGCTGCCCTCGCCCTTCGCCGCACGCGCGGCCACCGTTTCCACCGACTCCGAGGACCGCTGCAGGGACGCCGTCACCGTGTCCATGCGCTCGCCGAGGGTATCGAGGCGCTTGAGGGCGCGGTCCAGCTCCGGGCCGGTGGTCACGCGCTCCAGGCCGACCGCCGACTTCTGCAGGCTGGCTTCCAGGGTGGCCAGCGTCTTGCGCTGCTCGGCGACGGCGCTCGACACGTCGGCGATGAGACGGCGCAGATCGCGCGTGGCCACCTGCGCGTTGTCCGTGGTGGCGGCGATGTTCTTGACGGTGGTGTCCGTCATGAGCTTCTCGACCTGGCCCATGACCTTCTCGACCTGGCCGGCGACGCGGTTGGCGGCGTCGAAGAGGCCGGGCACCATGCGTCCGTCGATGTGGTCGCCGTTGCGCAGGAACTCCGTCGAATCCCCGGGGATGACGTCCGCCACCGTGCCCCCGAGCAAACCTCCCGACTTGAGCTCGACGTGGGAGTCCTTGGGAACGTTGTATTCGCCTTCCAGCTCCAGGCGGATCTCGACGTTTTCCTTGGCGATCTTGAACCGCTGCACGCGCCCGATGTTCACGCCGCGCATCTGCACGGGGTCGCCGCGGCGGATCCCGCCCGCATCCGTCACCACCGTGCTCACGATGTAGCGTCCGCGGAAGAAGGCGGCGTCGGTGAGGATGAAGAGGGCGGCGAAGATCGCGATGATCCCCACCACCAGGAAGAAACCCACCCACACCGCCTGGTCACGGCCGCGCGACGGCGGCGCTACGGGCGCATCGGACTCGTCGTCTTCCCGGGCGGGCGGCTCGTCACGTTCGGCCATCGGGGGTGCCTCCAGGTTGCAGGTCGAAGGGCATGGGTCTCACCGAAGCGCGGGCGCCTTGGCGTCGGCGATGCGGCTCGAGCGTGCGGAGCCGGCCAGGGCCGCCTCCACGGCCGCCTGGCGGTCGGCGAAAGCACGCACCAGGGTGTCGTCGCTCCGTCGGAATTCGTCCGGCGTCCCCAGGAAGCGCAGATGGCCGCCCTCGAGCAGAGCCACGCGGTCGGAGATGGAGAGCGCACCCTCGACGTCGTGCGTCACCACGATCGAGGTGACATGGGTGCGCTCCGCGATGTCGGTGATGAGCCGGTCCACGGCCACGGCGTTGACGGGATCGAGGCCGGTCACGGGCTCGTCGTAGAGCAGGATCTGCGGCTCGCCCACGATGGCCCGGGCCAGGCCCACGCGCTTGCGCATGCCGCCGGACAGCTCGGCGGGCAGCTTGCTCATGACGATCGCGGGATCGAGGTTGACCTCTTCCAGCGAGCGTGCGACGCGGCGCGTGACTTCTCTCCGGCCGAGCTTCTTCAGCGAGCCCTCGGGCAAGCCGTAGGCCACGTTCTCGAACACGTTCATGGAGTCGAAGAGGGCCGCGTTCTGGAAGACGTAGCCGGCCTTGCGCCGGATGGCCTGGAGCTGATCTGCGTTCGCCGCGAACACGGATTGGCCGTCGATGATGACGTCGCCCGCGTCGGGGACGATGAGGCCGATCGTCGTCTTCAAGAGGACGCTCTTGCCCGTCCCCGACGGCCCCAGCACGGCCAGGGTCTCCCCCGTCCCCACGGTGAAGCTCACCCCGGAGAGGACAGGCACGTCGAAGGCTTTGTGGACGTCGCGGTATTCGATCATCAGTTCAAGAAGAGGGGCGGGAAGAGGGCGTCGCAGACGAGCACGGCGATGATCATGAAGACCACGGAGCCGGTCGTGGAGCGGCCCACGCCCTCCGCGCCGCCGCGGGTCAGGAGCCCCATGTGCACGGAGATGAGGGGGATGATCAAGCCGAACGCCCAGGCTTTCATCTCGGAGTAGAAGAAGTCGTAGCTGTGCCAGAAGAGCCGGGCGCCGTAGAGGAACGTGGCGTGGCCGAGGCCGACGGTCAGGCGTGCGGCCAGCATTCCCGCCAGCACCCCGACGAGGTTCGAGATCCCGACGAGGAGCACCATGGCGGGCATCCCGGCCAGGATGCGCGGCGCGGCCAGCACCTTCACCGGGTCCCGGCCCAGCGAGTAGAGGGCGTCGATCTGCTCCGAGACCTGCATGGTGCCCAGCTCGGCCGTGATGCGGGCCCCGACGCGGCCGATCACGACGACGGCGGTCAGTACGGGGCCGAGCTCGAGGACGACGCTCGAGGTGACGACGCTACCGAGCACGTAGAGGGGAATCGAGCCGGTGAACTGGTAGCCACCCTGTTGTGACGTGACGATGCCGGAAAGGATCGACGTCACGAGCACGAGGGGCAGGCTCTGGACGCCCATCGCGAAGAGCTGGCCCGTGAAGTCGCGCAGCGAGACCTGTCCTTTGACGAAGGCGACCAGGGTTCGCCACAGGAGGATTCCCATCCCGCCCGCATGCCGCGCCACCGTCGCTCCCACGCCACCGATGGCCCGCACCAGACCGGGCGGTGTCTTCATCATCATTTCAATACTATGCAAAAGTGACTGCCACCGCGCGGCGTACACTGAAGCTGAGCCCGCGAGGAGGCGGACCATGGCCAAGCGAACGCCTCTCCCCCAACCTGTGGTAGGGTATGCCGCCGCGAGGGCGGCCGCCACACACGGAGGAGTACGTGGGGAGCGATCTGATCAGGGTTTTCGTGGATTCCTGGGCCGTGGCCTGGAGCGCCGTGCTCATCGTGGGGTACCTCGCCGAGCTCACCCCGTGGCCTTCCTTGAAGGCGCTGCGCGCGGACTCGGTGGCGCGGGTGATGCTGGCCCTCTCCACCGCCGCCGTCCTGGGCCTCACGTTGGCCGGGGCGCGGGAGGCAAGCGCCATCCTGGCCGCCTGGGCGATCATCACGTCGTCGGTCAAGTTCCTCTACGACTCGCTCGGCGAGCTCTGGTAGGACCGCGCCCATGAGGCGCGCGGCTCGCACCCGATCTTCCAAGATGCCCCTCCCCCGACGCACCCGCCTGGCGCGACGACCACACCCCGACGAAGTCGCGATCGAGCGCCGCATCGCGGGCGGGGAGGCCGCCGAGGCCTTCCTGTGCGTGGAATGTTGGTGCTGGATGCTGGAGCCCGCCTACTGCCTGTGCCGCGAACGCGCGCTGTGGTGAGCGCGCGGCCCCGCTACTGAACCCATCCCTGGCGCCGGAGGGCTTCCACTACCCGGCCGAGGCGCGAGACCGCGGCCTCCGCGTCCTTCAGCCGCGCCTCGAGGACCTGCGTCTGCATCTTCTCGTCTTGCAGATCCTGGTGCACGGCTTTCAAGGCATGGACGAGGACGTCGATCGCTTCGGAGTTCTTCCGCGAATGGCGGGCAAAATCCTCGATCGCGTCTCGGACGGATGCATCGATGTCGCGGGATCCGGAAACCGGCCGGCCGTCGGAACGGCTCGGACTGCTCATCGCTGACCTCCTCACGGGCGTACTCGTCGGCTCCGGTCCGATTTGTAGCAAGACGAATGCCACCCGTTTCCGCGTCCCGACGTCTGGACCTACGGCGGCGGGCGGGGGTGCTACCTTGCCTTCCGGATGAGCGGTGAGGGCGAATTCGTGTCGGAAGTTCCGCGGTCCCCGCTGCTGAGGCTCGTCTGGAAGAACCCGGCACCCCCGCAACCGCGGAAGCCGCTGAATCTGGCCTCCGCCATCGAGCGCCATCTGTCGGGTGCCGATGGGCTGACGGATGAAGAGTTCCTGCGCTTGTTCGCGCGGCGCGCCGTGCCCGTGCGGCCGGCGTGGGCAGAGGCCGCGGGAATAGTCTAGGTTCGCGGCTGGGCTCCGCCGTCCTCCTCGTCCCTCTCGCGCGCACGCCGCTCGATCGTCCCCAGGGCCGCCAGCTCCGCGATGGCGTCGAACAGCGTCCGCGTCTCCACCGGCTTCCGGAAGTGGCGCTGGAAGCCGGCCCGGATCGGCTCCTCGCCGTCGTCGCTGAGGGTGAAGGCGGTGACCGCGGCCGCGGGGATGCGGCCGAGCGCGGCCGGGAGCTTTCGCAGCTTGCGGATCATGGAGAGGCCGTCCTCGTCGGGTAGCCCGATGTCGCTGAGGATCACGTGGGGGGCGAACTCGTCGACGGCGCGCAGCGCCTCCCGGGACGAGCCGACGGCCTGGACCTCCGCCCCCTGCAGCTCGAGGCCCAGCGTGAGCACTTCGCGCGTGTCCTCGTCGTCCTCGACCAGCAGCACGCGCACGCCGTCGAGACGAAGCCCGGTGGCCACGGCGACTGCCTCATGCAAGTCCCAGGCCTCCGGCGTAAAGTGTTGTCCGCGCTCATTCCGGTGGCCTCCTCGTGTAACGATGGTCGTAAGACGAGGAGGTTCATGGCCCAACACGACAAGGCTCCCGCCCGTGCCTTCGAGCGCTTCGCCTCCACGGCCACGCGGTTCACGGGGAGCGTGCCCGCCTTCGCCGTCGCCCTCGGCATCATCGTGGTCTGGGCCGTCACCGGCCCCCTGTTCCACTTCTCCGACACCTGGCAGCTCGTGATCAACACCGGGACCACGATCGTGACCTTCCTGATGGTGTTCCTCATCCAGCAGACGCAGAACAAGGACGGCCTGGCCATCCAGCTCAAGCTCAACGAGCTCGTGGCGGCCCTGGAAGGCGCGAGCAACCGCCTCATCAGCGTCGAGGACCTGACGGGCGAGGAGCTCCGGGTGCTGCACGCGCACTACCAGCTCCTGGCCAAGAAGGCGGCCGAGGTCGCGGACACGAGGGAGTCGCACTCCATCGAAGAGGCGGAGCGCCGCCACGAGCGCAAGCACCGACAGAGCAAGGCCCGCAACAAGGGCTAGGCGGCGCCCACCCGCGCGTTGCAGAAGGACTCCAGCACCTCGCGCACGCGCGGACGCGTCGCGGCCAGGGACGCGACGGTGTCCCGCTCCAGCTCGAGCAGCTCGCAGCTCTCCGCCGCCGTCACCGTCGCCGTGCGCGGCTTGCCGTGGAGGAGGGCGATCTCGCCGAAGAAGTCCCCTTCCCCCATCTCCCGCGCCTCGTGGTACCGCCCTTCCGCGCCCTTGACGAACGCCTTCACCCGTCCGGAGCTGATGACGAACAGGCTGTCACCGGGCTCCTCGTCGCCGACGATGATGTCGCCCGGCTCGAAGGTCAGGAAGCGAAGGCCGCCCATCACCGCGAGCAGGTCCTCACGCGAGAACTCGCCGAAGAGGGGGCTCGAGAACGCGGGGCTGAGGCCCTCGGACGCGCCCGCGGGCGTGGGCGGAGCGTCGCGGGGCGGAGCGTCGCGGGGCGCAGCCTCGGCGAGCTCTCGTTCGAGCTCGGCCGCGAGGTCAGGGTCCGGGGCGGCGGGCGGAGGCGGGGCGAGGTCGGCGCCCAGATCGAACTCGGCCTCCGGCTCGCTCCGGGGCTCGGGCTCGATCTCGAGGGCCGGTTCCGTCTCCGGCGCCGGTTCGATGTCGAGCGCCATCTCGGGCTGCGCTTCGTGGATCTCGCGTGGAGGCGGGGGCGCCGACGCCGCCCCCTTCCCGTGGTCGCCGATGAGCGCGGCCAGGCGGTTGGCGATGTCGCTGCGGCCGGGCGAGATCTTGTCGATCTTCTTCAGGATCGCGATGGCCTTCGGCGCGTGGCCCGAGCGCGCGAACTCGTCGGCGAGGCCGATGTAGATCGGCACGGCTTCGCGGCTGCGTCCGGCGAGGGCGATCACGTCCGCGAGTTGCAGGCGCAGCGACGCGTCCCGACGGCCGGCGTCGAACTCCTTGCGGAGCATGGCCTCGGCCTTGTCGTATTTCTTCTTCTGGAGGAGCTCGGGGACGGTGGCTTCTCCCCCGAACCACTGGAGCACGTGAGCCCTCCTGGAGGACGGCAGCGTAGGGTGCCACCGGCGCGCATGTCAAGGCGGCGCGCTAACATCGGGGGAGGAGGCGGCGATGGGACTCCGCGAATACCACCGGAAGCGTGACTTCGCGATCACGCCGGAGCCGAAGGGCGAGGAGTCCAAAGCCGAGGGAAGGTCGTTCTGCATCCAGAAGCACGCGGCCTCCCGGCTCCACTACGACTTCCGGCTCGAGATGGAGGGCGTCCTCAAGAGCTGGGCCGTGCCCAAGGGGCCGAGCCTCGATCCCGCCGACAAGCGCCTCGCGATGATGACCGAGGACCATCCGATCGATTACGGGGACTTCGAAGGGATCATCCCCGAGGGGCAATACGGCGGGGGCACGGTCGTGCTCTGGGACCGCGGCACCTGGGAGGCGCTGGAGAACCCGCATGAGGGGCTGCGCAAGGGCGCGCTCAAGTTCCGCCTCGACGGCGAGAAGCTCCAGGGCAAGTGGACGCTCGTGCGGATCAAGGGCAAGGATCCGCGTGAGGAAGGCAAGACCTGGCTGCTCATCAAGGAGCGCGACGAGCTCGTGCGGTCGTCCAAGGTCTACGACATCACCAAGGACCGTCCGGAGAGCGTGAGCACGGGGCGCACCCTCGAGCAGATCGCGGCCGACCGCGACCGCGTCTGGAACTCGAACCGCGGGATGGCGGCCGAGCTGCGCGCGGGCTCGGCCCGCGCCGGGCGCGCCGCGCGCACCAAGGCGAGCCCCTCCGCGCCGGGCGCGGTCCGCCGCGCACCTGTCCCGCGGGGCGATCTGGCGGCGGCGGTGGCGGCCATCAAGGGCGCGCGCAAGGCGGCGCTGCCCACGAAGATCGCGGTCCAGCTCGCGACCCTCGTGGACGCGCCGCCCCAGGGGCCGGAGTGGCTGCACGAGATGAAGTTCGACGGCTACCGGATCCTGTCCCGCCTCCAGGACGGAAAGGCGCGGCTCCTCAGCCGCAACGGCAAGGACTGGACCTCGCACTTCCCCACCGTGGCCGCGGCCGTGGAAGGCCTTCCCGCGCGGACGGCCCTCCTCGACGGCGAGGTCGCCATCGTGCTGCCGAACGGGACCACCAGCTTCCAGGCCTTGCAGAACGCCCTCAACGGACAGGACCAGGGCCAGCTCGCCTACTTCCTGTTCGACCTCCTCCACCTCGAAGGGTTCTCGCTGACGGGCGCGACCCTCGAAGAGCGCAAGACATTGCTCAAGGACCTGATCGGACCTCCGGCGGGAGGCTCGCCCCTCCACTACAGCGATCACGTGACGGGATCGGGCGAAGAGTTCTACGAGCAGGCCTGCGGGCTGGGCATCGAAGGCATCGTTTCGAAGCGCCGCGACGCTCCCTACGAGCCCACGCGCTCGCGATCGTGGCTCAAGATCAAGTGCCTGCAGCGGCAGGAATTCGTGATTGGCGGCTTCACCGAGCCCGAGGGCTCGCGCGTGGGTCTGGGCGCCCTGCTCCTCGGCGTCCACGACCGCGACGGCCGCCTCGAGTTCGCGGGCAAGGTGGGGACCGGCTTCACGGCCAAGGTCCTCGACGACGTGTACAAGAAGCTCTCCGCCCGCGAGCAGCGGGTGTCGCCGTTCAAGCAGGCGAAGATCGCCGGCATCGCGCGCGCGCACTGGGTGAAGCCGGAGCTCGTGGCCGAGGTCAAGTTCGGGGAATGGACGGCGGACGGACGGCTGCGGCACCCGTCCTTCCAGGGGCTGCGCGCGGACAAGAACCCGAAGGACGTCGTCCGCGAGAAGCCGCGGGCCGTCGAGGACGTGGCGGACGCGGACGCGGAACCGGACGCTCCGAAGGAGCCGCCGGCGCCGAAGAGGCCGGCCCGCAGCCGATCGGCGGAAGGCGAGAAGCTCAGCCAGAAGCGGGGGTCGAAGACGGGCGGCGAGGAATGGGTGGCGGGAGTGCGCCTCACCCATCCCGACCGCGTGCTCTATCCGCCGCAGGGGATCACCAAGCACGATCTCGCCCGGTTCTACGAGTCCATCGCCAAGTGGATCCTTCCCCACGTGAAGGGCCGGCCCCTCACCCTCGTGCGCTGCCCGGAAGGCACGGAGAAGGGCTGCTTCTACATGAAGCACAGCGGCGTGTGGGCGCCGGAGGCGCTGCGCCGCGTGAAGATCCAGGAGAAGACCAAGGTCGGCGAGTACCTGGTGGCGGACGACGTCGCCGGCCTCATCTCCCTCGTGCAGATGGGCATCCTGGAGATCCACACCTGGAACGCGCTCGCCGATTCCATCGAGCGGCCCGATCGCGTGGTCTTCGACCTCGATCCCGATCCTTCGGTGGGCTGGGACCGCGTGGCCGCCAGCGCGCTGGCCTTGCGCAAGCGTCTGCGCGAGCTCGGCCTCGAGAGCTTCGTGAAGACGACGGGCGGCAAGGGCCTGCATGTGGTGGTGCCCCTGCGCCCGGCCTCGACCTGGGAGGAGTCGTTCGCGTTCTCGCGCGCGATCTCGGAAGAAAGAGAGAAGGCCGAGCCCCGGGCCTACACGACGTCCATGTCGAAGGCGCAGCGGCGGGGGCGCATCCTTCTCGACTACATGCGCAACAACCGCGGCAGCACCTCGGTCGCCGCCTATTCGACGCGCGCGCGTGCAGGCGCGCCCGTCTCGGGGCCGATCACGTGGGAAGAGCTCGCACGCGGGGTCGCTCCCGACCAGTTCCACGTGGGCAACATCCGGGAGCGCCTGGCCGCGCTGAAGGCCGACCCCTGGAAGGAATACTGGACGGCACGCCAGCGTCTCACCGCCACCATCCGCAAGAGCCTCGGCCTTTGAGGCCGCGCCTCGCCCGCGCCGCGGCCCTCGCGGTCGCCGCCTCGCTCGCGGCCGCGTGGCCGGCGCGGGCCTTCCTCACCGCCGCCGAGCCGGAGCCGCGCCCACGGGCGCGAGAGATCGGCATCGCCCCCGGCGTCTTCCCGCCCGGGACCTTGAACGCCATCACCGACGTTGCGGGCGTGCGCGTCGGGCAGGTGACCCTCGTCGAGGGAGACCGCATCCGCACCGGCGTCACCGCGATCGTGCCTCATGCGGACAACGTCTTCCGCGACAAGGTCGCGGGCGGCGTGTTCGTGGGCAACGCGTTCGGCAAGCTGGCGGGGACGACGCAGGTCCACGAGCTGGGCACCATCGAGTCCCCGATCGTCCTCACGAACACGCTCTCCGTCGGCGCGGCGATCGAAGGGGTCGTGGCCGAGGTGTTGTCCTGGAAGGGCAACGAAGACGTACGCAGCGTGAACGCGGTGGTCGGCGAGACGAACGACGGCGGCCTCAACGACATTCGCGCCCTCCGCGTGCGGCCCGCGGACGTGCGCGCAGCCGTGCAGGCCGCGGCCGCCGGCCCCGTCGCCGAAGGCTCCGTCGGCGCGGGCACGGGAACGCGGTGCTTCGGATGGAAAGGCGGAATCGGAACCGCCTCCCGCCTCCTGCCCGCGCGCTACGGCAGCCACACGCTGGGCGTCCTCGTCCAGACCAACTTCGGTGGCGTCCTCACCATGGACGGCGTGCCCGTGGGTCGCGCGCTGGGTCGCTACGCGTTCGGTCCCGAGGTCGCGGAGGCGCCCGGAGCCGGGAGGAGCCAGTCCGGCGGGTCCTGCATGATCGTCGTCGCCACCGACGCCCCGCTCACCCCGCGCGACCTGGAGCGGCTGGCCGCGCGCGCGGTGTTCGGCCTGGCCCGCACGGGATCCTCGTACGACCATGGCAGCGGCGACTACGCGATCGCCTTCTCGACCGCGGCCGAGGCGCGCTCGCGTCACGGTGAAGTCGCGCCCCGAACGCGCGTTCTCCTCCCGCCGGACGCCGTGTCCCCCCTCTTCCAGGCCGCGCTCGAGGCCACGGAGGAGGCGGTCTACAACTCGCTGCTCCGGGCCACGCCCGTCCGCAGCGCCCTCGGCTCCGCCGAGGCCCTGCCCGTGGACCGTCTACGCGATGTGATGCGGCGCTACGGGCGGCCCGCCTCTTTTTGACAGGGGTCACCGGGGACCGTAATCTCGCCTGGGGCTGGCGTGGCGCGCGCGTGCGCGGGGAGGCTTGACCACAGATGGTGCTGGGGCGGTTCGGCGGAGCGGGCAAAGGCGAAGACGTCGGCGCCCTCATCGCCAAGAAGAACTTCACCCGGGCCATCGAGGTCATCCGCGAGCAGCTCCTCACCCAGCGCAACGACCCGCGGCTGCGGCTGCAGCTCGCGGACGTGCTCGTCTCCGCGGGGAAGAACAGGGAAGCGGTCACCATCCTGCTTCCCCTGGCGGACGAGTTCGCGAAGGACGGCTTCGCGGCCAAGGCGATCTCGGTCCTCAAGAAGGTCCAGAAGATCGATCCCGGCCGGCGCGACATCGACTCGCGCCTGGCCGCCCTCATCCAGGACAAGCAGCGGCTGGCCACCGTCCTCCCGCTCGTGCCTGCGGGCGGCTCGCTCGAGCTGGGGATGGAGGAGATCGGGTTCGAGCCGCCTCCGAGCGCGCCATCGCCCGCACCCGCACCACCGCCGCTCGCCGCCGCTCCCGCGCCGCCGCCCCCCGCGCCGATTCCGGTGGCCCCACCGGCTCCCGTCGCCGCACCCGCTCCCGCGCCGCCTCCGCCCAAACCCGCGCCGGCCCCGGAGCCCGAGCTCCAGCTCGAGCCCGCACCGGTCGAGGACGCACCCGAGTTCGACCTCGGTATCGAAGGTGGGCCGGCGGCGTCCGACGCGCCCCTGGACCTCGGTCTCGAGCCGGATCCGCTCCCGCTGGTCGAGGTGGAGCCCGCGCCTCCCGCGCCTGTCCAGGCAGCGCCGGTTCCGGTAGAGGCCGCCGCCCCCATCCCGGAGCTGGCGGAGCCCGTCGTCGACCAGGACCTGTTCACGGGGGAGTTCGAGTCCGTCGAGGCGGAGCTCGAACCGCAGCCCGTCGTCGAAGCCGAGCCCGCGGTCGCCGATCCCATGACGGACAGCAAGTTCGCGGACGAGCTGTTCTCGGTGCTCGAGAACGCCTTCCCCGGCCCCGCCGACACCACGGTCGCCGACGAAACGGGCGCCGCTCCCAGCGGCGGCGCGCAGATCGTGGTGAGCCCGCTCTTCAAGGACTTCTCGGTCGAGGAGCTGGTGGCCGTGATCGCCGGGCTCAAGCTGCTGACCTTCGACCGCGGGAAGGTCATCCTGCGGGAGGGCGAGCCCGGCAACAGCCTCTACATGCTGACGTCGGGCAAGGTGAAGGCCTTCGTCAAGAAGGACGGCAAGCAGGTCCCGATCGCGGAGCTCGAAGAGGGCGCGTTCTTCGGCGAGATGTCCATCCTCACCGGCAAGCCGCGCACCGCGACCATCGTGGCCACGGAGTCCTCCGAGCTCCTGGAGCTGGACCGGCCGACGCTGGACTCCATCACCCAGACGCATCCCCACGTCTGGGACGTGCTGCAGGAGTTCGCCAACCAGCGGATGGCGAAAAAAGCCTAGAGAGCCTGCCGTCCTTTACCCGCGGCCCGCGCGGGTCTTGGCTACTGCATCGTCTCCTGCGGCGCGAGGGCGACGATCGAGTCGCAGGTCGCCAGCGGACCTGACGCCGTCGGGGCCATGGCCGGCGAGGCCGATCCCGGCGCCGACGCCGCATCCGTCGTGACGGGCACGGCCGCGGCGCAGGTCACGCGCACGCGCATGCCCGGCTTCACCGCGGTCAGGCTCGACGCCGCCGCGGGCTCGACGCGGATCGTGCGGTCCCCGGTCTTGAGGTCGCTGGCCTTGGGCGTGCCCGCGGGGACGTCCCCCGCGCGCAACGTGACGCTCGGCGCGGCCGTATCCACCGTCACCACTTCCACGACCATCGACGGACCGACGGGCGCCGGCGCCGCCGCCATCGTGGTGGGCGGGGCGGCGGAGGCGGTCGAGGCCGGAGGCTCCTTGGGGCCGCAGGCGACGGGCAGGAGAAGAAGGGGAATCAGGAGTCGTGGCTTCATGGCGTAGTCCTCTCGGATGCGCGCGGCGAAAGCGCCACGCCCATCCCTTCTTCGATGGTAGTGAGCTTTGCCCCGGGCGTACGGGGGCGGCCACGGATTGCTACGCGGCTTCGGGACCGGGCACGGCGGCGGGGACGGCGGCGGCCAGCCGCCGCTCGCGCTGGGCCGTGCGCAGCAGGGACGACGCCGTGTAGACCACGACCACGATCACGAGCCAGCGCACGGCGCCGAGGGGAAGCGAGCGCACGACGTAGGCGGCGAGGAGGACCGCGGGGATCCCGCCCAGGGCCAGGCCCACGGACGCGGTCAGCGAGTAGCGTCCCTCCCGGATGAACCGCATCGACCCGACCGGCATGAGGAACGCGCAGGAGCCCATCATGATCGGGAAGGCCGCCTTGGGATCCATGCCGAGGAGGCACACGAGGATCATGCAGGGCGCGTACAGCCCGATGCCCAGCGTCATGAGCGCGCCCAGGACGAAGTTGACGGCGACTCCGATCGCGAGGCGCTCGCCGCTGAGCGCGAGCGCCGTCCCCCCTACCGGAACCAGCCCGAGCTGCGACATCAACATGAGGCCGGCCGCGGCGAGCAGCGCCGAGCCCATTCCCAACTGCACGCGCGAGCGGCTCCAGCGGCAGACGACACCCGCGCCCAGCCAGGCCCCGGCGACGGCGGCCGCGATCATCGAGGCCAGGGTCGGCATGGCCACGCTGACGATCACGATGTAGATGAAGGCCTGGGTCACGGAAGGCGTGGTATGCCCGACGTTGAGCGTGCCCGGGATCCACTCGTCCGGGACCAGGCGCAGGAAGCGGAAGATCGAGGTCGTGGTGGCGAAGGAGCCGATGCCCAGCGTGTCGAGAAAGTTCGTGACGAAGCCGATGAGGAGGTGGCGCCCACCCGGACGGGGCCCCTCTCCCGCCGGGCCGCGCCCCCCCGCCCGTTGCACGCTGCGCACCCACACGACGATGTAGGACGCCGTGAGGACGCCCAGGGCCACGAGGAGCGCGGATTTCATGCACCGCGTTTACACCGCGCGCCGACCTGAGGTCAAATCGCGAGGGGAGGCCGCGTGAGCGAAGTCGCCATCCTCGTCGGCCTGCCCGGCGCGGGCAAGACGAGCTTCTACCGCGCGCGACTGGCCGGCAGCCACGTCCACGTGAGCAAAGACGTGATCGGCCACGGAAAGGACGCGGGCCGGCGCCAGCTCGAGCTCGTCACCCAGGCCCTGCGCGAGAGGCGCTCCGTCGCCGTGGACAACACGAACCCGCGTGCCGAGGATCGCGCGCCGCTGATCGCCCTCGCCCGCGCGGGCGGGGCGCGCGTCGTCGCCTACGTCCTCGACACGACGCCGAAGGAGTCCGCCGCGCGGAATCGGGCGCGAACGGGCCGCGAGCGCGTGCCGAACGTCGCCGTGTTCGTCACGGCCAAGCGCCTGCAGCCCCCGACCGCCGCCGAAGGGTTCGACGCCGTGTATCGCGTCCGCGCCGAAGGCGGCGGCTTCGACGTCGTGATAGAACCGTGACTTGAGGCCGGCCCGCTGAAATTCGACGAAGTCACCGGCGCCACCATCGACGCCCTCGAGAAGCGCACGGAGGACGAGCTCTCGTCCCTCGCGACCCTCGAGGAGGCGGCCCAAGGGTTCTGCGACATCCTCTACACGACCTTCGAGGAGTCCACCGTCCTCGCGCGCGTGTTCGCGACCGTGCCCTTCGCCTCCCTTCCCGCCACCAACCGCGCGTTCGTCGAGAAGCTGGTGGGCCCTGGGGCCAGGGAAGTGCTCCATTCCAAGACGCCCGTCCTCACGCTCCTGGGCACGCGCGGCGGCGTGCCGCGCTGGAACAGCCGCCACCTCTCGGAAGGACACGTGGGGATCCCGCTCGCCTCCGCCGACTTCGTGGACGCGATTCCCATGATCGCGAGCCTGGTCAAGCAGCTCGGCCTGGCCATCGAGCGCGCCCAGGACGTGGAGACGGCGATCGTGACCCAGTCGCTGGGCCGGATGGCCGGTGTCTTCTACGTGGACGACGCGGCCACGGCGTTGGACTCGAAGGGACGCCGCATCATCGCCTCTCGCGAGTTCGTGCAGGAGCACGGCGTCCGCACCGTCTTCGGCTTCGGCGGGGCCTATGGCCTCACGGGCACGTTCGTGGTGGCGGTCGTGTTCACGCGGGAGAGCGTCGGCCGAAGCCAGGCCGAGAGGTTCATGCGCCTCGCGAACCAGCTCAAGACCTCCACCATGAAGCCGGTGACGCGCCGCCACATCTTCGCGGGCTGACGCGCACCGCCGCCTAGCCGTCCCGGTAGCGCGCCTCCAGATCCTCGTAGTGGCGGGCGAGGTCCATCCACACCGAGGACGGTCGCGGCGCGAACCGGCGGGGTTCCGCGCGCTCGGCCAGGTGGCCTCGCGCCTCCGCGAGCGACGCGAATCGTCCGGCCGTCACCGCCTGCACGAGAACGTTGCCGATGACCGTGGCCTCGACGGGGCCCGCCAGCACGAGGCGTCCGCCGGCGTCCGCGGTGGCCTGGCTCAGGTATTCGTTCCGGCTGCCGCCCCCGACGATCTGCACGCCCTTGACGGCCGCGCCGGTGAGGGACTCGATCGTCCGCAGCACGGACGAGTAGCGCAAGGCCAGCGAGTCGAGGATGACCCGGGCCAGGGCGGCCGGTGACGTGGGCGCGGCCTGACCGGTCTCGGTCATCTGCTGGGCGATGGCCGCCGTCATCTTCGGCGGGTTCAGGAGGCGCGGATCGTCCGGGAACATCAGGCCCGGCGACCGGTCGATGGCGGCGACCGCCGAGAGGAGGCGCTCGTAGGGCTCCCCGCGCCCGTCCTCTTCCCACTCCTGCCGGCATCGCTCGAGGATCCAGAGGCCCATCACGTTCTTGAGGAACCGGATGGTCCCGTAGGCGCCGCCTTCGTTCGTGAAATTCGCGCGCGCGACGTCGTCGTTCACGAGCGGGCCCGCGCGCTCGATCCCCACCAGGGACCAGGTGCCGGACGAGATGTAGGCCCATCCTTCGGCCAGGGGCGCTCCCGCCACCGCGCTGCCCGTATCGTGGGTGGCGGGGGCCACGACGTGAACGCCTTCCAAGCCGAGGTCCCCGGCGCGCGGGCCCGCGAGCGGACCGAGGTCGGTGCCGGCGGGCACGATCTCGCCGAGCAGGGGCCCGGGCAGCTCGAGGCGCTCCGCGAGGTCGCGGTCCCAGGCGCGGGTGACCGCGTCCACGAGCTGGGTGGTGGTGGCGTTCGTGTATTCGGTGACGGCCCGCCCGGTGAGGCGATGGTTCACGAGGTCGGGTATCAAGAGGAGCCGGTGCGCCCCGGGCGGCAGCCCCTCGCGCCGATGCGCGTCGAGCTGGAACAGCGTGTTGAAGTCGAGGACCTGGATGCCGGTGCGGCGGAAGACCTCCGCGCGGGGGACCTGCGCGAAGACCCGCGCGGGCACGCCGCGGGTCCGCGCGTCGCGGTAGCACACGGGATCTTCGAGGAGCCGGCCCTCCGCGTCCAGGAGCGCGTAGTCCACGCCCCAGCTGTCGACGCCGATGCTCCGCAGGGGCCGTCCGAGCGCGCGCGCCCGCTCCCCCGCCGCGCGCAGCCCGGCCTCGATCTCCGCGAAGATCCGCGCCGCGTCCCAGCGCAGGTGGCCGGCCGCTTCGCGCGGCGGGTACTGAAACCGCCTCACCTCGTCGAGCCGGAGCTCGCCGGGGGCGACGCCGGCCAGGAACACGCGCCCGCTGCCCGCTCCGAGGTCGACGGCGGCGAAGAGAGGATCGCTAGACAATTCCGGCGGCGACGCCCGCTCGTGCCGGCCGCTCCTCGGCCTTGCGCTCCCGGTAGCCGCTGGCCCGGAACGTCCCGATGGGGTCGATGGCGCCACCGGAACGCGCGCGGGCCGTGGCCAGGATCGGCGCCACGTCGGTGGTGAAGGCCTGCTTCAGCGCGCCCAGGGCCATGAGGGCGTCGCACTTCTCCTGCGCGTCGCGCAGGGCCGCGCGGTCCACGAGATGGGCCTGCACGTACGCGCGCAGCAGCTCCACCGCGCTCGCCATGAGCGACTCCGCGGGGTCGGTCACGTTGTGCGACTGGTCGAGCATGTACGCGGGCCGGAACCCCTTCACGCCTTCGAGCTCCGCGTCCACGAGCTCGTTGAAGATCAGGAAGAGCTGGAACGGCTTGATGGAGCCGGCATCGAGGTCGTCGTCCCCGTATTTGCTGTCGTTGAAGTGGAATCCGGCCAGCTTCCCGAACTGGATGAGCCGGGCCACGATCATCTCGATGTTCACGTTCGGCGCGTGGTGGCCGAGGTCCACCAGGCAGAAGGCCTTCGGGCCCAGCTCGCGCGCGCAGTGGTAGCTGACGCCCCAGTCGTTGATGACCGTCGAGTAGAACGCGGGCTCGTAGAGCTTGTGCTCCATGAACACGCGCCAGTCCTCCGGGAGGGCGGCGTAGATCGCACGCATGCTCTCGAGGTAGCGGTCGAGGGTGCGGCGGGTGTCCATCTGGCCCGGGAAGTTCCCGCCATCCCCGATCCAGACGGTGTGCGCCTTCGAGCCGAGGGTGCGGCCGATCTCGATGCACTCCACGTTGTGGGCGACGGCCTGCTCGCGGACCGCGCGCTCGGGATGAGTCAGGCTTCCGAACTTGTACGAATGCCTCTGCTCGGGCTGGTCCTGGAACGTGTTCGAGTTCATGGCGTCGAAGTGCAGCCCGCGCTGCTCCGCGAACCGGCGCAGCTCGGACGGGCTCTCCGGCTTGTCCCAGGGAATGTGGAGCGAGACCGCGGGCGTGGAGCGGACGAGCTTGAACACCGTGCCGCAGTCCTCGAGCTTCTCGAAGATGTCCCGCGGCTCGCCGGGACCGGGAAAGCGCGCGAAGCGGGTCCCACCCGTGCCCAGCCCCCAGGAGGGGACCGCGACCTGGAAGGCCTGGGCGCGGCGCACCAGGTCCTCGATGTCGAGGCCGCGCCGGCGCAGGACGCGGCCGAGGTGCTCGTAGTCCTCGTCCAGCCAGGCCTGGGCCTTGCGGTTCTGGTCCGCGATGAGCCCGTCGCCGATCTCGAATTGCGTCATGGCGCGTCCTCCGCCCTCAGCGCAGGAAGCCGTCCTGCAAGCCGCCGTCGACCGGGATCACGTGCCCGGTGGTCTTGGAGAGCCGACGCGAAAGGAGGAGGAAGATCGCTTCCGCCTGATCGTCCGGCTCGATCGGGGTCTGGGTCAGCGACCTCTTCGCGTAGAACTGGGCCAGCTTGTCGCGCAGGCCTTCCGTCGTCTCGTCGTCCCGGAACGGGATGGCGTATTTCGCGAGGGAGGCGATCACGCGCTCGCGCGGGAACATCGTGCTTCCCTTCACCACCGTGGCCGGCGCGACCGCGTTCACGCGCACGAGAGGGGCCATCTCGACCGCCAGCTCGCGCACGAGGTGGTTGGCCGCGGCCTTGCTCGTGTCGTAGGCCAGGCTCCCCTTCTTGGCCACCACCGCGTTCGCGCTGGTGGTCAGGACGACGTTCGCGGGGATTCCCTGGCTCTTGAAGAGCCGGAAGGCCTCGTCGGCCACGATGTAGGCGCCGGTGACGTTCACGCCGAAGGTGAGCGCCCATTGACGGTCGTCGATGCGGCCGCTCGCATCCGGGGCCACGAAGACCCCCGCCGTGACCACCACCGCATCCGCGCCGCCGTAGGCCAGAGCCACGTCCTCGAAGAGCCGGGCCACGCTCGCTCGATCCATCACGTCGCAGGCGAGGCCGAGGGCGGGACCGCAGTTGCTGATCCCCGATCCGGCCACGCCGATGCCGGGCCCGTAGCGCGCCACGATCTCGTCCGCGGTGGCCCTGGCCCCGGCCTCGTCGCGGTCGACGCACACGATGTGCGCGCCCTCACGCACCAGGCGATGCGCGGTGGCCTTGCCGATGCCCGCGCCGGCCCCCACCACGACGATGACCTGGCGGTCGAGCTCCTTCTCCGGGGGCATGCGCTGGAGCTTGGCCTCCTCCAGCGGCCAGTACTCGATGTCGAAGGCCTCCTGCTCGTCCATCGCCTCGTAGCGGTCGATGGCCTCCGCCCCGCGCATGACCTCGATCGCGCAGTTGTAGAACTCCGCGGTCACGCGCGACTCGGACTTGCTCTTGCCGAACGCGAACATGCCGAGGCCGGGCACGAGCACCACCGTCGGGCTGGGGTCGCGCATGGCCGGCGAATCGGGTCGGCGGCAGCGCTCGTAGTAGGCCTGGTAGTCTTTCCGGTACTGCTCGAGGCCGCGGTCCAGCGCGGCTTTCAAGGCGTCGATGCCGCCGGTCGCGGGGTCCCAGTCCGCGAACAGCGGACGGATCTTCGTGCGCAGGAAATGGTCGGGGCACGAGGTGCCCAGGGCGGCCAGGCGTGGCCCGTCGTGGCTGCCGACGAAGCGCAACATCCGGTCGTCGTCCTGGACCGTGCCCACCACGCGGCGCACCGCGGAGAGCCGGCCGCGCAGCCAGGGCAGGATCTCCGCCTGGGCCCGGCGCCGCTCGGCGTCTGGAAGCGCGGCATGCCTCCATCCCCCGAACGTCTTCTCGCCCTTGTCACGCGCCTCGATGTAGCGCGCGGCGCGGTCCACGATCTCGAGGGCCGTGTCATAACACGTCTTGTCGTCGTCGCTCCAGGAGCTCATCCCGTGGTGTCCGAGCACGATGCCGCGGGCCTTCGGGTGCACCTTGATGAGGCGCTCGATCAGCAGTCCGATGTCGAATCCCGGCCGCTGCCACGGCACGTAGAGGACGTCGTCCCCGTAGATCTCGCGGGTGAGCTTCTCCTGGTTCACGGAAGCGGCTACCGCGATGACCGCGTTCGGGTGCAGGTGGTCGACGTGCTTGAAGGGAACGAGCGTGTGCAGCGGCGTGTCGATCGAGCAGGCCCGCGGGTTCAGGTCGAAGACGCAGTGGGAGTACATCGGGTACATCGCGTCTTCGATCTCGGTCTTGGGCCCGCGCCGCGGATGGCCCAGGTAGAGCGACTTCATCGACCGGAGCTTCTCGAGGTACAGGGAGGCGAACCCGTCGCGCTTCGCCGTGCGCAGGTCGCCCCCCGAGCCCTTCACCCAGAGGACCTCGACGTCCGCGCCCGTGAGCGGGTCCTTCTCGACGAGCTTCGACGAGGTGTTGCCGCCCCCGGTGTTGGTGAGGGTCAGGTCCTCGCCGAGCTTGTTCGAGCGATAGACGAGCCGGTCCAGGCCGCGGAGGGACGCCACTTCGTCCTCCCGCCACCGGCTCTTCACCTGGCTCACCGCGCTCGCCCGCTCAGCCATCCCCTACCTATCGGCCACGATCCGTGGCACCGAGAGTATCCCCGATGGGAGGGGCCGCAGTCCTTCGAGGTCCTGCAGCCGGAAGCGCTGGCCGTAACGCTCGACCAGGGCGTCCGTGTCGGGGAGGTGCCCGCCTTCGGCCAGGCGGTTGATCGCCGTGTTGTATACGTCGATCCGGATCTCGTTGGCACCCTCCCGCAGCAGTTCGGTGAGATCGACCCGGTAGGGCGGAGCCCACACCGAGCCCGCGCGGCGGCCGTTGACGAAGACGGTGGCCGCCTCCCGGATCGGCGGGGCGAGGAGGGCGGCGAAGGAGTTGCCGCGCAGCGTCCCGCTGGGCAGCGGCTCGGGCTCGATGGCTTTCGCGTCCCCGAAGTCCAGGAACACGCGATCGCCGGGCTTCCGGAATCCCGCGGGCAGCGTGACGCGGCGCGCGAAGGTCGCGGTGCCCGAGTAATGGCTGTGCGCCGGATCCCCCGCCCAGGAATGAGGCAGGTCCACGGCGGTGCCGCTCGACGCCGCGGCGCCGCCCGCGACCCCTCCGTAGCTCACGGTCCATCCGGAGCGCAGGTCTTCGCTGGCCGCGACGGAGGTCGTGCGGACGGCGGGCGCGTCGCCCGCGTCCTTCCGGAAGACGACCACGCGCGTGCCGTACGGCTCGAGGGCGAGGGCGACTCCGCTCGCGCCGACGTCCGTCCTCTCCATCCGGCCCGTGAAGGCGTTCCACAGCTCCGCGTACGGCGTTTGCGCGCGAAAGCGCGCGGTCACCGTGCGGGGCGTGTTCGCCGTGTTGGCCACGAAGTACACGTCCCCGTCGGCGAGGCGCCGATGGACGAACCCGACTTCCGGCGCGGCGGGCGTGAACACGGCATCCGATGGTACGGCGGAGGCCAGCCGCGCCGCGAGGTCGGCCTCGGAGACGACCGGCAGCGACGGCCATTCCCCGTCCGGCTTCCGCCGCACCGCGATCACGGCCCCGCCCGCGCGGGCAAAGTCCGCGAGGAACCGGCGGGTCGCGTCCGGGACGAACCGGACACCCGGAAGCACGATCGCCTTGTAGCGCCTCGCCTCGACCTCTTTCATCGAGCCGTCGTCCACGAGGTCGAAGGAATGGCCGGCCTCCAGGATGGCGGGCACCACGTTGGGCCCGACCAGCTCCACGATCTTGCGGAAGAGGTTCATGGAAGCGCCCGGGCGGAAGGCGGCCCACGCGTCTTCGGTCGGCGCGTAGAGGGCGACGTCCGCCACGGGCTCGCCCTGGCGGAGGACGGTGCTCACGCGATGCAGGTAGGCGGCGAGGTCGGGCATGACCGGCCACCACGGGTTCTTGTCGGAGAGGACGGCCGCGGCGTAGAACGGCCAGCCCGGCGTGCCGGCCTGCGGAGGCGAATAGGGCCAGCCATGGCCGATGAGCTGGTTGATCCCGGCCAGGAAGTGCTGGTCGGCCTCCGCCTTGACGTCGAGGGGCGTGGCCCGGAACGCGGGCGAGTGGAGCCACGTCCACGTCTCCGACGTCGTCACGGGCCGGCCGAACAGGTGCGACGCGGAGGACGCCCATCGCGACGACGTCAGCTCGCGGTACTTCCAGCCCTCGCCGTCGATGAGGTCCGCGTGGCGGGAGCTGGAGATGGTGGCCGGCGGCTCGCCGTAGTTCTGGATGCGCAGGAGCACGTGGTTCTTCACCGCCCACGCCTTCAGTGGGACCAGGAAGCGCTCCTCGTAGAGCTCGCTCAACGTACGGCCGACGTCGCGCCGCACCTCCAGCGAGCGGTCGCCCGCGTCGCGCTCCCAGATCGGAAGCAGCGGCCGCAGGTCGTACCCGCGGCGGGCGCGGAACTGCTCGAGGAGGTCGCCGGTCCAGTCCGCGTCGTAGACCTCCAGGCTGTCGCAGAAGATCGCGTGCACGCCGCCCGGACCGGCGGCGGCGAGCAGCTTGTCACCGGCCTCGCGCAGGTGCGTCTCGATGGCGGGACGGCTGAAGTGGTCGAGGACGTAGCCCTCGGCACCCAGGGCCGCGCGCTTGACGATCTGGCCGCTGTGGCTGGCGTAGTAGAAGAGGACGACGCGCGGACCGTTCCCCGGGGGCAGGGCGATGGGCCCGTCGCCCGAGATGTCGAGCTCTCGGAAGGTGCGCGGGTCCGACTCCTGCATGGAGCCGCGGCCGATGAAGGCAGCCAACAGGCGGTCTCCGTCGTAGGGGATGAAGCGCGGCACCGAAGCGCGGTCGGGCGTGATCTCGCGCCGCTCCGAGCGAAGCCGCGCGGCCGCGAGGTCGGGCGTGATGTAGGGGCCGCCGTAGGACCAGCCGCTCCCGATGGTGACGTCCATGCGCAGGCCCAGCTCCCGCGCCGCGCGCGCGGCGAAGGACACCTTGTCCAGGAACTCCGGCGAGAGATAGCGCTCGTTGCGGAGACCCGAGGCGGGGTCGTCCAGCGCCATCGGGTAGACGACGGCCAGCTCGAAGCCGCCGAGGCCGCCCTCCTTCATCCGGCGCATCTCCGCGGAGATCTCCTCGCGGGTGACGGAGGGACCGAACCACCACCAGCGCATCATGGGGCGGCCGTCCGCGGGAGGCGAGGCGAAGGACCGTTGCGCGGCGGCCAGGCCGCCCGCGGGTAGCGGTTGAGCGTCCACCCTGGCCGCCCCCGCGAGGGCGAGGACGGATAGGCACGGAGCGGCGAAGCGGCGTCCCCTGTTCACCTGGCGCATTCTCCCGCGTCCCCCTCCGAGCAAGGGAGTGTCGTCCGGCCACGCCCCTCCCCCAAGCGTCTTTCTCGGCCGGCCGCGCGTTCGGGACCACGAAACGCCGGCCACAGCCAGCCGACGCCTTTCCGAGGCCACAGGCGGCGGGACTTGAGCCATTTTCCTTCACGCTCGCCGCCGTTCCCACCGCCCCGCGGCCGCGGCATGGTGTTATGCTCTGCGAAACATTCCTCATGCCCAAGCCGGAACGCGAGCCGTACATCGTGCGCTCGGTCGTGCACGCGTCCCGCATCCTCGACGCCTTCCAGGCGGCAGGCGAGGCGCTGCGCCTGCGTGACGTCGTCGAGCGCACGGGCTTCGGCAAGGGAATGTGCTTCCGCCTCCTCCACACGCTCCACCACTGCGGCCTGCTCGAGAAGGTTGACGCGAGCCGCTACCGGCTGGTCTCCCCCATCCAGCGCCGCAAGCGATATCGGCTGGGCTACGGCGCGCAGGGCCAGGACACCTCGTTCGCGCGCGAAGTCCGGGCCAGCCTGGAGCGGGCGGCGGAGCGGGAAGGGGCGGAGCTGATCGTCGTCGACAACCGCTACCAGCCGAAGGTCGCGCTGCGAAACGCCGAGCATCTCATCCGCGAAGGCGTGGACCTCGTCATCGAGTTCCAGACGGACGAAGCGGTGGCCGCCGCCATCGCCGCCAAGTATCTCGAGGCGGCCATCCCGCTCGTCGCCATCGACATCCCGCACCCCGGTGCCACCTACTTCGGCGCCAACAATTACCAGGCCGGGCTCATGGCCGGACGCCATCTCGGCCACTTCGCGCGCACGCGCTGGGAGGGCAGGGCCGAGGAGACGCTGCTCCTCGACCTGGCGCGCGCCGGATCGGTGGTGCGCGCGCGCATGGCCGGAGTTCGCGCCGGTCTCGCGGAGACACTGCACGACGATGCCGAGGTCTCGCGCATCGTCACCCTGGACGGGGACGGCCAGTTCAAGACCTCGTTGGAGAAGGTGCGGCGGCACCTCCGCCAGTCCAAGGCCCGGCGCGTGCTGGTGGGGGCGGCGAACGACGCGAGCGCGCTGGGGGCGGCCCGTGCGTTCCAGGAGGCGGGACGGGCCGGATCGTGCGCGATCGTCGGGCAGAACGCGGAGCCGGACGCGCGCGCCGAACTGCGCGAGCCCCGCACCCCGCTCATCGCTTCCGTGGCCTACTTCCCGGAGCGCTACGGCGACGGGCTCCTGAAGCTGGCCCTGGAGATCCTCACCCATCGTCAGACGCCGCCCGCGCTGTTCGTCCGTCATCAGCTCGTGACCACCGAGAACGTCGACCATCTCTATCCCAACGACGCGCTGCTCGGCCACGTGTCGTCGGCCGGCGCCTGAGGTAGAACCTCGCCATGACATCGTGCCCGCGTCTCCTGTTCGCCGCCGTGGCCTCGTTGGCCCTTCATTCGGTGGTGCCTCCGGCGGCGCTCTCCGCCGTCAACCAGGCCAGCGACGCCGCGGTCGAGGTCACTTCCCTGTCCACGGAGTACGCGGCTCATCCGATCGGACTCGACGTGCGCCAGCCGCGCCTCGCCTGGCATCTCCAGTCGGGCGCCCGTGGCGTCGTCCAGTCCGCCTACCAGGTCCGCGTCGCGGCCAGCGAACGGAGCCTGCGCTCCGGCGGGCACCTGGTGTGGGATTCCGGGCGCGTCGTCTCGAGCGAATCGACGCAGCGCACCTACGACGGACCGCCGCTCGCGTCGGGGCGGCGGTATTTCTGGCAGGTGCGCGTCTGGGACGGCGCGGGCCGCGCGTCGGCGTGGAGCGCGCCCGCCTGGTGGGAGATGGGCCTCCTGGACCCCGGCGACTGGAAGGCGAGCTGGATCGAGCCCGGCCTCAGCGAAGACGCCTCGAAGTCGGGACCCGTGCCCCTGTTGCGCCGCGAGTTCCAGCTCCGCGGCCCCGTCGAGAGAGCGCGCGCCTACGTGACCGCCCACGGCCTCTATGAGCTGTACCTCAACGGCCAGCGCGTGGGCGACCAGCTCTTCACGCCCGGATGGACCAGCTACAACAAGCGGCTGCAGTACCAGACCTACGACGTGACGCCGCTCCTCCAGGCCGGGGCCAACGCCGTCGGAGCGCAGCTGGGCAACGGCTGGTACCGCGGCTACCTCGCCTGGCAAGACCGGCGCAACATCTACGGTGATCGTCTGGGGCTCCTGGCCCAGATCGAGGTCACCTACAAGGACGGGCGTACCGAGACGATCGCCAGCGATGCGGGATGGAAGGCCGCCACCGGCCCCATCCTGATGTCGGAGATCTACCACGGCGAGACCTACGACGCGCGGCTGGAGAAACCGGGATGGGCCGCCGCCCGCTTCGATGACCACGCGTGGCCGGCGGTGAAGGTCGCGGCCGCGGGCAAGGAGCCTCTCATCGCGCCGGCCGGACCGGCCGTCCAGCGGATCCAGGAGCTCCGGCCGGTCAAGATCTTCACGACTCCGGGCGGCGACACCGTGGCCGACATGGGCCAGAACCTGGTCGGCTGGGTGCGGCTCGCCGTGCAGGGTCCGGCGGGGACGACGGTGACCCTCCGGCACGCCGAGGTCCTCGACAAGGACGGGAACTTCTATACCGCGAACCTACGCAAAGCACGAGCGTCCATCCAGTACACGCTGAAAGGCGGCGCGGCCGAGACCTTCGAGCCGCACTTCACGTTCTTCGGCTTCCGCTATGTCGCCGTGGACGGGTACCCGGGGACGCTCACGCCCGAGAGCCTGACCGGCATCGTGGTCCACTCCGCGATGACGCCCGCGGGCGAGCTCGTGACCTCGAAGCCGCTCGTAAACCAGCTCCAGCACAACATCGTCTGGGGCCAGAAGGGGAACTTCCTCGACGTCCCCACGGATTGCCCGCAGCGCGACGAGCGGCTGGGCTGGACGGGCGACGCGCAGGTCTTCTCCCCCACCGCCGCCTTCAACATGGACGTCGCCGGGTTCTTCACCAAGTGGCTGGGCGACGTGGCCGCGGACCAGTACGACGACGGCAGCGTCCCGCATGTGATCCCGAACGTGCTGCCCATGAACGACAATGGGCGCCGGCCCTCGGGCGCAGCGGGATGGGCCGATGCCGCGGTGATCATCCCTTGGACGATGTACGTCAGCTACGGCGACACGCGCGTCCTCCAGCAGCAGTACGACAGCATGGCCCGGTGGGTCGCGTACGAGAAGGGCCGCGCCGGTGACGACTTCATCTGGGACGGCGATTTCCATTTCGGCGATTGGCTCGCCTATCAAGCGCCGCCGCGCCAGGCGCCCGCGTACCCGGGCGCGACCACGGGCACGGACCTCCTGGCCACGGCCTTCTTCGCCCATTCCACCGATCTGCTCGCGCGGACGGCGCGGATCCTGGGCAAGACGGACGACGCCGCGCGCTACGAGCAGCAGCTCGCGCGGATCAAGGAGGCGTTCGTCCGCGAGTACGTGACGAGCACGGGACGCGTGGGCGAGAACACCCAGACGGCCTACGCCGTCGCCCTGGAGTTCGACCTCTTGCCGGAAGAGTTGCGGGCGACGGCGGCCCGGCGGCTGGCCGAGGACGTGCGGCGGCGCAAGCACCTCACCACGGGCTTCCTCGGCACGCCGTACCTGTGCCACGTGCTCAGCCGCTACGGCTATCTCGACGAGGCCTACCTCCTGCTCAACCGCGAGGAGTATCCGTCCTGGCTCTACCCCGTGAAGCAGGGAGCCACCACGATCTGGGAACGCTGGGACGGCCAGAAGCCGGACGGGACTTTCCAGGACGTGGGGATGAACTCGTTCAACCACTACGCCTACGGCGCCATCGGAGACTGGATGTATCGCGTCATGGCCGGTATCGAGACGGATGAAGCGAGCCCGGGCTACAAGCACATCCTCATCCGGCCGCGGCCCGGTGGCGGCTTCACGGAGGTGAAGGCCAGCCACGAGACACCTTACGGGAAGGTCGCCTCCGCGTGGACACGCAAGGACGGGACCTTCGAGCTGCGCGTGGACGTGCCCGCCAACACGAGCGCCACCGTCCGCCTCCCCGACGCACGCCTGGCCGCCGTCACGGAAGGCGGGCAGCCGCTGTCCAGCGGAAATGGCTTGGGCACGCCGCGGCAGGACGGCGACGCGGTGGTCGTCGAAGTCGGCTCCGGCGCGTACCGGTTCGCCTACCCCACGGAGGCTCGATGACGCGAGGGGCGCGCCAGGTCGCATCGCCGCGGGTCGTCTGCGTCGAAGATCTCCGGCCCATGGCGCGCCGCCGCGTGCCTCGCGCCGTCTTCGACTATCTCGACGGCGGCGCGGAGGGCGAGGTCACGCTGCGCGAGAACTGCCGCGCGTTCGAGGACCTGACCTTCCGGCCGCGCCACGCCGTCGCGCTGGCGGAGTGTGACCTGCACACGCGCGTGCTCGGCCACGACCTTTCTCTCCCCGTCATGCTGGCGCCGGTCGGCTACAGCCGGCTCATGCATCCGGGGGGCGAAGTGGCGGCGGCGGGGGCGGCAGGACGGGCGGGCACGGCCTACATCCTCTCCACCGTCTCCGGGCACAAGCTCGAACACGTGAAGGCCGCGTCCAAGGGTCCCGTGATGTACCAGTTGTACCTCATGGGCGGGCGGGCGGCCGCGGAAGCGGCCATCGAGCGCGCCCGCGTGGCCGGGTTCGCCGCCCTCGTCGTCACCATCGATACGGCCGTGGCCGGGATCCGCGAGCGCGATCATCGCAACGGGATGAAGGAGCTGGTCGGTCCGGGCCTTCTGGCGAAGGTCCCCTTCCTGCCCGAGATCCTGTCGCACCCGGGCTGGCTCGTCGGCTTTCTGCGCGACGGCGGGATCCAGCCCCTGCCGAACGTCGTGATTCCCGGCCAGGGCCCCATGCCGCTCCTCGACGTTGCCGCCGCTCTCGCCAGCTCGACGGTCACGTGGGCCGATCTCACGTGGATCCGCGCCGCCTGGCGCGGGCCGATCGTGGTGAAGGGAGTCCTGACCGCGGAGGACGCCCGTCGCGCCGTGGACGAAGGCGCGGTGGCCATCTCCGTCTCCAACCATGGCGGCCGGCAACTGGACGGCGTGCAGGCGTCCGTGCGCGCTCTCCCGGAGGTGGTGGCGGCGGTCGGCGATCGCGTCGAGGTCTGGATGGACGGCGGCGTCCGCCGCGGCGCCGACGTGGTCAAGGCCCTGTGCCTGGGCGCGCGAGCCGTCCTCTGCGGCCGCGCCTACGCCTACGGCCTGTGCGCGGCGGGCGAAGCCGGCGTCGATCGCGCGCTCGAGATCCTGCGCGCCGACCTGGATCGCACGCTGCGGCTTCTCGGCTGCCCGTCCGTGTCCGCGTTGGATCGGTCCTACCTGAACGTGCCGAAGAGCTGGGACTGATGTGACCCTCCGCATCGGGGTGGTCCCGAAAAGCACCCGCAATCCCTACTTCGAGGATTGCCGCCGGGGCGCGCAGGAGGCGGCGCAGGAGCTGGGCTTCACGCTCCTGTGGGATGGGCCGCAACAGGTCGATGCGGGAGCTCAGGCCGAGATCGTGGAGACGTGGACTCGTGAGGGCGTTCCCGCGATCGCGGTCAGCGTGGTGAGCAGCCCCCGGCTGGTCGCCGCCCTGAAGAACGCCCGCGCGGCCGGGACGAGGGTCCTGACCTGGGACTCCGACGGTCCGTCCGACGCGCGAGACTTCATGATCGTCCACGCCACGCCGGCGTCGGTGGCCCATGCGCTCTCGTTCGAGCTCGCACGCATCCTCGCCGGCAAGGGTGACTTCGCCGTCATCACCTCCACTCTCGCGGACGCAAACCAGAACGCCTGGATCGCGGAGCTCCGGTCCCGCGTGGCCAACGAATATCCCGACCTGCACCTCCTCGAAGTGCGGCCTTGCGAAGACAACGTCGAAAGGGCGAAGCAGGAGGCGCTGAGGCTGCTCGGGGCCCATCCCGGCCTGCAGGGAATCGTGGGACTGTGCTCCCCCGCCGTGCCCGGGGCCGCCGAGGCCCTCAGGGAAGCGCATCGCGCGGACGTCCGCCTGACCGGGGTGTCGTTGCCGGCGATCTGCCGGAGCTACATCGAAGAAGGCGTCGTCCAGAGCGTGGTCATGTGGAAGACGCGCAACCTCGGCTATCTCGTGGGGGCAAGTGCACAGGCGCTCGCCTCGGGGGCACTCCAGCCAGGGATCGTCTCCTTTCGCGCCGGCCGGCTGGGAAGCGTGGTCGTCCAGAAGGACGAGATCCGCCTCGGCCGGTGTCACATCGTCACCCGCGGCAACCTCGCGGATTTCGAATGAGGTCACCGATGATCCGCAAGGCCTTCCGGATGTCTGTCCACGCCGGCCAGGAGGCCGAATACGAGCGCCGGCACACTCCGATCTGGCGCGAGCTGGAGGAGACGCTCGTGCGCCACGGCGTGCGCAGCTATTCGATCTTCCTCGACCCCGCCACGCGCGATCTGTTCGCGTACGCGGAGATCGAGAGCGAAGAGCGCTGGCAGGCCATCGCCGCCACCGAGGCCTGCCGGCGCTGGTGGCGGCACATGAAGGAGGTCATGCCCGCGAACCCCGACGACAGCCCGGTCTCGTCCGAGCTGCGCGAGGTCTTCCACATCGAGGGCGGGCCGCAATAACGTGGACGCGATCCTCGATCTGCGCGGGGTCACCAAGTCGTTCGGCGCGGTGCGCGCGCTGCGCGGCGTGGACTTCGACGTGCGCGCGGGCGAGGTGCACGCGCTCGTGGGCGAAAACGGCGCGGGCAAGAGCACGCTGGTCAAGATCATCACGGGCGCCCACGCCCCCGACACCGGTACGGTGAACATCGGCGGGCAGGCGCTCGATCGCGCGGATCCCCTGCTCGCGCGGCGCCTGGGGGTGGCCCCGATCTACCAGCAGCCGACGCTGTTCCCCGAGCTCAGCGTCGCGGAGAACCTGGCCTTCGGACTGGAGACGGGGAGCGCCTGGCGGCGCATCGACTGGCGCGCGCGGCGGGCCCGCGCGAAGAGCCTCCTGGAACGCGTCGGGGCCCAGGTCGATCCCGACGCGGACGCGGGGTCCCTGCGCATGGCCGAGCAGCAGCTCGTGGAGATCGCGCGCGCTCTCGGCGCCAAGGCGCGCGTCATCATCATGGACGAGCCCACCGCCTCCCTGGCCGAGACGGAGGCGGAGCGGCTGCTCGCCCTCGTGGCCGAGCTGCGCGCCTCCGGCGTCGCCATCGTCTACATCTCGCACCGCCTGCCCGAGGTGCTCCGCCTCTCCGACCGGGTGACCGTCCTGCGCGACGGCGCCGCCGTGGAGACGCGGCCCGCGGCCGGCCTCACCCAGGCCGACCTCATCCGCGCGATGGTGGGACGCGACCTCGACGCCGTGTTCCCCAAGCGGGATGTGCCGATCGGCGACGCCCTCCTCTCCGCGCGCGGCCTGCGATGCCGCGCGGCCGGAGTCCACGGCGTCGACCTCGACGTGCGCGCGGGCGAGATCGTCGGCCTGGCCGGCCTCGTGGGCTCCGGCCGCACGGAGCTGGCGCGCGTGCTCTTCGGCCTCACGCCCGCCGACGGCGGCGAGCTGCGCGTGCGCGGCCAGGCGCTGGCCGTGCAGTCCCCCGCCGCGGCCATCCGCGGCGGCCTGGCCTACGTGCCCGAAGACCGCCGGCGGCACGGGGTGATCCTGGAGATGAGCGTCGGCGTCAACGCGACCCTCGCCGTCCTGCGCGCCATCCGCTCGGGGCCGTTCCTGGACGCGGCGCGCGAGCGGGAGATCGCGGGCACGTTCGTCACGCGCTTCGCGATCAAGGCGCCGTCGCTGGACACGCCCGTCGCGAACCTCTCCGGAGGCAATCAGCAGAAGGTCGCGCTCGCGCGCTGGCTGGCCACGCGGCCTTCGGTCTTGATCCTCGACGAGCCCACCCAGGGCGTGGACGTGGGCGCGAAGGCGGAGATCCATCGCCTGATCGTGGACCTGGCCGCGGAGGGCCTGGCCATCCTGATGATCTCGTCCGAGATGCCCGAGATCCTGGGCATGAGCGACCGCATCGCGGTCATGCGTGGCGGCACCATCGTGGGCACGCTCGACCGCGCGGCGGCGACACAGGAGCGGCTGCTCGCCCTCGCCCTCGGCCACGTGGAGGCGGCGGCCTCGTGACGCGCGGACTCGGCCGTTACCGGCGCGAGCTCGGCGTGGCCGCGGCTCTGGCCGTCCTGCTCGCGCTCCTCGCCGTGAAGGCGCCCGCCTTCTTCGCCGCCGCGAACCTCCGCGACCTGCTCGTGGCCAACGCGCCCGTCCTCGTCGCCGCCGTCGGAATGACCCTCGTCGTGCTGGCCCGCCAGATCGACATCTCCATCGGCTCGCAGTTCGCGATCTGCGGCGTGGCCGCGGGCCTCCTGGCCAAGACCGGGCTGCCCATGCCGTTCGTCACGATCGGCGTGGTGGCCGCGGGGGCGGGCCTCGGCGCGATCAACGGCGCGCTGGTGGCCGGGCTGGGGCTTCCCGCGATCGTCGTGACTCTCGCCACCATGGTGGTCCTGCGCGAAGGCCTCCGCTGGCGGACGGAAGGCGTCTGGATCCAGGACCTGCCCGAGCGGTTCCAGTGGTTCGGCCTCGGCCAGGCCGGCGGCCGCACGGCCATCGTGGTCGCGGCCCTGGTCGTCTTCGCGGCCTTCGCGTGGGGCCTGCGCCGCCTCGCGGCGGGGCGAGCCGTCTACGCCGCCGGGTCCGACCCCGAGGCCGCGCGCCTCGTGGGCATCCATCCGCGGCGGGTGGTGTTCGCGGCCTTCGTGTTCATGGGCGCGCTCACCGGATTGTCCGCGGTGCTCACCGCCATCCAGTTCATCGACGTGCAGACGAGCGCGGGGGCGGGGCTCGAGATGAAGGTGATCGCGGCCGTGGTCGTGGGCGGCGTCGCCATCTCCGGCGGACGCGGCACGCTCGTGGGGACGCTGCTCGGGGTCACGCTGCTGGGGACGATCGGTCCCGCGCTCACGTTCCTCGGAACCCAGGCCTACTGGGAGCGCGCGCTCCAGGGCGCGGTGATCCTGCTCGCCGTCAGCACGGACGCCTTGCCTTCCCTCGTGAGGACTCGTGGCGGTGCCTGAGGCGGCCGCGGCCCCGACCGCGCCCCCCCGCGCGTGGACCCGACACACACACGAGGGGCTGCTGCTGGCCCTGGTCGTGGCGGAGATCGCGTACTTCGCGCACGCAGGCTCGAACTTCTTCACCACCGGCAACGCGGGCGAGGTCGCGCGCGCCAGCGTCGAGATCGGGCTCCTCGCGCTGGCCCTGACCGCGGTCATCCTCACGGGCGGGATCGACCTCTCCGTCGGGTCCCTGCTCGGGCTCGCCGCCGTGCTGATGGGCTCCGCTCATCGCGACCTCGGATGGCCCATCGCCGCCGCCGCCCTCCTGGCCGTCGCCGTCGGCGTCGGCGGAGGAGTGATCAACGCGGCGCTGGTGGCGCGCCTCGGCGTTCCGCCGCTGATCGTCACGCTCGGGACGTATTCGCTCTTCCGCGGGATCGCCGAAGGCTTCACGGGCGGGATCCGGAACTACACGGACTTCCCGCCCGCGCTCCTGTTCCTGGGACAAGGC
>Ga0207428_10000544_pt1 | contig 44950 bp, 45 predicted proteins | sample RhiMethybrSRZTD1_FD_187600 | JGI IMG/M metagenome (GOLD analysis project Ga0207428, IMG submission 187600) | Populus rhizosphere microbial communities from Tennessee, USA - Rhizosphere MetaG P. TD hybrid SRZTD1 (SPAdes) (version 3) | ecosystem: Host-associated > Plants > Roots > Rhizosphere >...
CCTGCCGATGTATCTCGGCCTCGATCTGCGCGGCGGCGTGCACTTCCTCCTCCAGATCGACATGCCGGCGGCGAGCGTCAAGCGCATCGAGAACCTCGCGGCGGACATGCGCAGCCAGCTGCGCGAGAAGAACATCCGCCACGGCGGAGTGGCGCGCGAGGGCCAGGCGATCCGGGTGCGCTTCCGCGACCCGGCTACGCGCGAGGCGGCGCGCGGCATCATCCTCGCGAGCCTCCCCGACCTCGCGCTCGCCGAGCGCGACGACGGCCAGGACCTGCTCCTCGTCGGCACGCTGCGCCCCGAGGTGCTCAAGCGCGTCCAGGAGACGGCGGTGCAGCAGAACATCAGCACCCTGCACAACCGCGTCAACGAGCTCGGCGTGGCCGAGCCGGTGATCCAGCAGCAGGGCGCCGACCGGATCGTGGTGCAGCTCCCGGGCGTGCAGGACATCGCGCGCGCCAAGGAGATCCTGGGCCGCACGGCGACGCTGGAGGTGCGCCTGGTCGACGAGGAGGCGATGCGCAGCGGCAACACCTTCGGCGCCGACGTGTTCCCCGAGCGCCGCCGCGACGGCAGCGTCGGACAGGTGCCCACCAGGAAGCAGGTCATCGTCACCGGCGACCAGTTCGTCGGCGCCCAGGCCACCTTCGACCAGGATCACCGGCCGGCGGTGGCCGTGGAGCTCGACCAGGCGGGCGGCCGCGCCATGCGCATCACCACGCGCGAGAACCTCAAGCGCCTGATGGCGATCGTGCTGTTCGAGAAGGGCAAGGGCGAGGCGATCTCGGTCGCCACCATCCAGGGCGAGTTCGGCAGCCGCTTCCAGATCACCGGCTCGTTCACGCCGGTGGAGACCAACAACCTGGCGCTGCTCATCCGCGCCGGCGCGCTGGCCGCGCCGATGGAGATCATCGAGGAGCGCACCATCGGCCCGAGCCTCGGGCGCGCCAACATCGAGAAGGGGTTCAACGCCACGATGTGGGGTTTCATCGCCATCGTGGCATTCATGTCGATCTACTACGTGCTGTTCGGGGTGATTTCCTCGGTCGCGCTGGGCGTGAACCTGCTGCTTCTCGTCGCGCTGCTGTCGCTCCTGCAGGCGACGCTCACGCTGCCCGGCATCGCGGCGATCGCGCTTACCCTCGGCATGGCGATCGACGCCAACGTGCTCATCAACGAGCGCATAAGGGAGGAGCTTCGAGGTGGCGCTACGCCCCAGGCCGCCATTGCGGCCGGGTACGAGCGCGCGTGGGCCACGATCCTGGACTCCAACGTCACCACCTTCATCGTCGGCCTGTCGCTGCTCATGGTGCCGGGCGCGGTGCGCGGCTTCGCGGTGGTGCACTGCCTCGGCATCCTCACCTCGATGTTCTCGGCGGTGATGGTGTCGCGCGCGATGGTCAACCTGCTCTACGGCCACCGGCGGCGCCTCGCGCGCCTCGCCATCGGCAACACGGCCTGGAAATGACACCGGCAAGGAACGCCTGGAGCTAAGCGCATGGAATTCTTCAAGATCCGGCGCACCATCCCGTTCATGCGGCACGCGCTCGTGTTCAACGTGCTGTCGCTCGTCACCTTCCTCGCCGCGGTGTTCTTCCTGCTGCACCGCGGCCTCAACTTCTCAATCGAGTTCACCGGCGGTACGCTGATGGAGGTCGCATACTCCCGGCCGGCGGAGATCGAGAAGATCCGGGCCAGTCTCGACCGCGCCGGGTACAAGGCCGAGGTGCAGAACTTCGGCTCCTCGCGCGACGTGCTGCTGAGGCTGCACCTCGAGAAGAACCAGTCGAGCTCCGATCTGTCGCAGAAGGTGCACGCGGTGCTGAAGGAGCAGGAGCCGAGCGCCGAGCTGCGGCGGGTCGAGTTCGTCGGCCCGCAGGTCGGCAAGGAGCTGGTCGAATACGGCGCGCTCGCGCTGCTGACGACGGCGGTGTTCATCGTGCTCTACCTCTGGATCCGCTTCGAGTGGCGCTTCGGCCTCTCGGCGATCATCGCCAACCTGCACGACGTGGTCATCATCCTGGGGTGCTTCGCGTTCTTCCAGTGGGAGTTCTCGCTGCCGGTGCTCGCCGCGGTGCTCGCGGTGCTCGGCTACTCGGTGAACGAGTCGGTGGTGGTGTTCGACCGGGTGCGCGAGAACTTCCGCAAGATGCGCAAGGCCTCGACCACCGAGGTGATCGATTCGGCCATCACCGGCGTCATCTCGCGCACCATCATCACGCACCTCTGCACCCAGATGATGGTCACGACGATGCTCTTCTTCGGCGGCCCCGCGCTGCACTACTTCGCGCTCGCGCTGACCATCGGCATCTGCTTCGGCATCTATTCCTCGGTGCTGGTGGCGAGCCCGCTCCTCATGTGGCTCGGCGCGAGCCGCGAGCAGTTCGTCAAGGCCGCGCGCAAGGAGCGCAGCCGCGACGAGCACGAAGGCGCCGTGGTTTAGAAGTCCGGGAAGGGAAAAATGGTGACTGTCACCATTTTTCCCTTCCCGCCGCTTACTTCAAGATCTGGATCAGATTCGAGTAGTCGTCGGTCCAGGTGCGCCAGCCCGGCTGGTCCTCGGCCTCGCTGCTGCCTTCGGCGATCGGCTCGCGCTTGAGCGCGGCGGGGTCGCGCGACACCAGCACCCAGTCGCTCCGCGAGCGCAGGCTCTCGTCCTCGTCGTCGGGGTCGTCGTTCACCAGCACCGCGTGCGCGCCCTGCTCCTTGGCGATGCGCGCCACGACCGGGATGAGGTCAAGGAAGCGGTTCGACACGTGGAAAGCGACGATGCCGTCGCTTTTCATGTGCCTGAGATAGATACCGAGCGCCTCGCGGGTGATCAGGTGCACCGGGATCGCGTCGCTCGAGAAGGCGTCGACCGCGAGCACGTCGAAGTTCTGCGGCGGCTCGCGCTCGAGCGTGAGCCGCGCATCGCCCAGCGCGACCTCGACCTTCGCCGGGCTGTCGGCGAGGAAGCTGAATTCCCCCCTCGCGAGCTGCACCACGCGCGGGTCGATGTCGTAGAAGCGGTAGACGTCGCCCGGCCTGCCGTACGCCGCGATGGTCCCCGTGCCGAGCCCGATGACGCCGACGCGGACCGGGCCGAGCTCCTGGCGCGACTTGATCGCGAGGCCGATTCCCGAGGTTTCCTGGTAGTACGTGGTGACGAACCTGCGCCGTTCGAGGTATTGCTCGCCGTGCATGATCGTGCCGTGCACCAGGCGGCGCAGGTGTCCCTGCTCGCCCGGCGAGCCGTACTCCTTGACCCGCAGCACGCCGTAGAACCCGCGCTCGGACACGCGCACGTCGCGGTGGTAGGAAAACGCGTCGTAGGCGGCGCAGGCCGCCACGCCCATGAGGACCCCCAGAGCCGCCAGGCCCTGGAAGCGGCCGAGCTGGGCGAAGCGCGTGGCCGCGAGCAGCGCGAGCACGGTCATGCCGATGCCGAGCTCGTAGTAGGCGTCGAACGCGAGCGGCGCGACCACCGCCACGAACAGGCCGCCGAGCGCGCCGCCGGCCGAAACGACGAGGTAGAACTGCGTGAGCCGCCGGGGCTCGGGCCGCAGCCGGTAGAGCTCGCCGTGGCAGAAGAGGCAGCCGAGGAACAGGCCGGGCAGGAACATGCCGAGCTGCAGCGGGAGGTTGTAGTGGTAGTCGGAATCGACCAGCAGCCACGCCATTCCCGCCAGCCACGCCAGGACGAGTGGCCACGCCAATCTCGGCCGGTACCAGTTGCGCCCTTCGAAGGCGATGATGAAGGTGAGGAGGTACAGGGTGAGGGGCGCGAGCCAGAGAAGCGGAATCGAGGCGACGTTCTGCGTGAGATGGTTGGTCGTGGCGAGCAGCAGGACCGAGCCGGTGGCCGAAAGCGCGAGCCACAGTCCGACCTGGCCTTTGGCGACCGGCGCCGCGACCGGCGCCGCTTCGCGGGCCGCTTCCCCGCGCGGGGTGCGCCAGGCCACCACGGCGCAGAGGAGCGCGAATGCAGCGAAGAGCCACGACCAGAGCCTCACCTGCTCGTGTGCGGCGAGAAACGGCTCGACCACGAACGGATAGCCGACGAGCGCGATCAGCGACGCGAGGTTCGAGACGGCGAACAGCCGGTAGGGATTCTCGCCGGGCCGGGCGCGGGCGAACCAGGCCTGGAGCAGCGGGCTCGTCGACGCGACCAGCAGATAGGGCAGGCCGACCGACGCGCCGAGCAGGACCAGGATGCGGCTGATCGGCTCCTCGTCGCCGCTCGGCTTCCACGCCTCCGAGGGCGAGATCGGCAGCGTCGCCACCGCTGCGGCGAGAAGCACCGTATGGATGATCGGCTGGAGCCGGCCGCGGCCGAGATTGTTCTCGAGAAGGTGCGCATAGCCGTAGCCCGCGAGCAGCAGCGCCTGGAAGAACAGCATGCAGGTCGTCCACACCGCCGCGCTGCCGCCGAACCAGGGAAGAATCAGCTTCGCGATCAGGGGTTGCACCAGAAACAGCAAAAACGAGGACAGGAAGATCGTCGCGGCGTAGATCATTCGACTCTTCTCGGGGATTCTTAGAGGCGCTTGGCGAGGTCGGCGGCGAGTCCGGTGTACTTGCCCGGCGTGAGGGCGAGAAGGCGCTTTTTCGCCTCGTCGGGAATCGCGAGCGTCTTGACGAAAGCGGCGAGCTGCGCCCGGTCGAGGCGCCGGCCGCGGGTCATGTCCTTCAGCTTCTCGTAGGCCTCGGGCACGCCGTGGCGGCGCATGACCTGCTGCACCGCCTCGGCGAGCACCTCCCAGTTGGCGTCGAGGTCGGCGGCGAGGCGCTCGGGATCGGCCTCGAGCTTGCCGAGCCCGCGCAGGCACGAGGCATAGGCGAGCAGGCCGTGCCCCAGCGCGGCGCCGAGGTTACGCTGCGCGGTCGAGTCCGAAAGATCGCGCTGCCAGCGCGACACCGGCAGCTTGTCGGCGAGGTGGCGCAGCAGCGCGTTCGCCACGCCGAGGTTGCCCTCGGAGTTCTCGAAGTCGATCGGGTTCACCTTGTGCGGCATGGTCGAGGAGCCGACTTCGCCCTTCTTGGTCTTCTGCCGGAAGTAGCCGAGCGAGATGTAGCCCCACAGGTCGCGGTCGAGGTCGAGCACGATGCTGTTCGCCCGCGCGTAGGCGTCGAGCAGCTCGGCCAGCCAGTCGTGGGGCTCGATCTGCGTGGTGTAGGGGTTGAACTCGAGGCCCAGGCGCTCCACCAGGCGCCGGCTGAAGCGCTCCCAGTCGAAGTCGGGATAGGCGACGAGGTGGGCGTTGTAGTTGCCGACCGCCCCGTTCGCCTTGGCCATCACCGCCACTTCGGCGACGCGGCTCCGGGCGCGCGATAGCCGATAGGCAAAGTTGGCCATCTCCTTTCCGAGCGTGGTCGGCGTGGCCGCCTGGCCGTGGGTGCGCGAAAGCATCGCGAGGCCGGCGTGGCGGTGCGCGAGGCGCTTCAGCGCCTCGGCGATCTCGTCCAGGCGCGGCAGCATGACCGCGTCGCGCGATTCCCGCACCATCAGCGCGTACGCGAGGTTGTTGATGTCCTCGGAGGTGCAGGCGAAGTGGATGAACTCGAGCGAGCGCTGCGCCTCGGCGTTCTCGCCGAGCTTGCCCTTCAGCCAGTACTCGATCGCCTTGACGTCGTGGTTGGTCTGGGCTTCGATCGCCTTGATCTTTTCCGCGTCCGCCTCGGTGAACGCCTGAACCAGCTTTTCGAACGAGGACTTGGTCCGGGCCGAGAAGGGTTTCAGCTCCTTGATCGAGCGCTCGGCGGCGAGCGCCTCGAGCCAGGCGAGCTCGATGCGCACGCGGTAGCGGATGAGGGCCTGCTCGCTGAAGTAGGGCCGCAACGGGTCCGCGGTCCTGGCGTATCGCCCGTCGAGCGGCGAGAGCGCGGCGAGCGGCGAGGGCATGGGCCTCTATTATAAAGGGGATGCCTGTTTCGCTTTCCCGGCCGTTGTCCCTTTCCAGCGTGAGCAGCGAGGCGCGCGCGTGCACCCTGTGCGAAGCCAAGCTGCCGTTCAAGCCGAAGCCCGTCTTCCTCGTCGGACGGCGAGCGCGCTTGCTGATCGTCGGCCAGGCGCCCGGGCGCAGGGTGCACGAATCCGGGATCCCCTGGAACGATCCCTCCGGCGACGTGCTGCGCGATTGGCTCGGGCTCGACCGTGCGAGCTTCTACGACACCTCCCGCATCGCCATCGTGCCGACCGGCCTTTGCTATCCGGGCACGGTCGGCGGCGCCGACCTGCCGCCGTGCCGCGAGTGCGCGCCGCAGTGGCAGCCGCGCTTTCGCGCCGCGCTTCCCGACATCCGCTTGACTCTCTTGGTGGGAAGCTATGCGCAGGCTTACTACCTCAAGGGAAGAAGAAAGAAGAGCGTCGGAGAAACGGTGCGCGCCTTCCGCGCTTACCTGCCCGAGTTCTTCGTCCTGCCGCACCCGAGCTGGCGCAACAAGGCCTGGCTCATGAAGAACCCTTGGTTCGCAGACGAGGTGATCCCGGCGCTGCGGCGGCGGGTGCGGAGCTGCATCGGGCCGCTATAATCGCGACACCCCGATGAAGCTCCTCGCCTCCCTCGCCAGCCCGTATACGCGCAAGGTGCGCGTGGTGCTCGCCGAGAAGAAGATGGACTTCGACCTGGAGATCGTCGACGTCGCGCCCGCGGAAAACCCGGTCAACTCGCACAACCCGCTCGGAAAGATCCCCACGCTCGTGCTGGACGACGGCACCGCGCTCTACGACTCGCGTGTCATCGTCGAGTTCCTCGACCAAGCCTCGCCGCTCAATCGCCTGATCCCGGCGGATTTCCGCGAGCGCGTGCAGGTGCGCCGGTGGGAGGCGCTCGCCGACGGCGTGCTTGATGCCGGGATTCTGGTGCGCGGCGGCTTCCAGATCGAGAAGCAGGTCGCGCGCATCCGCCGCGCCATGGCCCGCCTCGCGGCGGACCTCGAAGGCCGCGCCTGGTGCCACGGCGAGCGCTATTCGCTTGCCGACGTCGCCGTGGGCTGCTCCGTCGGCTGGCTCGGGTTCCGCAAGCCCGGCAACGTCGACTGGCCGGGCGAGTACCCCGTGTTGACGCGCCACTACCAGAAGCTGATGGAGCGGCCGGCCTTCGCCGACACCGCTCCGCGCTAGAAAAATAAAATAGGGACTGTCCCTATTTTCCCCGACGGTAACTCGCAAGCGTGGTTTTCGCCTCCTCGGCCATGCTCTGCAGCTTGCGGCGCCATCCTTTGCGGTGCGCGCGCAGCGCCTCGACGATCGACTCGGCAATGACGAGGTTGCGATACCACTTGGCGTTCGCCGGCACCACCATCCAGGGCGCGTGCTTCGCCGCCGTCCTCGAGATCGCGTCCTCGTAGGCCTCGGTGTATTCGTCCCAGTAGTCGCGCTCCTTCCAGTCGTTCGGGTTCAGCTTCCAGGCGTTCTTCGGATCCTTCTCGCGCTCGAGGAGCCGCTCCTTCTGCTCGCGCTTCGTGATATGGAGGAAATACTTGAGCACGATGGTGCCTTGCTGAGCGAGCAGCGCCTCGAAGTCGGCGATGTGGCCGTAGCGCGCCTTCCACAGCGCCTTTGGCACGAGCTCGTGCACGCGCACGACCAGCACATCCTCGTAATGCGAGCGGTTGAAGAGGGCGAACTCGCCCAGGCGCGGCGTGTGGCGGTGCACCCGCCACAGGAAGTCGTGCTCGCGTTCCTCCGCGGTCGGGACCCCGAAGGACACCACGCTCACGCCTCGCGGGTTGAGATAGCCGGCGACGTGCTTGATGGTGCCGTCCTTGCCCGCGGTGTCGCGCCCCTGCAGCACGACCAGCACGCTGCTCCCCTTCGAGGCGAACATTTCGTCCTGCAGCGCGAAGAGCTCCTCGCCGAGCTCGGCCAGGCGCGGTTCGGCCTGCTCGCGCGCCATTCCTTTGGGCGGCTCCGCCGACAGCTCGTCGAGGCGAACCTTCTTGTCCGGCCGGTCGAAGAGCGTGCGCGGCATGCCTAGGTGATGACGCCGCCGCCCAGGCAGACTTCGCCTTCGTAGAGCACCACCGATTGCCCGGGGGTGACCGCCCATTGCGGCACCTCGAAGCCCACGCGGATCTCGCTTTCGAGCACGCGCTCGAGCGAGCAACGCGCGTCGGCCTGGCGGTAGCGGGTCTTCGCCGTAACGCTCCTCTTCGCCGGCGCGGTGCCGGCGACCCAGCTTGCATCGGACGCGTCCAGCGTGTTCTTCATCAAAAGCGGGTGATCGTGACCCTGCACCACGATGAGCTCGTTTGACTCCAGGCGCTTGTCGGCGACATACCAGGCTTCGCCCTTCATCTTCGCCATGCCCCCGATGCCGATGCCCTTCCTCTGGCCGATGGTGTAGAAGGCGAGCCCCATGTGCTCGCCGACGAGGCGGCCTTCGGGGGTTCTGATCGGCCCCGGGGCCTTCGGCAGGTAGCGGTTCAGGAATTCGCGAAACGGCCGCTCGCCGATGAAGCAGATGCCGGTCGAGTCCTTCTTGGCGTGGTTCGGCAGCCCGGCCTCGAGCGCGAGGCGCCGCACCTCCGACTTCTTCAGCTCGCCGACCGGAAACATCACGCGCGACAGCTGCTCCTGGTTCAGGCGATGCAGGAAGTAGCTTTGGTCTTTCGACGGATCTTTTCCCTTGAGAAGTTGCAACCGATTCTCGGAAAAACCAATTCGTGCGTAGTGCCCGGTGGCGATTTTCGAGGCGCCCAGGCGCATGGCATGGTCGAGGAACGCCTTGAACTTGATCTCGGCGTTGCACAGCACGTCGGGATTGGGCGTGCGGCCGGCGGAGTACTCCCGCAGGAACTCGGCGAACACGCGGTCCTTGTACTCGGCGGAGAAGTTGACCGCCTCCAGGTCGACGCCGATGACGTCGGCCGCGGCCGCCGCGTCGATCAGGTCCTGGCGCGTCGAGCAGTATTCGTCGTCATCGTCGTCTTCCCAGTTCTTCATGAAAAGGCCGACCACGTCCCAGCCGGCGCGCTTGAGCAGCAGCGCGGCGACGGCGGAGTCGACTCCGCCCGACATGCCGACCACGACCCGCTCAGGCATAGTCGCTGGAGAAGATCTCGAGCGGGAACGAGCGTCCCGCGCGGTAGTCCTCGACGCAGCGCTGCACGAGCGGCGAGCGGTGCTGCGCGCGCCGCTCGAGGAGCTCGTCCGGCGAGAGCCAGTGCAGCGCGACGATCTCGCGGTCGAGCGGCCGCTCTTCCACGCCCTCGACGCGTCCGCGGAAGCAAAAGCGCAGGAACGTCACATCGCGCGGCGCGTAGTGCCAGCGGTAGATGCCGACGAGCGCGGTCGGCTCGAAGCGGTGCGCCGTTTCCTCGAGCACTTCGCGCCGGCATGCGGCGACGAGCGACTCGCCGGGATCGAGGTGGCCGGCGGGCTGGTTCAGCACCAGCCTGCCTTCGACGCGCTCCTCCACGAACAGGAAACGGCCGTCGCGCTCGACGACCGCGGCTACCGTCGCCGACGGCTTCCAAATACCCATTTGATTCGCCTTCGGGCTCAGGCCGCTTTCTTCGTGTTTTTCCGGATGAACTCCGCCATGCGGCTGACACCCGCCTCGATCGCCTGCTTGGAGGCCGCGTACGAGAAGCGCACGTGCTGCCCTTCGCCCGGGACGCGCGAGCCGAAGTGGATGTCGGCGAGGAGCGCCACGCCGGCCTCGTTCAGCAGGCGCTTCCTGAACTCCTCGGAGTCCTGGGCGCCGACCCGGCGGCAGGCCTCGGTGACGTTCGGCCAGACGTAGAACGCGCCGCCCGGCTTCTGGCACTTGACGCCGGGCACCTGATTGAGCAGGCCGACGATCAGATCGCGCCGCTCCTCGAAGCTCCTTTTCATGGCTTCGGCCGCGTCCTGCGGTCCGCTGATCGCCTCGACCGCCGCCCACTGGCTGATCTGCGAGGCGCACGAGTCGGTGTTGGTGATCCAGCGCGTGAACACCGGCGCGAGCGCGGGGTTCGAGGTGAGCCCGATCCGCCAGCCGGTCATCGCCCAGGTCTTCGAGGCGCCGTCGGAGATGATGGTGCGCTCGTACAGCCCCGGAACCTGCGCGATCGAGAAGAACTCGCCCGAATACGCCAGGCGCGAGTAGATCTCGTCCGCGTATACCCAGACCTGGGGGTGCCTCTTCAGCACGGCGGCGATGTCCTCGAGCTCCTTGCGCGAAAGCAGCCCGCCGGTCGGGTTGTGGGGGTAGTTGAGGATCAGGAGCCTGGTTTTCGGCGTGATGAGCCGTTCGAGCTCGGCGGGGTCGAACGAGAAGCCGCGCGCCTCGTGCAGGTGGATCGGCACCGGCCGCGCCCCGTGCGCCAGGATCTGCGACTCGTAGATCGGGAAGCCCGGGTTCGGGTAGATCACCTCGTCGCCGGCGCCGTAGTCCGTGGTTGAAAGGATGGCGTAAGCAATGAAGGGCTTCGCGCCCGCGCCGACCACCACGTCCTGGGGCCGGATCGGCAGGCCGCCGCGCATGGCGGCCAGGTACCGGGCAGCCGCCTCACGCAACTCGTCGATGCCGGCCGAAGGCGTATAGCCGTGCTTGCCGCCCTTGATGGCGCGGATCGCGGCCTCTTGCACGTTCTCGGGCGCGGGAAAGTCCGGCTGGCCGATGCAGAAGCTGATGATGTCGCGGCCCTGGCGCGCGAGCGCGTTCACTTCCGCGAGGACGACGAAGGCGTTCTCGGTGCCGAGGCTGGCGGCGCGTTGGCTGATGTCGGGCATAAAGGGGTCAGATCAACTTTTCCGGAGCCCGCGATTGTAACGGGGTAACATCCGGCGCGGAAAAGTTGATCTGACCCCACCCATCCGGCCCGTTCATGCTCATCAACTGCGTCGTCTACCAAGAAGGCCGCAAGCTCGCCGACATCGACTTTCGCGAGATCCACAGCTACCTCGCGCGGCCGGGCTGCTTCGTCTGGGTGGCGCTCAAGGAAGCGACGGAAGCGGAACTCGAGCAGATGCGCGAAGAGTTCGATCTGCACCCCCTCGCGGTCGAGGACGCCCGCCACGGCCACCAGCGGCCCAAAATCGAGGAGTACGGGGACCAGCTTTTCGTGGTCCTGCACACCGTCGAGGTCGGCGGCGAGGAGCTCAGCGTCGGCGAGGTGAACATCTTTGTGGGCCGCAACTTCGTGCTCTCGGTGCGCAGCCGCACCGAGCGCGGCTTCCAGGAGGTGCGTGCGCGCGTCGAGCGTGAGCCCGACCTCTTACGCTACGGCGCGGGCTATGTGCTCTATGCGCTCATGGACGCGGTGGTGGACCGCTATTTCCCGGTGCTCGACGCGGTCGAGATGCAGCTCGAAAAGATCGAGGAGCGGCTCTTCGGCGGCGCCTCGCCGCGGGAGAACATCGAGGCGCTCTACTACGTCAAGCAACAGCTGACGATCCTCAAGCATGCGGGCGCACCGCTTCTCGAAACCACGGGAAAGCTCTACGGCGGCCGCGTACCGCAAGTGTGCGCGGGTCTGGGGGAATATTTCCGCGACGTCTACGACCACCTCATTCGCATCAACCAGTCGATTGACGCCGCACGCGACACGGTGAATACCGCGATTCAGGTCGCGCTCGCCATGGTGAACCAGCAGCACGGCGAGATCACGAAGCGCCTCGCCGCCTACGCCGCGCTGGTGGCGGTGCCGACGATGATCGCCGGGGTCTACGGCATGAACTTCAAGCACATGCCGGAGCTCGACTGGACTCTCGGCTATCCGGTGTCGATCGGGCTGATGGCCGGGATCGACGCGTTTCTTTTTACCCGCTTCCGAAAAGCCGGGTGGCTGTAAGCACCTAAGCTACGGTCTTGAGGACCTCGGCGACCGTCCCGAAAATCTGGTCGAGGTGCTTCTTCTGCGCGATGAGCGGCGGGCAGAAGGCGACCGAGTCGCCCACCGGACGCACGAACACGCCGCGATCCCAGCACTTCTCGAAAACCTCGTAGCCGCGCTCGCCGACCGCGCCGGGCCGTGCGGCGAGCTCGACCGCGCCGATCAGGCCGAGGTTGCGGCAGTCGACGACGTTCGGCAGGCCCTTCAGGGAATGCACCGCGTCCTCGAAGTATTTCGCCTGCGGCGCCTGGAACAGGTTCTCTTCCGCGTAGGTATCGAGGGCGCCGAGCGCCGCGGCGCAGGCGAGCGGGTGCCCGGAATAGGTGTAGCCGTGGAAGAACTCCATGCCCGCGCCCTGCGCTCCCATGAAGGTCTGGTAGATGCTGTCGCGCACCAGCACGCCGCCGAGCGGCACCGCGCCGGAGGTGATGCCCTTGGCGAAGGTGATGAGGTCGGGCTTGATGCCGAGGTGCTGCGCGGCGAAGGTCGCGCCCAGGCGTCCCCAGCCGGTGATGACCTCGTCGAAGATGAGCAGGATGCCGTGCCGGGTGCAGATGTCGCGCAGCCGCTCGAGGTAGCCCCTGGGCGGCACCAGCACGCCGCCCGAGGCCGCCACCGGGTCGACGATCAGCGCCGCGATGTTCGAGGCGTCGTGCAGCGGAATGATGCGGCTCTCGAGCTCGTCGGCGAGCTCCGCGCCGAGGTCGGGTTGTCCCCTCGAGAAAGCATTCCTGGACAGGTCGTGCGTATGCCGCAGGTGGTCGACGCCCGGCATCAGCATGCCGCTATAGGCCTTGCGGTTCGCCGCCACGCCGCCGACCGAGGTGCCGCCGATGTTGACGCCGTGATACGAGCGCTCGCGGCCGATGAAGCGCGTGCGCGTACCCTGGCCGCGCAGGCGATGGTAGGCGACCGCGATCTTGAGCGCCGTGTCGACCGCCTCGGAGCCCGAGTTGGTGAAGAAAACCTGCTGCATGCCCTGTGGCGCGATGGCCGCGATCCGCTCGGCGAGGCGGAAGGGCAGCGGATGGCCGAGCGCGAACGAGGACGCGAAGTCGAGCTCGCCCGCCTGGCTCCGGATGGCCTCGACGATGCGCGGCCGGCCGTGCCCGGCGTTCACGCACCACAGCGTGGCGAGGCCATCGAGCACCTGCTTGCCTTCGATCGTGGTGAAGTACATGTCCTTAGCCGACGCGATGAGGCGCGGCTTGGCCTTGAACCGACGGTTGTCGGTGAAGGGCATCCAGTAGTGCTGGAGGTTGACGGGGCTCATGGCCTGCGGGTCGACGCGTGCGTTCATGGTGCCACCCTACGCTTTCTTTTTGACAGCTAGAGGGCGAATTCTGCGCGCAACACCTCCCAAGGAACTAGGACGCGGTTGTCACTTGTGCGCGCGATGACGCCCAGGGCGGCCAACTGCGTCACATCCGTGTGCACATTCTTGTAGTTGCGCCGCAGCCGCTTGGCCAGCTCGTAGATCGAGACCGGCCCCGAGCCGCGCAGCGCCTCGAGCAACGCCCAGCGCGCCGGCGACAGGGTCTGCGCGAGCTGCGGCAGGGCGGGCAGCGTCAGCACGCTGAGCGCCCGTGCCGGCCGGCCCTCCGCGCGCCGGTTCCACGCCGCCTCGAAGCGGTCGAGCGCGTCCGCAGCCGGACCGATGCGGACCTCCAAGACCCGCGTGGAGGCCGCTTGCGGCTTAGGCAAGCGAGCCTCCGGCCGCGCGCACATCCTGCTCGAAGTCGTAGCGCAGCTGCTCGACCGACCTGAGCTCGTACGGCAGGGTCCTGCCGCGCACGCGCCGGCGCCCGTTCGAGTATTCGACGAGGTCGCCGTAGCGCAGGCAATAGCTCGACTCGCTCTCGAACTTCACCGTGAGAATCGCTTCGCGAAGGATCACGATCTCGGTAAGCATATATGGCATAGAGTACCATATAAGGGGGTGCGCTAGAATGCACCGATGAAGGACTTCTTCAACCTGTACCGCCACGGCTTCACGCGCGTGGCGGTGGCAACGCCGATCGTGCGCATCGGCGATCCGCGGCGCAACGCCGAGGCGACGCTCGAGCTGATCGAGCGGGCCGCGGCGGAAGACACCGCCTTGGTCGTGTTCCCGGAGCTCGGCCTCACCGCATACACCTGCGACGATCTTTTCCACCAGCGCGCGCTCATCGACGCCGCCGGGGACGCCCTGGCCTGGCTGATCGAGCGCACGCGCAGGCTGCCGATCGCGGCGCTGGTGGGGTTGCCGGTCGGGGTGAACGGCCTGCTCTACAACTGCGCCGCGCTGGTCTGCCGCGGCCGCCTGGTGGGAGTGGTGCCGAAGATCTATCTGCCGAATTACCGCGAATTCTACGAGGCACGCTATTTCGCTCCGGGCGATACCGCCTCGTGCGCCGAGATCCGGCTCGCCGGCCAGTCGACCGCGTTCGGCACGGAAATCATCTTCCGCGCCGCCGAGCAGCCGGGCTTGGTCCTGCACGTCGAGATCTGCGAGGACCTCTGGGTGCCGACGCCGCCGTCGTCCTACGCCGCGCTGGCGGGCGCGAGCGTCGTGGCCAATCTCTCGGCGTCGAACATCGTGATCGGCAAGGAAGGCTACCGCCGCCAGCTCGTCGGCAACCAGTCGGCGCGCTGCCTCGCCGCCTACCTCTACAGCGCGGCCGGCATGGGCGAATCGACCACCGACCTCGCCTGGGACGGCCATGCGCTCATCTACGAGAACGGCACGCTGGTCGCCGAGTCGAAGCGCTTCGCCGACACGCCCCAGCTCGCCGCGGCCGATGTCGACCTCGGGCGCCTCGCCGCGGACCGCATGCGCCAGAACAGCTTCGGCGCCGCAGCGCTGCGCCACCACGCGGAGGTGCGCCGCTTCCGGACCCTCGATTTCTCGCTTCCCGTCCCGGCCGGAAGGCTGCCGCTGCAAAGGAGGGTGGATCCGCTTCCGTATGTCCCGAGCGATCCGCGCACCCGCGACGCCCGCTGCGAGGAAGTGTTCCGCATCCAGGTGAACGGGCTCGCCACGCGCATGCGCGCCACGGGCGGCAAGAAGCTCGTGATCGGCGTGTCGGGCGGCCTCGATTCCACGCACGCACTCCTCGTCTGCGCACGCGCCATGGACCACCTGAAGCTGCCGCGCAGGAACATCCTCGCCTACACCATGCCGGGATTCGCCACGTCGAGCCGCACCAAGAGCCAGGCCTGGCAGCTGATGCGCGCGGTCGGCTGCAGCGCCGAGGAGATCGACATCAAGCCCTCGTGCATGCAGATGCTGAAGGACATCGGCCACCCCTTCGCGAAGGGCCGCAAGGTCTACGACATCGCTTTCGAGAACGTGCAGGCAGGCGAGCGCACCAGCCATCTTTTCCGGCTCGCCAACCAGCACGGCGCCATGGTGGTCGGCACGGGTGACCTCTCCGAGCTGGCGCTCGGCTGGTCCACCTACGGCGTCGGCGACCACATGTCGCACTACAACCCGAACGGCAGCGTGCCCAAGACGCTCATCAAGTTCCTGGTCGGCTGGGTGGCCGAATCCGACGAGCTCGGCGCCGACGTGAAGCGGGCGCTGCGGCGCGTGCTCGAGACCGAGATCAGTCCCGAGCTGGTCCCCGGCAAGCAGGCGACGGAGAGCGTGGTCGGCCCCTACGAGCTGCAGGACTTCAACCTTTACTACGTGCTGCGCTTCGGCTACGCGCCGACCAAAGTGGCCTTCCTCGCCTGGCACGCCTGGCGCGGCAAGTACAAGCTGCGCGAAATCAAGAAGTGGCTGGGGGTGTTCCTGAAGCGCTTCCTGGAAACCAGCCAGTTCAAGCGCAGCGCCGTGCCCAACTCGCCGAAGGTCGGCTCCGGGGGCTCGCTCTCGCCGCGGGGGGACTGGCGGGCGCCCTCGGACGGCAACGCGACCGCCTGGCTGGAAAACCTCGCCGAGGTCCCTGACAGGGATTGACAGCCGTGCGCCCGCGCGTCAAAGAGTTTCAGTTCCGGCGCGCCTTGACCGGGACATGACGAATCCAAAACAGATCCTGACCCCGCGTTCTGCGCCGATGCGGTCCAATCGTTCGCCATGGACAACGCCCATGTCGCAGCGACCGGTCGACGGCCCGCCAAGGCACGCGGCGCGATCCTGATTCTGGCTTTGGCCCTGTTTCCGTCGCCCAGCCGGGCGGTCGACCCCTGGGGAACCACCGATTACGCGCTCGCCGGCGCCGCCGTGGCCGCCCTTGCGGTGGACTGGGGCCAGACGCGCCACATCGCGAAGAACCCGGAACGCTACACCGAGACGAATCCGATCCTCGGGACCTCGCCCTCGGTGGGAAAGGTGGACGCCTACTTCGTCGGCGCCATGGTCGGCACCGTCGCCCTGGCGCATGTCCTGCCGGGGGAATGGCGGCAGCTGTTTCTTGGGGGCGTGCTTGCGCTGGAGCTTGGCGTGGTCAACCAGAACCGCTCGCTCGGCATCAAGATGGCGTTCTAGCTTTGATAGGCCAGCGCATGGTCCTACCGGACTATGCCCGCTCGTAGACGTGTAGGACCCAAGTGACGCATGATCCCTACCTGTGTAGATCGCAGTCTACACAGCGACAAACGGGTGGCCAGCACGCTGTTACCAGCCCCAGCACGAGAGACCGATCCACGACGCAGTCCGAGGGACCGGTCCACGTCAGGGCCAAACAAGGTGTAGTCGCAGTTTGATCGCCGCTTCGAGCTTCACGAGAGGGCACGGCTAGCGGTCGTGCCCTCTTTTTTTCTGCCTGCAATTCGTCGCCGCGAAAGCATTATCGGCGAGCGCGGCGCGCGGCACTATCGCCGGGCGCAGCTTCGTGCTGTCGCGATCCGTGGAACCCGGGGCGGACCGCCCGGCGACACCCCGTCGCCGTGGCCCGTGACCGCCAGCGGGATCGCCTGACATCGGCGGCGCGCCGAAACTGCCAGCAGCAGCAAGGACTTGAGTCGATGCCGCGGCGCGAGATGATTTCCCGCCGCGCTTCGCGTACGCTTCTTCGCGAATGGGCAAGGTTTCGAAGGACCGGTCGATGGATGGCCGTGGCTTCCGCAGTCCGCCGCTCTGGATTCATGTTTCCCAGGCCGGCAGGTGGCTGTTCTCCCCCCGCGAAGCGAGAAAGCGCGCCGTGATCCGCCTCCTCGACAAGGTCGAGAGCGCGGCGCCGCTGCCGCCGAAAGCCGAAATCTAGGCCGCGCGGCGCTCGACTCGCGGCAGCTCGCCGATCGCGGTCTTCACCGCGTCCTCGACACGCTCGAGGAGCACGAACTCGAGCTTCCGGCGCGCCTCCGCCGGCACATCCTCCAGATCCTTCTCGTTGCGCTTGGGCAGCATCACCGTCTTGATGCCGGCGCGCAGGGCGGCGAGGGTCTTCTCCTTGACGCCGCCGATCGGCAGGACCAGGCCGCGCAGGGAAATTTCCCCGGTCATCGCCACGTCGGCACGCACCGGCACGCCGGTGAGGAGCGAAACCAGCGCCAGGAACATGGCCACGCCGGCGCTCGGGCCGTCCTTGGGCGTCGCGCCTGCCGGCACGTGGATGTGGACGTCGGTCTTTTCGAAAGAGTCATTCAAATAGGTTCGAGCAAGCGTTAGCGCCGCCTGTGCGGACTCCTTCATGACGTCGCCGAGCTGGCCGGTGATGATCAGCTTGCCCGAGCCCGGCACCTTGGAAACCTCGATGAACAGGATGTCGCCGCCGACCGGCGTCCAGGCGAGGCCGGTCGCGACGCCGGGCACCGAGGTGCGCTGCGCGCTCTCGTTCTCGAAGCGCTTCGCGCCAAGGATGCCGTGCAGGTCCTTCTCCTCGATCACGACCTTGGCGGCGGCCCCCTCGGCGATCTTCATCGCCGCATGGCGCAGCGCCGCGCCGATGTTGCGCTCGAGGTTGCGCACGCCGGCCTCGCGCGTGTAGTCCGCGATGATCGCCCGGATCGCATCTTCCGCAAGAACAGCTTTGTCTTCCGTCAGGCCGTTCGCCTCGAGCTGCCTCTTGACCAGGTAGCGCTTCGCGATCTCGAGCTTCTCCTCCTCGGTATAGCCCGGGAGCTGGATGATCTCCATGCGGTCGCGCAGCGGCCCCGGAATGGTGTCGAGCACGTTCGCCGTGGTGATGAACATGACCTTCGAGAGGTCGAAGTCCACCGCGAGGTAGTTGTCGCGGAAGCGCGAGTTCTGCTCGGGATCGAGCACTTCGAGCAGCGCGCTCGACGGGTCGCCGTGGAAGCCGCCCTGGCCGAGCTTGTCGATCTCGTCGAACATCAGCACCGTGTTCTTCGACTCGGCGCGGCGGATCGCCTGGATCACGTTGCCGGGGAGCGCGCCGATATAGGTGCGGCGATGGCCGCGGATCTCGGCCTCGTCGTGCACGCCGCCGAGCGCGATGCGCTGGAACTTGCGCCCGGTGGCGCGCGCGATCGACTGGCCGAGCGAGGTCTTGCCCACGCCCGGCGGGCCGACGAAGCACAGGATCGGGCTCTTGCCCGAGGGGTTCAGCTTCCTCACCGCCAGATGCTCGAGGATGCGGCGCTTGATCTTGTCCAGGCCGAAGTGGTCCTCGTCCAGCACGCGCCGGGCGCCGGCAATATCAATCTCTTTCTGTTCAGGATCTCTCCACGGGAGCTCGGCGAGCCATTCGAGGTAGGTGCGCAGCATCGAGCCCTCGGCGCTGCCTTCGCCCATGCGCTGCAGGCGCTTCAGCTCCTTGACGGCGTGCTTGTGGACGTCCTCCGGCATGCCCGCGTCGTCGATCGACTTCTTCAGCTCCTCGATCTCGGCCGCCGTGTCGTCGCCCTCGCCCAGCTCCTTCTGGATCTGGCGCATCTGCTCGCGCAGCACATGCTCCCGCTGTCTCTCGTCGAACTGCTTCTTGGTCTTCTCGCCGATCTCCTTGGAGATGCGCAGCACGCCGACGCGCTCCGAAAGGAGCTCGAGCACCTTGTCCATGCGCCGCTTCAGGTCGAAGGTTTCGAGCAGGTCCTGCTTGTCCGCGTTCTTCACGTCGAGGAGGTTCGCGACCATGTCCGAAAGCAGCGCCGGCGAGCTCACCTGCTGCACCACCGCCGCGAGCTCCTCGGGCGCGTTGGGCAGGAGCTGGATCGCCTCGACGGCCTGCTGCTTCAGCTGCAGGAAGCGCGCCTCGATCTCGGGCGCGGCGCTCTCGTCCTGCTTCACCATGTCCACCCGCGCCACCAGGAACGGCCAGCCCTCGAGGAACTCGAGCACGCGGAAGCGCGAAGTACCCTGCACCACGAGGTGGTGCGCGCCTTCGGCGCCCGTGATGTAGCGCACCACCTGGCCGGCGGTGCCCACCCAGTACAGGTCCTCGGGCCTGAGGTCGTTCTTCTGCGGGTCGCGCTGCAGGAGGAAGCCGACCTTCCTTTCGCTGCGCACCGCCTCCTGGGCCGCCGCGACCGAGCTGGCACGGCCTACCGTGATCGGGCTGATCACGCCCGGGAAGAGCACCGTGTTGCGCATCGGAATCAGGATCAGCGCGTCCGCCGGCAGCGGCTTGGCCGGCGTCGCGCCCGCGGGCGCGGCGCCGGCGGCGCCGGGCTGGTCCTGGCTTTCGTTGGAGAGCACCTTGGTGTTCATGCGCCTTCCTTCCTGCGGAACGAGAGGGTCAGCACGCCGTCGGCGAGCCGCTTCGCCGCGAGCTCGATCGGGGCCTGGGGCGGCAGCGCGAGGCGCCGCTCGAAGCGCCCGTACGGAATCTCGAGGCGGTGGATGTGGGTACCGGTCTCGCGGCAGGGGAACGGCCGCAGCGCCGAGACCACGACCGCGTCGGGCTCGAGCGCGACCGTGATCGACTCGGGGGAAACGCCCGGCAGCGCGATATGCACGTCGAGCCGACCGGCCGCCTCGACCACGTCGACCGGAGGCTCCCACGTTTGGACCGACTCGGCGCCGGCGACGCGGAAGAATTGGCGGTGCAGGCGATCGGCCTGCTCGAGGAGCGAGAGTGCCTCGCCCCACATCCAGCTGGAAAAATCGCGCGATCTCACGGGCGGTAAATGGCGACGGGAGGGAAGGGAATCAAGCCCGTCGCAAGATATACGCCCGTTTTCAAGGCTTTGCTACATCAGCTACATCAAAGGCTCTTTCAGCGCCTCGGCTTCTTGTAGGCCGGCTTTCGCTGAGGATTGAACACCGGCGCGCGCTCGTCCTTGTGGCGGTAGTTGATACGGCCGCGGGTCACGTCGTAGGGCGACATCTCGAGGCGCACGCGGTCGCCGGCGAGGATGCGGATGCGGTTCTGGCGCACGCGCCCGCCGGCATAGGCGAGCACGCTCACGCCGTTTTCCAGCTCGACGCGGAACTGGGTATTCGGCAGCACTTCCTGGACGGTGCCGTCCATTTCAAGCATTTCTTCCTTGGCCACGATCAACCTCTGGCGCTCCCGTGAGCGCGTTGAACTGCCGCTGGTTGGACTTCGGGGTCCGGAACTTCGGAGGGACTGCGATTATACCTGCTCGAGCAGCCACTTCCTGAACGCGGCGACCGCAGGCCGTTCGGCTATGACCTCGGGACAGACAAGGTAATAGGCCGATTGGGGCTTCATCTCGGCATCAAAAGGCGCGCACAGGCGGTTGGAAGCGAGATCGGCGTCGACCAGGGGCTTCAGGGCGAGCGCGACGCCCAGCTTCTGCGACGCGGCCTCCAGCGACAGGATGTTCGAGGAAAAGCGCGGTCCGCGACTGGCGTCGACGCGCTCGCCGACGCCCGCGTTCTCGAGCCAGCGCTGCCAGGCGTTGCCGCCCGCGACAAGCTCCATCGCGTCGTCGTGCAGGAGCACGTGGTGCGCGAGGTCCGCGGGCTCGCGCAGCGGCGGATTTCCCTTCACCAGCTCGGGACTTGCCACGGCGGTCATCGACACGCCGAAGAGGCGGTCGGCGCGATAGCCGGGATAGTGGCCGCCGCCGAGGTGGATCTCGACGCCCGAGGCGTCCTCGCGCAGATCGAGCCCGCTCACCAGCGTCGGCGAATCGAGCGCGCCGGCGTCGACCATCTTGCTCGAAGCGAACACGCGCAGCTCGATCTTCGGCTCGCGCTTGGCGAAATCGGCGAGCCGCGGCATCAACCAGCGCGCCGTAAATACCGGCGGCGCGGTGATGAGAAGGTCGGCTTCGGCGGCGCGCTCGCGGATCATTTCCACCGCGGCGGCAAGGGAATCGAAGCCTTCGCGCAGGCGCGGCAGGCAGGCGCGCGCCGCCTCGGTCAGCTGCACGCGCCGCCCGGCGCGCCGGAAGAGCTCCACGCCGAGGTATTCCTCCAGGCTCTTGATCTGGTGGCTGACCGCGGCCTGCGTGATCGAGAGCTCGTTTGCCGCGTCCTTGAACGACAGGTGGCGCGCGGCGGCCTCGAATACCCGCAATGCATTCAGCGGCGGGAGGCGATAAATCACGAGGAAATTCTCACGTGGAAATTCGCACGCCCATCATGAGCTTTTCTTATGCATGACTTGAAGAACGATCGTTTGTTTGTTGACCGCGGCGGCCTTATCTTCCACTGCATGAAAAAGGCCATGTTCCAACTCCCCACGGCCGAGGAATTGTACGCGCTGGAAAAGCGCGCCCGCCGCGAGCGCTCGATCCACGTAGCGGCGCTCGTCAGCGCGCTCGTCACCTCGATGTATGAGCGGGTGCACTCGGCCCTCACTGCAAAGGTGGTTCACCATGCGTAACGAAATCACGACTCCGTTCTGGAAAAACGCCCTCGCCTCGCTGCCCGCTTCCGTGCGTTCGCGCTACGCGGCCGACATCGCGGCCGCGGAACGCTGGGAACTGCGCATCGACGCCGCCGTCAAAGGGCTCACGCGCGCAAGAAGGGCGTTCGGCAGAATCCAGGCTGCCTAAAGGCTTGCCTCGCCGTCCGGGCGAAACCGAAGCCTCCTCCTCCTCCTCTGGCTAGGGGAGCCCGGCCGGCGAGCATTAACACGAAGAAGGACAAGGAAGGGCCTGATTGGCCCTTCTTCTTTTTTGCGCGTCAGTTTCCGGTCGGCTTCAGTACTTGATATTGAAGATGCAGCGCTGGTCGCGGAACTCGGGGCACACGCCGCGCAGGAAGGGCACGAGCGTCGCGGCGGCCTCGGGCCGCGGCTCGGCGGTGCCGGAGAGCGTGAGCCCGCCGCGCGGCGACCAGGTTCCGGTGCCGGCAACGCGCAAGGGACCGTCGAGCGTGGCGAGCTCGATGTCGACGCGGCTTCCCGCGCCGCGCAGCCGCGCGACTTGCGAGCCGAGCTCCACGCCCGAGGCGCGCGCCAGGCGAATGTCGCGCCACTCGATGGTCGCGAGGCCGAGCACCGAGTCGCCTTCCAGGCGCAGATCGTCGGACTGGATCCGCACGCGTCCGCCGGGGCCGAGGATCTCGAGCGGCGGCGCGAGCGTGCCGAGCGCCTTTCCGGGCACCTCGAGCGCGAGATCCTTCAGCGTCACGGCGCCCGGCGAGAGCTCGACCCGGATCGGCTTTGGGCTCTCGTTGAGGGTCATGTCGGCGCCGAGCTTGCCCCGCAGCAGCGCCGCGGGCGTGCTCTTCCATCGCACCGAGCCAAGGTCCAGAAATTCGCCGCCGCGCGTGCGCGCATAGAGCCGCCCGCTGCCCGACCACGCCGAGCCGGCCGCGTCGCGCAGCTCGAGCCGCTGCTGCGACGCGCGCTCGACGCTCTGCGCGAGCCATGCAGCGGGCGCGAGCGCGAGGAAGGCGAGCAGGTAGGCAGCCAACCCCCAGGCCGCGTACAGGACGAGCCGGCGCACGCTCATCGCTTCGCGGGCGTCCCCAGGGCGACGAAGGTGGCTTCGGCGCGCACCAGGCCCGGCGCGTCCAGCGCGCTGATGCGGCATCTCTCCAGGCGGGCGCCGGCTTCGCGTTGCGCTTCCGTGACCCAGCGCAGCCACTCGTCGAAATCGGCCGATGCGACCAGCACGGTGGCGCGCTCGCCCGAGGCGGCGTCGATCCGCTGCACCGATTTGGCGAAAGGCGCGCGCCCCACCGAGGACTGCAGCACCGTTCGCAAGTCGCCGCCCTGCGCCGCGGTGCCCGCGCTCTTGCGCAGCACCGCGATCTCGGACTGCTGCGCGCGCATGAGCTCGAGCTGGGCGCGCAGCTTCGGCAGCGTGGCCGCAAGCCGCTGGCTGGCCGCGAGGCCCGGCTGCCACAGGAAAAGGTACAACACGACCAGGGCGATCGCGAGCGCGCCGCCGGCGAGCAGCGCGCGCTCCCGCGGCGCTCGCTCGTTCCACAATTCGCGCAGGCGCTGCGGATTCATTTCGACCCCGGCACGGCGGCGATCAGCCGCAAGGCGCCGCCGGCGGCCTCCTCCACGCGGATCTCCAGGCCCGGGGCGCTCGCCCGGGCGCGGAGCTGCGCGGCGAGCGCGGCCGCCTTGGTCGGGTCGCGCGCGCGAAGCGAGAGCGAGAGCCGGCCGTTCTCGTAGTCGATCGCCTCGACGCGTTGCGCGCCCGCGTCGGGCATGGACTCCGCCACGGCGTTGAGGAGGGCGACGAAATCCGAGGCGCTGCCCTTTCCCGCGGCCAGCCGCAGTTCCGCGAGCGCCCGGCTCATCTGCAGCGGCGGATCGACCAGCACGGCGCTTTCGCCGAAGCTCTGCCGATAGAGGTCGCGCATCTCCGCCTGCAGGCGGTCGCGCTCCGCCGCCTTGAGCGCCCAGTCCGCGGCGATGGCGACGCTCATCAGGGCGACCAGCGCGGCGGCCAGGAGCGCGGGCCGCGCGAGCGCCTCGCGCCAGGCGCCGCCGGTCCCGCGCGGCGCGAATTCGCCCTGGAGGAGCTCGAAGCGCGGACGGCTCCGCGCCTGGGACCAGCGCCAGGCCGCGCCGGGCTCCACCGGCAGCTCCAGGGCTTCGCTCCAGCGCGCCGCGTCCGGCAGCGCCGCGCCGGATGCGGCGCGCAGCACGAGGCGCTGCGGCGCGCGGCCGTTGCTGCGTGCCGCATCGAGCGCCAGGCGCAGCGCGACCGGCGGCTCGTCCCCGGCCGCGCGGTCGAGTACGAATCCTTCGGCCTCGCCGGTGCGCACGAAGCTCTCGTCGCCGCTGCACGCGACGATCCATGCGTCCGCCTCGAGCGGCGGCAAAAGGGTTTCGGGATAGGCCGCAATCGGCGCGACGCCGGCGCGGCCGAGGCGCGCGAGCGCCTGCACCAGCCATTCGCGGTCGACCACGCCGACGCACACCACGTCCTTCTGCGGCGTGCGCGCCGCGGCGACGTGCACGCGTGCCGGATCCGGCACGATGCTGTCCTCGGCGAGAAACCGCAGCGCCGATTGCAGGCGGCGCTGCTGCGCCGCCGGCAGGGCGACGCGCTCGAGCAGCACGAGCTCGGCCGCGAGTACCGCTTCGCATGGCCGGCCGCGCGGCGGCATGGCGAGATCCGAGACCCCGCTCTCCAGGACCTGCCCGAGCTCGCTGACCAGCGCCCATTCGAAGCGGCCGCTCTCCGGAAAATCGCGGCCGAGACGCACGCGGCAGACGCTCATGCGCTGCGCTGCCAGACGATGACGGGCAGGCCGGTTCCCGTGCGCTGCAGCAGCGCCTCCATGCGCAGGTCGGCATCGCCCACCTTGGCCCGCCCCTGCACCACGAAGAACTGGCTCGAGGCGGCAATGCCTTCGAGGTTGGGCCGGAGGTTCGGTCGCAGGAGCGCCTGGAACGCCTCGCGGCTGCCCACCGGCTCGACGGCGAGGCGCCGCGCGAGCGCCTGGGCCTCGGGAAGGGCGAGACCTTCGACCATCGCGGCAAGCACCTCGGCCGGCGCCGTGTTGACGTTCACCGCGGTCGGGCGCGGGAGGGCCGTCGCGTAGCGCCGCAGGCGGCCGAGCGCGTTGGCGTCGAGCCCGCCCACCCCGGCGAGCTCGCCGACATCGGCGAGCGGACGCTTCGGGTCGATGCGTGCGCCGATCGCGTCGGCGAGCTCCGGCGTGAGCCCGATGGCGCCGAGCAGGCGCCCGAGCACCGCGATCTGCATAGGATCGGGCTTGCCGCCGCGCAGCAGGTTGTTCAGGTTGAAGAGCCCCTGCTCGTCGCGGATTTCGCCGGCGAGGGAGCCGAGCTGCACGTCGGTCGGCGGCAGCCCTGAGGCCCAGAGCTCGCGCTGGTGGTCGCTCGTTCCCGCGCGCGCGTCTTCGGCGAGGATCGAGCGCGCCCAGTGCATGCCGCCCCTCAGCATCCAGCGCGCCTGCTCGTAGTCGCGCTGCGACTGGAGCGCGCGCGCATCGAGGTCCTGGCGCTCGAGCATCGCGGCGGCGCCCGCGACCGCGAGCGCGAGCACCAGCATGGCGATGATGACCGCGGTGCCGCGCTGGGGTCGCAAACTCTTCATTTCAGCGGAAAGAGCCGAGAGACACGTTCACCGCTCGCCAGCGCCAGCTCTACCGCGACCGCGCGCGGCAGCGGCTGCCCGGCGGGCCACACCGGAACCCAGGTGCCGTCATCGCGCAGCGCGCTCAGCCTCAGATCCGCCACGTTGGCGAGCACCGCGTACGCCACCGCCGGCGGCCCGCTGTCGAGGCCCCGCGGAAAGAGGAGATACTGCACCGTGCCCTCGCGCAGGCGGTAGCCGATGCGCCGCGGCGGCGCCCCGGCCTGCTCGGCGAAGCGCGTCAGCACGAGGTCGGCATCGCTCGAGGCGCCGAGCGCGAAGCCGCGGCTCTCCACCGCGGAGGAAATGTCCTCGCGAAGCTGGCCGAGCAGGATGCCCACCTCGCTCCAGCGCCGCGCCTGTTCGCGCACGTGGGCCTCGCCGTCGAGCACCGAGGAGAGGCCGCGGAAGCTGAGCGAGGCCAGCACCGCGAGCACCGCCAGCGCCGCGAGCAGCTCGAGAAGCGTAAAGCCCGCTTTCCGATTCATCAGCTTTCCCTGGGCAGTATGCCGACCAGCGTGCGCAGGACGTGCGTAGGGTCGGTTGGGTCCAGCACCTGGACTTCGACCCGGCGCAGCAGCGGGTGCTGCGTGGCGAAGACCTCGATGCGCCAGGGGAAGTCGAGCCCCGCCTGGCGCTCGAGCCCTTGGCTGACGCCCACCGGCGGCCAGGCGCGGCGCGCGTCGAGCTCGCCGAGGCGGTTCTCGGCGACGAACCCGGCGAGCGCGCGCAGCTTGACCTCGGTGGCCGAGGCGCTCGACACGGCCGCGGAGCGGCTGACCGCGGCGAGCGCGATCGCCGCGATGGCGAGCGCCACCAGTACTTCAATTAGCGTAAACCCGCGTGAGGCTGACCCGCCCAACGATGTCTCCGTAGATCGTGAACTGCTCGCCCGCGCCCGCCATGGTTGCGGAAAGCTCGCTGCGCAGGCCGTATGGCGAGAACACCACCCGCTCGCCCGGCGCGAGGTCGCGGCCGTCGACGCGCACGCGCGTAAGCTCGGTGCGCCCGGCGAGCGCCCGGCTGCGGTAGAGGCTCGTGCGAGGGTACGGCACCCAGTCGCCGTCGTCGCCGCGCTGCCAGAAGGCGTAGCCCTGGCGCTCGGCGGACCACGCGATGGCGCTGCCGCTCGCGCGCGCTTCGCGCATCGCCGACTCGAGCAGCGCCGCGAGCCTGCGCGCCTCCTCGCGCGCCGCGTCGGCGTCGCCGGGAATCGCTACCGCGACGACCGTCGCGGCGACCACCGCCATGATGGCGAGGACCACCAGCACCTCGATCAGCGTGAAGCCCGCGCTGCGCGCCGTGCGCAAGACTACAGATTCCACGAGCCGATGTCCGCGTCGAAGCCTTCTCCGCCCGCCGTGCCGTCGGCGCCGAAGCTGAAGACGTCGACTTCGCCGCGCAAGCCTGGACTGAGATACTGGTAGGGATGGCCCCACGGGTCGCGCGGCAGCCGCTCGAGATAGCCGCCGGGCTTCCAGTTCGGCGGCACCGGCGGGAGCGTCGGGCGCGTGACGAGCGCGGCGAGCCCCTGCTCGGTGGTGGGATAGCGCAGGTTGTCGAGGCGGTAGAGCTTGAGCGCTTGCAGCAGGCTGGCAATGTCCTGACGCGCCGCGACCACGCGCGCCTCGTCCGGCCGGCTCATCACTTTGGGCACGATCAGGGCGGCGAGGACCGCCAGGATCGCCACGACCACCATGACTTCGATGAGAGTGAACGCGCGGATGCGAGCCCGACTCATGCGTCCTCCGCTGACCTCGCCCCGTACAAGTAATTGTAGTGGCTCGGGGATCGGGATACTATACCTTGTAGATGGCTGGCGGGTTCAAGAACACAATACAGCCGCTGCTGCGCACCGGGCCGCTCGCTCTGGCGCTCGAGCTCGCGCTGCTCGCCGCGCTCGCGGCGGCTACCGCTTACTTCACCTGGGTGCTGCTCGCGCCGGCCGGGAAGGCCGCGCCAGCGCTCGGTGAGCAGGCGCGCGCGCTCGAGGCTCCTTCGCCGGCGGCGCGGCGCCTGTTCGGCGCGGGCGGCGCGCCGCAGGCCGCTTCTGCCGGACCGGTGCGCCTGATCGGCGTGGTTTCCCCCTCCCGGGCGCTGTTCAGCGAAAACGGCCGGCCGCGTGCCGCCGCCGTCGGAGAATCGGTCGGCGAGCTGGTGGTGCGCGAGATCCACGCCGACCACGTAGTGGTGAGCCGGCGCGGCGAGCTCGAGCGCCTCACGCTCGAGCGGCGCAGCGTGCCGCTGCCGGCGCCGGGCGGCGCACGGGGCGATGCCGGCCGTTAGGCGCGGTCTCCTCCTCCTGGCGCTGGCCGCCTTTGGCGCGCGCGCGGCCGAAGAGCCCGTCATGCTCAACTTCGTCAATGCCGACATCGAGGCCGTCGCCACCGCGATCGGCCAGATGTCGAAGCGCAATTTCCTGATCGATCCGAGGGTCAAGGGGAACGTCAACATCGTCTCGTCGCGCCCGGTGCCGCCGTCGGCGGCGTACGACATCTTTCTCTCGGCGCTCAGGCTGCAAGGCTACACCGCGGTCGAGAGCGACGGGGTGGTGAAAATCCTCCCCGAGGCCGACGCCAAGCTGCACCTGAGCTCGGTCTCGCCGAGGAGCGCGGCCGAGGGCGACCGGCTCCAGACCCGAGTGTACACGCTGAAATATGAATCGGCCGCGCAGATGCTGCCGGTGCTGCGGCCGATCATCACCCCGAACAACACCATCGCGGTGTACGCGGCGAACAATTCCCTCGTCATCACCGACTACGCCGACAACCTGCGGCGGATCGACCGCATCATCGACGCGATCGACCGGCCCGGCGGCGGCGAGCCGGTCTTCATCCCGCTGCGCAACGCCTCGGCCGTCGAGATGGCGAACACGGTCAACCGCCTCTACGCCGCCGACGCCGCTGCCCAGGGCGCCGATTCACGCGGCCGCATCAGCGTGGCGGCGGACGGGCGCACCAACAGCCTGATCGTGCGCGCCGACAATCCGGCGCGCCTCGCGCGCATCCAGGAGATGGTGCAGAGCCTGGACAAGCCCACCGCCGCGGGCGGCAACCTGCACGTGGTGTTCCTCAAGAACGCCGAGGCGGTGCGCGTCGCGCAGACGCTGCGCGCGGTGCTCTCGGGCGAGTCCTCGCCGGCACTTAACGTTGCCGCGACGGCACCGCTCTCCACCGCGCCTTCGACGGTAGGACAGCAGCCGGTCTCCGGCGGTCCCGGCCCGTCGCCGTCGCCGCTCAGCGGCCTCGGTGCGGTGGGCGGCGGGAGCGGGATCGTGCAGGCCGACCCGTCTTCGAACGCGGTGATCATCTCGGCGCCCGACGCGGTATTCGCAAACCTGAAGGCGGTGATCGACAAGCTCGACGTGCGCCGCCTCCAGGTGCACGTGGAAGCGCTGATCGTCGAGATGACCGCGGACAAGGCGGCCGAGTTCGGCATCCAGTGGCTGGCTGCGCACGACCTCACCACCAACGCCACCCAGGGGTTCGGCGGCACCAACTTCGGCGCGCGCGGCACCGGCACCAACATCATCGACGGCGCGGTCAACCCCGGCACCCTCGGCAGGGGACTGAACCTCGGCGTGGTGCGCGGCCAGGTCACCATCCCGGGGATCGGCACCATCACCAACCTCGCCTTCCTCGCGCGTGCGCTCGAATCGGACGCGAACGCGAACATCCTCTCCACCCCGAACCTCCTGACGCTGGACAACGAGGAGGCGAAGATCGTCATCGGCCAGAACGTGCCCTTTATCACCGGCCAGTACGCGCAGACCGGCGCCGCGACGACCGCCACGCCGTTCCAGACCATCGAGCGGAGGGATGTCGGCCTCACGCTGCGCGTCAAGCCGCAGATCTCGGAAGGCGGCTCGGTGCGCCTGCAGATCTACCAGGAAGTCTCCAGCGTCCAGGATCAGACCAACCCCGCCGGGATCATCACCAACAAGCGCTCGCTCGAGTCGAGCGTGCTGGTCGACGACGGCCAGATCATCGTGATCGGCGGGCTGGTGCAGGACAGCACCTCCAACACCATGGAAAAAGTGCCGCTCCTCGGCGACATCCCGCTCGTCGGCGCGCTGTTCCGCTACGAGACGCGCAAGCAGACCAAGACCAACCTGATGGTGTTCCTGCGGCCGCTCGTCATGCGCGAGCGCAGCACTTACGGCCCGGTCACTTCGGAGCGCTATCGCCAGATGCTCGAGGAGCAGGGGAAGGCGCGCATCCCGCCCTCGGTGGTGCTGCCCAATATCGAGACGCCGATGCTGCCTCCGGAAAACCCGCCGGAGCAGAACATTCCTGAGCAGAACGCCCCGGCGCAGAAGCCCCCGGCGCAGTAAAGTGGCGCCATGGACCTCGCCCGCGACACGCCGGTCCGCCTCGTTCCCTATCCGTTCGCGCGGCTGAACGGGGCGCTGCTGCTCGAAGTCTCCGAAAATGAGGCGCTCGTCTGCCTGCGGCAGGGCGCGCGCCCGCAGGTGCTTGCCGAGCTGCGCCGGGTGCTCGGCGTGCCGGTGCGCGTCACCGCGGTCGAGGAGCCCGAAGCCTTCGAGCGGCGCCTCGCGCAGGCGTATTCCCAGGCGAGCCAGTCGCCCGCCTACGTCGCCGACGCCATCGGCCAGGACATGGACCTCTCGCGCCTGGTGCAGGAGATGCCGAAGATCGAGGACCCGCTCGACTCCGACAACGACGCGCCGGTGATCCGCATGATCAACGTGCTCCTCACCCAGGCACTGCGCCAGAAAGCCTCGGACATCCACATCGAGCCCTACGACGCGCGCTCGGTGGTGCGCTTCCGCCTCGACGGTACGCTCCATACCGTGGCCGAGCCGCACCGGGGCCTGCACGCGGCGATGCTCTCGCGCATCAAGATCATGGCCAACCTCGACATCGCCGAGAAGCGCCTGCCGCAGGACGGGCGCATCTCGCTGCGCCTCGCCGGGCGCCAGGTCGACGTGCGCGTCGCGACGCTGCCCACCGGCTACGGCGAGCGCGCGGTGCTGCGCCTGCTCGACAAGGAAGCGAGCCAGTTCCAGCTCGGCGGCCTCGGCATGGACGAATCGACCCTCGGGGTGATCGACACCCTGATCCACCAGCCCCACGGCATCGTCCTCGTCACGGGCCCGACCGGCTCGGGCAAGACCACCACCCTGTACGCGGCGCTCGAGCGCATCGACTCGCTCGGCCTGAACATCATGACGGTCGAGGACCCCGTCGAGTACGAGCTCGACGGCATTGCCCAGACGCCGGTCAACGCCAAGATCGGCATGACCTTCGCGCGGGCGCTCCGCTCGATCCTGCGCCACGACCCCGACGTCATCATGGTCGGCGAGATCCGCGACAGCGAGACCGCGGAGATCGCGGTCCAGGCGAGCCTCACCGGCCACCTCGTGCTCGCCACGCTGCACACCAACGATGCCGCGAGCGCGCCGACCCGGCTGGTCGACATGGCCGTCGAGCCCTACCTCCTCTCCTCGAGCCTGCTCGGCGTGCTGGCGCAGCGGCTGGTGCGCAAGCTCTGCCCGGCGTGCAAGCAGCCGCACCAGCCGAGCGCGCCCGACCTCGCGGAGCTCGGCGAGCTCTATCGCGGCGAGGCGCTGTACGCGCCCGGCGGCTGCAGCGCCTGCAACAACACCGGCTACGTCGGCCGCACCGGGATCTACGAGCTGCTCGTGATCGACGAGGACGCCAAGGCTCTGATCCACGGCGCGGGCTCCGAGCAGCGCCTGCGCGCGCACGCGGCGAAGCGAGGGATGCGCAGCCTGCGCCAGGACGGCCTGCGCTGGGTACTGAGCGGGGCCACTTCGCTCGAGGAAGTGATCCGGGTCACGCGCGAGTCGTAGCTCGATGCCCGCCTTCAGCTACGTCGCCATCGACGCCGACGGTCGCAAGCGGCGCGGCGTGGTCGAGGCCGAAGCGGCGCGCCAGGCGCGCGCCGGGCTGCGCAGCGCGGGCCTCGTGCCGATCGAGGTCGCTGCGGTCGACAGCGAAGCGGCGCCGCCGGGCAAGCGGCGGGTCTTCTGGGCGGCGCGCATGCGCATCGGCGCCGGGGAGCTCGCGCTCCTCACCCGGCGCTTCGCCATGCTGCTCGAGGCGGGCCTCACGGTCGAGCAATGCCTGGACGCGCTGATCGAGCAGGCGCAGGGCGAGTCCGCCAGGCGCATCCTCGCCGCCGTGCGCGCGGAGGTGCTGTCCGGGCAGCCGCTCGCGGAGTCCTTCGACCGCTACCCGTCGTCGTTTCCCGAGATCTACCGCGCCCTGGTGCGTGCCGGAGAGCACTCGGGGGAGCTCTCGGTGGTGATGGCTAGCGTCGCCGATTATCTCGAGCGGCGCCAGGCGACGCGCCAGAGCGCCGGCCTCGCCCTGCTCTATCCCGCGATCGTCGCCGCAGTGGCCCTCTGCATCGTGGTGGGCCTGCTCACCTACGTCGTGCCCCAGGTCGTGGACGTCTTCGCGCAGAGCAAGCAGACGCTGCCTTTGCTCACGCGCATGCTGCTCTGGACCAGCGAAACACTGAAGGGAAAGCTCGGTTACATCGCCGTGGTCCTGGTGGCGATCGCCATCGCCCTGCGCTGGGCCTACGGGCGGCCGGCGACCAAGAGGCGCTGGCACGCGCGGCTCCTGCGCCTGCCGCTCATCGGCCCGCTCTGGCGGGGGATCGACACGGCGCGACTCGCCGCGAGCCTCGGCATCCTCGCGGCCGGCGGCGTGCCGCTCCTCCAGGCACTCGCGGCGGGCTCGCGCGTGGTGAAAAACCTCGCCCTGCGCGAGGCCGTGGAGGAGGCACAGCAGCGCGTGCGCGAAGGTTCGAGCCTGCACCGCGCGCTCGCCGCGCGGGCGCTCTTTCCGCCGATCTTCATCCACCTCGTCGCCTCGGGCGAGGCGAGCGGGCGCCTCGCCCACATGCTCGGCCAGGCCGCGCGCCAGCAGGAAGTCGAGAACGACGCCCGCGTCCGCCTCCTCACCGGCGTGCTCGAGCCCGCGCTCATCCTTGCGATGGGCATGCTGGTCCTCCTGATCGTTCTGGCGATCCTCCTGCCGATCATCGAGATGAACCAGCTCATCCGGATCTGAGCGCGTTTCGCTGGCTCGACTTCGGACTGAAAGATAAAAAGCGGCTCGATTTCCGCCGCGCGACGTATGCACCGGATTTCCACCGTGTGCTACGTTGACGCGAGCTCGTAGTCGGCCAAAAAACTCTCAGGGGGAGGGGCCATGCGTTTGCGCGGAGTCGTCGCGCTTGCTTTTGCGGTTTCGGTGCTCAGCGCGTGCAGTGGCGGTGGAGGGGGAGGCAGTCAGCCGCCTCAGCCGCAGGTCACCCTTTCGGGCACGGTTGCCGGGGACGTGCCCATCCCCTCCTATACGGTCAGTATCCTTTCGCCAACCGGCGTGACCAGCGCGTTTTTGGCCACAGGTTCGACCGGAGCGGACGGCCGCTACAGCGCGACCTCCTTCTTGCCGAATCCTCCTTTTCTCGTCCTGGCCAGTCCGCAGCCGCAGCAGGAACATCCGCAGTACCCGCGGCTCACCTCAATCGCGCACCGCGGCGGCACTGCGAACGTGACGGCATTGAGTAGCCTCCTCGTCGCCCGGCTTGTCAATCGCAGCCCTGAAATATTTATTGACACGTGGGCGGCCTTCGACCTGAGGACGCGCTCGGAATCCGATGTCCAGGCCGCCCGGCAGCAGGTCGTGGCCTACCTCCTGAACCGCCCCGACAAGAACGATGGAAATAGCACCACTTCCGTGGACGTCTCGATGGTGACCGACTTTGTGTCGGGGCCGCTCACAGCGGTGTCCGGCGACCCGCATTTCGAAGCCCTCAGACGCGTGCACGCGTCCATGATGGACTCGGAGACCGTCCGGGGCATGGAGGAGCACATGTTGTTCGGCGGAGACCTGCCGGCCGACCTTCGCTCGATGCTCGCCCTCGACTTCGTCGCCACCTGTACCTTGCGAGTGCCAAACAACGACGACGGCACCCTGCCGCGCGGCACAACGCACATCATTCTGGCTCCGCGTGCGATCACCGTGGGCAGCGTCGATCTCCCTTTCCAGTCGGGCGATCAACTCCAGCTCAACGCAAGTCGGAGCTTCGCCTCCCAATGGACGTTTAGTTTCACTACGAGCCAGACAGTCGAGCTCAGCGTGCACGGAGGCCGCCTCGAAACCATCGTGCTTTCGATTCCCACGAAAGGGTCCTCGCAGTGCCAGCCCACGACCGACGTATCGGTCCTGGGCAAGCATCCCAGCATGATTGCGCTCATCAGGATGTTCGAGCAATCGCTCAGTACTCCGCGGAGCTTCAACTGCGCCGGCACCCCCACGTTTTCAGGCTTCGTCATGGGCCAGAACACCCTGGCCATCGAAGCGAGCGGCGCATTGCGAATCAATGGCGCGGGCGGTCCTGCGGTTCATCTGCCATCGTTTTTTTTCTTCATTACCGCGTCGATTACTGTCTCAGGGCCTCAGGTTCAGGCCATTCGGCCGACGCTGTTTCTTGCGAATGGAGGCGGCGTGCTCGACTCGCTGGCGGTTGCGACGAATGACCTCGGGCAGATCACCAGCCTGACGCTCAGCCGTCAGCGAAACGGACAGCCTAACCAGACGCAAACCTGCAGCTAATCCCAAGCAATCGGGGTCTGACCCCGATTCCGGCGTTCTAGCCTGCTACTGGACGGTCTGGCCGGCGAGCATGGGCTTGGCCGCCTGGGAGGGGACCATGCCCTCGAACGGGATGCCGTTCTTGGCCATGAAACGCTCGACCGCCGGGAGCCAATATCGCACGCCGGAGTCCTCGCTGAAGATATAGTGACCGTCTTTGCCGAAGGCCGGCTGCAGCACGTATTCCGCGTGCGCTCCGGCGGCAGTGAACCGGTCGTACCAAAGCCTCGAGGTCTGCGCGTTGAAGAAATGGTCGTTCTCGGCGTAATGAAACAGCACCGGCACCTTGACCTGCTTGCCGATATCGTCGAATACCCGTGCCAGCGGCTCGACGGCGCAGGGTACGCCGGGATTGCGCGCGGGGTTGCCGCCGCGGCCCGCGGCGAAGGCGAGCACCGCGACGAGGCCCTGGGGGGCGCGCGCGGCGGTGTAGATCGAGGCGACGCCCCCCGCGGACTGCCCGGCGAGGATCATGCGCGAGCCGTCCACGTAGGGCAGGCGCTGCGTATATTCGTAGGCCGCCAGGATGTCCTCGGAGGCCGCGCTCTCGCCGCGCCGGTAGTCGGGATTGCGGCAGGAGCCGGCGTCCTCGGCGAAGTCGCCGCCGGTAGCGCCGAAGCCGCGGCGCAGCGGCAGCACCACGACGTAGCCGCGGCGCGCGAAGTGGGCCGCGGTGTGCATCAGGAGCTCGGGGGACTCGGTGCGTCGCTCTTCCGCCGACACGGCCGCGCCATGGTTCAGGATCACGGCGCCGTAGGGGCCGATGCCGTCTGGCCTCAGGATCTTGGCGGCAATGCTGTAGTTGCCACTGCTAACGGGGATGCGCACGTCCTCGTCCACAAGCCGCACCGCGGAGGCTTCCTCCTGGGCGTACGCGAAATTTCCGATTGCCCAGCACAGCGCGGCGACGAGCGCCACGAGAAGTGTCATTCCCTTCACCACTACCTCCCTTCGTCAAACCTGCGACGAACTGTAGCGGCGATTGCGACATCTCACAAGACTGAAAATGACACACGTGTAGTTGGTATTGCGTGTCGGGACCTCCCGACATCGATTCGGACATGAGCGCGGCCGAAAACGGGCTTAGTTCACTCTCGGCCGCCGCAGTGAAGGCCATGCTCCGCGGCATCGAGAAGGAGAGCCTGCGCGCGCGTCCCGACGGATCGCTCGCGACCACGCCGCACCCGGCGGCGCTCGGCTCGCCGCTCACCCATGCCCACATCACCACCGATTTCAGCGAGAGCCAGCTCGAGCTGATCACCGGGGCGCGCGCAAGCGTGGACGCGATGCTGGAGGAGCTGACCTTCATCCATCAGGTCGTGTCCCGCGCGCTCACCGAGGGGAATCGCGACGGGGTCGCCGAAAGGGATCGCGACGGGGCCGCTCAGGGAAGCCTCGGCGAGATCCTCTGGTGCGCGAGCATGCCCTGCCAGCTGCCGCCCGACGACGAGATCCCGCTCGGGCGTTACGGCAGCTCCAACGTCGGCCGCGCGAAGACCGTCTACCGCATGGGGCTCGCGCACCGCTACGGGCGGCGCATGCAGACGATCTCGGGCATCCACTACAACTGGTCGCTCCCGGGCTGCTCGAACGAGGACTACTTCGGCCTGGTGCGCAACTTCCGGCGCGACGCGTGGCTGCTCTTCTACCTTTTCGGTGCCTCGCCCGCAGTGTGCGAGAGCTTCGTCGAAGGCAATCCGAAGCACGGCCTCCAGCGCCTCGCGCCGGGGACGCTCTACCTTCCGTACGCCACGTCACTGCGTATGGGGCGTCTCGGGTACCAGAGCGACGCGCAGTCTTCGCTCTCGGTGAGCTACAACAGCCTCGCCGACTACGGCGCCTCGCTCTACGGCGCGCTCACTACGCCCTATCCGCCCTACGAGAAGATCGGGCTGCAGGACGGGAACGGCGAATACCGGCAGCTCACGACCTCGCTCCTGCAGATCGAGAACGAGTTCTACGGCAAGATCCGCCCGAAGCGCCGCATCCGGCCGGGCGAGCGTCCGCTCCACGCCCTGCGCGAGCGCGGCGTGGAGTACGTCGAGGTGCGCCTGATGGACCTCGATCCGTTCTCGCCGATCGGCATCACCGCGCCGACCTGCCGCTTCCTCGACGTGTTCCTGCTCCATTGCCTGCTCGGCGAGAGCCCGCCCGACACGCCGGCCGAGATCGCGGCGATCACGCGCAACCAGGAGCGCGTCGCGGCGCGCGGGCGTGAGCCGGGCCTCGTGCTTTCGCGTTTCGGGAAGGAAGTGCCGCTGAAGGAGTGGGGCCGGGAGATCCTGTCCCAGTGCGCGCCGGTGGCGGAGAAGCTCGATTCGCAGCTCGGCGGCATCGCCTACCGCGACGCCGTGCAAGCCGCCTCCGCCGCGCTCGACAACCCCGATTCAGTTCCCTCGGCGCGCGTGCTGCACGCGATGGCGCGCAACCACGGCAATTCCTACGTGCGCTTCGTGCTCGCCGAATCGCTCCTGCACCGCGCCACGCTTCTCGCCCTGCCCCTGCCGCCGAAAACCGAGGACGAGTTCGCCAACCTCGCGCGCGCCTCGAGCGCCAAGCAGCGCCAGATCGAGGCGCAGGACCGGGTCGATTTCGAGACCTACCGCAAGCAGTACCTCGACCCGCAGAACCTCAAGATCTAGTTTGCGGCGTGGGCGGCGAGCACGTCGGCCACGCAAGCCGTCAGCCGCTTGGCGTACTCGATGTGCAGAAACTCGTTCGGGCCGTGGGCGTTCGCCTGCGGGCCGAGCACGCCGGTGATGAGGAACTGCGCGCCCGGGAAGCGCGCGCCGAGCATCGCCATGAACGGGATGGTGCCGCCCTCGCCCATCCACATCGCGCTCTTGCCGTAGTTCTTGATCGAGCTCGTCTCGACCGCGGCGGCGAGCCACGGCGCCGTGGCCGGCGCGTGCCAGCCGCTCGCGGCCTGGCCGTAGTCGAACTTCACGCGCGCGCCGTGCGGCGGATCGGCCTCCAGGATCGCCTTGAGCTGCCGCGCGGAGCTTTCGGCTTTCACCGTGGGCGGCAGGCGCAGCGACAGCACCAGCGCGGTCTTCGGCCGCAGCACGTTGCCGGCGTTCGCCGGCGCGGGCAGGCCCTCGGCGCCGGTGACGGCGAGCATCGGCCGCCAGGTGCGGTTCAGCACCAGGTCGGCGAGGTCCGAGGTCATCGGCTGCATGCCCTTCACGAACGGGAAGCGGCGCCAGATCTCCTCGCCGAGCACCCCCGCGGCGCGCTTGGCCTGCTCGCTGCGCTCCACGGGAATCTGGGCATGGAAGGCCGCGGGCTTCACCATGCCGCTGCCGGCATCGTCGATCCGTTCGAGGAGCTGGCGCGCGATGCGCACGCTCTCCGCGACCACGCCGCTCGCGTCGCCCGAATGGACCCCTTCGGTCAGCACCTCGACGCTGAGCACGCCGTTGATGAGGCCCCGCAGCGACGTCGTGCCCCAGAGCTGGTCGTAATTGCCGCAACCGGAGTCCAGGCCGACGACCAGGTCCGGCGTGCCGATGCGCGGGGCGAGCGCCTCGAGGTAGGCCGGAAGGTCGTAGCTGCCGCTCTCCTCGCAGCACTCGATCAGGATCGCCACGCGCGCGTGCGGGCGTTTTTCCTGTTGCAGGGCACGCAGCGCGGCGAGCGCGCAGAACACCGCGTAGCCGTCGTCCGCGCCGCCCCGGCCGTAGAGCTTGCCGCCCTCGATGACCGGCGTCCACGGTCCGAAGCCTTCGCGCCACCCGGTCATCTCGGGCTGCTTGTCGAGGTGGCCGTACATGAGCACATTGCCGCTGCCTTTTCCTTCGACCTCCAGGAACAGCACCGGCGTTCGGTTCTCCAGCCGCACGACCTCGAGCTTCATGCCCGCCACCGCGTGCCGCTGGCACCACTCGGCCGCGAGCTTTACCGCGGCGTCGATGTGGCCGTGGCGCGCCCATTCCGGGTCGAAATGCGGCGACTTGGCGGGAATGCGGATGTAGTCGACGAGGGCGGGAACGACGGCGTCGTCCCAGAATCTGGCGATGTTGGTCACGGTTTTTATTCTAGTAGCATCCCGGCATGAGTCGCCTTCGCGGCTTGGTGGCCGAAGGAAAAACCATCGTTGCGCCCGGCGCCACGGACGCTCTCAGCGCGAAGCTGATCGAGGCGCACGGCTTCGACTGCGTCTACATCGGAAGCTACGCTACCGCGGCGAGCCGCTTCGGCATTCCCGACACCGGGCTCCTCTCGCTCGAAGCGCTGGTCGAGCAGGCGCGCACCATCGTCCAGGCGGTGAAGCTGCCGGTGATTGCCGATGCGGAGGGCGGCTTCCACGAGGCCGGGGAGATCTGGCGCACGGTGCAGGCGTTCGAGCGCGCCGGCGTTGCCGCGATCCACCTCGAGGACCATACCGGCGCGGGCAAGCACACGAGCGCGCCGCAGACGCTTCATCCCATGAAGGAGATGGGAGACCGCATTGGCGCCGCCGTCGCGGCCCGAAAGAATCCGGAATTCGTGATCGTCGCGCGCTCCGACGCGTTCTGGGTGGCGCGCGACCTCGAGGATTGCATCGCGCGGCTCGCGCTTTACGCGGAGGCCGGCGCCGACATGGTGTTCCCGACCGCCGTCGGGCCCGCGGAGCTCGCCGAGGTCCGCCGGCGCATCGACCGGCCGGCGATGATCATCGACATGCCGGGCCGGACGCTCGAGGAGCACCGCGGCGCCTCCGTGGTTCTCTTCTATGCTTTCTCGACGCTGGTGCAGTTTCACGCCGTGCGCGCGGGCCTCGAGGCGTTCAAGGCCGGAAAGCGCCCCGGCGGCCAGGACGCGCTCGAGAAATTCCTCGGGTACGGCTGACCGGGCGAAAAATCGGGCTCTGACCCCGATTTATCTCTTTTTCTTATATGCTTCCCGCAGGAGGAGGTCCGATGCACCGCATCCTGCTGGCGTTGGCGCTCGCCGCCGTCTCAGGCACCGGCTTTGCTCAATACCCGGCGAAGCCGATCCACTTCGTCGTCGGCTTCCCGCCCGGCGGCTCGGCCGATCCCACGACGCGCATCATCGGCCAGGCGCTCTCCGAGCAGATGGGCCAGCCGGTGATCGTCGACAACCGGCCCGGCGCCGACAGCGCGCTCGCGGCCGAGCAGATGACGCGCATCGCGCCCGACGGTTACACCATCATGTTCGCCTCGAACAGCGCGATGACCGGGCCCGTGGCGCTGCGGAAGAGTCCGCCGTACGACCCGCTCAAGGATTTCACCCCGATCTCGCTCGTCGGCCGCGCGACCGTCATCCTGTACGCGCACCCTTCGGTGCCGGCGAAGACGCTGAAGGAGTTCATCGAGTACGCGCGCACCAATCCGGGCAAGCTCGCCTACGGCACCGGCAACGCGATCTCGATCCTCTACAACGTGCAGCTCATGGGCGCCACCGGGATCGAGATGCTGCACGTGCCCTACAAGGGCGAAGGACCGCTCAACCCGGACCTGCTCGCCGGCCGGGTTCAGTCCTCCTTCCTCAGCACGCTCTCGGCGCTCTCCAACGCGAAGGAAGGAAAGCTCCGTCCGCTCGCGGTGCTGCTCGAGAAGCGAAGCGCGCTCGCGCCCGACGTCCCGACCATCGCCGAAGCGGGCGTGCCGCAGGTGAGCGTACGCCAGTGGGCCGGCGTGTTCGGCCCGCCGAAGCTGCCGCGGCCGATCGTCGAGCGGCTGAACAAGGAAGTGAACGCCGCGCTCAAGCGCCCCGAGGTGCTGGAGAAGCTGCAGAGCTACGGCTACGCCGCCGAGGGCTCGACGCCCGAGCGGCTGTTCGAAATCAACCGTGACGATCTCGCCCTGTGGAAGAAGCTCGTGGCCCAGGCCCGGATCCCCTTGGAATAGGAAAGGAACGCTCGATGCCGATCAACACCTTCGTTGAGAACGCCTGGTACGTCGCCGGACGCGCGCAGGACTTCCCGGTGAACGAGCCCAAGGGGCTGCGCCTGTGCAACCGCCCGGTGCTCCTGTGGCGCACCGGCGAAGGCAAGCTCACGGCCTTCGACGACCGCTGCGTGCACAAGCGCATGCCGCTCTCGGAAGGCCGCGTGCTCTCGGACGGCGTGCTCGAATGCCCCTACCACGGCTTCTGCTACGACGGCGCCGGCAACTGCGTCCGCATCCCCTCGCAGCTCGACCTGCCGATCCCCACGCGGGCGAAGCTGCGGCCGTTCCCGCTGCTCGAGCAGGACGGCCTCGCCTGGGTCTGGCTCGGCGACCCGGCGAAGAGCTCGACCGCGGTGCCGCCGCCCACCCCGGAGCTCTCCGGCGCCGAATGGCACACGCACATGTTCGACCCGGTGCACGTGCCGGCGAACTACCTGCTCATGATCGAGAACCTCCTGGACATCACGCACTTCTACCCGCTGCACGACGGCAACATCGGCGACATCGAGCAGAGCAAGATCCCGTTCGAGCTGGTGGAGGAGACCTTGAGCGGCGTGCAGACGGTGAAGACGATCCGCCGGGCGCAGAACTACCGCCAGCCGCCGTTCATGGCCGAGTGGTTCGGTTATCCGGAGGTGGACCGCTGGCACACGCACCACATGATGGGCCCCGGGCTCACGCGCGTGGAGCTGCGCTGCGCACCTCCCGGGAAGCTGGGGGTCGCCGCCGAAGAGCGCGGCTACGTCATCCACCACTCGCACACGCCGATCGACGGCACCAACCACACCTGGCGCCTCTGGGTGAGCACCCGTTCCGAAAAGCTCACCGCAGCGATTGCCGAGAATTTCCCCACGGTGATGGAGGAAGACCGCTGGGCGCTCGAGCTGCAGCAGAAGAACTTCGAGTATCCGGAGGACGGCTACCACGAGGTGTATCTGCGCTCCGACAAGGCGCTGCTGCGCTGCCGGAAGATCCTCGAGGAGATGGAGCGCGGCAACCGCGGCCAGGCCGTTCCGGTCGCGGTGCACAAGGCGGCGTAGAAAAAAGCGCCCCGTGCTTCAGGCGAGCCGGGTGGTGAAGTCCTTCGGCGGCTTCCGTGCGCTTGCCGGCTGCTCGCTCGAGATCGCGCGCGGCAGCATCACCGGCATCATCGGCCCCAACGGCGCCGGCAAGTCGACGCTGTTCAACGTGCTGGGCGGCCTCATCGCCCCCGAATCGGGCGACGTGGCGTTCGAGGGGCGCAGCATCCTCGGCCTGCGCGCCGACGAGCGCGCGCGCATCGGGCTGGTGCGCACCTTCCAGATCTCGCGCGAGCTTGGCGAGCTCACCGTGCTCGAGAACATGCTGCTCGCGAGCCCGAGCCAGTCGGGCGAGTCGGTGTGGCGCTCGCTCCTCCTGCCGGGCCGGGTGCGCGCCGAGGAGCGCGCCGCGATGGACAAGGCGCGCGCGCTGCTCGGCCAGGTCGACCTCGGGCCGCTCGCCGACGAGCCCGCCAGGAACCTCTCCGGCGGGCAGAAGAAGCTGCTCGAGATCTCGCGCGCGCTGATGCTCGGGCCCAAGATCATCCTGCTCGACGAGCCGACCGCGGGCGTGAGCCCGGCGATGACCGAGGCGCTCGCGCACACCATCCTCAAGCTGCGCGGCGCGGGCCTCACCTTCGCCATCATCGAGCACGACATGGACGTGATCGCGCGCCTCTGCGCCCCGATCTTCGTCCTGGCGGAGGGCCGCACGCTGATGCAGGGCAGCTTCCGCGAGGTGGCGAGCAACGGCGAGGTGATGAGCGCGTATCTCGGGAAGGCAGCGTGAGGCAGCTTGTATGCCCCCCTGACAAGGGGGGAGCGAGCAAGGCGAGCGGGGGGTTTTCGTTTTGCGGAAAACCAACCCCCCGTTCGCCGGCGGCTCACGACCCCCTTATCAGGGGGTCGGCAAAGGTCGCGCAATGAGCAACATCTTGCGCGTCACGGCCCTGCACGCCGGTTACGGCGCCGGGGACATTCTCAAGGGCGTCGATCTCGAGCTTGCCGCCGGCAGCATCCTGACCATCATCGGACCCAACGGTTCGGGCAAGTCGACGCTCGCCAAGACGCTCGCCGGCCTGCTGCCGGCACGCGCCGGCACGATCGAGCTCGACGGGCGCAGCCTGAACGGGCTCGGCGCCCCCAAGCGCGTGCTCGCCGGCATCTCGTACGTGCCGCAGGAATACAACGTGTTCCGCAACCTCACGGTGCTCGAGAACCTGAAGATCGCGCGCGAGTTCATGGGCGCGAACGGCAAGGCCGCTCGCGGGCGCGACGACGGGCTCGAGGAGCTCTTCCCCGAGCTGCCGAAGCACTACCGGATCGCGGCCGGGAATCTTTCCGGCGGCCAGCGCCAGATGCTTGCTTTCGCCTGCGCGCTTGCCGGGCGGCCGAAGCTCCTCATCCTCGACGAGCCCTCTGCAGGGCTCTCGCCGATCCTGACGCGGGAAGTGTTCGAGCGGGTCGAGCGCGTGAACCGCAGCGGCGTGAGCATCCTCATGATCGAGCAGAACGCGATCGAGGCGCTGCGCATCTCGCAGAGCTGCGTCGTGCTGAACGGCGGGCGGGTGCGCGCCTGTGCGTCCGCGCGCGAGGTTCTGGGAATGAAAGACCTGAACAGCATTTATCTTGGTGATGCTTCAAACCGCATTTAACGGCGTGGTGACCGGCGTGATCATGGCGCTGCCGGCGCTGGCGGTGACGCTGCTCTTCGGCGTGCTCAAGTTCCCCAACTTCGCGGTCGGGGCGATGATGACGGTGGCGGCCTACCTCGCCTTTGCGCTCAACGCCCAGCTCGGCTGGCCGCTTGCCGCCGCCACCGTGGCCGCGGCAGTCGCGATGGGGGCGCTGTGCATCGGCATCGACCAGCTGACCTTCAGGCCGCTGCGCGAGCGCGGCGCGATCACGCTGATGGTCGCCTCGCTCGGCCTGGGATTCATCCTGGAGAACGTGGCGCGCTTCGCCTATGGCAACACGGCGCGCAGCTTCGCCATCGAGCTCGCGCGGCCCTTCCGCTTCGCCGACGTGAGGATGAACCACGAGCAGATGATCACCATCGCGGTGTCGAGCGCGGCGATGATCGCCATGTGGGTGCTGCTCACGCGCCTGCCGATGGGGCGCGCCATGCGCGCGGTGGCCGACAACCCCTCGCTCGCGCTGGTGCGCGGCATCGAGAGCCCGCGGGTGATCCGCTGGACCTGGTTCCTCGCCGGGGTCCTGCTCGCGCTCGGCGGCGTGCTGATCGGCATGGACCGCGCGCTCGAGCCGCCGATGGGCTCGAACTACCTCATCAGCGTGTTCGGCGCCGCGATCCTCGGCGGCCTGGGAAGCCCGCTCGGCGCCTTCGTCGGGGCACTCGTCATCGGGGTGGTGAGCGAGCTCTCCACGCTGGTCATCGCGCCCAACTACCGCATCGGGATTCCGCTTCTCGCGATCGCGGTGATCCTGGTCTTTCGTCCTCAGGGGCTGTTCGGCCAGCCGTACATCCGAAGATGATTTCGTTCTTGATCTTGATTGGAATCGTCATCTGCTTCTCGGCGATCCTCGCGCTCGCGCTGAACTTCCAGTGGGGCCTGGGCGGCATGGTGAATTTCGGCCTGACCGGCTTCTACGCGCTCGGCGCGTACTCTTCGGCGCTCCTGATGCTCAAAGCGGGCGCCAACACGTTCGTCGCCGCCCTGGGCGCGATGGCGATCGTGGCGGCGGTCTGCGGGCTGGTCGCGTTCGTCACGCTGCGCGTCACCGAGGAGGATTACTTCGCCATCGTGACCCTGGGGGTGGGCGAGATGCTGCGTCTCGTCGCGCTGAACGAGGACTGGCTCACCAAGGGCGCGCTCGGCCTCACCGGCGTGCCGCGGCCCTTCGGCGCGGCCATTCCTCCGCAGTACTACCAATACTTTCTCCTCGCTCTGGCCATGACGCTGCTTTTGGCGACCCTGTGGTTCTTAGGCCGATTGGCGCGCTCGCCGTTCGGGCGCCTGGTGCGCGCCGTGCGAGAGGACGACGTCGTCGCCGCGACGCTCGGCAAGAACGTGCTCTGGGTGCGGGTGCGCATCTTCGCCATCGGCGGCGCCATCATCGGGCTCGCCGGCTCGCTGCACGGGTTCTACTACCAGTACATCGACCCGACCCAGTTCAGCAACATCGTGATCGCCTATGCCTTCATGGCGGTGATCGCCGGCGGCCGCGGCGCGCACCGCGGCGCGATCCTCGGCGCCGCGATCGTGATGCTGCTGCTCGAAGGCTCGCGCTTCCTGAAGGACGTGATCCCGGCGCTCGATTCGGACCGCCTCGCCGCCATCCGCGTCATCATGATCGGCGCCGGGCTGATCCTGCTGCTCATTTATCGCCCGCAGGGCTTCTTCCGGGAGTACCGCCTGCGGGCCGACTTTAAATAGAGGAGGGACAACCCATGAACCGTGAAAGACGCAAAGTCATCCGATCGATCGGAGCCGCGGGCGCAGCAACGCTCGGCGCGCCCTATCTCAACCTCGCGCACGCGCAAGCCACGCCGATCCCGATCGGGGTGGCGCTGCCGCTCACGGGCAACGCCGGCGCCTACGGTCCCGACATGGCCGAGGCCGCCAAGCGCACTGCCGAAAAGATCAACAGCGCCGGCGGCATCCTCGGCGGGCGCAAGCTCGAGCTCTACATCGAGGATTCCGAGTCGAGCGCCGCGGTGGCGGCCAACCTCTCGCACAAGTTCATCAACGTGCACAAGGCGCAGTCGCTCCTCGGCTACTGGGGGACGCCGGAGGGCATGTCGTCGCGCCCGATCGCGGTGCAGAACAAGGTCGTGCTCATGGTGTCGAGCGCGGCGAACGCGATCACCGAGGGCGACACGCAGGGCTACGTGTGGCGCTTCCAGATGAAGGCCACCGACTGGGGCACCGTGATCAGCCGCGCCACGCTCAAGCTCGGCTTCAGGTCGGTCGGCGTGATGGGCCTGCAGAACGCCTTCGTGCTGCCGATCCAGAAGGTGTTCGAGGAGCAGATGAAGGCGAACGGCCGCAAGGTGGTCGACTCCCTCATCTACAACCCCGAGCAGCCCTCCTACCGCGCCGAGGTCGAGCGCGTCTTCGGAAAGAAGCCCGACGCGGTGTATTGCTTCGGCCTGCTGCCCGACTTCGTCTCGATCATGAAAGAGGTGTACCGCGGCGGCTTCGAGAGCAAGGTGGTGGCGCTCTCGATCATGGCCGACGCCGAA
>Ga0207428_10000545_pt1 | contig 44872 bp, 44 predicted proteins | sample RhiMethybrSRZTD1_FD_187600 | JGI IMG/M metagenome (GOLD analysis project Ga0207428, IMG submission 187600) | Populus rhizosphere microbial communities from Tennessee, USA - Rhizosphere MetaG P. TD hybrid SRZTD1 (SPAdes) (version 3) | ecosystem: Host-associated > Plants > Roots > Rhizosphere >...
GGCGCGCCCATGCTGTCGTTCTGCTCCAACGACTACCTCGGCCTAGCTTCCCACCCTGCCCTCGCCGCCGCCGCCGCCGCCGCCGCCGCCCGGGACGGTTTCGGGGCGTCGGCGTCCCGGCTGGTCGCCGGCGATCTGCCCGCTCATCGTGCGCTCGAGGCGGCGCTGGCGGCGTTCCTCGATCGCCCCGCCGCCCTCGTGTTCCCGAGCGGCTACCAGACGAACATCGGCGCCCTGACGGCGCTGGCCGGCCGCGACGACCTGATCGTCTCGGACGCCCTCAACCACGCCAGCCTGGTCGATGGCTGCCGGCTGTCCCGCGCCCGGGTCGCCATCTACCCCCACGCCGACGCCCGGGCCGCCGGCCGGCTGCTGGCCGCCGGGACGCAGTTCCGCCGCCGCATCCTGGTGACCGAGTCGCTGTTCAGCATGGACGGCGACGCGGCCCCGCTGGGTCCCCTGGCCGATGCCGCCGCCGCGACCGACAGCATCCTGGTCGTGGACGAAGCGCACGCGTTCGGCGTCCTCGGTCCCGGGGGCCGCGGCCTGTCCGCCGCCGCGCGCGTCGTGCCCGACGTCCTGATAGGAACGCTCGGCAAGGCAGCCGGGACAGCCGGCGGGTTCGTCGCCGGGGCGGCGCCGCTGCGCGACCTGCTCGTCAACCGCGCCCGCACGTTCATCTTCACGACCGCGCTGCCCCCACCGGTCGCCGCCGCGGCCGCCGCCGCCGTCGAGCTGATCGCGGGCGCCGAGGGCGAGCACCGGCGCGCCCGCCTGGCGGAGCACCAGCGCTCACTCGGGCAGGCGCTGGTCCAGCGAGGCCTTCTCCCCCGGCCGCCGGACGGACCGATCGTCCCCGTCCACCTCGGCAGCGAGGCCCGCGCCCTGGCCGTGGCCCAGGCGCTCGCCGCGCGCGGCTTCTTCGTCCCGGCGATCCGCCCCCCGACAGTGCCGCCGGGGTCATCGCGCCTCCGCATCACCCTGTCGGCCGCGCATCAGCCGGGTGAAGTCGACCGGCTGGCCGCCGCCCTCGGCGAGCTCCTCGCATGACGAGGGACGGCGCCCGATCGGGCCGCGGCCTGTTCGTCACGGGTACGGACACCGGCGTCGGAAAGACGCTGGTCGCGGCCGGGCTGCTCCGCCTCGCGCGCCGCCAGGGGCTGGTGCCGATCCCGTTCAAGCCCGTCGAGACCGGCTGCGATCCGGAGCCCGCGGACGCGCGCCGCCTCTGGCGGGCCGCCCGCCCGCCGATCCCGCCCGACGACGTCTGCCTGCACGCCTTCCCTCTGCCGGCGGCCCCGGCCCTGGCAGCCGCTGCGGCCGGGCGGCGCCTCGACCTCGGCGCCATGGTCGAACGCGCCCAGGCGCTCGCCGGGCACGGCGACTTCCTGGTCGTCGAGGGAGCCGGCGGGCTCCTGGTCCCGTACGCCGACGGGCAGACCACCGCCGATCTCGCCGCCCGCCTCGGGCTGCCCCTGCTGGTGGTCGGACGGATGGCGCTCGGCACGATCAACCACGTCGCGCTGACCCTGGCCGAGGCCGCCCGCCGGGCGCTGCCGGTCGCCGGGTGCATCCTCAGCCGCACCGAGCCCGAGATCGGCGCCCACGAAGACGGCAACGTCGAGCTGATCGCCGCACTCACCGGCCGCCGCCCGCTGGGCGTCCTCCCGCACCTCGCCGCCGACGTCCGCGACGATGACGATCGGGTGGCCGACGCCGTCCGCGACAGCGTCGGGGACGGCTTGCGCCTGCTGCTCGGCTAGCCGCTCTCGCGCTTCGCGCGAGACTGCGGCTACCTGAAAAAACACTAGTCGCACACCGCGCCTCGCGGCGCGGAGCGACTAGACGCCGTCGTCGACGGCGCTGGCGGACCTCTTCGGAAAGATCACCACGCGACGGAAGGCGCCTTCGCCCTCGGACTCGGTGGTGACGTCCGGGTGCTCCTTGAGCGTGACGTGCACGATGCGCCGGTCGTGCGGGCTCATCGGCTCGACGGGAACCGGCCGCCCGCTCTTGATCGCCTTCTCGGCCAGCCGCCGCGCGAGATCCGCCAGCGAGTCCTCGCGCCGCCCGCGATAACCCTCGGCGTCGACGACGACGCCCGGTCCGTCGCTGGGCTTCTTGCTGATGATGCGATTGATGACATATTGCAACGCGTCCAGCGTTGCACCCTTCTTCCCGATAATCAGGCCGGATTCCGCGCCGTGCGCATCGAGGATGATTCGCTCGCCGTCATCGAACGCGCTGACCTCCGCCTCGATGCCCATGCGATCGAGAATTTCCCTAAGCGTCTTGGCGGCTTCCTCGCGTTTTTCGGCGGTAATTCCCGGATTTTCCATGCTGGTCAGAACCTCAGAAGGTGAAGCTTGCGATGGGTGCCGGAAGGGGCGGCGGAATTTCCGGAATCTCTACGACTGGCGCCGGCCTCCGTAGCTTCGGCGCTTTCAGAGCGAGCACCGGCTTTCGCGCCTTGACCGGGCCCCCCGCGGGTTTCACCCGCCCGGCCTTCGCGGGGCGCGCCTTGCGGGGCTTCGCCTTGGGGGCGGCCTTTCGAACGGGTTTCCGGGATGGGCGCGTCTTCGCCATGGCCGCGTACGCTACTGTCGCGCGCGTCTGCCGTCAACCGCGCTCGGCGCCTTGAAATGCGGGGCGCCCGACTCTACCCTCACGCACGCTGCATCCCACCCTCCGCGCGCCCACCATGCTCGACCTCACCGTCACATCCACAGAGCCCGCCGACATCGACGCTGATCTCCTCGTGCTCGCCCTCGGCGAGGCAGAGCTCGAAGGCGGCGGCCTGCTCGAGCGCGCGGACGCGCGCGTCGGCGGCGTGTTGCGACGCGCGGCCGGCGAGGAGCGGTTTCGCGGCAAGCTCGGGCAGACACTGGTGGTGCACGTGCGCGACCTGCGCGCGCAGCGCATCGCGCTCGTCGGTCTCGGCGCGGGCCCGGACGCTTCCGGACAGGCGCTGCGCGTCGCTGCCGGCGGCGCGGCCCGTATCGCCGCGAGCGTGGGCGCCGCGCGCACCGCCTTCGCCTGGTCGTCCGCGATCGCGGACGGCGCGCGTGCGTGCGAGATCGCGGCCGAAGGTGCGCTGCTCGGCGCCTACCGCTTCGACAAGTACCTCACCGACGAACGCAGCCGCGCGCCCGCGACGACGACGTGGATCCTGCGGCCGCCGGGCGCGGTCGCCGCCGCCGACGGTGAGCGCGCCGTCGCCCGCGCGCGTACCACCGCGCGCGCCGTCGCGCGGGCACGCGATCTCGTCAACGAGCCCGCCGGCGCGATGACGCCGACCGCGCTCGCCGACACCGCCGCCGCGTGGGCGCGCGAAGCCGGGCTCACCGTCGAGGTTCTCGATCGGGCGGGCTGCGCCGCGCTGGGCATGGGCCTGTTCCTCGCCGTCGCGCAGGGAAGCACGCAGGAGCCGCGTTTCGTCCACCTCGCGTGGACGCCGGCGGGCGCGCGCCGGCGCGTCGTCATCGTCGGCAAGGGGATCACGTTCGACTCGGGCGGGCTGTCGCTGAAGACCAACGAAGGCATGCTCGACATGAAGACGGACATGGCCGGCGCGGCGGCCGTGCTGGCGGCCGTCGCCGCGGCGGCCGAAGAGAAGATCGCCGTCGAAGTTCACGCGCTCGCGGCGTGCACGGAGAACATGCCGTCGGGCAACGCGTACAAGCTGGGCGACGTGATTCGTTCGCTCGACGGCAAGACGGTCGAGATCAACAACACCGATGCGGAGGGACGGTTGACGCTCGCCGACGCGCTCAGCTTCGGCCTGCGTTTCAAACCAGACGCGATGCTCGACGTCGCCACCCTGACCGGCGCGTGCATGGTCGCGCTCGGGCCGCACACCGCCGGCGTGATGAGCAACGATGACGCGCTCGCCAACGAATGGCTGGCCGCAGGGCAACGCGCCGGCGAAGAAATGTGGCGGTTGCCGTTGCCGGCGCGCCTCGCCGAGCAGCTCAAGTCAGAGGTCGCCGACTTCAAGAACACCGGCGAACGCTGGGGCGGTGCGCTGACCGCCGGCTTGTTCCTGCAGGAGTTCGTGCGCGGTGTACCGTGGGTGCACGTCGACATCGCCGGCCCGTCCAGCGCGAGCAAAGAGCACGGCCATGTCAGCAAGGGCGGGACGGGGTTTGCCGCCGCCGCAATCCTGGAGTTTCTACGACGCGCCACGCCCTGAAACCTGAGCCGCGTCAATTTCGCGTCGCAACCGACGCGTCAATCAGCCGAAAAACAGCCGAAATTCGCTGACAAACGAGGCTGAGATGCGTTGATTCCGGTCAACCAGCGTGATAGAGTTCGCCTGCCTTGAAAACCGCTTTCAACAACAAGGAGACTTACTAGTCATGGAGCCGACTTTCAGAGTGGGTGACCTGGCCGTCTATCCGGCTCACGGAGTGGCGCAGATTGTCGGTATCGAGACGCGTGAGATCTCCGGCAACAAGCAAACATTCTACATCCTCAAGATCCTCGAGAACGGGATGAAGATCATGATCCCGACGCGCAATGCGGGCGCGGTTGGCCTCCGCGAATTGATTCGCGCGGACGAGGTTGACGAGGTGTTTGCGATCCTCAAGAGCCGCGAGGTTGCGGTCGAGGGTCAAACGTGGAACCGCCGCTACCGCGAGTACATGGAGAAGATCAAGACCGGCTCCGTGTTCGAGATCGCGGAGGTGCTGCGCGACCTGCAACGGCTCAAGGGTGACAAGGAGCTGTCGTTCGGCGAGCGCAAGATGCTGGACACCGCCCGCACGCTGCTGATCAAGGAGATCGCGGTGGCGACGAAGTCGAAGGAAGTGAAGATCGAAGAGAAGCTGGATCGTATCTTCTCCGCCTAGTCCTTCGACCCCAAGTTTTCCAAACCCCGGTTGGCGATGCCCACCGGGGTTTTTTTTGTGCTCTTGCGTGCGCAATGCGCGCAACTTCGCGCGCCGGCGGCCGAAGCCTCCTCGTCCCGGAAGGGACCCGCCAAAAGGAGGCGACCATGTCCGCTCAGCTCGACACGCAGATGTCCCCGAACGCCCGCAAGTTCTTGGAAGAGAACACCATGCGCGACATCTTCGGGATTCCCGAGGAGGCGCTCGACGCCGTGATGGCAACGGCCTACCAGCTGTATCAGGCCGCCCGCTTTCCCGAGGTCGAGGTGCTGTGCCGCGGCCTCATCGCCGCCGACCACAAGTACTGGTGGTCGTATTCGCTGTACGCGGCCACCCTGCGCCGGCTCGGCCGGCTGCAGGAGGCCGTCGAGCAGCTGGATCGCGGGCTCGTGTACGAGCCCGACGAGCCGAAGCTGCTGCTGATGCGCAGCGAGCTGCGCGCCGTGATCGCGAACGAAGGCAACGCTGCGTCGGTCGTCGACGCCGGGGCCGCCACCAACGACGACAACAACGCTGCCGTCTGAAAGGAGCACACACCATGGGCATCCCTGGACTCGGAAACCTCGGTGGGCTCGGGAAGCTTCTCGATCCCGGAGCCATCGTCAAAGACGTCGTCAACGGCATCTTGCCCAAGGAGATGGGCGCGGCGGGTGGCATCGCTGGCGCCGTCGTCGACTTCAAGATGGGCAACCCGATCGGCGGCATCCAGCACGCGATGGAGGCGCTGAAGGATCTCCCCCAGCTCACGAAGGGACTGCAAGGCCAGGGCGGCGCGCCCGCGACCGGCATCCTGAACCGGTGGCCGCCAGGGATGGAGCCGTCCCCGCCGCCGCGCGCGGGTAAGCCGTTCGACATGAACGAGCTCCTGTCAGCGATCAAGGACCTGATCGCCGCGCTCAAGGGAGACAAGGCGGCCGGCACAAACGGCTCGCCCGCCGCAACGAACGGCGGCGCGCCGACGACGAACGGTGCACCGGCGGTCGGCTCGTCGGCGCCGTCGTCCACCACGACGACCACGTCGACGACCACCAGCAACGCGCCGGGGGCGGCGTCCCCGCAGCCAGCTGCGACGACAACGCAGCAGCAGCCGGCAACCGCAGCTGCACCGGAGGCCCCGGCACCCGCGGCCGCGCCCCAGCCGCCGGCGGCCGGCCCCCAGCCGTCGCCGTCGCAGGGCCGCACGACCACCACCACGACGACGACCACGACCACCACGACGGCCCGGGGGGCCACGGAGTCTTCGTCGTGGCAGGGTCAGCCGACCACCTCCAGGTCCTCGGGCTGGGTGGGTCGGCCGACGACGCCGCCACCCGCGACGACTCAGCCTCCGTCGACGGGCGCTGCCCCGCCGGCGAACACCGCGGTCCCGGCCGCCGCCCCGGCGGCGACCGCGCCGGCACCAGCCGCCGATCCGCCCGCGGGCGCTGCCCCGCCGGCCGCGCCAACGGCCACGCCGCCGGCGAGTGGCGCCGGGCAGACCGGCCAGACCATCACGTCCATCGATCAGCTGCGGACAATGAGCGACCAGGCGGTGCGGGACGCGGTCATCAACGGCCGCATCTCACCGGAGGTCGCCAAGGATCAGACCGCGATGATGGCCATCCAGCAGCGCATGAACGCCGTCTCGGAGATGAACAACCTGCTGACGAACATGATGAAGGCGCTGCACGACATGCAGATGGCCGTCATCCAGAACATCCGCATCTGATCAGCCGATGCCGCGCCTCGCACCGGTGGGGCGCGGCGGCTAGCCGCTCTCGCGCGTAGCGCGAGAGTGCGGCTACCTGAAAAAACAATAGTCGCGGCGACTAGACGTCGAGGTTGCGGACGTTCAGCGCGTTGGTCTCGATGAACGCGCGGCGCGGCTCGACCAGATCGCCCATCAGGGTCGAGAACAGGCTGTCGGCCTCGTAGGCGTCCTCGATGCGGACCTGAAGCAGCGTGCGCCGCGTCGGATCCATGGTCGTCTCCCACAGCTGCTCGGGGTTCATCTCGCCCAGCCCCTTGTAGCGCTGGATGGTGAGACCCTTCTTGCCCACCTCGTGCACCCGATCCCCGAGCTCCTCGATGCGGGTGAACTCGACCTGCTCGTTGCCGTGCTCGAGCACGTAGGGCGCCTCGCCCAGCGCGGACAGCTCCGACGACAGCGCCTGCAGGTCGACGAGCTCGGGCGAATTCATCAGCTCGAAGTCGATGGTCGTCGGACGCCGCACCCCGCCGCCTTTTGCCGGCGCGACGATCTTGTACCCACCGTGCTCGCTATCCTCGGCGATGGTGAACTTCGTGTCGGCCAGCTCAGGCGCGAAGCGCTCGAAGTACCGCTGCTTCTGCAGATTGGCCAGGCCCCTCACCAGCTTGGTCTGGTCGCGCAGATCCTCTTTGGTGAGGCGGACGCACTTCACGAACGCGTCGATGATGCGCGCGTCGTATTTGCGATCGAGGACGCTGAGCAGGCGCTTGTACTTCGCGGCCTGACGCGCGCACTGGCGCAGCTCCTCCGCCGCGATGCCGTTGCTGACGGTCGCCGACCGCAGCTTCAGGTTCTCGGCGGCGCTCTCCAGCAGGTAGTCCTCCAGCGCTCCCTCGTTCTTGAGGTACAGCTCCTTCTTGCCCTTCTTCACCCGATAGAGCGGCGGCTGCGCGATGTAGAGGTAACCGAGCTCCACGATCTCGCGGAAGTGACGGTAGAAGAACGTGAGCAGCAACGTCCGGATGTGGCTTCCGTCGACGTCGGCGTCCGTCATGATGATGATGCGGTGGTAGCGGATCTTGGCGATCTCTTTTTCCTGCTCGACGCCGCAGCCGAGCGCGGTGATCAGCGTGACGATCTCCTGCGACGACAGCATCTTCTCGAGCCGCGCCTTCTCGACGTTCAAGATCTTGCCCCGCAGCGGCAGGATCGCCTGGTCCTTGCGGTTACGCCCCTGCTTGGCTGAGCCGCCGGCGCTGTCGCCCTCGACGATGTAGATCTCGGCCAGCGCCGGATCGCGCTCCTGGCAGTCGGCAAGCTTGCCGGGCAGCGACGACGAATCTAATGCGCCCTTGCGCTGCACCATCTCGCGCGCCTTGCGGGCCGCGTCACGCGCGCGCGCCGCCAGCACCGCCTTCTCGATGATCTGCTTGGACTCGCGCGGATGCTCCTCGAGAAACCGCCCGAGCTTCTCGTTCACCACGCGCTCGACGATCCCCTTGACCTCCGACGACACCAGCTTGTCCTTGGGCTGGTTGCTGAACTTCGGATCGGGGTGCTTGATCGAAACGATCGCCGTCAGCCCCTCGCTGATGTCGTCGCCGCCGAGCCCCGCCTTCAGGTCCTTGAGCAGGCCCGCCGCCTGCGCGTAGGCGTTCACGGTGCGCGTCAGCGCCGCCCGGAAGCCGGTCAGGTGCGTGCCGCCGTCCTTGTTCTTGATGTTGTTGGTGAAGCAGTAGATCGCGTCCTGGTACGAATCGTTCCACTGCAGCGCGATGTCGACCTGCGTCCCGTCCACCTCACCCAGCACGGGAATCGGCTTGTCGTGCACGGTGGTCTTCGACGTGTTGAGATCGGCGACGAACTGCGAGATGCCGCCCTCGAAGTTGAACTCGTGCGACTTGTCGGCGCGCTCGTCGCGGATCGTGATCGTGAGGCCCCGGTTCAGGTACGACAGCTCCTTGAGGCGCTGGGTCAGGATCTCGAACGAGAACTCGGTGCCCTTGAAGATCTCCGAGTCGGGCTTGAACGTCACCTTGGTGCCGGTCTTCTTCGACTCGCCGATCGCGTCCAGGCCCGTCGCTGGATCGCCGCGCCGGTACTCCTGGTAGTAGGTCTTGCCGTCGCGCTTGATCTCCAGCTTCAGCCACTCGGACAGCGCGTTGACGACCGACACGCCGACGCCATGCAGACCGCCCGACACCTTGTAGTTCGAGTGGTTGAACTTGCCGCCCGCGTGCAGCATCGTCATCACGACCTCGGCTGTGGGGCGCTTCTCGGTCGGGTGCTCGCCGACCGGGATGCCGCGGCCGTTGTCCTCGACCGACGCCGAGCCGTCGAAGTGGATGGTGACGTCGACGCGATCGCAGAATCCGGCCAGCGCCTCGTCGACCGCGTTGTCGACGACTTCGTAGACCATGTGGTGCAGACCGGTGCCGTCGTCCGTGTCGCCGATGTACATCCCGGGACGCTTGCGCACGGCCTCCAGACCCTTGAGAACCTGGATGCTCTCTTCGTTGTACGCCGCGCCGTTGGGCAGTTCGGATGTCGTCATTTTTGATAGATCAATCGCAAGGCCGAGCGGTGAAATCGTTCGGGGTGTTCAAGTGAGCCCGCCGGGCTACAAACCTGAACAGTTTCAATAATATAACAACATTTACGCGGGCTGTAAAGGCAGCTTATCACGGATTCCCAACGACGCTCCCGGCGCGTACCAGAAAATCGCGCCGCTCCGGCTGCGCCGGAACGATGTCGCGTTCCGTGACCGAGATGAGCGTCTGGCAGTCGAGGCGCCCGATGACGTCGAACAGCAGCGCGCGCCGCACCGGATCCAGCTCGCTCGGAACGTCGTCGAGCAGCAGCACCGGCGGATCGCCCAGCCGAGCCTGGACGTTCGACAACTCGGCCAGCTTCAGCGCCAGCACCAGCGAGCGTAGCTGCCCCTGCGAGGCGTGGCTGCGCGCGGGCGCACCGGCGAGGCCGATGTCCAGATCGTCCGTATGCGGCCCGTAGCCCGTGAACCGGCGCCGCTCGTCCAGCCCCCGCCGCGCCGCCAGGCCAGCGTGCAGGCGGTCGCGCACCGCCTCCTCGTCGTCAGCCCGCGCGATGTCCGGATCGCTCGTGTAGGCGAGCGAAACGGGCAGCTCGCTGTGAAGCGCCCGGAAGTGGTCGCAGAACAGGGGCGTCAGCGCCGCCACCAGGCCGCGCCGACGCATCACCACGCGTGCCCCCGTACGCGCCAGCTCCTCGTCGTAGGTGTCGAGCAGCTGCGGGTCGGCAGGTCCCCTCTTGAGCAGCGCGTTTCGGCTCTTGAGCACCTTCTGGAACGCGCTCGCCTCCTCGTAGTAGCCGCGCTCGATGTTGAAGATCGCCATATCGAGAAAACGCCGCCTCGTGGCGGGCGCCGCGCGCGGCAGCAGCAGGTCCTCGGGGACGAACAGAACCACGCTGACAGCGCCCAGGGCCGCCGCTGTGCCCCGAACTGCCTTGCCGTCGAGGCGAGCGACACGCCCCGTCGGCCTGAGCTCTATCTCGAAGCGGCGCTCCAGCCCGCGGTGCAGGATCTCCGCGCGCAGCCGCGCCGTCGCGGGCGCTGCCTCCGTCGCCGCGCCGCGCCGGATCAGGTCGTCGGCGTGCGACGTGCGAAACGACCGCAGCACCGCCAGGTAGTAGGCCGCCTCGATGACGTTGGTCTTGCCCTGGCCGTTGTCGCCGTACAGGACCGACAACCGCTCGCCCGGCACCAGCGTCAGCGGTTCGAGGTTCCGCCACCCTTCAGCGCGAAGCTCGCGAATGCGCAAAGGGCGCCAGGTCTAATGAGTGGATCGCGTGGGCGTAGGCGAGCTTTGCTCGCCGGAGCCCGTCGCGGGGGGGTTTGGGGACCCTCCCAGGGTCCCCATCTTCATAGCCGCATCGGCATGACGACGCAGACGTAGTCGCCGCCGTCGGCCGGCCGCACGACGGCGGGATCCAGCTCGCCCGACAGCTCGACGCGCACTTCGGGCGTCTCGATCTCGGTGAGCAGGTCGATGAAGTAGCGCGCGTTGAACCCGATCTGCACCGGCGTCCCCTTGTAGCCGACGTCGATCTCTTCCTTGGCCGCGCCCAGGTCGGGGTTGTCTGTCTCGACCCGAATCTTCCCCTTCTCGACCCCCAGCTTCACGCCGAACGTCTTGTCCGACGACATCAGCGCGACGCGCTTGAGCGCGTCCAGGAACGCCAGCCGCGACACCACGAACGCGCGGTCGTTGTCCTTCGGGATCACCTGGTCGTAGGGCGGAAACTGCCCGTCGATCAGCTTGACCGAGATGCCCACGTCGTCCGCCTTGAGCACGAAGTTCCCGTCGTGGATCCCGATTGCCGACGGCGTCTCGCGCGTCTCGATCGCCCGGCGCAGCTCGACGATCCCCTTGCGCGGAATCAGCACGCCGGTCGCCAGCTTCGGCCCGCCCGCCATCGGCCGCGACACCTTCGAGAGCCGGTGCCCGTCGGTCGAAACCATGCGGGCGGTCGTGCCGTCCGATTCGAACAGCACGCCCGCCAGGTGCTGGCGCGTCTCGTCCAGCGACACGGAAAAGATCGTCTTCGCGATCATGTCGCGCAGCACGGCCGAGTCGACCGCGAAGGTCTGCGCCTCCTGGATCGCCGGCAGCTTCGGGTAGTCGCGATCCGACATGCCGACCACCTTGAACTCCACCTTGCCGGCCTTGATCTCGGCCCAGTTCTGCTCGGTGCGCCGCACCCGAACTTCGTCGTCGGGCAGCCCCTTCACGATCTCGTACAGCTGGCGCGCCGCGACCGTCAGGCCGCCCTCTTTCTCGATCTTCGCCGACAGCGACACCGTCGTCGTCACGTTCAGGTCGGTCGCTCCGCACAGCAGCTTGTCCTTGCCCTCGGTGCGAATCAGAACGTTGGCCAGGATCGGGAGCGTGCTCTTCCGGTCGGCGATACCGTGCGCAAGATAGAGCCCGCGCAGGAACTCGTCTTTTCGAATCTTGAACTCCATCCCGGCTCTCCTTGTTTCCTTGGCGCTGGGTTTTCCCAGCCCCCTCTTCTAGCGTTTATATAAGAGATCTAAAAGCAGATGTAGTAGGGCCTGTGGAGATGTGGAGAGATGCAGGTTCTCCGTCGGTGACCGAGACCCCAACGCCTGTGCATGAGTGCGGTCAGCCTGCGTTGCGGATCGTGGACAGACGCAAAAGCCGTTTGATCCCCGTCCCATCAACAGCCCCATCAACAGGTTTCTGGCTAGGGTTGGCGCAGGCGGCCTTCGAGCGTGCCAACGACACTGCGCACGGTCGGGTCCTCGCCGCACAAGCGCTCGATCTTGCGCACGGCGCTGATGACGGTCGAGTGATCCTTGCCGCCGAAGCGCCCGCCGATCTCGGGGAAGCTCATCTTCGTCAGCTTGCGCGCCAGGTACATCGCGACCATGCGCGGGTGGGCGATGGCGCGGTGGCGCTTCGGCCCCTTCATGTCGTGCAGCTTGACGTCGAAGTACCCGGCGACCTCCCGCTGGATGGTCTCGATCGTGAGGCCAGTCGGGGCGCTGGCGAACATCTTGGCCAGCGCGTCGCGCGCCACCTCGATGGAGATGGCCTGACCGTGGAATGACGCGCGCGCGGCGAGGCGCAGCAGCGCCCCCTCCAGCTCGCGGACGTTGGTCTTGAGGTGCGCCGCGAGGTACAGCGCCACCTCATCGGGAAGGTTCACCTTCTCCGCTTCCGCCTTGCGCTTGAGGATGGCGACGCGCGTTTCGAGATCGGGCGTCTCGACTTCGGCGATGAGGCCCCAGGTGAACCGGCTGCGTAGCCGGTCCTCGACGCCAGGCAGCTCGGCGGGGAGCTTGTCGGACGTCAACACGATCTGTTTGTGGGCGTAGTGAAGCGCGTTGTAGGTGTGGAAGAACTCGTCCTGCGAGCTGTCCTTGTTGGACAGGAACTGGATGTCGTCGACCAGCAGCACGTCCGGTGCGGTCCGGTAGCGCGCGCGAAAGTCTTCCATCGACGTCCCCGACGATCGCCGGATCGACCCGATGAAGTCGGTGACGAACTTCTCGCAGGTCACGAACGTAATCAGCCACTCAGGATGCTGGCGGTGAATCTCGTGGCCGATCGCCTGGAGCAAGTGGGTCTTGCCGAGACCGACGCCGCCATAGATGAACAGCGGGTTCCAGCGCGACGCCGGCGCCTCGGCGACCATCCGCGCCGCAGCGTGCGCGAACTGGTTGGTCGGTCCGACGACGAACTTGTCGAACGTGTAGCGCGAGACCAGATCGGGGGCCGGCGCCATCGCCGGCAGGCCGACGACGCTCGCGGCGGGCCGGTAGGAACCGGCGGCCACGTGGCCCGCCGAGACGGCGTCCTCCTCCACGACCTCGAAATCGACGGTGAACACCCGGTTGGCGCGCGTCTCGAGGTCCTTCAGGATCGACGGCAGGAAGTTGTCCTCGAACCACTCCTTGTGGTAGCGGTTCGGCGCCCGCAGGCGGATTCTCCCGTCGTCGATGCCGACGCACTCGATGGGGCGCAACCACAAGTCGCGGTGCGCGGGCTTGACCAACGGTTCGATGGAACGGACCGCTTCCGTCCAGAGCTCAAACATCCAAACCACCTGTCCACAGACAGTGACGGCAAAAATGATCAGTGATTTCAGGCGCGATCACGCTACTTCCCCCTGTTTGTCCACAACACTAGGCAACCGCAAGCTCCCCGATGACGAACGGTGGCCGTCGGATTGTGGGTGTTCCTGTTCCGTTCGTCGCAATGCCACGCGTGCGGGTCGCGCGCGGTGGATGGTTCTCTATCAACCGGTGCAAACACCAGCAAGCGCGGTGCGGGGCGAGCCTCTGCAAGCTCGCGAAAACCGGTCAGATAATTTTTTCACGTTCGTCACGCAAGCGATGCACGGGATCAACCCCGAACGCGGAGATCGCCCGTAAGCAAGCGGAGAAGCGCGCGTTTTCGATTCACGGCAGAGATGCGGGCGGGCTCGCCGGGGATTTCATGCGCGTTTGCCGTATCCGATGGCGGAAAGCCCCATGCCATGGGCGTTGGCGCGCGAGCGGCACGCAAGATCCAAAATCTCCCGACGGTGAGTGACGCGCGTTCCGATCCCGGCCCGTGATTCTCCGTCGGAAAATGCCTGATTGGGTGTAAACGCACCGGACGCGTCCCGGGGGCGTGCGTTGACAGGTGGGGGGGCCGGTGCTATGGAGTTTCGCTTTTCCGGGCGCGCGGATGCGCGACCGGGAGCAGCACCGCGAAGTCTCGGAGGATGTCGTGAAGAGGACCTTTCAGCCCCACCGCAAGAGTCGCAAACGCACGCACGGGTTTCGCAAGCGAATGCGGACGCGGGCCGGCCGTGAAGTTCTCCGTCGTCGTCGGCGCAAAGGGCGCCGTCAGCTCACGGTGACGGTAGCCAAGAAGTAGGCGTCTTGACCGACGCTGGCTCCGCTGGTTCCGCCGAGCGGCGACGCGAGCGCCTCCCTCGGGCGACGCTCGTGCGCCGCCGTACCGAGTACCTTGCAATCCAGAACCGCGGGCGCCGCGTGGGCGGGACACATCTGATGGTGTTCGCGCTCGCAGGCACCGGTCGCATGGGCATCACGGTCAGCCGCAAGGTCGGGGGCGCCGTCGTCCGCAACCGCGTCAAGCGCTGGATTCGCGAGTGCTACCGGCGCCGGCGGACGGAGTTCCCGGTTCAGGTGGACTTTGTAGTGGTGGCGCGCTCCGAGGCGGGCCAGGCGGGCCATGCCGGCATCTGCCGGGAGCTCTCGGCGCTCGCGCGCCGGCTGGGCACCAGGTAAACCTGGTCATGAGCTGGTTTCTGCTGATGCTGGTCCAGGTGTATCGGGCGGTGCTGTCGCCGATGCATCGCGCGTTGTTCGGGCCGACCTGTCGGTTCGAGCCGAGCTGCTCCGCCTATGCGGAGGAGGCGATCTGCACCCACGGTGCGCTGCGCGGCGGCTGGATGGCGGCGCGCCGGCTCGCGCGCTGCCATCCGTTCGCCCGCGCGGGCTTCGATCCGGTGCCGGCGCGGTCCGCGGTGCCGGCGAAGGCGCCCGCGGGGGTGGTGGGCTAGAGAATGGAAAAGCGCGTCCTCATTGCGATGGCCCTGAGCGTGGGCGTGGTCATTTTGTGGACCCAGCTGTTTCCGACAGCGCCGCCCACGCCGCCGCCGGCTGCCCCGGTCGCCGGGCAGAACACGCCCGCGCCGGCTCCTGACACGGCGCCCGCCACGGCGCCGGGCGCCGCGGCTCCGGGCACGCCCGGCGCTCCGGCGGCTCCCGCGGGCACGGCCGCGGCGCCGGTGACGAATCGGCCCGAGCGGCAGCTGGAGCTGTCGACGCCGGAAGTGCGCTACGTGTTCTCCAGCCTGGGCGGGACGCTGGTGCACGCGCAATTGATCGGGAAGCAATTCAGCGAGGACCCGAAAAATCCAACGGCCGGCGGCCACGACCTCGTGCGCACCAAGGGCGCCGCCAATGCGCCGCTGCGCATCGCCTTTCCACCGCCTGGCATACAGACGCCTGCGGACGGCGCGTGGGAAGCCAGCCAGCCGACGCCCGACGCGGTCGTGTTCGCGGCCGACGTCGGCTCCGTCCACATCGAGAAGCGCTACCGCCTCGACAAGGCCCGCTTTCGCCTGCAGTTCGATGTGGTGGTCGCCAACCGCGGCGCCGGCACGATTGGTAGCAAGCTGGCCGTATCGCTCAGCGGCGCCCAGGACCCGGACAAGCGCGGCGGCGGCTTCTTCTCGGGCGTGTCGGCCAACGTGGCGTCAGCGGTCTGTTTCGTCAACGGCAGCGTCGAACGCGAGTCGATCGAGAGCCTGGCCAAGAGCCCGATCCCGGACAAGGTCGGGACGGTGCAGTGGATCGCGGCGGACGAGAAGTTCTTTCTGCTCGCGGCGGTTCCCTATCCGGAGGTGCCGGCCCGTCCCCGCACCTGCGGGGCGGTTTCGACCGGCGCCGACCTCGGCCAGGTGACGGTGCGCTTCGAGGAGCGGGCCATCGCGCCGAACGCGGAGACCAGCTACCCGTTCATCATCTTCGCCGGCCCCAAGGTCATGGACGACCTCGAGGCGGTCCAGCCGGTCGTTGCGGCGGCACCGGGCGTGCCGCAATCGGCTCCGGCCGAGGTCCACCTCGAGAAGTCGGTCGACGTCACCCTGGCGATCCTGTCGCGGCCGATCCTGTCGCTGATGCAGTTCTTCCATCGCTTCACCCACAACTGGGGCCTGGCGATCGTCCTGCTCACGCTGTTCATCAAGATGCTGACCTTCTACCCGACGCAGAAGTCGCTGGTGTCGGCGAAGAAGATGCAGAAGCTGGCGCCGAAGATGGCGGCCATCCGGAAGAAGTACGAGAACGACCGCCAGCGCCAGTCGGTCGAAACGATGAATCTCTACAAGGCGCACGGCGTGTCGCCGTTCGGCGGCTGCCTGCCCAGCCTGATCCAGATGCCGATCTGGATCGCGCTCTACTCGACGCTGAACTACGCCGTCGAGCTGTATCGCGCGCCGTTCTTCGCGCACCTCCACGACCTCACCGCCAAGGACCCGTATTACATCACGCCTCTGGTGATGGGCGGCGTCATGTACGGGCAGATGAAGATGTCGCCCGCCGGCGCGGACCCGCAACAGCAGGCGATGATGTCGATCATGATGCCGATCATGTTCACCGGCTTCTCGCTGTTCCTGCCGTCGGGGCTGGCGGTGTACATGTTGACCAGCTACCTGTTCGGCATCTTGCAGCAGCTCTACGTCAACTATCTCGACCGCCACGGCAAGATCACCGTTTAGCCGCTCCCGCGCGGAGCGCGGGAGTGCGGCTACCTGAAAAAACCGTAATCGCACCCCGCGCCTGCGGCGCGGAGCGATAAGTCCGTAGCAGCGCCCGGCGCCGTGTTAACTTTTTCGGCCGTCGTGAAGCTCTACGTGGACAGCGTCGATCCGGGCGAGATCGTCGCCTGCGTCGCGGCGAAGGAGACGAGCGGCGTCACCACCAGCGCGGCGCTGCTGGCCGAGGCGGCGCGCGCCGCGGGCCGCGCCCCCCACGACCTGCTGCGCGAGATCTGCGCCGTGGCCAGCGGCCCGGTCAGCGTCGAGGTCGCCGCGGGCGCCGACGATCGCGAGGGCATGTTGCGCGAGGCGCGCGCCTGGGCGGAGGTCGCCGCCAACGTCGTCGTCAAGCTGCCGGGCAGCGAGGCCGGCATCGAGGTGGTGCGCGCCTGCGCCGCCGAGCGGATCCGCACCGCCGTCGGAACGTGTCCCAGCCCCGAGCAGGCGCTGGCGGCCGCGCGCGCGGGGGCGGCCCAGGTGTCGGCGCCGGTGGGCCGCGCCGGGGGCGTCGACGGCAACGACGTGATCCGCAAGCTGGTCGCGCTGTTCCGGACCTACGGCGTGCCGACCGAGATCGTCGCGGCGGCGATTCGCATCCCGACCGACGTCATCGACGCGGCGCTGGCCGGGGCGCACGCCGCCGCCGCGCCGGCCGCCGTGTTGCGGGAGCTGGACGCCGAGAGCTCGCGCCAGGCCGATGGGCGAGGCTGACCGCGACCGCCATGCGCATCCGCCAGCACGTCAACCCGCTCAAGTCGGACCTGCTCGACATCGCGGACGTCCCGCGGGTCGAGGTCGAAGCCGGGCGCGCGCTGGAGGTCGAGCTGGGGGCCGCGGAGGCCCACTTCCTGATCGACCGGGCACGCGACGACCGGGCGACCGCGTTCGTCGGCGTGGAGATCCGGCGCGAGCTGGTGGACGCGGTCAACACCGCGGTCGCGGCGGGCGGCCCCGCCAACGTGCGCAGCGTGTTCGCCAACATGTCGGTCGACATGGCCCGCCTGTTCCACGACGGCAGCGTGCGGCGCTTCTTCCTGAACTTCCCCGATCCGTTTTTCAAGCGGCGGCAGCACAAACGGCGCGTCATCGGTCCCGGCCTGACGGCGGCGATCGGCCGCGCCCTCGCCCCGGGCGGCGAGCTCTTCGTCCAGACCGACATCTTCGCGCTGGCGCTGGACGCGATGGCCGCGCTGGAGGCGGAGCCCGGCTTCACCAACACCGCGGGCAGCTGGACGTTCCTGCGCGAGAGCCCCTACACCGCCAAGTCGCGCCGCGAACGCCAGTGCGAGACCGAAGGCGTCCGCATCTGGCGGCTGCTGTATGTGAAACGCTGAGGACTGCCAGAGGGATAAAACAGGGAGACAGGGAGAAGATCCGGATTCCTGAACCCTCCGGTTCTCCCTTCCTCTGTGTCTCCCTGTTGGTTTTTCTGCCTCAGCGGCCGCCCACCGAGAGGCGGATCTCTTCGAGGTCCTTGATGCGGTCTCGGATCGCGGCCGCCTTCTCGAACTCCAGCGCCTCGGACAGGTCGAACATCTCGCGGCGCATCGCCGAGATGATCTGGGGCAGCTCCTCGAGCGGGATGTCGATTTCCTTGGCCTTCTTGGCCGGCTTGGTGATGTCGACGAAGTCGTCCTGCGCGCTGCCCTCCAGCGCGGCAATCGCCTTCTCGATCGTCTTGGGCGTGATGCCGTGCAGCCGGTTGTATTCCTCCTGCGTGGCGCGGCGCGCGCGGGTCACGGTGATCGCCTTTCTCATCGAATCGGTCTCGCGGTCGGCGTACATGATCACCTTGCCGCGCACGTTGCGGGCGGCCCGGCCGATGGTCTGGACCAGCGACCGCTCGGCGCGCAGGAAGCCCTCCTTGTCCGCGTCGAGGATCCCGACCAGCGACACCTCGGGCAGGTCCAGCCCCTCGCGCAGCAGGTTGATGCCGACCAGGACGTCGAATTCGCCCAGGCGCAGGTCGCGCAGGATCTCGATCCGCTCCAGCGTGTCGATGTCCGAGTGCAGGTAGCGGACGCGCACACCGAGCTCGCCGTAATATTCGGTCAGGTCCTCGGCCATCCGCTTGGTCAGCGTCGTGACCAGGACGCGGTCGCCCATCTTGACCCGCTCGCGGATCTCGGCGAGCAGGTCGTCGACCTGGCTGCCGACCGGGCGCACCTCGATCTCCGGGTCGAGCAGGCCGGTCGGCCGGATGATCTGTTCGACGACGACGCCCTCGCCGCGCTGCAGCTCGTACTCCGCGGGCGTAGCCGACACGAAGATCGTCTGCGCCGCGCGCGCCTCCCACTCGTCGAAGCGCAGCGGCCGGTTGTCGAGCGCCGACGGCAGGCGGAAGCCGAACTCGACCAGCGTCTCCTTGCGCGAGCGATCGCCTTTGAACATCGACGCGATCTGCGGCACCGTCTGGTGCGATTCGTCGACGAAGAGCAGGTAGTCCTTGGGGAAGTAGTCGAGCAGCGTGGGCGGCGGCTCGCCCGGCGCGCGCCCCGACAGGTGGCGTGAGTAGTTCTCGATCCCCTTGCAGCGCCCCATCTGCTCCAGCATCTCGAGGTCGTACAGCGTCCGCTGCTGCAGCCGTTGCTCCTCGACCAGCTTGTTGCCCGCCTTCAGCTCCGCGAGCCGGCCGCGCAGCTCGTCCTTGATGCCCGTCATCGCGCGCGTCAGCCGATCGGCCGGCGTCACGTAGTGCGAGCCCGGGAAGATCGACACCTCGTCGACCTTGCGCAGCACCTTGCCGCGCAGCGGGTCGACCTCGGAGATCATCTCGATCTCGTCGCCGAACCATTCGACGCGGATCGCCTTCTCGCGTTCGTAGGCCGGGAAGATCTCGACGGTGTCGCCGCGCACGCGGAACGTACCGCGCGCGAAGTCGACGTCGTTGCGCTCGTACTGGATCTCGACCAGGCGGCGCAGGACCGCGTCGCGCCGCACCTCGACCCCCTTCGCCAGGTCCAGCTTCATGCCCAGGTAGGCCTCGGCGGCGCCGATGCCGTAGATGCACGACACCGATGCGACGATCAGCGCGTCGCGGCGCGTGAGCAGCGCGTACGTCGCCGCGTGGCGCATGCGATCGATCTCTTCGTTGATGAGCGAGTCCTTCTCGATGTACGTGTCGGTCGACGGGACGTACGCCTCGGGCTGGTAGTAGTCGTAGTAGCTGACGAAGTAGTGGATGGCGTTGTCGGGGAACAGCGACCTGAACTCCATCCACAGCTGGTGCGCCAGCGTCTTGTTGTGCGCGATCACCAGCGTCGGGCGCTGAATCTTCTGGACGACCTGCGCCATCGTGAACGTCTTGCCGCTGCCGGTGATGCCCAGCAGCGTCTGCGTCGGGTCGCCGCGGGTCACGCCCGCGACCAGCTCGTCGATCGCGCGCGGCTGATCGCCCATCGGGACGAGGTCTGTGGTCAGGCGGAACGGGGTCGGCAAAACGCTATAGTGTAGCGACTCCGATGCGCGGCTACTACGCGATCCTGGACGCGACGCCCGAGATGCTCGACCTTGCGGCCTCCACCGCGCTGCAAGCGCACGCTGGCAGGCTGCTGGCCGCCCGGCCGTGCTGCCTGCAGCTGCGCGCCAAGGCGGCCACGGCGCGTGCGCTCGAGGCCGCGGCGCGAGTGCTGCTCCCGCTCTGCCGCGCGGCCGGCGTCCCGTTCTGTGTCAACGATCGGCTCGACGTCGCGCTGGTGGTCGGCGCGGACGTCGTCCACCTGGGCCAGGACGATCTGCCGCTCGCGGACGCGCAACGGGTGCGCGCGGCGGCCGGGCGGCCCGATATGCTGATCGGTTTTTCGACGCACAACCCGGCCCAGGCCGCTGCTGCGGCGGCCGGGGGGGCCGACTACATCGGCTTCGGCCCGGTGTTCGGCACGCGCAGCAAGGCGAACCCGGATCCGACGGTCGGGCTCGAAGCGCTGGCCGAGGTGTGCCGCGCGGTCGCCGTCCCGGTGGTCGCGATCGGCGGCATCACGCTGGAGGCCGTGCCGGCGGTGGTGCGCGCGGGCGCCTCCGCGGCGGCGTTGATCGCCGCGATCGACGGCGCGCCGGATCCGCACGCCGCGGGGCGCGCGGTTGCGGCCGCGTTCGCCGTGGGGGCATGAGGCGTTCCCAGCGCCGCGCCGTCATCGCGGCGATCCTCGCGGGCCTCGCCGCGCCCGGCGGCCTGCGCGCGGCCGACGAGGACGTGCCCGGCGCCGTTGAACCCCCGCCTCCCGTGGCGCAGGACCCGATCGCGCGCTTCACGATCGGCCTGCTCGTCGGCACCGGTTACGGATGGTCGAAGGGCGCCGGCGACGTGAACGCCGACGTGCAGTTTTCGGGCGGAAGCCGGGCGGGCCTCGGTCACCTGATCATCGAAGGCGGCGTCCTCTTTCCGCGGGTGCGCCTGTTCGTTCTGACCGGTCCTCGGCTGCAGATCATCACCGGCAACACGGAACTTTACACGGGCTCGTTCCTTGTCTACCGAACGCACTCGTACGCGCCCGCTTGGTTCGCGAAATTCGGGTGGCTGCCCCGTGGGCCGGAAGCCCGGCTGCAGCCCTACCTGTTGGTGTCATCCGGCTACGGGGAGGTCGTCCATCTCACGGAGATGGGCCTCGCGGCCAACTGCGGGCCCATGCGGAACGAACGGTGCGTCGACACCATCACCTCCGGGCCGCTCTTCATCGGCGCGGGGGCCGGGCTGCGCTACCGAATGGCCAGGCACCTGGACGCGATCCTCGCGCTCGAAGCGCAGCTCGGCGCGCCGGATCGCACGTACAACGTCGACCTCAACCTCGGCCTGGCGTTCGTCCTCTAGCGTCGTCGAGCGGGCCGGGGAGCCAGGCGCGGACCTTCTGAAGCGCCGGGGACCGCCCCGTTCGGCTCACGTTTCACCGCCGTCGCGTGGCGAAACGTTTTCCTGACCGGAAGTCAGCAGATCGCCGGACCCTTGGACAATAGAGGTCGAGTGAGTCAGCGCAACACATCCACCTCCAGGAGGTCCGCGATGGGTCGGTCGAGGGCAAAGCACCATTTCGCGGCGGCAGTCGCGGCGATCGCGATCGCCGGCTGCCAGTTCAAACAAGGGGCGCCCGGTCCGACCGGCGTGGGCGGCGCCGGTGGCGCCGGAGGGTCCGGCCTGGCCGACGGGGGCTCGCCCGTGGGAACGGGCGGCCAGGCAGGCACCGTCACCCCGCCGATCATCGATGCCGCGGTGCGAACCGATGCGAGCAGCGCGTCGAACCCCGATTCGAACTGCGCGGCGGTGAACCAGGGCGCCGCGCCGCTGCCGCCCGACATCTTGATCATCCAGGACAGGTCGGGGTCGATGGACTGGAACGCCGACGCGTCGTGCAGGAGCAACTGCGGCGCGGACTCACGCTGGAGCCAGGTGACCGCGGCGCTGAAGCAGGTCGTCAGCACGACCGACACGATGGTCAACTGGGGCTTCAAGTTCTTCGGCAGCGCCAGTGGCTGCGGGGTGACCGCGCCCCCCGAGGTGCCGGTCGGGCCGATGAACGGGGCTGCGATCGTGGCGGTGATCGACGGCGCCAGGACCGGCAGCGCGACGCCCACGCGCCTCGGCATGAACGCGGGCGCCGCCTACATGGCGACGCTGACCGACACCAATCCGAAGTACCTGCTGCTGGCGACAGACGGCGCGCCGACCTGCAACCCGACCCTGCCCGCCAACATGATGAACACGGAAGACGCGCTGGGCGCGCAGCAGGCGGTCACCGACGCGTTCAACCTGGGCTTCAAGACCTTCGTCGTCGGCATCGGCGACACGATGGGCGCGGCGACGCTGGACCAGATGGCGATCAACGGCGGGATGCCCCAGTCCGGCGCCGCGACGTCGTTCTACCAGGTGACGGACACCGCCTCGCTGGTGGCCGCGCTGCAGACGATCCTGGGCCGCGTCGGGAGCTGCCAGTTCGAGGTCGGCGCCGCGCCCAACAGCATGACCAGCAACGACCTGATCGATGTGTTCGGCGACGGCATGGCGATCCCGCGCGACACCACCCACACCGACGGTTGGGACTACAGCAACGCCGCCCACACCGCGATCGAGGTCTTCGGCCCACGCTGCGACGCCGTGAAGGCCGGCACCACCATGAACGTGACCGTCACGTTCCGCTGCACCGTCAGCTGACGCTCGCCCGCGTTCCAATCGTCGCGTGGGGCGCGCCGAGCCGTATGACGCGGAATGCGTGAGCCGCCCGGCGAGGTCCGTTGGCACTTAGCGATCGTGATGCGTCAGCGGATACCGGTCGCTTCCGTCGCCGCCTTGATCATCTGCGTGGGTTGCAGCGGCAGGCCCATCAAGGATGGCGGGAGCGACGACGCGGGTGACGCGGCGGGGGGGAGCACGGGGCTCGCGGGCGGCGGCGGTGCCCCGCAGGGGCGAGGCGGAACGAACGCGAGCGGCGGCGGTCGAGGGGGGCTGGGCGGAACGGGTGGCGCGGCGGGAGCGGCGGGCTCGGGCTCGGGCGCAGTCGGCGGAGGCGCGGGCACGACCGTCGCCGGGCGGGGCGGCGGCGGCGGATCCGCCACGGGTGGGACCGGCGCGGCCGGTACCGGCGGGAGCGGCGGTGCCGCGACCGGCGGGCGTGGTGGCACGGGCGGGACCGGCGCGGGCGGCGCCGCCGGAAGTCTGGGTCGTGGTGGCACCTCGGGAGCGGCCGCTGCGGGGGGAACCGGAACCAGCATCGCAGGCACCGGCGGCAGCCAGGGGGTGGGCGGAACGGGTGGCACCGGCGGCGCAGCGGCAGGTCGTGCCGGCGGCGGCGCGACCGGAGGATCCGCGGGCGATGCGCGGGGCGGCACGGGTGGCGGCGGCGTGGGTGGTGGAGCGGCCGGCGCTGGGCGTGGCGGCGCCACGGGCGGCGCGACGGGCGGGACGACGGGCGGCACGGGAGGACGCGGCGGGCCAGGCGCGGGCGACGTCGTTTCCTGTCCGTCTTCGCCACCGAGCGGCGCCTGCTCGAGCCCGGCTCTCTCCTGTGCCTATGCGACGCAGAGTTGCTTGTGCGAAGGCGGCACCTGGCGTTGCGCGCAATGCCCGACGAGCCAACCGAGAGCCGACGACACATGCGAGGCGCTGCAGAGCGCGCCGCCCATGAGCTGCAAGTACGGCATCGTGACCTGCGCGTGCAACGATACGGCCCTCGACGTCTTGTGGAAGTGCGGCGTTTGTCCCGCGGCGCGACCGTCGGACGGCGGTCTCTGCCCGGGGAACACGTCCTTCGAGTGCCGCTACGGGGACGACACCTGCTTCTGCAACAGCGGCGTCTGGCAGTGTGCTGCGCCCAACTGCGCCGCGCCGCAGCCGCCCTTCTCCTTCACCTGGGAATGCAGCTGGCCCGCGATCTACACCTGTCAGTTCCCGGCCGCGGACCAGTACTGCAGCTGTGGCAGCCGCAGTGCCACGGCGTGCTCGTGCCCCACGGCCGCCCCGGTCGAAGGCAGCTTCTGCATCGGGCCCGTCGGGCCGGAGTGGACCGGGTGCGCCTACGACGACCAGTCATGTGATTGCATCGAAGGTCGCTGGCGGTGCAGCGTGTGTCCGATTCGCATGCCGGCAGGCTCCGCCCCCTGCGCCGCGGAGGCGAACTGCGCCTACGATACGGGCTTTTGCTACTGCGACGGCGTCGCCTGGACCTGTTTCTAGCCGCGCGGTCCGTTACCGCTAGCCGCCCGGCGCGGAGCGACTAGCTGGTGCAGCTCGACTTGGGGAGCTTGGCGATGGTCTTGAGCTCGGTCTTGGCGTCGGTGGCGCGGGGCGACTTCGGGTAGCGCTTCACGAGATCGCCCAGCAGCGAGCGCGCGTCGGTGCAGAAGTGCAGCTGCACGAATGACCGCGCCAGCTGCCACATCGCCTCCGGCACCTCGGGCGCCGTCGGGTACACGGTCAGCACCTTCTGGAACTCGGCGGCCGCGTTCGGGAACTTGCTCTCCTGCACGAACGACATGCCGATGGCGAGGTAGGCCTGCGCGGCGCGCGGGTCGGCCGGGAAGCGCTGGATGAACACGCGGTAGAAGCGCCGCCCGTCGTCGCGCTGCCCCGACGCCAGTCGTTGCGCCGCCTGCTGCCAGAGCGTCTCCTTGTCGTCGGGCATCGTGGGCGCGACCTTGTCGGCGATCTTGGTCTGCACCTGCTCGAGCGCCGCCAGCCGGGTCTCCAGCCGGTTGCGCTCGTCGACGGACTGCCGGCTCTGCTGCTCCGCCGTGTGGGTCAGCTCCTCGATCCGGCCCTGCAGCACCGCGATGTCCTGCTCGGCCTTGGCCGCCTTGGCGCCGACGTCGGCGGAGTTGCGCGTCAGGAGCTTGGTCGCCTGGTCCAGCACCGTGCGCAGCCGGACGACCTGCTCCTTGTACTCCTTGTCGCGCTTCTCGATCTCGTCCAGCTTGGTACGCAGGTTGGCGATGTCGGCGCGCATCTTCTCGCCCTCGCCTGTGGTCATGCACGCGGGCAGGCCCGCGCCGGCGACGAAGGCGGCCAGCAGCAGCGCGCCCGGGGCGCGTGTATGACGGTTACTTCCAGGCGAAGTCGACACGGCGATCCTGGGCCCAGCTCGGCTCATCGGTCCCCTTGGCGTCCAGCGAGCCACGCGGCAGCACCGAAAGCTGATTCCCTTCGACGCCCAGGCGGCCGAGGTGGTCGCGCACGGACTGCGCGCGCTTCTCGGACAGCGCCAGGTTGTACTCCTGGGTGCCGCGCGGGTCGGTGTGTCCGATCATCTGCGCGGGGCGGGCGACCTTCTTAAGGCATTCGGCGTCGCGTGCCAGCACCGCGGTCGCTTCCGTGGTCAGCGCCGATTCGTTGAAGTCGAAGAACACGGCGTCCAGCGTGCACTGCGCGGGCGGCGCCGCCGGCGCCTTCTCCTTGCTGCAGAAGCCCTGGATGCAGTCTTCGTCCTGCGGGCAGTCGTTGTCGGTCTTGCAGGGCTTCTTCGCCGTGCAGGCGCCCTTCACGCAGTGCTGGCCGCCGGGGCATTCCTTGTCGTTCGCGCAGGCCTTGCACTTGCTGGCGATGCATTCCTGGTTCGCGGGGCAGTCGGCCTTGCTGCGGCAGTATCCCGGGATCGCTTCGCACTTGCCCGCCTTGCAGGCGTTGCCGGCCGGGCAGTCGTTCGAGTCGCGGCACTGCTGGCACTTGGCGTTGACGCAAAACTCTTTCGCGTGGCAGTTCTTGTCCGTCTCACACGCTGGGTAGTCCGGATCGCACCCCGCCACGCTGAATGCGACGGCGACAGCCACGACCGCGAGCGCCAGCGCGCTCACCCCTAGGGGGAGCGGCGCCGCGTGCAAGTTGACAGGATGCTTGGGCATTGGGGACCCCCTCGTCGGGGAAAACCGTACGTTCCACGGGCGACAATGTCAACGCGCGAGCGACGTCTTCTCGGGACGGGAGGGAGGTCCCGGCTGCCCCGCGACGGGCTCGGGCAAACAAACGTCGCCTTCCTCAGCTCGATTGTTGTGATATTTGAGAGGCTCCCGGCCCCGCAGGCAGCCCCGCGTGAAGTGGATCATTGCCCAATTGGTGACCCTGACGCCTATCGGGGCGTACCTGTGGCTGTTCACGATCCTGCTGCTGTGCGGTTTTGGTCTGCCGATTCCCGAGGACATCTCGCTGATCGCCGCCGGCTATCTGTCCTGGCGGGGTACGGAGGGGCACTCGCCCGTCATAAACGTCCACGTGGCGTTCGCGGTCTGTTTCGCGGCGGTGCTGGCGGGCGACACGATCGCCTTCTTTTTCGGACGGCGGTACGGACGGCGGGTGCTGGCGAGCAACCTCGCGCGCCGCTACTTCACGCCCCGCCGGCAGCTGCGCACGCGCGCCTACTTCCGCAAGTTCGGCAGCAAGGTGATCCTGGTCGGGCGGTTCACGCCCGGCCTGCGCTTCACCATCTTCTTCACGGCGGGGACCCTGCACGTCCGGCCCTCGGTCTTCTTCATCTACGACTTCGTCGCCGCGGCTTTCTCGGTACCCGTGCTGGTCTACATCGCCTACTTTTTCGGCGACAAGATCGACCACGTGATCATGTACGCCCGCCGGACCGAACACGGCATCCTGATCGCGATCGTGATCGCGGCGATCGTCATCGTGGTCAAGCTGATGCGCCGGCGCCGGCGCATCGCGCGCCTCGCGGCGACGCCCCCCCCGGCCTGATCTAGCCGCAATGCCGTTCGGTTAAGGGCCTCAGGCGTCGGGCTTCGGACTTCGGACTTCGGACTCGCAAGCGGAACCGACGGCGAGCGGCTGAAGGTCGGCTACAGCCGCGTGATCAAAGCTCTCCAGGCGATCGTGACCTCACCCGAGGCCCGAAGCCCGAGGTCCCTTAACCGAACGGCATTGGATCTAGCCGGGCTCTTGCTGCGTCATGCAGTGGAGCGTGCCGAAGCCCCACACCAGATCGACCGCGTGGACGCCGACCACGCGCCGGGTCGGGAACAGCGCGGCCAGCATCTCCAGCGCGGCGCGATCGTTCCGATCGTTGAACGTCGGCACGATCACGGCTTCGTTGCCGATGTAGAAGTTCGCGTAGCTGGCGGGCAGGCGGATCCCGTCGAGGAACAGCGGCGCGGGCATCGGCAGCGACAGGACGCGCAGCGGGCGTCCGTCGGCGGTGGTCATCCGTTCGAGGCGCGCGCGGTTCTCGCGCAGCGGCTCGTAATTGTCGTCGTCCGGATCGCTCTCCTGCGCGACGACGACCGTCGTCTCGTCGACGAAACGGGCCAGATCGTCGACGTGCCCGTGCGTGTCGTCGCCGGCGATCCCCCGCCCGAGCCACAGCACCTTGCGCACGCCCAGGTACGCGCCGAGCACCGTCTCCAGTGCTTCTCGCCCCAGGCCTGGGTTGCGCGCCTGCACCTTGTCGAGCAGGCACTCTTCGGTCGCCAGCAGGGTTCCGGTGCCGTTCACGTCGATCGCGCCGCCCTCCAGCACGACGCGCGCGATGCGCCGGCCGATCGGCGCGGTCGGCTGCCACTGGCGCCGCCTGTCGCGGCGGACGATGCGCTCGTTGACCGCGTCGTCGCGCTTGTGGTTGGCGTATTTCGCCCAGCCGGTGAAGCGCCAGTTGGTGACCGCCACCTCGCCGTCGTTGTTGGTGACGTAGATCGGGCAGTAGTCGCGCGTCCAGCTCCGGTCGGTCGGAGCCGGGAAGAGCTGCACGCGCTTGCGATCGACGCCGACGCGCCGGAGCACCTCGCGCGCGCGCTTCGCGACGGCCGCCGTGGCCACCAAGATGCGCACGCGCTCCCCGACCGCCAGCTGGCGCACCACCTCGCCGTAGACCCAGTCGATCGCGGGAAGCTTGCCCGGCCAGTCGCGCGCCTCGTGCGGCCACGCGATCCAGGTCGCCGCGTGCGGCTCCCACTCGGCGGGCATGCGGAAGCCGAGCGCGGCGGGCGGCGGGTCCGGCGCTTTCGGCGCGGAAGATCGGACGCGTCGGACGGGGGCGCGCTTCATTCGTCGAGCAGACGCCGCGTGATCGCGCCGTAGGCGTCGATCCGGCGATCGCGCAGGAACGGCCAGTTCCGGCGCACGGTCTCCTGGTGCTTGCGATCGCACGTGACGATCAGCGTCTCTTCCTTGTCGCGCGACGCCTCCGCCACGATCTGACCGAACGGATCGGCGACGAAGCTGCCGCCCCAGAACTCGAGGCCGTCGCCCGCGACGCCGGGCGGCTTTTCGTAGCCGACGCGGTTGACGGCCGCGACGTAGACGCCGTTCGCGATCGCGTGCGCGCGCTGGGCGATCTGCCAGGCGGTCGCCTGGCCGGCGCCGAACTCGGCCTTCTCCGACGGGTGCCAGCCGATCGCCGTCGGGTAGAAGAGCACGTCCGCGCCCGCGAGCGCCGTCAGCCGCGCCGCTTCCGGGTACCACTGATCCCAGCACACCAGCGTGCCGATCCGCCCGCAGGCGGTGTCGAACGCGCGGAAGCCGAGATCGCCCGGCGTGAAATAGAACTTCTCGTAGAAGAGCGGATCGTCCGGGATGTGCATCTTGCGGTAGCTGCCCAGGAGCTTGCCGTCCGCGTCGATGATCACCGCGGTGTTGTGGTAGACGCCCGCGGCGCGCCGTTCGAACAGCGACGCGATGATCACGACGCGGTTGTCGCGCGCGGTCTCGGCGAGCGCCGCTGTGGACGGGCCCGGGATCGGTTCCGCGAGATCGAAGTTCGCGTGATCTTCCGCCTGGCAGAAATATTGGCTTCGGAACAGCTCGGGCAGGCAGACCAGCGTCGCGCCGCGGCTGGCCGCCTCGACGATGCGCGCGCGGGCGCGCGTCAGGTTGTCGGCGGGATCGGCCGAGCAAGACATCTGCACGAGAGCGATCTTGAAGCTGCTGGGGGCCGCCACGGTGCGCCTACTATTGCATGACCGAGATGATGTTGCCGAGCAGCCGATCCCAGATCGGGCGCGCGGCCGCGTGGTGACGATCGGTGTCGGCGAGGATGCGCGCGCCGCCCTCGGGGCCCAGCGCGCCGCGCACGTAGTCGGCGTCTTCGCGCACCCAGACCGCGATGGTTTCGCGTTCGAGCTCGCAGTGGAACTGCAGGCCGAACGCGCGCGCGCCGATTCGATAGGCCTGGTTACGGCAGATCGCCGTCGAGGCGAGGTGCGCCGCGCCCGCCGGCAGATCGAATGTGTCGCCGTGCCAGTGCAATACCGGCGGCCGCGCGGGCAAACCCGCCAGCGCCGGCTCGCGGTCGGCGGCGACGAGATCGACGGTCCCCCAGCCGACCTCCCGCGCCGGGACCGGCTGACCGTCCGGACCGGGACGCGTGTTCGGGTAGACGCGCGCACCCGCCGCCGCCGCAAGCAGCTGCGCGCCCAGGCAGATGCCGAGGATCGGCGCGTCGCGCGCGACCAGCCGGCGCAACAACGCGATCTCGGGCGCGAGGAACGGATACGCGGGGCTGCCGGCGTCGGCGACGCCCATCGGGCCGCCCATCACCACCAACAATTGCCCGGCGGCGACGTCGTCCGGCACGGGCGCACCGAGGTGGAGCGCGCGCGTCTCGCAGGCGATGCCGCGCGCGGCCAGCAACGTGGCGACGCGCTCTGGCCCTTCGGTCGGCGTGTGCTGCAGGACGATGGCGCGCGTCACGCGCGGATCATTGCCCAATCGGGCGGAGGCGCTTCAATCAAAATCGTCTCACCGGAAACCGGATGCCGGAAGCGCACCGACGCCGCGTGCAGGTGCAGGATTTCGGAGCCCGCATCGCTGTCAGGTGGGGCGGCGCCGGCGGGGCCGTATTTCGTGTCGCCGACGATCGGATGACCGGCGGCGGCCAGGTGCGCACGCACCTGGTGGGGTCGGCCGGCGGAGAGCCGCACGCGCAGAAGCGCGGTCGCCGCGCGGCGCTCGATCACCTCCCATTCCGTCTCGGCCGCGAGCGGCTGCCGGCCGCCGCCGACCCGTACGCGCGCGCCGCGGCGGCCGACCCGGCCGATCGGGGCGGTCTCGCGGCCCGCATCCGCGGGCGCGCCCAGCACCTCCGCGAGGTAGGTCTTCTCGCAGCTGTCGGCGGTCAGCGCGGCGCGCAGCTCCGGCCAGACGCGTGCGCTGCGCGCGGCGATCAGCACGCCGCTGGTGCCGGCGTCGAGGCGATGCACCAGCCCGCCCTCGCGCGGATCGGGCGACGCGTCCGCGCATTCGGGGAAGCGCGCGACCACGGCGTTGGCGGCGGTGCCGCGCTGGCCGGGCGCGAGCGGGTGCGACGGCATGCCCGCGGGCTTGGCGATCGCGACCAGCGCGTCGTCCTCGCGGAGGATCGCCAGCGCGACCTGCGCGTCGGGCGCGATCGGCACGCGCGCCGCGTCGCCCTGTCCGTGTCCGGTGGCCGCCAGCGCCGCGTCGTCGATCTCCAGCGTCGCGTCGCCCGGGCCCAGCTTGGCGCCCTTGCGCGGGCGCCGGCCGTCGATGCGGACCGCGCCCGCCAGCACGAGCCGCCGCGCGGCGGCGACGCTCAGTCCGGGGATGGCCGCCGCGACCGCGTGATCGACCCGCTGCCCGGCCGATTCGGACGGAATGCGCGCGCGCGCCATCCGCAACCGGCTACTTCTTCTTGCCGCCGGTCTTGTCGCCGGTCTTGGCGGCGACCTTGTCCTGCGCCTTGTCGCGCTTGCCGGACTTGTCCGATGACTTGTCGGACTTGTCCGACTTGGCGGCCGGCTTTGCGTCGACCTTGGCGACGGCGGTCGCCGGCTTCTTCTTTGCGGCCGGGTCCGGCGTCGCGCGCGTCGCGGCGACAGTGGTCGTGCCGCGCTCGGGGCGCTTCTTCCCTGGCGTCATCCCCATCGTGTGCTCGCGGGGCGGATCGCCCGTCGGCGAGTAGACGACGACGCGATCGCCCTCGTGCAGCTCCGTGTTGTACGAAAACCGGTTGATGCGCGCGAGATCGCCCGGCGTCAGCCCGTACCGGCGACCGAGCTTGACCAGCGTGTCACCGCCCTTCGCCGTGTAGTAGAGGCGCTTCTTCCCACGCCGCGCCGTCTCGAGCTCCAGGAATTCCTCCGAGCCCAGCGTCACGACCCGCACCTTGGTGGGATCCAGCAGCATGACGCCGGCCGGGTCGAAGTCCTTGCGCACGAAGATCTGCAGCACCATGCGCGGGTGCAGCTTCGCCCCCGGATCGACGTTGTTCCATTCGCAGAGATCGTCGCTGCGGACGCCGAACGCGTCGGCGATCTCGTCCAGGCTGTCGCCGTCGCGCGCCCGGTAAAAGACGCGTTCACGGCCTTCGTAGCTGAACGATCGATCGGGGACCGCGACCAGCACGGTGTCGTCCTCGCCGGCCACCACCGGCTTGCCCGCGGCGTCAGCCGTGTCGTCATCGGCCTTGCCGGCCGGCGCCGCCGCCGCCGCGGCCCGCTTGGGGACGACGATCGCTGTCCCCGCGCGCAGCTCGGCCGAGTCCTTGACGCCGTTCAGGCGCCGGAGCTCCCGCACCGCCAGGCCGCGCGCGCGCGCGACGTCGTCCAGCGTTTCGCCGAAGCGCAGCAGCACGGTGTCGACCTTCTCGGCCGCGCGCGCCTTGTCGATGTTGGCCGCGTAGATGGACGCCGTTCCCGTCGGCACGCGTACCCGCATCGCCCCGCGCTCGGGCGGCGTGCGGTTCCGCAGCAGCTGCGGGTTCAGCGCCTCGACCACCTCGTTCTTCGCGCCCGCCGCGCGCGCCACCGTCGCCAGCGTCGTGCCCGCGGGAACCTCGACCTCGTCGAAGGCGAACGGCGGATCGGGCGTGACGTCGGCGAACCCGAACGCGCCCTGGTTGCGCCCCACGATGGCGGCCGCCAGGATCTTCGGGACGTACACACTCGACTCCCAGGGCAAGCCGGACTCGTGTTTCACCAGCTCCCAGTAGTCGTTGGTGTTGTAGTTGGTGATCGCGCGCAGCACGGCGCCGTAGCCGGCGTTGTACGCGGCGAACGCCAGCGGCCAGGACCCGAAGCGGACGTAGAGATCCTTGAGATAACGCGCGGCCGCGTCCGCCGCGCGTTCCGGGTCCCGGCGCCCGTCGATCCAGTAGCTGACCTCCAGGCCATACGCGCGCGCCGCGCCGGGCATGAACTGCCAGCAGCCGCCCGCGCCAACGCGCGAGCGGGCGCCGCTCTCGAAGCCGCTTTCGATCATCGCGAGGTAGAACAGATCGCGCGGCAGCCCGTGGCGCGCGAGCACCTTGTCGAAGAGCTCGCGGTAGCGGCCCGCGCGGCGCAGCCAGTTCGACATCACCGAACGCCCCTTGGGATCGTTCTTGAAATAGTCGAGGTAGCGCAGCACCTGCGCGTCCCAGCGCACGGGGAAGTCGGGCAGCTTGAGCGCGCGCAGCCAGTCCGAGTCGGGCGTGGGCGTGGCGCTGCTGCCGGCGGCGGGCGCCGGCGAGCGCAACTCGGGCGGCACGTCGCCGCTTCCTCCCCAGCTGCCGGGCAGTGCGGGCGCGGGCAGTGCGCCATCGCCGCCAGCTGGACGGGGCGCGCCGCTGCGCGGAAACGCCTGCTCCTCGAAGCGCCGCAGCTCCCGCAGCTCGGGGGTCTCGGGGGTCGCAACATCGTCGACGGCGACGCCGCGTACGGCGCGTCGTTCGGACAGGCTCTCCTCGCCGGGCTCCCGGGTGGTGGTGGTCGGCGGACGGGGCTTGCCGGGTCCGGCCGCCGCAGCCGAGCCCGTCGTCGCGAGCGCGGCCGCGCCAGCGAACACCACGAGCAGGCGGCCGGCCCGCGCCGTTCTGAGCCGTTCTCCGATCATCGCGCTGCTGTCGTCCTCGTTCCTGACAAGCCGAGCGATCGTAGCGGATCGCGGCGGTTATCCAAAAAATTCCGCGAGCATTGACCCTCTCGGGGTGCTATAGCTGGCCCAGCTTTTCAAGGAGCAGACATGCCCTTCGGAATGGGTTTCGGCGAACTCGTCCTCATCCTCGTCATCGTTGTCGTCGTCTTCGGGGCGACGAAGCTGCCACAGCTTGGCGACGGTCTCGGGAAGGCGATCAAGAATTTCAAGCGCGCCGTAAATTCCCAGAACGAAATTGACGTGTCGCCCGGCGCCTCGAGCAAAGACAAAAAGGGCGAGCTCGACGACGAGCCGCCGGCTTCGAAGTAACGTCCCGGGTCAGAAGCCACCCCTCGACGGGTCGCTGGCTTTTTCGAGGTTCTGGTGCTCTCGCACGCCAGAGCTGTAAGCCGGCGTATTATTTAGCCATTTCACGAAGATCCGAATTCGTTGGTTGTATTACAGGATTGACCTGTTTTTTTGTTTATGACACCCTAAGACAATGACGACAGCACGCACCATCAAGCGCTATGCGAACCGTAAGCTCTACGATACGCGCGACAGTCGCTACGTGACGCTCGATCACATCGCTGCCATGGTGCGCGCGGGCGACGATGTCCGGGTCGTCGAGAATACGACGCGCGCAGACCTGACCACGGCCACGCTCGCCCAGATCATCTTCGAAGAGGAAAAAAAGGCACCGCGGCTTTCGGTTGCCGGCCTGCGCAAGATCATCCAGGGCGGCATGCCGGCTGCGGCTCCCTCGTCCGCGGCCCCGGCTGCTGGCACCCCGGTTCCTCCCGCTGCCGGTTCGGCCGGCTCGGGCGGCATCGGCGGCGCCGCCGCCTGACCGTCGACGCGGTCGGCTAGAAGTCGAAGCCAGCCGACAGCGAATACGTCTGCTGCGAGCCGCTGCGGTCGACCGCTCCATCGATGTGCGAGCCGTCCCGGCTGGTGCCACCGGGCGCAAAGTCGACCTGGGCGGCCATGAACAGCACCGACAGCTTCAGCTTGAAGCCGCCAATGAAGCGCTGGCGCGTGATGACGTCCTGGGCCGGGAACGTGAAGTTGGCGTTCAAGTCATCGCCACCGCCGGGGGCCTGCGAGGCGGCGCACTGCGGGTTGGTTGTCGCAGGTCCGCCCGGTCCGCCTGGCAGGGCGTCGCACGCGGGCGTGGCGTCGATGACGCCGCTGCGCGCGCGGATGAACAGCATGCTCCAGCCCACGAACGGTTCGAGGCGGGCGGTGCCGCCGACCGAGAACGCCTTCGACGCGAGCACGTCCACGCTGAAGACGGTCAGGTCGACCTCGGCGGTGCCGAGCAGCTGCGACACCCCTCCGCGCACGGCGAACGACGGCAGCCACCAGTCGTGAAAACCTTCCTGCAGCGCCATCTTCGCGTAGCCCTGAAGGACGTACATGCGCGAGCCCAGCAGACTGAGCGCGCCGGCGCCGAACTCGAACGCGGGCAGCGGAAGCCAGAGCCCCTTGCGTACGAAAGCACCGACGGTCGTCAGGTACGGGTCGGGGCGGACCGCCGTGGTCGCGCCCTGCCGCACTGCCGAGATGCCGTCCCAGTACTTGCCGCCTTCGACCATCTTCTCCGGGTTGATCTTGGTGACGCCGAGCTCCGCCGAGAACTGGAACCCGGCGAAGCCGAGCGTATCGGCGGGCGTCATCACCCGGGGCGCGATCGCGAAGCCCAGCTCGGACATCATGCTGCGGAATCGCGACTGGGCCCCGCTGTCGAACGTAATGCCGGTGACGCCGCCGGCGCCGTCGCGGTCGATCCAGCCGCATTCGTCCTTCTGCGCGACATCGTTGTACCTGGGCGGGCAGAGATTGATCAGCTCGAGATCGTTCTTGTCCGCGAGCGCGCGACCTTCCCCGACGAACGCGGCGACCCCGACGGCGCACAGGAGGAGGGGCAGGCGCCGCGCCCTTGGAAAGGCCATTGCCGTGTACGGTACGGTTTGGCGTCGAAGGGTGTCAAGGAAGCTGCTAGCTTGCCGCTCACGTCATGCGCGTTTCGTTCCTCCTCCGCCTTCGCGTGGCGCGCTGGATCCTGATGCTGGCCGCCGCCGCGCTGGCGGGTGGAGCGGCGTTCCGGCCGGCCGAACGATTGACGCTGGGTGCGATCGCCGTCGCTGTGGCGCTCACCTGGGCGCTGGCCGAGATGTTCGCCCTGGGCCTGGAACGGCTGGTCGGGTTCCGCTACCTGCACCGGGGCAAGCGTTCGCGCTGGGCGTCCATCGGCCTGGTGGCCGGCCTGGCGCTGGTGGCGGTCGGCTTCGTGGTGTTCGCGCTCGCGCACCCGCAGCACCGGCACCGCATCATCGAGACGGCGGGCGTCGTCGGCATCCTCGCCGGGGGGCTGGTGGCCGTGGTGTCGTTTCTGCTGCGCGTGTTCTCCGTGTTCACGACGGTGTCCACGATGGGCGTCGTGCTCGGGGTCGCGTCGCTGGTCGTCGTCTTCGGCGTCACGAGCGGCTTCGAGCGCGAGTTCCAGGACAAGGTGCTGGCTCTGAACGCGCATCTCATCGTCCAGGCGTATGGCGACGCAGATTTCCAGGAGATGGACGACATCCAGCGTCGGCTCGCGGGCATGCCCGGGGTCGTGCGCATGGCGCCGTTCCTGTTCTCGGCGGGCGAGGTGATGATCGGGCGCGTCGGCGCCAACCTGAAGGGGATCGACCTGAAACAGGGGGCCGACGAGCTGCGCCATTCGCTGGAGCAGGGAAGCGTCGAGGACCTGGTGAAGCCCGCGAGCTGCGTGCTGCCCGGGACGACGCCGCCCAGGGCCGCGACCGACGTCGGGCGCATCGCGATCGGCGCCGAGCTTGCCCGCAAGCTGCACGTCGGCATCGGCGACTGCATCCCGATCATGGTGCCGTTCAGCTCGGGCGCGACCGACGCGCCGGTGTCCTATCAGTTCAAGGTCAGCGGCATCTTCCGCATGGGATTCAACGAATACGACACGCGCCTGGCGTACGTCACCATCTCCGACGCGCAGCGGTTGGCGAACGTGCGCCGGCTGGTGTCGGGCGTCGAGCTGCGCTTCTCGGATCCCATGTTGGCGCTGACGATGGGCAAGGAGGTGCAGCGGCGGCTCGGCAGCCCGCATCACCTCGTCGACTGGAAGGAGCTGAACGGCAATCTGTTCCGCGCGCTGCTGATCCAGAAGGTGTTCATCGCCCTCATCCTCGTGATCATCGTGGTGGTCGCCGCGTTCAACATCGTTGCATCCCTGACGATGATCGTGCTGTCGAAGGTGCGCGAGGTCGCGATCCTGAAATCGATGGGCGCCTCATCGACCATGGTCGCGCGCATCTTCTTGATCGGCGGGACCACGGTCGGCCTGATCGGCACCGGCCTCGGCATCGGATACGGCCTGCTCGTCTGCCTGCTCGCGCGGCTCTACGGCTATCCGCTTGATCCGAAGGTCTATCTCATAGGTGAGCTACCCGTGCAGATCCGCCCCGAGGAGATCGTCGGCGTCGCCGCGGCGACGATCCTGATCGCGTGGCTCGCGACGCTGTACCCGTCGCTGCGCGCCAGCCGGCTGGGCGCCGTCGAGGGCCTCCGCTACACCTAAAAGGAACCCCTCTCCCACCTCTCCCCGCTGCGCGGGGCGAGGGGTCATCGATCTGGCAGGCTAAAGTTTGATCTGCTGGGCGACGTCGCCGCCTTGCTTCTGCAGCTTCTGCTTGTCCTGCTCGTCGGCGTTGTACTTGGAGGGGCACTTGGCCATGATGCCGTCGGGGATGACGGCCACCTGGTTGTCGGCGGTCAGCGTCCCGCGCACGATGACCTCCGCGCCGCCCTTGAAGGTGTCGGGGACCAGGCCTTCGTAGTTGGCCATGATGGTCGCGGGCGGCCGGTCCGGCCGGCTCTGGATCTTGAAGCGGTACATCAACGTTCCCCGCGCCTGCTGGATGGAATCGTCGACGACCACGCCGTGCACCTGCAGCTTCTTCCCCCGAAATGAGTCGACGTTCGCTGTAACCTCGTCGACGAACTTGTAGTACTCGGCACCCTTGCTGATCGATGCGGTGAGCAGCAGCGCGATCGCACCGCCGATGCCGAGCACGGTGGCGACGATCTTGATGGCTCCCTTGCGAGACGGCGGGGCGGCTTGGTCGCTCATGGGCCGAAGCGTAGCGCCTCCAGGGGCGGATTCAACCTTGCCGCGCGCCGCCCCGGCCCCGGTCCGCGATCTCGGCGAAATAGCGGCAAAAAAGCTCCATTCCGCCGCTCGCCTGGCCCCAGTCGAAGTTTTCGTTGATCGCGTGGTAGCCGTGTTCGGGCAGCGACAGGCCCAGGAACGTGACCGGCGCGTTCAAGGTCTTGCGCATGGTCAGGACCGCGCCGATCGATCCGCCTTCCCGTACGAACGCCGGCTGTTTGCCGAAGGTGGCGCGCGCGGCGGCCGCGGCGGCGTCGTTGGTGGGGCCTTCCATCGGCGCGAGATACGGCTCCAGGGACGCCTCGTGCGTGACCTCGGCGTCGGGCAGGCGTGACTTGATGAAACGCTTGACGAGGCTGAAGACCTTGGCCGGCTTCTGATCGGGGACCAGGCGCGTCGAAAGCTTCAGCTCGGCGCGGTGGGGAACGATGGTCTTGATGCCGGGCCCGGCGTAGCCGCCGACGAGGCCGTGCACCTCGAGCGTCGGCGCCGCCGTCAGCGCGACCAGGCCGGCGAGGTCGTCGCGGATCGGCCGCAGCGAGCTGAGCTCGTGCGCGGCGGCGAACCGCTTGCGCGAGAAGCGGGCGCGCGCGAACGCCTTGCGCTCGGCGGCCGACAGCTTGCGCACGTCGGCGTAAAAGCCCGGGATCTTCACCTTGCCCGTGCGCGCGTCGTAGCATTCGGCCACCAGCGCCGCGAGCTCGCCGATCGGGTTGCGCGCCAGGCCCCCGGTGGTTCCGGAGTGAACGTCTTTCGCGCCGGTCTCCAGCGCCACCGTGAAGCCCATCAGCCCGCGCAGGCCGTACGAGATCGACGGCTGACCCGCCGCGATCCAGATCGTGTCCGAGACCACCACAGAATCGGTCGCCAGCGGCGCGCGCCCGGTCGCCGGGTCGCCCGCCACGGCGGCGGCCAGGCCGGCCGCGAAGTGGGGGCTGCCGATCTCTTCTTCCAGCTCCCAGAGAAACTGGATGTTGGCGCGCACGCCGTTCTCGATCGCCAGCCGCGCGCCGTACAGCGCGGTCAGCGCGGGCCCCTTGTCGTCGGTCGAGCCGCGCGCGAACCAGCGCACGGGACCGGCCGCGCCGCTCGTGTCGCGCGTCAGCTTGAACGGCGGCGTGCGCCAGCCGTCGCCGTCTGCCGGCTGCACGTCCAGGTGGTTGTAGACGGTGACCGTCGGAAACGACGGGTCCTGGAAGAAGCGGCCGACCACCATCGGGAAGCCGCCGGTGTCGATGGTGTCGACCTGCGCGCCCGCCTCGCGCAGCGTGTCCGCGCCGAGCTTCGCGCACGCGGCCATCTCGGCGCGGCGGCCCGGATCCATGCTGACGCTCGGGATGCCGCACAACGCGGCGAGCCGCTCTTCGAACGCGGGCGCAAGGTCCGCGATCCGTTGCTTGATACGCGCGCCGTCGATCATCCGCCGATTTGTACCATCGCCTTGCGGGGACCGCCGAGTCCGATGAGCTGGAAGGTGTGGCCCGGGCGTTTACCCGCCAGCGCGCCCCGTATCGCCCCGACCACCGCGTCGGGCCCCCCGGCGTGCAGGGGACCGCGCAGGTCGACGGCGTCGTCGTGCGCGAGACAGGCATGCAGCGCGCCGACGGTCGACAGCCGCACCCGGTTGCAGGTGGCGCAGAAGTGTTCGGTCATCGGCGAGATGATCCCGAAACGGCGCGTCGGCCCGCCACCGCTGTCGTCCCCCACCAGGCGGAAGTAGCGTGCCGGACCAGCCCCCTGGGCGGCGTCGGGATTTTCGGCGACGACCCGCGTGCCCGGCCAGCCGGCGCCGATGCGGCGGCGGATGTCGGCGGCCGTCACGTGCGCGCCTGGTAGATACGCGCGCCCGTCCGCCATCGGCATCTCCTCGATGAAGCGCGGCACCAGCCCGCGCGTCCACGCCCAGTCGCAGATACGGTCGAATTCGTCTTCGTTGGCGCCCCTGATCGCGACCGTGTTGAGCTTGATCGACGCGAAGCCGGCGGCGCGCGCCGCCTCGATGCCGGCCAGCACACGCGAAAGGTCACCCCGGCGCGTGATGCGCCGGAAGCGCTCCGCGTCGAGCGAATCGAGACTGATGTTGACCCGGTCGACACCCGCCGCGCGCAGCGGCGCCGCCAGCTCGGCCAGCAGGTGGGCGTTGGTCGACAGAGCGATCTCGTCGATGCCCGGGATCGCGCGCAGCTGGCGCACCAGCGCCGGCAGATCGCGGCGCACGGTCGGCTCGCCGCCGGTGAGACGCACCCGGCGCACGCCCAGCGACGCAAACACCCGCACCAGCGCCGCGATCTCTTCGAACGACAACACGTCGGCGCGCGGTGCGTGCTCGACGCCGTCGTGGGGGATGCAGTAGCTGCAGCCGTAGTTGCAGCGGTCTGTCACCGATACCCGGAGGTAGTCGATCACGCGCGCCTGGGGATCGACAAGAGTGGGACCCTGGGAGGGTCCCACACCCCCCGCGACGGGCTCGCGCGGGGAGACCCCGCGCTCCCCCACGCGATCGCCCCCAGGCTCGATACCGACCGCTGCTTCAGCGCTCATGATGATGATGGGTGCTGACGCGGCGGAGCTGGCCGACGGCGTGGGTGAGCTCGGGGGCGATCAGCCGGCGCACCGCCAACTCGACCGCCGCCGGCGAGCCGGGCAGCAGGAAGACGAGCGCGGTCCCGACAACGCCCGCGTCGGCGCGCGACAGCATCGCGGCGGGACCGATCTCCTGGAACGACAACATGCGGAACAGCTCGCCGAAACCGGGCAGACGGCGGTCGAACAGCGCGCCGACGGCATCGGGCGTGCGATCACGCGGTCCGATGCCGGTGCCCCCCGTGACGATGACGACGTCGGCGTCGCCCGCCAGGCGCGCCACTGTATCGCGCAGCGCCGCCGGGTCCTCCGCCAGCAGGTCGTCGGACGTCACGGAGAACCCGGATTCCTCGATCAACCTGCGCAGCAGGCGCCCACCTTCATTCGTATCCGGCGTGCGGCTGTCGGACGCGGTCACGAGCGCTACGCGCACCGCCGCGGCCGACGGGGACAGCGCCTTGTGGTGAGCAACCGGCGCGGAAGAAGCCATGCGACGCGGCGCCTCGGATCAGAGAGCCAGGAACCCGGCGACGAGGCCGGCCACGCCGGCGCCCGCGACGGCCAGCGCCACCGGTCCCCAGCCGCGCGCGGACAATCGCCCCGCGCACCAGGCGAGCGTGAACCCCGAGATCGTGGGCGGCAGCATCAGCGTCACGTAGCCGACACCGCTCAGGATCATCCAGCGCGGTGCCTCCGAGAGGTGCCACAGCTTCAACACCACCGCGAGGCCCAGCAGCCACCCGAACAGGAACGTGCCGGCGACGAACGCGGAGAACGGAAAGTGGCGGGCGGCGACCCGGGCGAGCACGAGCAGAGCATGGCGCGCGAGCCGCGTTGACGCAAGCGGGCCTGCGTGGCACAAACGAACGATGTCGATGCTCGACTCGGTGAAAGACGCGGTGCTCGGGCGCGCGATGCGGATCGTCAGCGATCCACGGCTGTCGCGCGTCATGGGCGATCCCCGCGTCATGAACGTCGCGATGAAGGCGGTCGGGCTGGGCGGCACGATCAAGGCCGAGCTGGACCGCGCCAGCCGGTTCGCCGCCGGGCTGTTCGGCCTCGCCACCCAGGAGGAGGTGTCCGCCCTCCGCTCGACGGTGCAGAACCTCGAAGACAACCTGTCCGCCCGGGACTCCAAGGCGGGCGGGTCCGCCGCCTAACCGGCCGCGTGTCGGGCGGGTCTAGAGGTCCCAGGCGCAGGTTCCAGATGCCGACTTCGACCGCCCCAAGGCTCGTTCTGGTTCGCATGGCAGAGGCCGACGACACCCCCGACGAGGTCCTGGTCAAGCGGGCGCAGGGCGGCGATCGCGCCGCGCTCGATCGTCTGGTGCGGCGTCATCAGCGCGCGCTGTTCGCACTGTGCCTGCGTTACGTGCGCGACGCCGACGAAGCGGCCGACCTCGTCCAGCGATCGTTCGTGCGCGCGATGGGCAAGCTCGCAGATCTGCGCGACGCGGGCGTGTTCCGGTCGTGGATCCTGCGCATCGGCGCGCACCTGGCGCTCAACCACATCCGCGATCACGCGCGTTTTGTGGCCGATGACGGCGAGCTGGAGACGGGCGCCGGCGACCCGCGCGCGCCGTCGGCGACGGCGGCGTTGGACCGGCTGGAAGCCGCTGAGCAAGCCTCGGCGCTGCGCGGGGCGGTGGACGAGCTGCCGACCAAGCAACGCATGACCCTCGAGCTGCGCATCTACGAGGATCTGCCGTTTCGCGACATCGGCGTGGCGCTCGGGATCAGCGAGGGCGCGGCGAAGGTGAACTTCCATTACGCGGTGCGCAAGCTACGCGGCCTGCTGTCGCCCGCGGACGGCGGCGCTCATCGCGGAAAGATCAAATGAACGACGACCACGACAGGCCGCCCATCTGCGGGCAGGTCCGGGACCAAGCGGTTGAAGGGCGCGACGTCATGGCGGACGCCGCGCTCGCCGCCCACGTCGGCTCGTGTGTGACGTGCTTCCGCACCCTCGCGGAGCTGCGCGATGCGCCCCGGTTGGCGGCGGCGTTGCGTGGCGACGCGCCCGCGGTCTCGGTCTCCGACCGCTTCTGGGACGACCTCGCGGCGCGCACCACCACCGCAGCGGCGTCGGCAATGGGTGGCGGCACCGGCCGGCGCCGCACCTTGCGCGTCACGGGCTTCGCGGCGGTCGTCGCGGCGGCGGCCGCCGCCTGGGTGCTCGTCGCGGGTCGCGCATCGGTCGTGCCGCCCGGCAGCGCGCCGGACAACGTCGGCAATGTCGGCAGTGTCGGCAGTGTCGGCAGTGTCGGGATGACGGCCGCGTCGGTGGGTGGGGCGGAAGACGAGGCTGCCGACGAGGCGGCCGACGTCGCGGATCTGGACGAGTCGGCATTGCGGCAGCTGCTCAAGCGGCTGCATGCGCGCGCACCGGCGACCGTCAGCGCCCTCGCCGCCGTGGGCGATGGGCAGGACGCGTCGGACCCGTCGTTCGAAGACGACGGGCAGGTGAACGACGAGCTGGCCGAGCTGGACCGCCCCGCGCTGCTGCGGATCGAACGTTCGCTCGCGGGGGCGTCGCTGTGACGACGCGCGCGGCCCGCGTCCTGATCGCCGGGGCGGTGCTCGCCGCCGGATCGGGTGTGGCCTCGGCCGAAGCGCCGCGCCGGGCGGCAGGGGCCGCGGCCGCGCCGACGGCGGGTGCCGACAAGCGGACCCCGGAGCAGCTGCGCAAGGAGGTCATGGAACGGATGCGCGCGTTGCGCGCGTGGCGGATCGTGGACGAGCTGAAGCTCGACGAAACGACGTCGGCCCATCTGTTTCCGATCCTCGCCAAATACGACGACCAGGAGCTGACGCTGGCGGACGAGCGCCGCGACATCGCGCAGGAGATCCGGACGCAGCTCGCGGCGCCGCATCCCGACGACGCGAAGCTCACCGCCGCGATCAACCGCATGCTGGCCAACCGCACCAAGAAGCACGCGCTCCGCGACGAACGCTTCAAGGAGCTGCGCAAGGTGCTGTCGCCCGTTCAGCAGGCCAAGCTGGTGTTGCTGCTCCCGCGCCTGGAACGCGAGTTCGCGCAATTCATCCGCGAGGTCGCCGGCCAGCCCGACGGCCCGTAACCCGCGCGCGCGGGCCCGTCAGAACGTGTAGGCGACGGCGCCGCCGAGGAAGAAGGCGTTGTAGAAGCCGCCTTCGATCCTGGCCTCCCAGCCGCGCACCTGCGGCAGCCGGAAGTCGAAGCCGACCACGATGTTGATGATGGGCAGCACGGGCGGCTTGTTCCCGTCCACGAACTGGTGCGGCATCGCCTGGTTGTCCTGGACGCTCGTCCTGGGCGTCGTGAGCGAGGTGGGGAGCGGGAGCGTATCGGTGTTGTTGGGCGTCACGCCGTTCGGGTAGCACTGGTTGATGTTGCCGGCGTTCTCCTCGGTGCACTGCGGCCCGTTGCTGATGCGGAGGATGTCGCCCCGGATCCATCCGATGCCGATGCCGGCGCCGTAGTGCATCCCGAACCACTCGGTGAACATCGAGTGCCAGATGAACGAGATGTCGGCGCCCCACTGCTCCAGGTGATCGAACACGACGTAGTCGGTATCGATGTTGGCCGGGTGGCCCGTGCCCTTGCCCAGCCAGTTCCCGGGAGGCGGCGACAGGTCCTGGTAGGTGAGCGAGCCGACCAGGTCGAAGTTGCCCTTGCGCCGGAAAAACTGCATGCCTGTTCCCCACGACGACAGCGGCACGTTCTTCTTGGTGAACAGGTTGAGCATGAACGCCGGGACCGTCACCCAGCGCAGGTAGGTCGAGACGCCGTAGGACAGGTTGGCGGCGCGCTGCGGGGGCGCCTCCTCGGCGAGCTCACCGGCCGAGACCACCGGACCGGCCTCGCCGGGCTGCGGCGGCGTGGCCTCGGTGGGCGCGGGCATTCCTGGGGGCGGTGCGCTCTCGCTGGGCGCCGGCATCGGAGGAGGAGGGGCGTCGGCGGCGCGCGCGAGCGACGCGAAGCCGGAGAGCACCAAAAGGGCGGCACAGAACATGCGGGTCATGGGTCGTCTCCGGTTTGGGTCGAGGCGCGCGCGATTATACACATGGCGGCTGAGCTTCCAGCGGTCGACTGACCAGCTGCGGCAAGCCGCCTAAAGTGGGCGGGTGCAGCGGCCGATGTTGTGCTCCGCGGCAATTCGCCGCGTATCCGCGGGAAAGCATTTTGGAAATCACGATTTGTCCCGCGCGGCAAAGGTGATGTCGTCGCCCGCAAACAGCATGCCGAGGAGGCCGGGCTCGCTGAGGCCCGGCGACCATTTCGGCCGCTATCAACTCCTGGAGCGAATCGGCAAAGGGGGGATGGCCGAGGTGTTTCGCGCGGTCGCGCAGGGCGTGCAGGGCTTCGAGCGCGAGTTCGTCGTCAAGCGCATCCGGCCCGACAAGTCCGATTCACCGAAGTTCGTCCAGATGTTCTGCGAGGAGGCGCGCCTCTCGGCGCTGCTCAATCACCCGAACATCGTCCAGGTCTACGACTTCGGTCACATCGACGGCGCCTACTTCATGGTGATGGAGCACCTCGTCGGCAAGGATCTCTCCACGGTCATGCGCGCGGTGCGCGCCCGGCAGGGCGCGGTTCCCCCATCGGTGGCCGTGTACGTGGCGCGCGAGGCGGCGCGCGCGCTTCATCACGCGCACACCCTGGTCCTGCCCGACGGCCGGGCGGGTGGGGTGGTCCACCGCGACGTCACGCCGTCCAACCTCATGTTGCTCAAGGCCGGCGGCGTGAAGATTCTCGACTTCGGCATCGCGAAGGCGGCGGCGCTGGCGCGGCGGCCGGACACCACCGGCAAGACGCCGCGGCTGGCGGGCAAGCTCGCGTATCTCTCGCCGGAGCTGGTACGCGGCACGCCGGTCGATCACCGCACGGACATCTTTTCCCTCGGCGTGGTGTTGTGGGAGATGGTCGCGGGGCAGCGTTTGTTCGCGGGCGCGACCGACAGCGACACGCTCCATAACGTGCTCATGCAGCCGATCCCGGAGCCGTCGCGCCGCCGTGACGGCATCCCCGCCGTGCTGGACGCCATCGTCGCGCGTGCCCTCGAACGCGATGCCAGCCGCCGCCACGAAACCGCCGAGCAGTTCGCCAACGAGCTCGACCGCTTCCTGGTCGAGATGCCGATGGGCGATCAGGCGATCCCCCAGCTGCTCGAGGAGCTGTTCAGCGCCGCGCCGCCGCCCAAGCGCGACGAGCCGACCGAGAACCCGTCGGCGACCACCTTCGGGTACGGCGGCGACGCCGATCCCGGCTCGACGGTCGGGACGGGCAGTCGCGTCGGCTATCGCACCATCCCGCCGCCCCAGCCGCCCAGGATGTCGATGTTCACGCTGATCGGGATCTTCGCGCTCGTCGTGGCCGCCGTCGTGACCGTCGGCCGCGTGTTGCTGCGGCAATAACCGGCTACCTGAAA
>Ga0207428_10000546_pt1 | contig 44847 bp, 34 predicted proteins | sample RhiMethybrSRZTD1_FD_187600 | JGI IMG/M metagenome (GOLD analysis project Ga0207428, IMG submission 187600) | Populus rhizosphere microbial communities from Tennessee, USA - Rhizosphere MetaG P. TD hybrid SRZTD1 (SPAdes) (version 3) | ecosystem: Host-associated > Plants > Roots > Rhizosphere >...
CCCGCTCTTCGGTGCGCGGCCCACGCCCGACTGGGGCGCCACGTCGACGAAACGTTTCCCGCCTTGATTGGCAAAGAGCTCCGACACGCCGTAATCGTTGGCCAGAAACAGATCCGGATATCCGGTTCCCAGCAGATCGGCGGCAATCACCGCGAGCGTCCAGCGGTGACTCGTGATGCCGAGCGCTGCGGTGGTGTCCTCGAAGGTGCCGTCGCCGCGATTGTGGAGGACGTACTTACGTCCGCCGTTGTTCGCGTACTCGAAGCTTTCGGGCATGATCTTGGTCGTCTCCAGCTTCCAGAGATCGACCTCGTCCGGCCAGTACCCGGCGATGAAGAGATCGAGGCGCCCGTCGCGGTCGTAGTCGAACCAGGTCGCGCTGTTCGCGTTCACCCAGCGCGGCAGCCCGGCCCGCTCACCGACCGCAACGAACGCACGGCCCTGATCGTTGCGAAACAGCTCGGGGCGCCCGTAGCGATAGAGCAGGAGATCTTCCCAGCCGTCGTTGTCGTAGTCGCCCCACACGGCGCCCATCGACACACCGCTTCCGCGCTGGTTGACATCGGCAATGCCGAGGGCCGGTGCGACATCGACGAACCTGCCCTGCCCCGTGTTGCGATACAGGCGATTGAGGCTGCCCTCAGCGCTGTTGGTCACGTAGAAATCCTGCCAGCCGTCTCGATCGAAGTCGGCGACGGCCACCGCAGCACCCATCGACGCCACCTGCGGCATGATGTGCGCCAGCCGGGAGTCGAAGGTCGGTCCCTGGTGCGCGAACTCCACACCGAGTCGCCTGGCGGATTCGGTCAGCGAGAACCCGAATCGGCCGTCCGGTGCGCCTCCACGATCCGACGCGGCCGCGGCAGCCTGCTGATTGAGCACGCGCACGACGACGAGCGACGCGATCAACATCAACGACCAGGCAGCCCAGGCGATGCGTTGACGACGTGGAGTTGTCACTATGGTGAACCCAGAAATGATCGATTGCTGGATCTTTGATCTTTGATTTTTGAATCGTTGTTGATTGTCGATTTCTTGATCATCGATTGAGAGCTTTTCACGTCCGCTTCGCAAGCACGCTCCGCGTCTCGTCTTTCAATCAACAAATCAATAATCACCAATCAACAACGAATCACTAATCAAAGATCACGCATTCAAAAATTGAATTTTCGGTGGAGTCCTCGCACGAATGAATCGGGCGTCACGTAGCGCGTGTGGTACTCCACCCAGTCGTCGGGATGCTTGCGATACACCGGGTCGTCCTTCAAGGTGAGCGACGCATGTACGGCACCGTAATCCGGACGATCGTGTGATGGAAGCGGCAGAACCGTCTGCGAGAAGCCGGTGTTGTAGTCGCCGTCCTTCTCCCAGCCGTCGCCAATCAACACGAAGTCCCGCCGCCACCCTGTCTTCACTGCGGGCTGCCCGGTAAACCGAAGCTGCAGCTCGTCGCCCGCGTTCATGATCACATACCGATCATCGACTGCCGCCAATAGTTCTTTCACACTACCGAAGCGGGTGTAATAGCCCTCGAGATCGCGCCAACGCGGTGTGACATTCGACAGCAGGTGGTAGGTCGGCGTCTCCGGCGCGTCGCCTCGCAGCGAGGTCGTCTGCGAGAAGCCGTGATACCGCAGCTCCGCAGACGAGAGCTGCAGGCGCGTTGTCGCCACCGACGTCGAGGCCCGGGAAGCCACGGCAAGCCGATCCCAGTAGATCTCGAGGTTGGTCCGCAGCCGATAGCGGTCGATACCTGCCGCCCTGTCGAGATCGACGAGCATCGTTTTGTTCTTGCCCGCCGGAAAGCCGACGTCGGGATCGAGCACGATCCATCGGCCAGATGGCTCTCGCCCTTCGAGCGCGACACCGCTCGGACGCACTGTGCTTCCCTGCCCGATCGCGACGTTGATGCTGCTGTCGGTCGGGTAAATCCATCCCGAGGCCAGCAGTGTGAGCGGCCCGGCCTGTGGATCGAGCTCGAATTCGACGAAATGCTCTTTGGCGATGCCCTGATACGGACCGCGCTCGAACGTCGCCAGATACCGATCGTCGATGCTCGTCACGAGGTCGGTCACGTCTCGCCCGTGATCGTCCCAAGCACGACGAATCGGACGGGCCGCACCGGACGCGCGGACCGCGAGCGACGGCGGCCGCGCCGGCGAGAACCGCTCGTCGACATGAACCTCGGTGTCGCCCGGGTGATCGACGACCAACAGCGAGACGTGGTCGAAGAAGTGCGTCTCCCACAGCTCGGCGGTGATCCGCACGTCGTAAGCTCCGTCGCGCGGCTGCAGCTGATCACCACGAATCCGGATCCAGTCCTCGGTCTGCGTCACACCCGCGGTGTCCTGCGCGTTGATGCGAAGGCCGAGCGGCGAGCGCCAGAGAAAATCCGTGACGAATGCGACCCGCCGTCCATCCCACGCAAACACCCACGGACACGATCCCTTCAGCCGCTGCTCGGCCACGATCGCGTCGTCGACGCCTGTTTGAAATTCCGCCTGCGGAACGCCATTTGGCCAGACGATGCGGGCGACATCGATGCCAGTGCGAGTGCCGAGACCGAAGTGGACGGGCGCCCCCGTGATCAGCTGCGTCTGCACGAGCAGACCGGCCCTCACGGTGATCTGTCCGCCGACGCCAAAGGCATTGATGCGCTGGTCGCCCGCGTTCTGCTGCGCTCGCGTTCGCACGTTCTTCCAGTGATACGCGGCCGTCCCTCGAGACGTGAAGCGAACGGCGCGACCGTCAGCGATGCCGATGAGATCCAACCGTCCGTCGCCGGTGAGATCGGCGACCGAGAACACTTCGCCCGCGGGAGCGGTCGGCAACGGATGGAGCTCCAGATCGGCTCCTCCGAGCCAGATTCGCGATTGGCCCCCTCCAGACGCGACGACGTCGAGCGCGCCGTTGTTGTCGAGATCGGCCACGAGCAACTGCTGGTTGCCGGGCGGGGCGTTCGTCAACGGCGGGGCGACGGCAATCTGGCGCGCCGCCCATCCCTCGCCGACGCGCCCGATTCGTCGAACGACACCCGAAGCCTCGTAGGCCAGGATGTCGAACGCCCCGTCTGCATTGATGTCCGCCACCGCGATCGCGTTCGCGCCGCTGACGCCGCCGACTCGCGGCACCTGAACGAACTGGCCGGCCTGTGCGTTGGCGAACACGTGGATTTCACCGCCCCCGTCGAGAAACACCGCGTCGGGATCGGCGTCGCGATCGATGTCCGCCCACACGAACCCACGCACGCGGGTGATCCCGTCGAACGGATGTTCGATCCGCCACGTGCCGTCGCCGTTGTTCCTGATGACGAACGGCGCATCGTCACGCGTCGTGACGACGACATCGAGATCGCCGTCCATCTCCACGTCAGCGGGCCACGCACCAACGCAGTCGCACGTGATCGGCGCGCCTGCCGAAGCCTGACCGGTCACGTCCTCGAACGCGCCGTTCGAACGCTGCAGCAGCAGTGTCACGCCACCGGATCCCACCAGCACGAGATCGTTGAGGAAGTCGTGATTCCAGTCGAGCGCGGCCACACTTGCCGGCAGCGGCCGAATCGACGCGCCCTGAGGGATCGGCAGCGGCCACGCTGCGTCCGCCTGATCGACACGACGGACGCGGTTCGCATCGATCGTGAGCACCGCCGACGCGCCCTCGACGTTGAGCGGGACCGCGAACGCGGCGAGCGACGCATCCGTGCCCGGTTCGCCCATCGGCTGCGCGGCAAATGACAGTGACAGATCCTCCGGCGAGGGCGCCGCAATCACCGGCGCGAGCGCCAGGAACTGATCAAACGGCTCGGCAATGAGCTCCGCTGGCGTACGCACGGCCGCGAGACTCTCGCCAAACGCGGGGACGGGTGCGAGGACATTGCGCAGAATCGTCGTCGCCCGCTGCGCGTCGTCGAAGCTGTTTTCCTGGGCCGTGCGCTGAAGGATCGCGAACTGCTCGCGCGCCTGAGCCGACCAGGACGCCGACTGACGGCCCATCGCTTCAATCGACTCACGCAAGCGCTGTGCGTCCTTGCGCCGGGCAGCAAGGCGCGCACGCTCGATCAGCACGGCGAGGTTCGACGGCGCCCGCTTCACCAGATCGTCGAGCAGGCCCTGCGCCTCGACGTCGGCGTCGGACGCGCCCAAGCGGCTCAGTTCTTCGACCAGCGCGAAATGCGCTCGGAGACCGCGAGGCTCCAGCCGGACCGCCTGACGCAACCGGGCGATGCCTTGATCCAGCCGCCCGCGCGCCGTCTCCATCCGGCCCGCGAGCAGGATCACATCAGGGTTCGACGGCGCCAGGGCGAGCGCGCGCTCGATTGGCTGCGCGGCGGCGTCGAGCTCGCCGAGACGCAGCTGCGTCAGTCCGAGATTCGCCCACGATGCCGGCTCGGCCGGCACGGTCGTGGTCGCCGTCGTGAACTGCCGTCGGGCATCGTCGAGCAACCCGACCTCTAGTGCGGCGAGCCCATGATAGAACGCCCGCGTCGTCTGCTCGTACGCATCCGACCCGGGCGCTGGAAGTGTGGCCTGCCTCCGGACGATCAGGATGCCGAGTCCCACGATGATCGTGACGAGCACGATGGCGGCAACGATCAGCCGCCACGTCTTTTCAAAGAATCGCGGCGTCCCGGAGTCGCTACTCGACACCGACGTGGAGCTGCCGTTCGAGTTCAGCGAATCGCCGGGCCTCCGACGCGACCGGCCGCAGGACAGAGACGAGGATGGCGACGGCGAATGAGAGCGGGATGGTGATGATCCCGGGGTTTCTGAGCGGGACCAGCGCGTCCGCGTGCTTCAAGATGTCGATCTGAATGGTCGGCGACAACCAGATCAGCGTGAGCGTCGAGACGGTACCCGTGAGCATGCTGAGGCACGCGCCGGTCGTGGTCAGTCGCGGCCAGAAGATCGCGAGCACGAGCGCCGGAAAGTTCGCACTCGCCGCAATCGCGAACGCGAGACCGACCATGTACGCGACGTTCTGCCCCTTGAATGCGATGCCCAGCACGATCGACAGAGCGGCGAGCAGTACCGTGGCCACGCGAGCGACGACCAGCTGCTCACGTTCGTCCGCGTGAGCGCCGCGCCACACGCTGACCCACAGATCGTGAGAGAGCGTGGCGGCTCCCGAGAGCGTGAGACCGGCAACGACGGCGAGAATCGTGGCGAAGGCAACGGCCGCGATGAAGCCGAGGAAGCCGGGACCGCCAAGTACTTCCGCGAGCAACGGCGCCGCCATGTTTCCGCCGGCATCGATCTTCGTGATCGCCTCGCGCCCGACCGACACCATCGCGCCGAAACCGAGCACGAACGTCAGCAGATAGAAGAAGCCGATGCACGCCGTCGCATAACCGACCGACGTGCGCGCCGTCCGCGCGTCCCGCACGGTGTAGAAACGCATGAGGATGTGCGGCAGCCCGGCGGTGCCGAGCATCAGGGCCAACCCGAGCGAGACCGCGTCGATCGGGTCCGTCACCTGGCGCCCCGGTGCCAGCACGCTGGCGCCATACGTGCTGCTCGCTTTTTCGAACAGCGCGAGCGGATTGAACGAGAACTGCAGGAGTACCAGGCCGGCCATCAGCGTCGCGCCGCCGAGGAGCAACACGGCTTTGATGATCTGGACCCACGTCGTCGCAATCATGCCACCGAAGAGCACGTAGGCCAGCATCACGGCGCCGACGATCACGACCGCTGCTTCATACGGCAATCCGAAGAGCAGCCGGATCAAGTTGCCGGCGCCCACCATCTGGGCAATCAGGTAGAACGAGATCACGGCGAGCGAACCGATCGCGGCGGCAATGCGAATCGGCGTCTGCGCGAGTCGAGCCGCCAGTACGTCGGCGAACGTGAAGCGTCCGAGGTTGCGCAGCGGCTCGGCAATCAGGAACATGACGATCGGCCATCCGACCAGCCAGCCGATCGAGTAGATCAGCCCGTCGAAGCCGGAGAGCGCGACCAGACCCGCGATTCCGAGAAAGCTCGCCGCACTCATGTAGTCGCCGGCCAGCGCCAGGCCGTTCTGGAATGCGGTGACGCTGCGGCCAGCGGCGTAGAAGTGCTCGGTTGTACGCGTCTTCCGCGACGCCCAGACGGTGATGCCGAGCGACAGCGCGATGAACAGCAGAAAGAAGGCGATCGCCACGGCGTTCGGAGCGCCGAGGATCGAGGTCATTGGCGGAGGCGATCGACCGACGCGTCGTAGTGCGTATTCGCCCACCGGACGTAGATCCACGTCAGCACCCACGCCGCAACGATGACGAGGGCGCCGAGCAGCATGCCGAGGCTCAGTCCGGGGACGAGAATCGATCCGAGGAGCGGTTTGTTGAACGCGACGAGGAGGATGAAGCCGAAATACGCGACCATCATGGCGATGGTCAGCGAAATAGCGACACGCCATCGCGCGGCCGACACGGCCTCGAGCGCGTGCGTGGTGTCGGTGGGAGCGGGGGTGGGAGTCATTTTCGCGCCTGGTCGGAAATGACCCCCGACCCGAACAGGTTTACTTTTCTGGTCTCTCGTCAGGAGCGCCGGTGCCAGACGAGCCGACGAAGAGCTTCTTGCCATCCGGGAACGTGATGTCACGGCCGTTGGCCCGGTTCGCACCGTCCTTGGCCTGGAACCCCTCGACGAGAATCTCCGTGCCCTCGGGCAGCGACTTCTTGGTCCAGCCGCGGCGCAGGAGCGCGTTCGGCGCGCCGCCTTCCACCATCCACCGCTCGACCTTGCCGGTCTTCTCGTCCTTCACGTCCATGTGGATCCAGGAGTGCGGATTAATCCACTCCATCTTGACGACCGTGCCCCGCAGCTTGACCGGGCGCTTGGCGTCAAACTCCGCCGCAAAAGAGTGGTGTGCAGCCACCTGCACGGCAGCCACCGACAGCAGGAGCGCCGCACCGGCCACAACGCTGAAGAGTTTTCGCATCGGATTCATCTCCTAGGGTATTCAGGACGTTGAAGATTTTACCTTGTGTTCAGCGGTTAGCGCCACCGCGTTCTACCCCTGCGAAGAGCTGCGGCCGTCCGCACCGCAGCCCCCCATCTTGGTATACGCCGACGGCGCCCAATGAGCTTCAGGGCCGCTTATTCGGTCTTCTTCTTCAAGTCGCCGTAGAGGAGCTCTTCCGAGAACTCGACGCACTTGAACTCGAGGAGCTGTACGTTCTGCTCCACCAGTCGGTAGAGCGGCATCCTGATGGTCCACGGCTTCGAGAACGTCTTGGAATCTTCAATCGTCGCCGAGTACTGCAGGTTGCCGGTGTCCAACAGCTGGTAGCGTTCCGTCACCTTCAACTGGTCGGAGTGGTGATTGCCGGCACGGTCGAACCAGGTCTGGTCGTTGTGGCCCGACACGTCGATCACGAGCGTGTCGCCTTCCCACTTGCCGTTCGACCACCCCATCCAGCTGTCGACCGGCGCCTCAGAGGGCTTGTCCATGTGCACGATGCGATTGGAGCTCGCGTATTCGTACACGAACAAGATGTCCTTCTGGCCCTGGACGATCTGGAAGGGATACGGCATGTAGGTCGAGCGCGGAATGCCGCCCATGTAGCACTTGGCTTCCGGATCGGTCTTGGGCCAGCCGGCCTGGTTCTCGGCCCGCTTCTTCAACGCCGCCGGCAGATAGGGAATCGTGCCGCCCTCGACCACGCTCTGACCCGGGGGAATCGCCGCGATCGCACCCAACTGCCAGAACTGTTTCAGATCCGAGGCCGAGTGGTCCTCGAGATTCCAGTACGCCGTGTTGATCGCCTGGTAGATGCCGTTCAAGTTCGGCTTACCAGCGATGCGCGCGGGCCTCGGCGTTGCCGCGCCGCGTCCAGCCGGCTGCGCCGGCGCCGCGCCGCGTCCCTGGCCTGCTGCGCCTCCCGCAGGCGGGGTCCCGCGGCCTGCCTGTCCGGCGAGGGGCATCACGGTAAGCGACACTGCCGCCGCTACTGCCATCGCCACCATTACGCCTGTGAACCGGTTTCGCATGTGCCAGGTCTCCTGTTCTCTCACGTCGTTAAGTCGCATCCGCCGCGACGTTTACCAAAGTCGTTCTCGTCCTGTCAAGAAAACGCCAGCCACAAACGGAGTGTTTACCCCCGGCTCGCCATCGCCGCGCGATCGGCTGCCGCGGCGAGCTCGGCGCGCACGATTGCTGCCCCCGCGGCAAGCGCGCGCATTTTACCCCGAGCGGCCTCCCGGCTGCGTGGAACGAGCCCGCAGTCGGTACACGGAAGGAGGCGTGTCGCCGGCACATGATCGAGCGCCCGGCGAATACGACTCGCCACGACATCCGGGGTTTCGACCTCCTCGGTCCCGACGTCGATGACACCCAGCAGGACGTCCTTCCCCTCCAACATGCGCAGCACTGACACGTCCACGTTCGACCCCGCGCATTCCACCGACACCTGATCCACACCGCTGCGCGCCAGGAGCGGCAACGTCACCTCGTAGTGTCCCCACTCGGTGTTCTTGGTCTTCCACGCCAGCACCGTCGGCGTGCCGTAGCCATAACAGATGTGAACGGCTCGGCGAGCCTGCACGCCATCCATGCACTGTTCGAGTGCGTCGATGCCCCAGGCCTCCACTTCGTCGAGATAGATGTTGAAGCACGGCTCGTCGAACTGGATCACGTCGGCGCCAGCCGCGGCGAGCTCGCGCGCTTCGGCATTCAGGATTCGCGCAAAGCGCATCGCCAGCGATCGGCGATCGGTGTCGTAGTGCTCGTCCGCGATGCTGTCGACGATGGTCATCGGGCCAGGCAGCGTCACCTTGAGCGCCCGGTCGGTGATCGCGCGCGCGAACCGGCACGCATCGAGAAAGATTGGCTGCGTGCGTTCAACCGACCCGACGATGCGCGCGACCTCGGTCGAGTCCGCATAGCGGCCGCCGCGCGAGCGCTGCCGCGCGAGCTGCTCGGTGTCGACGCCGGTCAACCCATCGAGGAACCCCCAGATGTAATGGCGCCGTCGCGCCTCGCCATCGGTCACGATCGCGAGGCCAGCATCCTCCTGTTCGAGGACAGCGAGGCGAACGGCGTCATCCTGCGCTGCGCGGAGGTCATCCCCGGACAGACGCCAGGGCGCGCGCAGCACGTTGGGCTGTGCCAGCCACGAAGGCTTCGGCAGACTGCCGACAATGGAGGCGTCAAGCATCTACGACGGTTGCCTAGTTTAACTGAACGACGTAGCGGCCCCGCGCGGCGCCGGCGAGCAGAGTCGCGAACGCGCCGTCGAGCCGACCGAGCGGAATCGTCTGAGCGATCGACTCGAGTCGAGCGGGTTTCATGTCCGAGGCGAGCCGCCGCCACACGTCGACACGCACGTCCATCGGACACATCGCCGAATCGATCCCGATGAGCGACACGCCACGGAGGATGAAGGGCATCACCGTGGTGTGCAGCTCGGCGCCGCCCGTCAGCCCGGTGCTCGCAATGCTGCCCCAGTACGCGGTCGTGCGCGTCAGCCACGCGAGCAGATCGCCACCGACCGCATCGATCGCCCCAGCCCATCTCGACGCCTCGAGCGGCCGCGTGCCCAGCGACAACGTTTTGCGATCGATTACCTCGTTCGCGCCGAGCGCGCGCAGGTAGTCGTGCGCGTCATCCTTGCCGGTCAACGCGGCGACGTCGTAACCAAGCCGCGCGAGCAGCGCGATCGCCACGCTGCCGACGCCTCCGGTCGCGCCGGTCACGGCCACTTTTCCCTGCGCCGGCGCGAGGCCGTTTCGCTCCAGCCGGACGATCGCCAGCGCCGCGGTGAACCCAGCGGTGCCGAGCGCCATCGCCTCGAACGACGTCAGGCCATCCGGGATGTGCACGGTCCATGCGGCGGGTGCCCGAACGAATTGTGCGTAGCCGCCGTCGTGCGAAACGCCCATGTCGTAGCCAGTGACCAGCACGCGATCGCCGGGCACGAACGCCGGCTTCTCGCTCGAGATCACCGTCCCGGCCACGTCGATGCCGCCGATCAGCGGAAAGCGCCGCAGGATCTTGCCGGTTCCAGTGGCGGCAAGCGCGTCCTTGTAGTTGACGCTCGAGTACTCGGCCTTGATGACGAGGTCGCCAGCGCTGAGCTCGTCGAGCGCCGCGTCCACGAGCCGTCCGTGAATCTTTCCGTCTTCGTTGAAGATACGAAACGCGCTGAAGCGATCCATGTCGGTGCGATTGTACTTAGCTCAGGAATCAGGAATCAGGAATCGGGATTCAGGCATGGGCAAGGTCGAGCATTCAGGATTCCTGATTCCCGACTCCTGATTCCTGTCTATGATTCCTCCGTGAGCACAGTCAATCCGGTCGTGCGGCGGTGGATCGAGGATGGCCGGCGCGATCCGGATGCATTCTGGGCGCGTGCCGCGTCCGAGCTGCCCTGGTTCAAGACGTGGGATCGCGTCTTCGAGTGGACCTTTCCGACGTTTCGGTGGTTCATCGGCGCCGAGACGAACCTCGCGTATAACGCGCTCGATCACCACGTCGCGCAGGGACGCGGTGGCCATGCCGCGCTGGTGTATCTCAACGAACGCGGTGAGCGCCGCGTGTTCACCTACGCCCAGCTGCTGCATGCCGTGAGGCGAACCGCTGCGGCCCTTCGCGGACTGGGGATGCGCAAGGGCGACCGCCTCACGATCTCGATGCCGACTTGTCCCGAGGCGATCATCCTGATGCTGGCGACCGTCCGCATCGGGGCGATCCACTCGATCGTCTTCGCCGGGTTCGGAGCCAACGCCCTCGGTGATCGCATCCGCGCCAGCGGGTCGCGTCTGGTCTTCACCGCCGATGTCACGTATCGGAAAGGCAAGACGATCGCGCTCAAGCCGATCGTGGACGAAGCGCTGACCACGCCGGGGCATCAGGTCGAGCATGTGATTGTGCTCGAGCGCGACGGTCCGGCTAAAGCCGGACCCCACGTCCGCGAGCGAGATATGACGTGGGAGGAGTTCCTCGAGCACGCGCGCGATCACTCGGGCACGCACACGCACATGGAGGCCAACGAGCCGGCGTTCATCCTCGCGACGTCGGGCACGACGGCCAGGCCCAAACTCGCGATCCACACGCACGGCGGCTACCAGGTGCACATCGCCAGCATGGGCAGGTGGTGCTTCGGGTTGAAGCCGGACGATGTGTGGTGGTCGACATCGGACATCGGCTGGATCGTCGGCCACAGCTACATGGTCTACGCCCCGCTGATCGCCGGGTGCACCACAGTCGCGTTCGAGGGCGCGCTCGACTACCCGCGCCCGGACACGCATTGGCGAACCGCCGTCGAAGAATTCGGCGTCACCGGCATCTTCACATCACCTACCGCGGTGCGCATGCTGATGCGATACGGCGAGCATACGCTGCGTGACGTCGACCACTCGCGCCTCGAGCGCGTCGTCTGCGCCGGAGAGGTGCTCAATCCGCACGCCTGGGACTGGCTGCAGAACATCGTCCTCGGCGAACGCGTGCCGGTGATCGACCACATGTGGCAAACCGAAACCGGCGGACCGGTATTCGGCAATCCGTACGGAATCGCGATGCTGCCGATCAAGCCGGGAGCAGCTGCGCTGCCCCTGCCCGGTATCGAGGCCGCCGTCGTGACGCTCGACGGCGAGACCTGTCAGCCGAACGAGAAAGGCATCATGGTGCTGAAGCGGCCGTTCCCGGGGATGACGCCGGGCCTCTGGGGCGAACCGGAGCGCTACGCGCTGGACTACTGGCGCAAGATTCCCGACGTCTACTACTCGGGCGACTCGGCGCACGTGGACGAGGACGGCTATTTCTGGTTCGCCGGCCGCGCCGACGAGATCATCAAGATCGCGGCGCACCGCATCGGCACTATCGAAGTCGAGAGCGCCTTCCTCAAGCACCCCGCCGTCGCCGAGTGCGGCGTCATCGGGCGCCCGGACGAGGTGCGCGGCGAAGTGATCGCGGCATTCGTGCTGCTCAAAGTCGGCCAGAGCCCGTCGGCGGAACTGCGTCAGGCGCTGCTCGACACGATCCGCCACGAGCTCGGACCGGTGGCCGTGATCGGCGATCTGAATTTCGTGCGCGCGCTGCCGAAGACACGCAGCGGCAAGATCATGCGCCGCGTGCTCAAGGCCGTGACCTTGGACCGTGATCCCGGCGATATCACCACGATCGAGGATGAGGGGTCGGTGGACGAAGCGCGGGCGGCGTGGCTGGAAATGAAGCAGGACTCTATTAGTCCTTAAAGCACCGTTCAATCTACGACTCGGCGCCGTTCCGAGAGGTAAAGCGCCCAGAGAATTCGGGCGGCCACCGATCGCCACGGCGCCCACTTCGTCGCGAATTCCAATTGCTGTTCGTGTGAGGGCAGCGCCCGCAGGCCTTTCAGATCGCGCAGCGCCGTGGCGAGCGCGAGATCGCCGCGCGGCCAGATGTCGGGCCGTCGCAGCGCCATCAGGTAATAGATGTCAACGCTCCACGGTCCCAGACCAGGAATGTCGAGCAGCGTGCGGCGGCCGGTTTCGTCTGCCGCTTTCGACACCGCAGACAGATCGAGGGTGCCGTCGACCAACCGTGTCGCGAGGCCGTGCAGGTACGCCGCCTTCTGACGGGTCACGCCGAGTTGTCTCAATCCCGCGATACCGGCTCGAGCGAACGCGTGTGGTGTGACGCCGCCCAGACGCGCGTCGAGGCGGCGGTACATCGCGTCTGCCGATCGCAACGAGACCTGCTGTTCGAGGATGATGCGAACGAGCGACGCGAAGCCAGGGCGACGGCCCCAGATCGGCGGATAGCCGACGCGCTGCAGGATGCGGGCGAGATCCGGGTCGCGCGAGGCAAGTTCGCGCGCTCCAGCCTGAAGCGATTCGCCTGTCAGCGCGCGACAGATCATGAGCGGTTGATGATTAGGGCAGCGCGAAGCTGACCAGCGTGCCGCCTGCGACGACAGCGATGTGCTGTTTCCCGCTCTTTCCCTGATAACTCATTGGATTCGCGTTTGCCGTGGCCGGCACCGGGGCCGCCCACAGTTCCTTGCCGGTCTTGGCGTCGAACGCGCGCAACCGGCGATCGTTCGTGGCGCCGACGAACACCAGCCCGCCGGCGGTCACCGTTGGACCAGCGCTGCCGCTGCTGCCAACGAGCTGTTTGCCCGCAGGGAGCCCTTCGTTGAGGCCGAGCACCGATTCCCACAGGATCTGACCGGTGTTCGCATTGACCGCGATCAGCTTCGACCACGGCGGACGCGCACAGGGCAGCTGCGGTCCGGGCTTGGGACGTCCGGTGTCGTCGTAGCCGTTCATCGGCGCGCTGAAAGTGAAGAACGGACCGACGCCGTTCACGCTGGCGCGATCGTACGCCTGCTTCGAGCCGCGCGCGTCGAAGCTGTAGTCGACGTTGGGATCCTTCTCCTCGACCCAGCCGACCAGCGACGTGTTCTGCGCGTTCACGTAGACGATGCCGGCAGTGGGATCAACCGCCATGCCGCCCCAGTTCACACCACCGGTACCGCCCGGGAACTGAATCGTCGATTTCGGCGGATCGCCTTTCTTGTGGAAGTTGAACGGCGTGAATGGTCCCGCGTTGGAGTAGCCACCGGCCTTTTGCATCATCGCGCGGCACGCGGCGGCATGATCCGGAGTGGTGTCCTCCGGTCTGACGAGATCCGTTTCCGGGTTGAAGCTGACGCGACTGAGCGGGCCCGGGCGGACGGGAATCGGCTGCGTCGGCGAGTACCACTCCGTCGGAACGTCACCTTTCGGCACCGGCTTCTCTTCTACCGGAATGACCGGCTTGCCGCTCGTGCGATCGAGCACGTAGAAGTAACTCGTTTTCCCGACGTGCGCGATCGCCGGCACGCGCCGGCCGTTCTGCGTCACCTCGAACAGGCCGCCCGCGGTCGGCATGTCCGAATCCCAGATGTCGTGATGCACGGTCTGGAAGTGCCACAGATACTTGCCGGTCTGCGCGTCGACCGCGACGATGGAGTTCGCGAACTCGTTGTTGCCAGGCCGATCGCCGCCGTAGTAGTTGGCCGCCGGTCCAGCGATCGGCAGATAGACGACGCCGCGCGAGACGTCGATCGGCGCGGCGAACGCCCACATGTTGGTGCCCGATCGATCCTTCCAGCCTTCGCCCCAGGTGTTGTTGTACTTCTCACCCGGCTTGGGAACCGTCTGGAATTCCCACAGCTTCCTCCCGGTCCGGGCATCGAACGCACGTGGGTTGCCGGGCGGGCCCTGCGGCACTTCATTGACGTTCGCGCCGATGATCACGACGTTGCGGTAGACCGTGGGCGTGCCGTTGTACGGCACGCTGACGGTGACGATGCCGTCGGTTCCGAATCCCGCTGACGGCTTCCCGGTTGCGGCATCGATGGCGAACAATCGCGTGCCGCTCATGAAGAGCACGCGCGGCGCGAGCGAGCCATCGCCCGGCCAGTAGCCGACACCGCGCTGTGACGCGACCGGCCCCGGAGGACCACCGCCGCGGCGGCCACCACCGCCTCCCCCACCGCCGAGACCTGGAGGCGGCGCCGCGGGCGCCGGTGCTGCTGCATCGCTCACCGGCGGCGGCGGAGCCGCGGGCGCGGCCGGCAACGCAAACGACCAGATCGTGCTGCCGGTGTCGGCATCGAGCGCGACGACCTGCGGTCCGCTCGACACGAACATCACGCCGTTGACGACGAGCGGCACCGATGACGCGCCGCCACCCATCTTGAAGGTCCACGCTTCCTTGAGCGACGCGACGTTGCTTGCGTTGATCTGCGTCAGCGGCGAATAGCGTGTCGCGGCGAGATCGCGATTGAGATTGGGCCAGTCGCCGGGGGCGACCTGATCGCGCTTGTCTTGCGCGAGGCCGGTCCGCATCGTCACGGCGGCGGTCAATGCGAACGTGATGACTGCTAGAGTGGCAAATCGTTTCATCGAAGGGCTCTCACGGCGCGCTGTTTACGCTTGCATTATGGGACGCGCTCATTTCTTCGGGAGCGCGTAGGCGATGTACGCGCCCGGCGCAGGAGGCGGGCCGCCACGTCCGCGGCCGCCACGCCCAGCCTGACCTTCTGGACCGGCCGGCGCAGGAGCCGCGCCTTGTGCTCCGCCGCCTCCGCCGCGCTGCGGCGCGGGGCCGCCGAAGCGTGCGGGAAACAGCCCCTGACCCGCGGCGACTGGGAACACGATGAACTGCCGGCCGCCCGCCTCATATGAGGCCGGCACGCCTTCGGATCCAGTGGGCAGATCCTTCGACCACAACACCTTTCCAGAATCGCGGTCGTAGGCGCGGACCGTCCGATCGGACGCGGTCGCGACGAAGAGCAGACCGCCGGCCGTGACGAGCGGCCCGCCGCGCGGCATGTGCGCGCCGGTGTCCGGTTTGAGCCCAGCCTCGGCCGGCGCCGTGACACCGCCGTCGGGGATACGCCACTTGATCTCGCCGCTGTTCAGGTCGTACGCGGTGATCTCCGACCACGGCGGACCGAGCGCGGTCATGCCGTTGGTCGGGCTCTGCATGAAGTCGTACGGTGACGTGTATCGCACCTGACCCTTGCCGGCCGCAGCCTTGGCCTCGGCCAGCAGCTTCGCTTTCTGGTCCGACGTGATGATCGGAACTGCCGGTCCGCCACCGAGCGCGCCACCCGCGGTCGGCTCCTCGTTGCTCAGGATCAGCCGCATCAACGTCGGCATGTTCTTGGCGACGACGTAGAACTCACCCCTGATGGGATCGACCGCGCTGCTCCCCCAGTTGGCGCCGCCGTTGTGCCCCGGCAGCTGAATGCTGCCTTCGAGACTCGGCGGCGTGAAGAGCCCCTCGTTCCGTGAGTTGCGCAGGCGTTCGCGCAGCCGCTCCTTCTCGGCCTCCGGCAGATACGGGTTGATGTCCTTCTCGGTAAACGTCTGCCGCGCGAACGGCGCAGGTTTGGTGGGGAACGGCTGCGTCGGCCACGAGAACTCGCCCGGCACGTCGGACTGCGGTACGGCACGCTCTTCGATCGGGAAGATCGGCTTGCCGCTCATGCGATCGAACACGTAGATGAACCCGAACTTCGTCGCCTGGGCGACGACGTCGACGTTGCGACCATTCTGGCGAAGCGTCAGGAGCTTGGGGGCCTGCGGCAGGTCGTAGTCCCACAGATCGTGATGCACCAGCTGGTAGTGCCACAGACGCTTGCCGGTGCGCGCGTCGAGCGCGACGAGACTGTTGGCGAACAGGTTCGCGCCTTTGCGGTTGCCGCCGTAGAAGTCGAAGCGCGCGGTGCCGAACGGAATGAAAGCGATGCCGCGTTGTTCGTCGATCGTGAACTCGCTCCAGTTGTGGACGCCGCCCGCAGTGCGGAATGCGCCCTCCGGCCAGGTGTCGTAGCCGAACTCACCCGGGTGCGGGATGCTGTGGAACACCCACGCGACCTTCCCGGTGCGCACGTCGTAGGCCTGCACGTCGGCGGGCGTCGCATCGTAGCCGGCGCCCTGCGCGGGCAGCGACATGATGATCAAGTTCTCGAAGATCCGTCCCGGGTTGCTCGTCTGCAACGGGTTGCGCGCCTGGCGCCACAGCGCGTCGCGCAGATCGACCTTGCCGTTGTCGCCAAACGTCGGGATCAGGTCGCCGGTCTTGGCGTTGAGCGCGGTCAGCATGCCGGCGTTGAGATACAGCAAACGGCGGTCTGATCGGTCCGGACTCTCCCAGTAATTCAACCCGCGCGCGCCGATCGCGCCCTGATTGGCATGGCTCCAGATCTCCTTCCCCGTCGCGGCCTCGAGCGCCACGATCGAGTTGCCGGTGCCCTGCACGTACATCACTTCGTCGACGATCACCGGGTTGAACGTCACGTTCCCGTTGATCTGGTAGGTCCACGCCACCTCCAACTGCGCGACGTTCGACTTGGTGATCTGGTCGAGCGCCGTGTACTGCGACGAGTGAGCGCCGCCCTGATACGCGGTCCAGGTGGTGTAGGGCTTGGCCGAGCGGCGCGATGAGCCGCTCTGTGCGGCAAGCGCGACGGCGAAAACGAGGATGATCGACAGAGATCCGCCAAATCTGCGCATGGAAGAGGAGTCCTTTCGACTGCTGGAATCTTACCCGTAAGTGTCGGAGTCGAAAAGTGAAACGGCGCGCCGGGAAGCTCCGTATAATACGCAGCCAACAGCAGTTATCCCGCGCGCTAACGCAGTGAGCGATCGTCGTAGACGCGGGGGTCTTTGGACGCGCCGTATAAGGAGTCATGCATGAAACGGCCGCTGACAGTACTCGGACTACTGACGGTGATCACGGTCGTGTCGTTGTGGATCGCGCCGGTCGCCGGGCAGCAGAGCTCGGGGCCTCCCCCGCTCGTCATCACGGCCTACAACGGCGGTCCGCCGATCCCATACACCGCGCCGAAGACACCGTGGGGTGAGCCCGACCTTCAGGGCGTGTGGTCGAGCGACGACACCTCGGGCATCCCGATGTCGCGGGCGCAGAATGTCACCGGCCTCTACCTCAACGACGAGCAGTGGGCGGCGCGACAGAAGCAGACACAGCAAGGCGTGCAGAACGCGCTCAATGCGATCGGCACGTTCCGCGGTGACTACGCACGCCGCTCATTCCGTCAGACGTCACTCGTCGTGGATCCGCCAGACGGCCGCGCGCCGCAGCCGAGCGAGGAAGCCCGCAAGCGGGCAGCGCCACGGGATCGCGGCACCTTCGGCAACGGTCCCTTCAATACGCCCGAGGACTTCACACTCTACGACCGCTGCATCACGCGGGGCATCGTCGGCTCCGTGCTCCGCGTGGTCTACGGCAACGGCAACCGCATCGTCCAGGCGCCCGGCATGGTCGCGATCAGCTACGAGATGGTTCACGACACCCGTGTGCTCTACACCGACGGGCGGCCGCACCTCAATCAGTCGATTCGTCAGTATCTGGGCGATTCGCGCGCGCGCTGGGAAGGCGACGAGCTCGTCGTCGAGACGACGAACCTGACCGACAAGACCAGCATCGGCCTCAACGGCAACGGCCTGCGTCACAGCGACAAGATGAAGATCTACGAGCGCTTCAAGCGGGTGGCTGACGACGTCGTTCAGTACCAGATCACGATCGATGATCCGGTGACGTACGGAAAGCCGTACACAATCTCACTGCCGCTGACTCCGCTCGAAGGCAACGTGCTGCTGCCGTACGACTGCCATGAAGGCAACCTTGCCGTCTACCAGTCGCTCAGCGCCGAACGGGCCGAGGACAAGGCGTTGGCCGAGGACCTGGCCAAGGGCATCAAGCGCGAACGCCGCGGCGTGCAGGAAAGCGGCGCCGGCGGCGGTGGTGGCGGTCGCGGCCGAGGCGCCGGCGCGGGTGGACGCGGTGCGGGTGCCGGCGGACGCGGCGGTGAGGCACCGCCAGAGGGTGATCAAGAACGATAGGATCGAATCGAGGCGGTTAGCGAACGTCGTAGAGGCGGATCTTTTGACCCGCCGTTCACTCAAGGGAGACCAAATGAAGCGGGTGTTCGTATCGGCGTGCACAGCAGCCGCGATTGCATTGATCGCAACGCTGCCGATCGCAGGCCAGACCAGCAGCCAGACCGGCGGCCAGACCGCCAAAGCGCCGCCGCTCGTCATCACGGCCTACAACGGCGGCCCCGCGGCGCCGTACGCCGTCCCGAAAACACCGTGGGGCGATCCGGATTTTCAAGGAGTCTGGAGCAGCGACGACGCGACCATGCCGATGTCGCGGCCGATGAACTTCGGCGATCGGCTCTATCTGAACGACGAAGAATTCGCGGCGAGAGAGAAGCAGATCAAGCAGGGTGTTCAAAACGCGGAAAACGCCGTCGGGTCGTTCCGCGGCGACTTCGCGCGCCGCGCGTTTCGCCAGACGTCGCTGATCGTCGATCCGCCCGATGGCCGGATTCCTCCACCGACCGCGGAAGCGAAGAAGCGTGCGGCGCCGCGCGACCAGGGCACATTCGGCAACGGGCCGTTCGACTCGTGGTTGGATTTCACCCTCTACGATCGCTGCATCACACGCGGCATCGTCGGCTCGGTGATCCGCGTCGTCTACGGCAATGGCAACCGCATCGTCCAGGCGCCCGGGATGGTCGCGATCAGCTACGAGATGATCCACGACAGCCGCATCTTCTACACAGACGGCCGGCCGCACATCAATCAGCGGATCCGGCAGTACCTCGGCGACTCACGCGCGCGCTGGGACGGCGAAGTCCTCGTTGTCGAGACGACGAACCTCACCGACAAGACGAGCATCGGCCCGAACGGCAACGGCCTGCGCCACAGCGATCAGATGAAGATCACCGAGCAGTTCAAGCGGGTCGCGAACAACATCCTGCAGTATCAGATCACGGTTGACGATCCGGTCACCTACGGCAGGCCGTTCACGCTCTCGCTGCCGTTGACGCCGCTCGACGGCGGAACGCTGCTGCCGTACGACTGCCACGAGGGCAACTACGCGATTCGGCAATCGCTCGGCGCCGAGCGCGCCGAGGACAAGGCGCTCGCGGACGACCTCGCGAAAGGCATCAAGCGCGACCGACGCGCGATCCAAGGTGAGCTGGATGTGGGCGGCCGACCGATCGGCGAGGGCCGCGGTGGACGCGGCGCCGGTGCTCCCGGTGGCCGCGGCGCAGGCCCGGGCGGCGGCGCTCCGCCGATCACGGATCCTGAACGGCCGCCTCCAAACCCATAGTCCTTGGTGCTTTGGCCTTCGTTCTTGGTCCGTCCCAGGTGCTTGGTCCCTGGTCCCGCGCAACGCAGGACCATAGAGACCTAGAACCTAGTGCGTTTTCGAGATGTTCGTCGCGTCGGCTCACCGGGCGAGCCTGGAGTCGGCTCCCGATTCCCACCCCAACGCGCAAGCGTGCGCGTTGGGGACCCCGGGGTTCGTCGGCGTGGAAAATCGGGTCTTCCGGCGAGTGTGCTGCCGATGACGCCGTCGCCTTGGATGATTCGAAGGACAGCCAAGAATCGTGTCGGTAACCAGCTCACCCGTACGCCAGTGGCGAATCCCCGGCGACGGCGCTCGCCGCGCCTGCAGACCCGATTTACCCTCTTCGCTCCTCACGCCGCGAACAGGTCGCCGACCCCAGGCTCGCCCGGTGAGCCGCCGCACCCTCGGCCAAGCGACGACGGGGTGGCTGGGGCGCAGCGACGTGTTCGCGCCGCGACACGCGACAGGGGGTAAAACGATTCGGGAGCGGTCCGAGCGGCGGCGGCGGTGATTCGCCATTGACGCACCTGCTAGCTCGTTATCGACACGATTCTTCACGGTCGTACGGATCGGATCAGCCGCCGCCGGCATCGTCAGCACAGGCGCGGACGAGTCGTTTTTCTCCGCCTCCGCTCGCGAGAAATGCCGCGAGCTGCGGCGAGACCTCGCCGTAGCCTTGGCGAAGGCGGGCGCCGGCGTCGAACCCGGAGCGAAGTCCCAGCCACACCGTCGTCGATTGGCCTACGTGCGGCCACAACCGCTGGGACACTACGGACAACTAGAACCGCTCTAAGCGTCAGCGGCTGGCCGCGAGGTCTCGGAACAAAGAACCAAGGCCCAAGGACTGTTGTTAGCGTTCCATCCCCTTCGCTTTCAAGGTCGCCGTCACTTCCGGCCCTGAGAGGCACTTAATCAGCGCCTTCCCTGCCGCTGCATTCGACGCCGACTTTCCTACCGCGGTTGCGAACGACACGGGGTGTTGAAAGCGCGGCGGCAGTGAACCGACCAGGTCCACTCCGGGCGCCGGAAGGATTTCGCTGACGAGCGTAATTAGAAGCTCGGCCTGACCACTCGCCACTTTTTCCGCAGCGCGTACCGATCCCTGTTCGAGCATCGTCTTCGGTGCCATGGCCGAGCGGATGCCGAGCGCGTCGAACATCGCCTCGATGTGGGGGCGACTCGCACCGTCGCCAGCGTAGCTCACCGACTTCGCGCTCACGAACGTACGTTTGATGGCGTCTTCCGTCTTGATATCGGGCTTGGCAGCGCCGTGGCGAACGCCGATGCCGATGCCCGATTGTCCGAGCGCGGTTCTCGTCGCCGCATCGACCTTGCCGGTCTTCACAAGCTGGTCGATGGCTTCCGTCGTCGCCACCGCGACGTCGAACGCCTCGCCACTGCCGACGCGCTGCAGCATCGACGTCGACGTTCCGAACTGCATCGTGAGCTTCGCACCGACGGCTTTCTCGCATCGCGGCGTAAGGTCCTCGATGACCGCTCTGAATCCGTTCGAGGCGAACACCTTCACCGAGCCGGGTGACTGTGCCTGGACATCGGCACCGACGCCGACGAGCGCCGCGACCACCGCATACACAAACGCAACAGCTCGAATCCTCATCGCGGCCTCAAGAAGAAAGGGCCGCCTCGCGGCGGCCCCTTCGGTTCGAAGTCCGGCTAAAGCCAGACACTACAGCTAGAAGTCGATCTGCGCGCTCACCTTCACGAAACGCGGCGACAAGACCGACTGTGGTGTGAGCCACGTGCCGGTCGGCGAGTACGTCTGGTTGTAGGTCAGCGTCTTGTTCGAGTTGATCAAGTTGAAGACATCGACGCCGACATTGGTCCGCGTCCGGCCGAACCTGAGCACCTTGGCGACGCGAAGGTCGATCTCGTTGATGCGATCGCCCCACATCTCACCGGGAGTCAACAGGTTGATCGACTGCGTCGTGCCCGCGATGTTGACCGGGCGTCCCAGCGCCGCTGTGAGCACCGCGGCTGGCACGTTGTAATTGGCCTGCAGCGGGGCCCCTTGATCGCTCCTGAACGTCCCGGCAAAGAGCACGTCGATCTTGGGGATGGTGTAGGCCCCGACCGTGCGCATGCCCGTCACCCACCCTGGAGCGTTGTGACAGTACGGATTGGTCGGATTGGTTTCCGGCAGCGCTTCACGGATTTCACAGCTGTCGGTCACCGTGACACCGCTGTTGACCCCACCCTGGAGGCTCAGGCCGTTGCGGATTCGCGCGCTGAAGCTCACCAGCATGCCGTTGAAGCTCTGATACTGGTTACCGAAGTTGTTCGCCCGCGTAATGCTGTTGCTGGTGCGACCGAAACCCGACGCGACCACGTTGTAAAGCGTGCCGACCGGGTAACCGCCACCGTCGGGCAGCCGCGGGTCGACCGGCGCGGTGATGCTGAACGGTGTGAAGTCGCTGGACTGGACGGCAAGGTTGTCGGTGGCCGTGAAGTTCTGGAGCCACCGCTTCAGGTAGCCAACCTCCACGGAGACGCGAGGCAGGACTTGTTGTTGTACCGACACGCCAACCTGCCAGTCCCGCGGACGAACGCCCCAGCCGTTGAGAAGGTTCGGGTCGATCGCCGCGGTCGTCAGCGCCGACGTACCGAACGTCGTCTGGGTCGTCGCGCCGCATTCGCCGTTGAGCAGGTTGTTGGTGAGATCGCACTGCGGGATGAAGTCACCGAAGCCTGGCGTGCCAGGCCCCCCCGTGCCATTGTCGGTCCACGTGCGCGACGCCGACGTCGCGATGCGGGCAATCGGATTGGAAATCGAATAGTTCCCGTTCAGATTGCTCGCCGGATCCATGTATTTGCCGACGTTGACTTTGAGGGCCGTCTTTCCGTTTCCGAAGACGTCCAACGCCAGACCGCCGCGCGGTGACAGGTCCTTGAAGTTGACGCCGTCCGTGCGCGGGAAGGACAGCGGCGTCGAAAGAAATGTCTGGCCATTGATCAGGGCGGGACCAATCGTCTGCTCAGGCGAGTAGCTCCGCGCGTTGTCGAATCGCAACGCTCCCTGCAGCGTCCATCGTCCGCGAGTCCACTGATCCTGCGCGTACAACGCGGTGGTTCTCACACGGTCCTTCTGCTTGAACACTCGAAGGCTCTCGGTCAGCTGGGAGGGCCGTCCACCGTTGAACTGATACGAGAGGTTGAGGTCGTTGCCGTGGTTCTCGATGTCTTCCACGAGGTAACTGCCGTCGTACCCGAATTTCATGCTGTGAGCGCCGGTGACATATGACGCCGAGGCGCGCCATCTGTTCGGATTGTCCCAGTCCTCGGCCCAGTTGGCCGATCGGTAATTGAAATTGGCGACGGCGCCGTTCCGGGCCTGGAGTTCGGTCACGCGGACAAGACCGCGCGTGACGTTGCCAGGGGCCTCGAAGGGACCCCAGGCCGCGACGTACGATCCCAGGCCGGCCTCGAGCAACAACTTGTTCGTGACCGGAGACTGCCATGTGACCTGGCGATTCTGAACGGTCGTGCGCAGGTATCCTGACGTTTCCGGTGAAGTGGTTGCCGACAATCCGCCGAGCCCGAGCGGCCCGATGACCGCGCCCGATGACTGCTCTCGGCACGCGTCGCCAGACGTGAACGAAGCGCCGTTGCACGGCCACTGCAGGTCCCAGTGGACGTTGAACTTGTTCCGCTGCGATGCCTGCACCGTGAAACGCACGCTCGCAAGCTGAAAGCTTTCCGCGCCGCGCGCCTGCCGGCTGGTATCAGGGGCGTACTCCCATTTCGTCGGGTCGCCGGCGTTCAGGTTCGGGAAGATGCCAGGAATGGTCCGGTGCTGGCCTTCGTCCCGGTACGTCACGTAGTACCACAGCCGATCTTTCTTGATCGGGCCGCCCACGCCGAAGGTTTCGTCCCACTGCTTGATCAGCTCGCCGGGCGTGGCCAGCCCTGCGTCTTTCAGCGCCTGCGTGTAGTTGGTGCTGACGAAGCTTGACGGCACGCCGGAGAGGTAAATCTGACCCTTGATCGTGTTGCCACCGCTCTTGGGGACGATGTTCATGGCCGGCCCGCCGACTTCGGCTTCGCCCAACCCGCCGGAGTTCGTCGTCACGACTTCCTGCGCGTTCGAGATGTCGGCCACGTAAGTGGAGACGCCGCCGCCATTCAGCGCGGCACCTGTACCAAGGCCATCGACCTGCATGCGGCCTTCGTTGGCACGGCCGCCGGCGCCACCGAACACCGTCATCTGCGGCGTTACCTGAATGTCAGAGCTCGTCCCGGCCTGGATGGTCACGCCCTGAAACAGCGACGCAATCGCGTACCACGATCGTGCGTTCGGCACCGTCGTCAGCATTTCGTTGGTGAGCGTCGTCTGCCGTCGGACGCTCTGCACATCAACGATGGGCGATTCCGCATTGACCGTGATGGTCTCCTCCAGTGTGCCGACTTTCATCTCGGCGTTGATGGTGGCGACAAACGTCCCCGTGAGCTCGACGCCATCGCGCTTCACCGAACTGAATCCCGTCAAAGAAAACGTCACCGCATAAGTGCCCGGCCGCAGGTCCACGATCCGATACTGGCCGGTGCCGTCGGTGACGGCGGAACGAACCTTTTCGATGAGTACAGGACTTGATGCTTCCACGGTCACACCCGGCAATAGCGCGCCGGATGCATCCTTGACGACTCCCGCAATTGAGGCTTGGGCGTACACGATCGACGGCACGAGGATGCTGAGCAGCATCCCGGCCAGCACGCTGACCACTCTACGCATCGGCAGTTTCTCCCTGTTCGCGGCAGCTCTGCGCGGCCTTGCTCGCAGCCTCGCTCGCAGCGTTGCTCACAATGGCACCGAGGGGCTCGCCCGCTACCGCCCCCCACTCCTGTCCGCAGAACGACAATCCCACGGAGGGTAAGGGGGACGATCAGGTAGTGTCAAGGAATTAGGGCGCGGACTATTTCACGAGCGTCGGACGCCCAGCGCATCAATGCGGCAAACCCCGTATAATGGCCGACCGATTCGTTCGCCAGGGAGAAGTCGATAGATGCACCGTTCCGGGCTGTGGAAGTTTATTGGTGTCGTGGTGCTGGGATTGGGCGCGCTGCTCGTTGTGTTTGGACTCAACCTGATGCCGCCGCAGCAAGTCGCCATCGAGCGCGGTTCGATCGCACCCTGGAGAATGACCTGGGGAATGATCTGGATTACGGTCGCGATGACGATCGTGCTCGCGTGGTTCTTGTTTACCGTCGGAAAGAAGAATCAGAGCTAAGTAAACAACCCGATCAGTCTCGACGGCACGGTCACCCCGCCAAACCACAGCAGGATCGAGACGAGCCCCACGACCTTTTGCACGGCAGGGCTGACCCGCCCCTCCTCGGCCTGCGCCACCATGCGCCGAACCGTGAACGTGTAGATCAGGGCAACGGGCAGCACGTACATCTTGATCCAGAAGAAGTCACTGTAGTACTCGCGCATCGCGTTCTGAATCAGCTGCGGGATGCCGGTCGCGACGAGGCCGAGAAAGCCGAGGATCACCCACGGCGTCGAGTCGCGCGCGACCTTCGCCGTTGATTGCTCGCGCATCCCGAATCCGAGGAGACGGATATCGAGGATCAGGATCGAACCGGCAAACAACGCCAGGAACAGCAGATGGATGGCCTGGTCGAGTGGATAGATCCAGAGCGACTCGCTGATGAACTTGGCGATGTCACTGTCGTTCATCGCCTGGAAATAGGGCTGCAGCATGAAGGCGCTCCTTATTGGAACCAGTTGTACGGGATCAGGCGGCCTGCCACGATCACGAACGCCCAGAGCCCAATCCCGAGCGCCCCAGCCAGCTTGGCGCCAAACGGCGGCACCTTGTGGTCCCACGTGTCGACGGTGAAGTACGTGGTGTAGTGAAACGCCATCGCGTTGAGGCTCGCGATGGCCATCAGCGTCATCTTCATCCAGAAGAAGACGTTCGAATAAAACCGCATCGGGTCGCCGAACACCAGCACGAGGCCGGTGATTGCGGACAGCGTCATTCCCACCATCTGCCAGGGAAACAGCCGGCGCTGCAGCTGCGAGAACGGCGTCTGCATGTTGCCAATGCCGAGCAGTCGCAGATCCATCATGATGATGAGACCGGCGAAGAGACACATGCTGACCACGTGCGCCACTTCAAATAGCGACCACACGTACTGTGATTCACGGAGCGCGATGCTGTTTTCCAGATTGGAGACGAACTCGAAGGCGCTGCGGAGCGGGGACAGCAATTCTGCCATTCAGGACCTAAACGAAATATCCGGCTCGTGCCGGACGAAGTAAGACGCGAACAGCCAAAATGTTGGGGAATCAGCCAATTAGGCCGCCGAGTGTACCGCACGGCTTCGACAAGGGTCAAGGCAACGCGGCTGATAAGATCGACGGCAGCGAGGCACACGCGTGCAGGATCTGACCACGGGCTCGTTGACCGGCCATCTTCTCAAGACCACCGGGTTCATGCTCGTCAGCATGATCTTCCAGACCATGTACGTGCTGGTGGATCTGTACTGGGTCGGCCGTCTCGGCACCGATGCGGTTGCCGCCGTCGGACTCGCCGGTAATCTCACCTTCATCGTGCTCGCGGCGACGCAGATGCTCGGCGTCGGCACGACGACGCTCGTCGCGCACGCCACCGGCGCGCGCAACCGCGAGCGGGCCAACCTGGTGTTCAATCAATCGCAGGTCCTCTCGATCTGCGTCGGCACGCTGTTCCTCGTCCTGGCGTATCTCACGCAAGCCGCGTACGCCGACGCGCTGAGCGCCAACGCCGAAACCCGTCGGCTCGTGCTCGAGTACTTGCTCTGGTTCATCCCGTCGCTGGCACTGCAGTTCGCGCTCATTGCCATGGCCTCGGCACTGCGCGGCACGGGCCACTTCAAGCCGGGCATGATCGTGCAGACGGCCACGGTAATCATCAACATCGTGCTGGCGCCGATCCTCGTCTTCGGCTGGGGCACGGGCGTCGCGTTCGGCGTCGCCGGTGCCGCCCTCGCGACGCTGATCGCGATCGCGATCGGCGTCGTGTGGATGACGACCTACTTCCTGCCCGCGGACGCGTACGTTCGTTTCTTGTGGCGCGATTGGACACCGCAACTGCCGCTCTGGCGCGACATGCTCAAGATCGGTCTCCCGGCGGGCGCCGAGTTCGCGCTGCTCGCGGTGTATCTCGTCATCGTCTACGCCGTGAGCCGGCCGTTCGGCGCCGCGGCTCAAGCGGGCTTCGGCATCGGTCTCCGCATCGTGCAGGCCGGGTTCCTGCCCGTGGTCGCGCTCGGGTTCGCGGTGAGTCCGGTCGCCGGTCAGAACTTCGGCGCGCGGCGGGCCGATCGCGTGCGCGAGACGTTTCGAGTCGGCGCGACGCTTGCCGCCCTCGGCATGATCGTGCTGGCGACACTCACGTGGTTCAGCGCCGACGCGATGATGAGCATCTTCTCGTCCGATCCGATGGTGATCTCTGTCGGCGAAGAGTATCTGCACGTCGTCGCATTCAACTTCGTCGCCTCTGGAGTGATCTTCGTCGGCTCGAGCATGTTCCAGGCGATGGGCAACGCGATGCCGTCGCTCTTCGCCTCCGGCGCTCGTATCATCGTGATCGCCGTGCCCGTGTTCATGCTCGCGCGGGTGTCCGGATTCACTCTGCGCTGGGTGTGGTACATCTCCGCGGCGGCCGTTGTGGTTCAGCTGGCGCTTTGTTTGTTCCTGCTTCGCCGTGAGTTCCGTCTCCGACTGAACTTTGCCAGCACGGATGTGACGACTCATCCCGCGCTTGGTTCGGTTCGCGAACGGACCGTGCTCGCGAGCGACCTTGGCGCCGAATGAGGTAAACACCGGATCTTTGATCTGTCAGTGACCTCCCGACCATCGCCTATCGACGTTTCATCACATTCGATGATCCGTGGTCGACGCGCCACGACACGTCCTGTGCGTGGGTCACAACAGTCCCACACCCAGGACACCGTGCCTTCACGCCTCGACGTTACGGCGGCGCTATCGCATTCGTCTCGCGAGAGTTGATCGTCGTCACAGAAACGACACACACCCGGCATATCCGCTGCATGGTCGAGCGCCCATGTCGCGACTTCGATATGTCCTCGTAGCCACCATATCGTTCGTGGTCACGCGCGAACTGATCGCACAGAGTCCGACACCACGAGCGGAGCTCAGTTCGGCGTCTCCAATGCGATTCTCCGGAGACGTCGACAGCAACACGCCGGCCGTGTGGCAGCGCCTTGCCGGCTTGAACCAGATGCTCGTACTCACGTCGACGGCCGGCCAACCGAGTCTTGCATCAGGACTGCAGTTGAGACGGCTGAGTACGCCGTCTCCGATCGTGCTCAAACCCTGGCCAGGCGGTGGTGTGTGGATGGAAGGCCTCGTCGCCGACGACGGCGGCACGCTCTACGGCTACTACCACAACGAAATGGGCGCCACCATGTGCGGTGACGAGGGCCTCACGAAAGTCATCCCGCGAATCGGTGCCGTCCGCTCTCGCGACGGCGGCAAGACGTGGGAACCGCTCGGCATCGTCCTCGAAGCGCCTCCAGGCTCGTTCGACTGCGAGACGAGCAACGTGTACTTCGTCGGCGGCGTCGGCGACTTCAGCGTCCGTCTCGATCCTGCCTCGAGAGACCTGTACTTCTTCTACTCGCAGTACATCAGGTTCGATCGTCTACAGGGTGTTGGCGTCGCTCGCCTCGCGTGGGCGGATCGCGACAATCCCGTCGGGAAGGTGATGGTCTGGAACTCGCGGACGTGGCTGCCTGCGAGGCCATTCTTCTTGCAAAGCGGCGAGGTGCGGTACCTCTATCCTGCCGCAGTGCCGATCTTTCCCGCGGCCGAGCCCTGGCACGACGACGACACCGAGGTCGATGCGTTCTGGGGCCCCTCTGTCCACTGGAACACATATCTGGAGCAGTACGTGATGCTGCTGAACCACGCCAGCGACGCGGCGTGGAGCCAGGAAGGCATCTACGTGTCGTTTGCACCGCGCCTCGACGACCCGTCGCTCTGGTCGAAGCCGGTGAAGATCTTCCAGGGCGGCTACTGGTATCCACAGGTCATGGGGCTGGAGGAGGGATCCGGCACCGACAAAGTCGCCGGCCGGTGGGCGCGCTTCTTCATGGGCGGATCGTCCGAGCACGTGATTCAATTCATCAAGTAGCCGATATGTGAATCCGACCGTTTACTGCCCGAGCCGCTCGGTATAAGCTCACGGGATGCCTTTCGTCATCACCGACCCGTGCATCGGCACGAAGGACAGCGCCTGCGTTGACGTCTGCCCTGTCGATTGCATTCACCCCCGCAAGGACGAGCCCGAGTTCGCGACGGCCTCGATGCTGTATATCCATCCGGACGAGTGCATCGATTGCGGCGCGTGCGTACCGGCGTGTCCCGTCGCCGCCATCTACGACAGCCCGGACTCCACGCCCGCCTCGCAGAAGAGCCTGATCGAGGCCAACGCGGTATTCCGCGTCGGCGATGCCGGAGCGGTGAGCCAGGCTGAAGAAATCGTCAAGTCGCACATGGCGTCGCATCCTGACTTGATGGCCGTCGCGCCCACCGAGCGAGCAGCCGCGCACGCGAAGTAGCCGTTCCGTCACGGGTGACGAGTTTCCGATGGCCCGGGGATGGGAGAGTAAGGCGGTTGAAGCGCAGCAGGATGCGGCAGGTGAAGCGCGGCAAATAGCGCCACCGATGAGCGCGGACGCGATTGCCAAGCGCACGACGCGAGAGACGTTGTCGCTGGCGCGGACCCGCGCGCTCAGCGATCTGCAGCGCGCCTGCGCGCCGGCGCACCGGGCAATGCTCGAGCAGGCAATTGCCGACTTGGATCGGCAGCTTGCCGAGCTTGCAGAAAATCCTTAGCTAGAAAATCCTTAGCTGGCGTGACGAAGTTCGCGAGCGGTCTCGTCTGCGACCGGCTCGACACAACCCTGCGCGAGCAGCACGCCGGCGATCGCGGTCGGGACACTATGCACTTCGCCCTTGTGGAAGTTGCTCAATTCCCGGCCCCACACCCGAACTCTTACGGTTTCCTTGAATCGGACGACCATGGCGATATCTCCCTCACCCGCCCCCCGTTGCAATGTGCGGGCCAAACAGGAAGCCGCCTGATTCCTGAGTCCCCCTTCCTGATTCCTGCTCACTCACACCCGCATGAGCACGGCACGTGACGGTTGCCCGGTCGCTGAGCTAATTGCCGCGGCATAGATCTGAACCTGGCGCTGATACCGGTCCAACGCACCGTCCAGCTCGCGATCGGTCTTGAAATCCACCACCACGAACCCACCGTCATCAGCGAACGCGAGGTCAACCGTGCCTTCGATCAGCGAGCCGTCGTCACTGCGCATCGTCACCGGGGTCTCGCGATAGCATCGCCCCTCCGCAGCGGCGCGCGCGGCAGCTTTGAGCAGTGGATGCGCGAGCACACCGCGGACCGCCTGCTCGGCCGCCGCGATCTCCTCGGGCTCGGCGTCGAGCAGGCGGCCATGCGCAGACGCGAGCTGCGCAAGAGAATCGTGGTCGGCGCCCCCAAGCGGGACGTCGGCCAGCAACGCGTGCACCAGTGATCCGAACCGCGCGCCGCCGGGACGCTCCGCCTTCGCCGCCGGCTTCGGCGAGACAGGTTGTACCCCGGCTGCGGTTTCGATCGATATCGGCACACCATCGGCTGATCGAAGCGGCAGACCGGCGGCCTCGGTTGCCGTCATCACTTTCAGCGACGGGGTCTGTGCGTGTGCGATCGCGTGTTGCCGCGTCTCCTTCCACGAGCCGTACGCGGCCTGATACGCACGCAACACCTCCGGCTCGACGGTCTTCACGATCAGATCGTCACGGCGCAGACCGAACGGCGCTTCCTTGTCCAACTCGAGCACGCCTGGCTCCGGCGACCACCACACCAGCGAGAACGGCTCGCCACACCAGTCGCCGTCGTGTCGACCCGGGCAGACGGTTCGGCGGCTCGCCGGATCGCCATCAGGGCGGTCCAGAACAGAATCCTTGCTGGTAAAGGCGGGACACCCTGCCGCCGTCGTCTGCAGGCGTCGGCGATCTTCCGGTGGATACAACGCCGAGTTGAGCGGTGCCACCCACCCCTCGGTATACGGCTCGTCGCCAACCGCTGGCACGACGAGGAGGTCGCGCGCGCGCGTGGCGGCCACATAGGCGATGCGCTCGCCTTCCTTCTGTTCGCGCGAGAGCTCGAGCGTCCGGTTGTCGTTCAGGTCTTTTGGTGACCAGCCGCCGATCCGGAGCGCACACAGACCTCGCTCCGCGTCGAGATGGCGAGTCGCGTCGAACGGCGTCAGGCGCGCGGTGATGTCGCCGAGAATGACGACCGGGAATTCCAGCCCCTTCGCCTTGTGCACGGTCATCAGTCGAACGCCGTCGCTGCCCTCCTCCAGAATCGGCGCTTCAGCCGACTGTCCGCCAACGGCGGCGTCACGCAGCCGCTCGACGAAGCCGCGGAACGACATGCCCCCCTCGAGCTCGTATTGACGGGCGAGCTCGGACACGTGAAGCACGTTCGCCAGCGCCTGCTCTCCCCCGGGACGCAGCACGAACCCGACATGGGCACGCGTGTCGGCGATCAGGCGACCGATCGTCTCGGTGATCGGCCGTCGATTGCGGAACCGATGCAGCGACGCGATCACCCCGAGCGCGTCGCGAATCGGCTCGAGCCCCTGCGGCACCGGGTCGGGCACCTTGAACGGATGAAACTTCCCACCGCACAAGTGGTGGTACTCGAGCAGCTCTTCGTCGCCGATCGCAAACAAGGCGCCTCGCAGCGTCGCGAACACGCAGAGCTGATCGTCGGGCCACTCGATCGCGGTCAGCGCCGCGCGCAGCGTCTCGATTTCTTCACGGTCGTGGAATGCCTTTCCGCCAACCAGCAGGTGCTTGACGCCGCGAGCATCGAGCGCCTCGACGTACGGCCGCGTCACGTCTTCCCCGTAGCTGATGAAACGCCGGAACAGGACGCAGATGTGCCGGGCTTCGAGCGGCACGCGTCTCGTCGCGTCCGGACGCTCGGTCACGGTCCACTTGCTTTCGGTCACGAGCCAATGGATGAAGGCCCCGACAGCATCTGGAAGCGACCGTTCGATCGAGCGCGCGGCGATGAAACGCTGCGCGTACGGCTCGGGCACCGGTAACACGACGACGGAAGGCTGCGCCGCGTGATCCTCGCGTGATGGTTCGAGCGGAACGTATCTCGCTTGCCGTGCCTCGACGTCTCCGTTCATCACCGGCTCGAATGCCGCATTCACGACCCGCTGGATGTTCGGCACGCTGCGGAAGCTGCGGCGGAGCTCGACGAACGTCGCGCCGGCGTCGACGAGCTGCTGACACACGTTCTGGTACACGTGAACATCGGCTCGGCGGAACCGATAGATCGACTGCTTCGGATCGCCGACGATGAACAGCTTGCCCGGCACGGGCACGACGCGCTGCCACCGCATTTCATCCGGGTCGCTCGACGCGAGCAGCAGCAGGAGCTCGGCCTGCAGCGGATCGGTGTCCTGGAATTCGTCGATGAACAGATGCGTGAAGCGCTTCTGAAAGTGGCGCCGGACCTCGCCGTTGTCACGCACCAGATCGCGCGCCCGCAGCAGCAGATCGAGGAAGTCGAGTGCGCCCTCACGGGCTTTCAGCGCTTGGTAACGGTCGACGCACTCGAGCAGTTCGGCATGCAGCAGCGCCGCGAGATCGGCGTCGGCGCGTGTATGAAACTCCGTGAGTGCGAACGTCAGCCGGTCGCGGCATTCGAGGACCTGTGCCCGCGGCACGCCTTTCCGATACGTCGGCCCGCTGCCCTTGCGGCCCCGCCTGAAATCGCGATCCTTCGCGAGATCGACGAAACGTGATTCGAGCGCATCGAGATCGACTTCGGTGTCGAACGGCGGCGCCGGCCCCAACTCGCGGCTCAGACGCCGCACCGGCGCGGTGTCGAGAAACAGGTTGTCGCCCGCGTACGACGCGCCGTCGGACAGCGCGGCCAGCTCGTGAACGAGGCCCACCAGCGGCTCCATCGCCGCACGGCGATCGAATGGCTCGCGCGTCCACGGCGCGCGGAAATCGCGCCACTCGGTGAGCTCGAATCCGGCCCGGCGCAGTCGCTCCATCGGGCCGTCATCGTCCACATCGCCTGGGCGGAATCCACGACTGGCCCGACGCAGCGATCGCCGAACACCTTCCGGCGGCCGCTCGAGGCCCGACTGAAACCACGCCGCGAACGCCTCAGCGAAGACACGCTGCGACTCGCCCTCGGTGAGAACCCTGAACAGCGGATCCACACGGGCTTCGACCGGCCGCTCACGGAGTAGATCGGCGCAGAAGCCATGAATGGTACTGACGTGCGCCTCTTCGAGGTTGTGCACGGCTTCTTCGAGGCGCCGCACCGCCTCGCGTGTGGAGGCGGCGCCTCGCTCCTGGTCCAACTGCTGCCGCAGCCGCAGCTTCAACTCACCGGCGGCCTTTTCGGTGAAGGTGACCGCGACGATCTCGCGCACGTTCGCGCGTCCTTCGGCGAGCACCCGCACGATGCGACGCACCATCTCCGTGGTCTTCCCGGTACCCGCGGCAGCCTCGACCACGAGCGTCTCGTCGAGCGCGTCGTGAATACGTGCCCTCGACTCGTCGTCCGATCGATTCGGTCTCGGGATCATGGGCGGCTCCTGATCGCCTCGAGATCGGCGATTGTCTGCGCGTCGCGGGGCTTGCGCGCGACGCGCCGGAACACGCCGGGGCCACACACCATGCGGAAGTCGCAGCGCGAGCACGCCTCTTCCGTCGGTGCCGCCGCGAGAAAGCCGGAGGCAATCGCCCGGTCGACGACCTGCAACACCTCGAGCCCCAGGCCCCTCGTCCGCTCGTCGAGCGGGATGCCGTGTTCGTGGAAGCCGCCGGTCGCCGTGCAGTAGAACAAGCGGCCGTGATGAACCGGCGCGCCAAGCGCCGTCTCCACGGCCAGTGCATAGAGAACGGGCTGGAGGACGGCGCCGCCGCCGATCAAGACCTTCTCGATCCGGTCCGGCCGGCGACCCGTCTTGTGATCGGTCACGCGAAGCACCTTCGTCTGACGATGCTCCTCGATCAGATCGATCGCGCCTTTGAGCAGAAAGCCGCCCGGCAGCGTCACGGCCTCGTGCACGCTGGTGGCGTCGCGTTCACCGGGCACCGACCCGAATGCCCATTCGAATCGCGCCGGCATCCAGTCCGCGCCGTCGCGAGCGAGGTAGTCGAGCCAGGCGCGCAAATCGCGCCGGATCGCGGCGGTCTCGTCCTCCCAGACCCGTTCGACCGCCGGCGCGAGCTCGTCTCGCGCCTTCGCCGCCACCTCGTCGACGATCTGATCGAGCACGCGGCGAGCCTCGGCGACGGTCGCTGCGGTGACAGGCAGCATGTTGCGTGCCTGCAGCAGACGGAAGAAGGATGCCTGCATTTCGTGGAAGAGGCTGCCGCGCGTGAGCGGGTCCATGCGCTGCAACGGCTCCGGAACCTCGTACGGCTGCAGGCGATAGAACGCCGCGAGCACGAACTGGTACGGACAGGCACTGAACTTCTGCAGCGCCGACAGCGAATACGGCCGCACGGTGAGCCGGCGCGCGGCAAGCGCATCGCTGGTGAAGGGTGTGATGCGCGTCAAGCCGTCGTTGGCGGACCACCGCCGCCCGCCTCTCGCCCAGCGATCGACCACCGATCGACGCAGGCACTCGTTCAACTTCAGCAGATAGTGCGCGTGCCCCTTGACGGCGTCGGGGTCACGTTCGTCGAGCAACCGGCGCAGCACGGCCAGGTCGTGCTCTTGATCGTCGATCGCGTCCTCGGGCTGAGAAGGAGCGGGCCACGCCAATGACGCATCGCCAGCTTCGCGCGCCCGTTCTTCGAGCAGCTCATGGTGCGGCACGCGCCCGGTCGCTGCACGCATGACGTCGAGCGCGTAGAACGAAGGCACCCGCGCACGCGATTCGCTCAGCTCGATCCGGGGATATGAGATGTACAGCCGTTCGGACGCCGCGCCAACGGCGATTTGAAGCAGCGCCCGCTCGGCCGCCGATCGCTGGGGATTCTGCGGCAGCAGCGCATCGAGCCGCTCGCGCACTTCGTCCAACAGCAACGCGTCCTCACGCGGCTTCTGCGGAAACATGCGCTCGGCCAGCCCCGGCACGAACACGACACGGAACCGCCGGCCGCGTGCCTGGTGCGGCGTGCCCACGAAGACGCGGCCATAGCGCCTGGCGGGCGGTTCGGCCTCGAGCGTCAGCAGACGCTCACTGAGCACGCGACGGGCCTCGTCCAGATCGATCGGTCCGACATCGGCCATCGGTCGCAGATCCGCAAGGACTCGCTGCACGTGTGTCGGTGTCCGAAGCACTCGCGGCGCCAACGCGTCGAATCGATCAAGCCACTCGCCCCATGTTCCCTTGTCCGGCCACGACGCCATGTGCTCGATGATCGGCAGCGCGAAGGCACGCAGGTGGTCGAGCTCCTCGAGTTCACGCTCGATCGCCTCGGCCCTCGCCTCGCCACCATCGTCTCGTGACGCTTCGCGCAATCGGCGTTCGAGCTCGCGGCGATAGCCTTCGAGTCGCCGTGCCCACCGCTCGGTCGTTTGTCCGATGACCTTGGTCTCGACCAGGAGCTTTTCCCATCGCCATGGCGCCCGCAGTGTGCCGACCACGACACGTTCCGAACTATCCGGTGGTTCGTCTGCCAACGCGCGCGCTTCGTCCCCGGCTTCATCGCCGTCGAGCTCGCTGGTTCGTGCCAGCGCTTCATCAACCGACGGCACCCACGCTGGCGTCGTCGCAATCGCCGTTGGCACTTGTGCAAGCGACAGGTATTCCGCAAATCGCGCCGCCGACAGCTGCTCGGCGGCGCAGGCGAGCAAGGCCAGGAACGCTCGGCCGGCCGGATGCGGACGGCGAATGCCGCGATCGAACCACGCCGGGATCTCGGCGCGCGCCAACGCGTGTTCGAGCAGGCCCGCGTAGTGGTGCGGCGATCGCACCAGCACCGCCATCTCGTCGAACGACACGCCGCGGTGCGCTTCTCTCAACACACGCCGCGCGATCTCGATCGACTCTCGTCCCTCGCCCGGCGCTGAAAAGAACGTCAGCGAGTGGTCGAGCCGACGATCTGGCGGCTGCTCATTTGTGTTGAAGAGAAACCGCCGCAGACAGGCCAGGTCGTCGTCACCCGCCGACGGGATGCGCTCGACGGTACCGCCCAGGCTCTCGAGGTATTCGACCGTGTCGCGTGCGCCTTCACTTTGGGCGACCGTGGCAAATGTCGTACGGGCGCCGGCGATGATGGCACCGGCAAGGTCTCTGTCGCTGGCCGTGTCGAGCGGCAGGTCGAGCAGGACGACCGCGTCGGCGGCGGAGGATGTTCTGAGCGATCGCGCCGCCGCCGCGAAGAGACGCGCGCGATCGGCGGCCGCGGCGAGATCGAAGCTCGCTTCGACGCGCGCCAACAGCTCGGTCAGGTCGCGCCCGCCGAGCGGCAACCGCGCGACGTCCGTTCCGCGGACATGCGCCAGCCGCAGTTCCTGAACCGTCTGAGCCAGCGCGCGCGGGAACCCTGGCGTATCGGCGACGGGGCCGAAGTATTCGAGCGACGAGTGATGCCGCGCCTCGAACACCGCACGGGCCGCGACCGCCTCGGCACCGAGCCACGTGCTCGGCGCGACACCTTCGCTCGCCAGCGGCAGAATCGCGCTGCGCGCGGCCAGCTGCGTCAGACTCAAACGCTGGAGTCCGAACGTCGCCGCCGACGATGCGGCAATGTCGCGCGCGAAATCGTCAGCAGCACCTCGCGACGCGCCGACGATGAGGATGCGGGTGGCCGGTGCAAGCGCACGAACGGCGTCGCGCGCGCGCGACAAACGATCGTCGGCAGACGCCGAGACCCAGACGCGCAGTGCGCCCATGTCAGCGACTCGCGAAAAGCAGTTGTACCTGGAGATCGTTCGAAGGAGTCATCGCGCACGCTCGCTTCCCGGCCAGCCTGCCGGGTATCCGGAACGGCAGCACCACGCTGCCGTAGCGACGACGATACCACGAACGCGCGTTCCGACGACGAGCTGTCGCGCCAGATTTCTCGCACACACCACGAGTCAGCTGGTTCTATGGAGCGAGTCGATCGCGGCGCCAAGATCCGTTCGGCTCTCTCAGATACCGCAGGCGATCGTGGAGACGGCTCGGACGCCCTTGCCAGAACTCGAATTCGTCGGGCACCACGCGGTAGCCGCCCCACCAGGATGGACGAGGAACGTTCTGGCCGTAGCGTTCGCGCGCGGCGTCAAAGCGCGCCTCGAGCGCGGCACGGCTCTCGATGACCGCGCTCTGCTGTGACGCATAGGTTCCCCACCGGCTCTCGACGGGGCGCGACGCAAAGTACGCGTCCGCCTCGGCGTCGCTGACCTTCTCGACGGCGCCGTCGATGCGGACCTGCCGCTCGACCGAGCGCCACGTGAACAGCAGGCTGGCGCGACCGGTCTCGGCCAGTTCGCGGGCTTTCCGGCTCTCGTAGTTCGTGTAGAAGACGAACCCGCGGTGATCGAATTCCTTCAGCAGCACGTTGCGCACCGACGGACGTCCGTCGCGCGTCGCGGTGGCGAGCGCCATTGCAGTCGGGTCGACTTCGAGACTGTGCACCTGCTCGAACCAGCGCGCGAACTGACGGAACGGATCGGCGTCCGACTCGCGCTCGCTGAGCGGTTCGCCGAGGTACTCGCGTCGGATGTCAGCGAGGCTCATCGGGAGAATGGGCGATCAGTCGAAGGTCGTCCCCTTCCACGGCAACCCGGACCGTGCCGCCGCTGGCCAGCGATCCGAACAACAGCATCTCCGACAGCGGCTTCTTCACCACCCGCTCGACGAGACGCGCCATCGGACGGGCGCCGAACGCACGATCGAACCCCTTGGCCGCGAGCCATGAGCGCGCCGCGGGCTCGAGCTCAATCGTCACGCCTTTGCCGGCCACCATGCCCCGGACTTCGTCGATCTGCTTGTCGACGACGCGCTCGATCTCCGCGGTGCCGAGTGCGGAGAAGTTGACGGTGGCATCCAGACGATTGCGGAACTCCGGCGTGAAGGTGCGCTCGAGCGCGCCGCGCGACGACCCGCCCTTGCCGACTTCGGCAAACCCCAGACGGCGGTCCGAGAGATCGCGCGCGCCCGCGTTGGTCGTCATGATCAGCACCACATGACGGAAGTCGGCCTTGCGCCCGTGCGAGTCGGTGAGCGTCGCATGGTCCATCACCTGCAGCAGGATGCTGAACATATCGGGGTGCGCTTTCTCGATCTCGTCGAGCAGGAGCACCGCGTGCGGCGACTTCCGGATCGCGTCGATCAGCAGCCCACCTTCTTCGTAGCCGACATATCCAGGCGGCGCCCCGATCAGACGCGACACGGCGTGCTTCTCCATGTACTCGGACATGTCGAAGCGGATGAATTCGACACCCATGATGCGGGCCAGTTGACGCGCCAGCTCGGTCTTGCCGACACCGGTCGGCCCGGCAAACAGGAAGTTGCCGATCGGCTTCTCGGGTGAGCGGAGGCCCGATCGCGACAGCTTGATGGCGGAGGCGACCTCGGCGATCGGCCCATCCTGACCGAAGATCACCTGCTTGAGCTCGATCTCCAGCGACGCGAGCGCGCGTTTATCGTCGCTCGAGACCGTCTGGACGGGGACCCGCGCCATCTTCGCGACGATCTGCTCGATCTCGGCGGCGCCGATGCGAAGCGACCGCGTCGCCTCGGGCTGCAACTTCTGTGCTGCGCCCGCCTCATCGATCACGTCGATCGCCTTGTCGGGCAGATGCAGGTCCTTGAGATGCCGCGCTGACAGCGACACCGCAGCCTCGAGCGCTTCGTCCGTGAATTGCACGCCGTGATGCGCTTCGTAGTGGAGCCGCAGGCCCTTCAGGATCTCGAGCGTCTCCGCTTCGGACGGCTCGAGCACGTCGATCTTCTGGAATCGGCGCGACAGCGCGCGGTCGCGGTCGAACGACTGCTTGACGTCATTGAACGTCGTCGAGCCGATGCATCGCAACGTGCCGGCGGCGAGCGCCGGTTTCAACAGGTTGCCCGCATCCATCGCTCCGCCCGAGGCGGCGCCGGCGCCGACGAGTGAGTGGATCTCGTCGATGAAGAGAATGGCGTTGGGTTCGCTGCCGAGCGCGTCGAGCACCTGCTTGACGCGCTCCTCGAAATCACCGCGATAGCGCGTGCCGGCGATCAGCGCGCCGAGGTCCAGGGCGAACACCTTGGCGTCCTTCAGCACTTCGGGGACCTGGCCCTGATGCACGCGCAGCGCCAGTCCTTCGGCGAGCGCCGTCTTGCCGACTCCCGGCTCGCCGACGAGCAGCGGGTTGTTCTTGCGGCGGCGGCAGAGCACTTGAAGCATCCGCTCGATCTCGAGCGTGCGCCCGATCAGCGGATCGATCCGGCCGGCCGCGGCCCGAGCCACGAGGTCGCTGGCGTAGGCTTCGAGCGGGTTGGTGCTCGGAGCACCACCACCGCGGTCGCCGCCCGCGGGCAACGGTACGGCATCACCCTTCGAGCCGTGCGAGATCACGCGGAGCAACAGCAGGCGCTCGATCCCCTGAGCGCGAAGGAAGTATGCCGCGTGACTGTCCTCCTCCTGCATCAAGAACACGAGGAGGCCGCCGCTGTCGACCTGCGTCGCACTCGACACCTGCGCGTGCATCACGGCTTGCTGAAGTACGCGGTCGAACCCGAGCGTGGGCTGCGGCTCGACGGCCTTGGGCACCGGAGTAAACGCGCGGTTCAACACGTCGAGCAGCTGGCGCCGCAACATGTCGACGTCGGCGCCGCAACTGGCCAGCACACGCCGGCCTTGCGGCTCGTCGGTGATCGCGAGCAGCAGGTGCTCGAGTCCAACCGTGTCGTGCCGCCGGTCCGTCGCGAAGCGGAAGGCACGCTGAATCGTCTCGAGCGTCTCCGGGGCGAAGGGTACAGGGGTCTTACTCATGCTCTGGTTCTGGCTCCATCGTCACCAGCAGCGGAAACTCGTTCTCTTCGGCCATCTGCTGGGTCGTCTTGACCTTCGTTTCGGCGACGTCGTGCGTGTAGATACCCGCCACGCCGATGCCCGCTCGATGCACGCTCATCATGATCGTGAACGCCTCGCCTCGGGGTTTGTGGAAGACGGTTTCGAGCACGAACACGACGAACTCCTGCGTCGTGTAATCGTCGTTATGAAGTAGGACGCGCCACAGGCGCGGACGTTCCAGCTTTTGATCGGGCCGCGACTCGGTCAGTATCGATTCCTGAGGAACGCCCCGACCGCTCATACCGACATTGTACTCAGAGCTCCCCGTCCATCAGCGCCCGGTCAAGCCGCCAGGGCGGCTGAACGGGTGGCTGCCGCACCAGCTCGCGGACGTGCCGCAGAAACGAGGCACGCGCGATCTCACGGGCGCCGAGCGAGGCGAGATGATCGGTCGACATCTGACAGTCGATGATCTCGAAGCCCCAACGCGCGAGCTGCCGCGCCAGCAGCACGAGGGCGACCTTCGAGGCATCGCTCCGCCGGCTGAACATCGACTCGCCGAAGAACATCCGTCCGAGCGCGACCCCGTAGAGGCCGCCAACCAGTTCGTCGCCCGCCCACGTCTCCATCGAATGGGCATAGCCCAGGTCGAACAAGCGCTGATAGGCGACCGCCATGTCCTCGGTGATCCAGGTGCCGTTCTGATCGCGGCGCGGCGCCGCGCATCCGGCGACGACCGCGTCGAACGCCGTGTCGGCGGAGACGCGAAAGCGATCCGAGCGGATCGTGCGACGCAGCGACCGCGACACGCGAACCTCGTGCACGGGCAGGACCATCCGCGGATCGGGACTCCACCACAACACCGGATCGTCGTCGTTGAACCAGGGGAAGATGCCGTGGGCATACGCGTCGATCAGGCGCGCGGGCGAGAGATCGGCGCCGGCGGCGAGCAGCCCGTTGGGATTGCGCAACGCGAGATCGACAGGTGGGAACGGGTCGTCAGCTTCGAGATAGGGAATCACCGCGGGCCCAGAACGCAAGTCCAATAGTAAAGTGCAACGAGATCAACTCCCAACCACCAACGCCCCACTCCAACGCACGAGGCACCAGTCCTCCTTGGGAGTTGGCAGTTGGGCATTGGGAGCTGACAGTGTCAGCGAGAGACAACCGTCTGATTCGGCATGACAACTCGGAAACCCGACCTGCCACGAGCGCGCGCCGCGCTCCTCGCCCCACCCGTCACGCGCTTTGCGCCCTCGCCCACCGGCTACCTGCACCTCGGTCACGTCGTGAACGCGATCTACACCTGGGGTGTTGCCCGGGCGCTCGGCGGACGCGTCCTGCTGCGGGTCGAGGATCACGACCGGATTCGATCGCGTCCTGAGTTCGTGGAGGCCCTGCTCGAAGATCTCGACTGGCTCGGTTTCGAACCGGATGAGGGGCGCGATCCACTGCTTCGCCAGAGCGATGGCCACTCGGTCTACGAGGATGCGCTCGATCGTCTACGACGCGAGGGCCGCGTGTTCGGGTGCGATTGCTCGCGAACCGATATCGGAGGAGAGCGCTACACAGGACGCTGTCGCGATCGCCGGCTCATCGAGCAGCCTGGTCTCGGCGTGCGCGTCCGGATCGATCCGGGCGTCGTCCGCGCGCTCGATCTGGCGGCCGGCGAGCTGGCGCAGTCACCCGCCGAACAATGCGGCGATCTGCTGGTGAAAGACCGGGACGGACACTGGACGTATCAGTTCGCCGCGACCGTCGACGACCTACGACAGGGTGTAACGCTGGTGATTCGGGGCGACGACCTGGAAACGTCCACCGGACGCCAGGTGCTCCTCGCTCGGATGCTGGGGCGGCCCACTGCCCCACTCTTCCTGCACCATCCGCTGATCGTGGACGCGAGCGGACGAAAACTGAGCAAGTCGGCAGGAGATACTGGCGTGCGCGAGCTTCGCGCGAAGGGCGTCGCGGCTGCGGACGTTATTGGAATCGCCGCGGCGGCCGTGGGGTTGCTCGCAACGTCGACGTCGATGGAGGCATCCCAGGTCGCAGCCTTGTTTGACCCGGGGTCCCCATCTTTGGGTTAGAATCGGACGCCGCTCCGACCGCAGTCGAGGGGGCGGTTATCAAGAGGAGATCTTGGCAGTCCGTTTGTTCATTGGGAACCTCCCTTACGGCGCAAGTGAGGCCGATCTTCGCGCTCACCTCTCTGCCGTCGCTGAGCCATCCCACGTTGCCATGCCGGTCGATCGCGAGACCGGCCGTCCGCGCGGGTTCGCCTTCGTCGAATTTACCGACCGGGCCGTCGCCGAGGCGGTGATCAAGAAATTCGATGCGCAGCCCTTCCAGGGGCGGCCGCTCGCCGTGAGCGAAGCGCGAGCACGCGAGGATCGTCCGCCGCGTCCGCCCGGGCAAGGCGGCTACGCTCCCCGCCCCGGAGGATTCGGAGGGCCACGTCCAGGGGGTGGTGGATTCGGCGGCGGTGGCGGCGGCTTCGGCGGGCCGCGTCCAGGAGGAGGAGGCGGCGGCGGTTTCGCATCACGTGGTCCCGGTGGTCCGCCCGCCGGACCGGGCGGCCGCGACCGCAGCGCCAACTTTGGTCCACCCGCTCCGCCGCGCCGGCTCCGCAACAAGAAGGGGTCGCAGCAGGACCACAAGCCGCGCGGTCCGATCAAGGAGCGGTCGGGTGGCCGCATCTACGCTGTCGACGATCTCGAAGACGATACGTCGCCAGAGATCGATGATGTCGCAACGAGCGCTCCCGACGACGGCGAGGACGAGAAAAAAGACGAGGAATAGTCCGGCTTCGCCCCGCGATCAGTTCACACGCTTGTAATCGAACCACTCGATCCGCTGATCGATGTTCAATCGGCGGAAGAGCATGGCCCTTCCCGTTCCCGTGAAGCGGATGGAGGTCGGCAGCCAGATGTTGCCGTCCACCTGCTCGCGAATGACGGTCGCCTTCGTGCCCTGGTTGAGGCGCGCGACCAGTCCCAGGCCCATCGAGAGGTCGTCGATCGTCGTCGCTTCGATGCGCGTCACTTGCTTCTGCGCTTCGTCCACCCAGACCGAGCCCGAGAACACGCGCGCGATTCGACCTTGGGAGGTCTCGGGGCGCGCGTCCGCCTTCGGCTTGAACGTGACGACGATCATGGTGCGGCCACGGACGGTCTCGCGCCGATCGAGCGCGAACTCCAACATCGCGATGCTGTCGTCCAGGCCGGAGCGGCGTGTCCGTCGTTCCTGGCGCGCGCTGTCGCGCGGGGTGAGGGTCCTCCGTTCGACCTTCGCGTCTGGAACGGGTTTGCCGTCGCGTTCGACCAGCTTTCTATCGATCGCCGTGCCGTCCTCGAGCGGCGTCACCTCGTAGACGACCACGCCGCCGGTGCCGAGGCGGCCGAACGGGTTCGTGTGCAATTCGGTTCGGCGTTCCTTGTACGCGAATCGATTCTGTTCGCGTTGCGATCGTTCGAGATTGTCGCGAGTCTCTTTCACGAACGCGTCATGGTTCGGCAGCGGCGGCGGCGCCTGCGCCGACCACAGCACCGAAACGACGATCGGGAGCGCAAGAAGGCGACCCACGCGATGACCCTACACGCGCACCAGCCGTTCAGCGGCGCGCTCGAGCGTCGAGTCGCGTTTGGCGAAACAGAAACGCAGCACCGGTCCGGCGGCCGTGCTGTCGTTCAGGAACGGAGAGATCGGGATCGCGGCAACACCATGCTCACGGGTCACGCGCAGGGCGAAGTCGGTATCGGGCTCGTCGGTGATCGCCGAGTAATCCATCATCTGGAAGAACGTGCCGCGGCATGCGAGGGGACGGAACCGGGATTCGCGCACCAGCGACAGGAACTTGTCACGACGACCCTGGTAGAACGCCGTGACGTCCGCACACCACGGATCGCGCCGAACGAAATCCGCGTATGCCATCTGCACCGCGCCGTTGACCGCGAAGGTGATCCACTGATGAATCCGTTGTATCTCCGTGGTCAACGCCGGCGGCGCGGCGCAGTAGCCCACCTTCCACCCCGTGGTGTGATACGTCTTGCCAAAAGAACTGATCACGACCGCACGCTCGGCAATCTCCGGATACCGGGCCAGGCTCTCGTGGCGGCCGCCGTCGAACAGAATGTGCTCGTAGACTTCGTCGGCGATCACGATGGCGTCCGTGCCGCTCAGCACGCGCCCGAGCTCCCGCACGTCATCGGGCGTCCAGATCATGCCGGTCGGGTTGTGCGGCGAGTTCATGACGATGACGCGCGTGCGGGGCGAGATCGCGCGCCGAACCTCATCCCAATCGATACGGTAGTCGGGGTAGCGCAGCGTCACATAGACCGGTCTGCCACCACTGAGCGTGACCGAGGGCGTGTACGAGTCGTAGGCCGGTTGAAACAGCAGGACCTCGTCGCCGGGATGCACGAATGCCGTGAGCGCAGCGAAGATGCCCTCGGTCGCACCGGTCGTGACAGTGATCTCGGTGACCGGATCGTACCGACGCCCGTAGAGCGCTTCGATCTTCTGCGCCAGCGCTTCTCGCAAGGCCAAGACACCTGGCATCGGCGCGTATTGGTTGTGACCCTCGCGCATGTAGCGCGCCACGGTGTCGATCAGCTCGGGCGACGTCTCGAAGTCGGGGAACCCCTGCGACAGGTTGATCGCGCCCACCTCGTTGGCGAGCCGCGTCATGACGGCGAAGATGCTGACGCCGCCGGATGGCAGCTTCGATCGAAGGGTCTGCGCCTCGGACATCTCCCCCGATCATAACTGGGGAGTTGCGGAAGTTCAGGCGTTCAGGGTTCCAGCCACTGGGCCGGTTTCAGGGACACCAGCGGGTATTTCCGCCTGAGCTCGATGACGCGATCGTAATACCCGACCTTGGGGATCTCCTTGCGCACCAGCCGATCTCGCAGCCGCCGCAGCTCGAAGCGATACAGATCGTTGACGAATTCGTGTACGAGCTCGGGGCGGGTCTGCGGTGTCGGATGAACGCCGTGGAGCCAGAGCTGTTCGATCACCGCGGCTCTGTATCGATAGCTCACTGGCGAGGCTCCGCCTCACAAACTAGTTAGTTCCTGCGGACGGTCGGGCAATGCGTCTGACCCAGAAAGACGCGTGCCTCCACGATCTCGGGGACATCATCGCCGATGCGCCATCCGTCGACGAGGGTCTGATACTGCACACAAGCCGTGGCGGTGTCGGACATACGG